>Ga0210392_10000770_pt1 | contig 17974 bp, 35 predicted proteins | sample IncBWC30OmetaG_FD_161057 | JGI IMG/M metagenome (GOLD analysis project Ga0210392, IMG submission 161057) | Forest soil microbial communities from Barre Woods Harvard Forest LTER site, Petersham, Massachusetts, United States - Inc-BW-C-30-O ...
ACGGTTTAGCGCTTTTCGTTTTCCCGACTCCGCCGATAACCGGATCGGTTCCGGTAATCGCGAACCGGAATCCCGGGGTCGAAACGAATGTCGTTTCCTTCGAGATTCCGGACGCCGAGACCGAGCCGCTCGTCGCCGCAAAACCGTACACGTGGCAGTTCGTCCGTTCGCCTTCCGGAACGACCGGTACCACAACTGTTGTTGTTGCCGGGCCGTTAACGGTCGAGGATTCGCCGCCTTGGGACGACGCGACGGAGGTAACCCCGTCTTAAGCTATGCCCGCTCCCGGTACGACTACTTCGGTTTCCGTTAGCCCGGTTTCGACCTCGCTAACCGTCCTTAACGTCGACGAGTCGATTCTCGTTACCGTCGCCGGAGGCGGAGCCGCCGGAGTTCCCGGTCCGGTAGGCCCGGCGGGACCGACCGGCGCGACCGGGCCGAGCGGCCCGAAAGGGGATCCCGGAAATATCGGTCCGGTCGGCGAACCGGGACCGACCGGACCGACCGGGAATACCGGAGCGACCGGCCCGGCGGGAAGTACCGGACCGAGCGGTCCGACCGGTCCGCAAGGCATCCAAGGTCCAACCGGTCCTCAAGGGCCGAAAGGGAACGATGGAACTTCGGTCGTCCTAAAAGGAGCGGTCGATACCCACGCGGACTTACCGTCGACCGGGAATACCTTCGGAGACCTCTGGGTTACCAGCGACACGGGACACGGCTGGGTCTGGTCGACGCCGGGAACGTGGGTCGACGTAGGGCCGATCCAAGGGCCCGCCGGAGCGACCGGCGCGACCGGCCCGCAGGGCGCGCAAGGCCCAGCGGGCGCTACGGGAAGTACCGGTCCGGCGGGACCGACCGGAAATACTGGTCCCCAAGGCGTACAGGGAGTTCCCGGGCCTACAGGACCGCAAGGGCCGACCGGAAATACCGGCGCGACCGGCCCGGCGGGAGCCAATAGTACTGTACCTGGACCGCAAGGACCGACCGGCGCTACAGGACCGCAAGGGCCGCAAGGGCCGCAAGGGCCGATCGGGAATACCGGACCGGCGGGAGCCGATTCGACCGTACCGGGCCCGCAAGGACCGAAGGGCGATACCGGTTCGACCGGCGCGACCGGACCGACCGGTTCCCAGGGTCCGATCGGGAATACGGGCCCGGCGGGAAGCGCGGCGACGATCGCGGTCGGAACGACGACGACCGGAAGCGCCGGATCGAACGCGAGCGTAACGAATAGCGGATCGAGTTCGGCCGCAGTTTTTAACTTTACCGTTCCCCAAGGCGTCGCCGGAACTACGGGATCGCAAGGTCCGGCGGGTAATACCGGCTCGACCGGAGCCGCCGGTAAAAATTGTTACACGACGACGAGCGGCCCGTTTACCGTTCCGTCGAGCGGAACGACGACGGTAACCGTAGCCGACGCGAGCTGGGCGGTACCGGGCGAGCTAGCCTATTTCGCCGGAGCGGGCGGGAGCGGCCTAGCGGGCGCTCTAACGATCGTTTCGGTCGCCGGGAACGTTCTTACCCTCGCCGTCCCGACCGCCCCGCCTATCCTCCCCGAGGACACTTTAGCGCCCCCGACGATTAACAGCTACCGGGACCATTTCCTAAACGGCCTAAACGCCTCGCTAACCAGTTCGGTTATTCTCGGAACCGGGACCGGGGTCGCCGGAGCGCAAGGGACCTCGGTTAGCGACCACAGTGGTATTTTTAATCTGACGACGGGGACCAGTAACGGAACGACAGGTTACATGGGGCAAGTCTCGGGGAACGGCTTCGTTATCGGAGCGGGCGGAGCGCTCGCTTTCCGTTGCGTCTACCTGGCTCCGTCGACCAAACCAACGAGCACGGCAGCCAATCTCGCGATTATCCATCTCGGTCTCGGAACCACGCCAACGACCGGCGTTTACGCTCCGGCGAACGGCGTTTTCTTTACCTTCGATCCTTCGAGTGGACAAACCAACGCCGCGAACAATTGGTATCTTAAAACGGTAAACGCTTCGACCGTAACCTGGACGGATACGACGGTCGCCTACAGTACCTCCGCCTGGATGGACCTCTCGTTCTCGCTTACCGCGTCCGGGGTCTATTTTAAGATCTACTCTTGGGGCGGGACGGCTCCGGCGAAATCGAGCTTAATTACCGCGAACGTTCCCGGAACCTCGATCCCGCTAACGGTCGTCCGGTATATCTCGAACGGAGCTTCGGGAACGACTTCCTATACGGATAGCTTGGACCTCTGGGAGGTTGCGTTCCGGTCGAATACTTCGGCGGCGGTATGGCAAGGAGCGAATTTAATTAACAACTTCTAAGGATATGCCCGCTACGCTCCAGGTAATCGTCTCCGACCAATTTAGGATATTTGGGCTAAAAAGCGACGGTTCGCTATGGGTCGCGTCGACCCGGGAACCGTTACAGTGGAGCGCGTTACCGGCCTGGAGCGGGTCGGGCGCGGGCGTCGTCTCTAGTATCGCCCTCGCCCGGATGTTCCCGAGCGACCCGAGCCTCTCGCTTTACTGTACGGTTTCGGACGGGAGCCTCTGGCGGTTAACCCCGGCGAATAGCTGGTTTAAAGAGAATACGCCCTAGAATATGTCCGAAACGACTCCTTTAGCGCCCGCTCCGCCGCCGAAGACGATTAACGCGCTCGCCTCGACCGCGCATACCCTCTTCGCCCTCGGGTCGGATAATGCGATCTATTACTCGGACGATTACCGGACGGGCTGGAAAGCGTTAAGCCCGGCCTTCCCCGGAACCGGGCCGATTAGCGCGATCTGCGCGAACCGCTGGCCCGGCCCGTCGGCGAATTTATACCTCTTCGTTTCGACCTCGACTCAACTCTGGCGCTACGACCGGGACTCGGGAAGCTGGCTCTCGGTACCCTACTTAAGCTAATGACGATCCTAAAAATAGCGACCGCGAACCTCTGGTTATTCGCGATCCGGTCGGACGATACGATCTGGCAAGCCGACTCGACCGAGGTCCCGCTAAATTGGGTCGCGGTCCCGTACGGCGGAACGGGAATCCCGGTCGATTTAACGGCGGGAACCTATCCGGGCCCGGTCGGGCAATCCCGGGTCTTTATCCTCGCCGACGACGATACGCTTTGGTCATTTACATATGAAACTGGAGAATGGCTGCAACGGGTTCCGGTCCCGGCTCCGTAGGTAGGTATAAAATATGGCAACTCCAGGTGTAGCAGTTCCCGGAAGTGTAGTGGCGAGCGGAAGCCTCGCCTCTCCCGGCGGTCCGCAAGGCATCCAGGGCATTCCCGGTCCCGCCGGGAGCGGCGGAGGAGGAGGCGCGGGAACGAAAACGATCGCCCGCTTCTCGGCTTACGAGGCGTACCCGCCCTTAACCGCGAACGCGGCCTTCAGCGCGGCGGCGGGGAACGGTCGCCCGTATATCGCTTTCGATAACGCCAGCTCGCAATCCATCCTCTTTAATTCCGTCGTCCCCCAGGGAGCCGTCCTAACGAGCGGAATAATCGTCGACGTTTTCTTTTTCTCCGCCTTAACGACGGGGAATATCCGGTTTACCGCCGCGATCGACCGTTTAGTTGGGGCCTCCTTTATCGCCGATAGCTTTGACACTGCGGCCGGAACGACCGGGACCCCGAACGGGACGGCGAATATTCCGGGAGCGGTTATCTCGATTACCCTAACGACGATCGATAGTTTAGCGGCCCAAGAACCTTACGTTCTAAAACTTTTACGGGATACGACGGTCGCCTCGAATACCACGAGCCCGGCCTTCGTCTTCGCGGTCGCGGTCCGGACCCCGTAATTTTTATGGCGCTAACGTTCGCTACCGCCCAGCTCCTCTCGAAAGCGATCCCGATGGTCGCCGGAGTCCCGCTCTCGATTGCCGCCTGGGTAAACGCCTCCTCCTTCGCGGCTTTCCCGGCGATCGCGACGATCGGGAACGCGAGCGGCTCGGATTACTTTAGCGCCCAGATCTCCAATACGGGCCGGGGAGTAACCGAACGGAGCGCCGGGAACTCGGTCGACGACGTAACGAACTCGATCGCCGGGGCGATGGCGCTTTCGACGTGGTTCCATTACGTCTTAATTTGTTACGACGCGACCAACCGGGGGAATTGGGTTAACGGCGTCCAGCAAGTTACCGGTAGTTTAAAGAACGTCGGGACGCTTACCCTCTCGCAGATCGCCGGGGTCCTCTCCGGCGGGACCCAATTTTACGGGACCGGGCTGACGCTGGCCCAGGTGGCAATCTGGAAGAGCGTCGTCGCCGACATCGAAATCCCGCAGCTTTACGTCGGGGTCTCGCCGAAGAAGATCCAGCCCTCGAACCTCGTTTCCTACAATATGCTTATCGGCGCTTCGAGCGAGCCGGATTACTGTTCCTCGACGCCTTGGACCGTAACCGGGAGCCCAGTATTTTCTCCCAATCCAAGACTCTACTTCCCCTAGGATCCCGGACCCGTTTCGGCGGATTCATCGGCATCCCGTACCCGGCGAGGGTTATCCGGTACATCTCGTCGGGGCTTATAAACCGGTCCGCCCGGTCGGCCTCCGGACAGGCTCGTACGTCGAACCCGTCGTCGATCGCGACTTCTCGCGGACCGAGCTTCCGGACCGGCGGAAGGAGGCGTTTAAACTGGACGAATAAATAGTGGTAGGTCGCCGTCCCGCCGATTTTTAGCGAGCCGATCTGGGCCTCGGTAAGGCCGGTTTCGACGGCGACCTCTAAAACGGTAAAACCCTTTACGAGTAAGCGGAACGCTTTCTTCGCGGTTTCTTCGGAATAGCGGGCCCGGAAAGCCATTACCCGGTAGACTTACCCGCGCCTAGTTCTCGCCGATTCCCCGCTCGACGTCGCGTTCCGCCGATTTCCGTAAAAGTTCGAAGTTATCGATCGACCGGGAAATCCCATCCTTCGCCGCTAAAAGACCGGCTTTGTACCCCTGGAAATAAGCCTCGGTCTCGCGTTCGGTTCGTTTCGTAAGTTTAATCGGGTCGTTCTCCTCGCTACTCATACTCCTTCCCTAGAACGGGAGCGGGAACTTTTAGCTCGCTCTTTCCGGGACGTCTCGGGTAGAAAAGAAAAGTCCCGGGTCTCGTCGCCAAACTAAACCCGGGACTAAATATGCAAGATTACGAGCGAGATCGTAGGTCTTTCGGCCCGGCTCGAAAAGCGAAATTTTCGTTTCGCTCGGAAATCTTTCTCCTCCCGGACGGCCCGGTATTTACGCGCCGACCACTCTCTAAACCCGAAACGAAAAGGCGACCTCGGTCAAAGGTCGCCTCTTCAATACCAGTACATGTTCAAATGGAAGCTATACCCCCTAAAGATGAAGTAAAGCCGGAAATTATTTCTCCCGCGATGCAGATCGCCACGACCGAACGGATCCTCCCCTATATGGACCGGTACGCCTTAAAAATAGCCCCGGACGGATATTACTCCGGCTCGTCGTTAAAATATTGGATCGCTCCCGATCTCGAAATTAAAATCTCCCTCTTCCGGGGTGGCTACTACGATCTAACCGATCCGAGAAACCCGTACCCGGTTCCGGGATCGAACCCGATGGGGATCTGGCTCTTAAAGAACGCTCCGCCGGAAACGGTCGAGTTTGGAGAGAAACGGAAATTGATCTGTCGGGACGGCGGGACGCTCCGGAAAGCTTACCGGGAAGTAAACGAGTTCGCGGAAATGAACGAACGGGAAAACGGCGCTTACCGGGAATCGGTCGACGCTTACGTTGAGCGATGGAAGAAGGAGGTCCGGGATATAAAGTTTATTCTCGGCTACGCCGTTCTCGGTAAATCGGGCCGGAACTTTTACCGGGGCTCTAGTCTCGCGATTTACCGGGCTTTACTCGACTTCGGGACGAAAGACCTCGAAACGGATTTGAGACTGCAGCCCCAGATTAAGTCGTTCTGGAAGCTAGGGGAACTCCTCGAATACTGGAAAGAGATCGAGGACCCGGAATATTTTACGGTCGGGATCGCGAATGAGCGATCGAAGAAACGGGAGTATGGACTTACCGTGACCGGGGAGAGAATTGAATCGTAAGCGCGGCATTGGGAAGCGCGGCATTGCGTTTAACGTATTACACTATTCAAAAGATCCACTATTCCAATATCGCATTACTCTTCTTTCTTCTAGTTTAATACGTTTAACTCAATGCCGCGCCCACCAATGCCGCGCCCACGCCTAGAATTTATAGTATTTTAAATGACATGAATCCCGAGCCCCGTAATTCCGAGTCGCGCCGGATCGAGGAGTTAAAGAAGTTCTTCGTCGAGTACGACTCTAGCGTCGTTCATCCTCCCGCTCCCGATCCGGAAACGAAAACCGCGCTCGCGAAGCTTTTCGCTTTCGCCCGGGAGAAGCGGAAGGAAGCGAAGAAAAACGAGACGACGCATATTCCGTAAACGGGAACGCTCCGGAACGCCGTCTCGACGCCCGGAGCTTTAAATCCCTACTCCGGGCGGTAACTACTTTCGAGGTCGACCCCGTTCTATAAAGCGTGGACCTAAATAACCCGTACGATGTTTTGAACGCCTACTTCCCGGGCGAGTTTACTCTCCGGGAGCGGCTCCGTCCAGAGAGCGGCCCTCCTCCGTCGGCGAATTTTAGCCTCGCCGAGGCGGCGGAATATCTCGGCGTTTCCCAACGCCATTTAAAAGATTTATGCCTCGACCGGCGGATCGTCTTTTCGAAGCCCCATTACCGGGCCTTTTCGTTCCGGAAGAAAGACCTCGACGCCTTTTTAGACCTATATCGGTCTTACCGTCCCTAAGTTCCCTACAGCGCGTACGGGACTCGAAAACGTACGCTCAAACCGTTTCTCTCCAGGGCGCACTGGTAAAGCGGTCCCGAAAATACGCCGAAAATACGCCCGAATACGGCTTTCCGGTCTTAATTAGACTTACCGGAAGCCGATAAGGTAAGGCGTATGCGAACGCCGACTACGACCCTTTTTATCGCCGTTAAACTTAAACGCCCGAACGGTAAGCGTACCTGGATGATCCAAAGGCGCTCGAACGGTCGGCGGGAACGGATCTATTTCGAGACGGAACGCGAGGCGAAGCGCGAAGCTTTCGACCGGAACCGGAAAATCGAGGCGTTCGGTACGTCGGTTAAGCTCTCCCCGGAGGAGCAGATTTACGTTTCGGGCTGCATCGCGGACCTCGCGGCGATCGGGCGTACTCTCCGCGAAGCGACCGACTTCTACTTAAAGGAGTTCCGCCGAGCGCCCGCGCCGCTCGGAAACGTTCTCGCCGATAAAGTTCTCGCCGAATACGGGCGACGGGTCGCGGCCCGGGAAGTTTCCCCGCGCCATCTCGAAACGATGCGCGACGTGGTATCCAAGTTCCGGGCCCGGTACGGCGAAACGCCGATCGATAAAATCCTCGCCGGGGACGTTAAGGAGTGGCTCTCGCGGTTACCGCTCGCCGTTAAAACCCGAAATAAAATTCTCGGGTACGTCTCTTCGATGTTCCGGCTAGCGGCCCGCGAATGGAACCTAATCGAAAAGAATCCGCTCGCCGAGGTAACGAAGTTTTCCGATCCCCATAACGGACATAAGATCTCGGTTTTTACGCCGGAAGAATTACGGGCCGTTCTTTCGGCGGTAACGCCGGACTGGTTACCGGTCTTCGCGGTTAACGCTTTTACCGGCCTACGCCGCGCCGAGGTTGAGCGGCTGGATTGGTCCGAGGTTAAACTCGATAGACGACTAATCGACCTCCCTTTCTCCAAGTCTAAAAACGGTCGGCGGAAGCTTATCTCGATTCCGGAAAACCTCGCCGCGATCTTAGAGCCGCTCGCGAAGGCGGAGGGACCGCTCGTTCCCGGTCGGCGTTTCGATCTCGAAGTCCGGCGTTTAAAAGAAACCCTCGGAATAAAGTGGCCCCCGAACGTCCTACGGCACTCCTTCGCCTCCTACGCGGTCGCGGTCCACGGGTTCGTCTGGACGGCGGACCAGGCCGACCATTCCGAAACCGTCTTAAAGAAGAGTTACCGCGAGGTCGTCGCTCCGGAAGAGGCGCGGCGGTATTGGGAGATCGTTCCCGAGACCGTCTCTTACGACGTAATACGACGTCTTATAACTTAGTATCGACTCACCCGGTTCCGGTGAGTCGGACGTCTCCGGATCCGGGTCGCGATACTCCGGGGTTACGAGGCCTCGACGATCCGGTAGACCGACCTCGCTTCCGTCCCGAGCCGGGCGGCGAGGGCTTCGTCGGCTTCGAGTTCCTTAAGCCGCTCCTCGGCGGTCTCCCGGTCGCTCGGGAGGAAGCCGAGGTTGTAGGTCTTACTCCGGTACGCCTCGGGCCACTCGGCCCCGGTATGGGTAAGGGTTACTTCGATTAGGTATCTCATATATACCTCTCTACATTTCGCGTCGGTTTTACGAGTTTACCGGTTCCGGAACCGGGTGAGTTCATGAAACGTAGGAAATGAGTCGTTCATGAAACGTAGGAAATGATCCGACACGAAACGTAGAAAATGAGTCGTCCCGGAATCGGGACGGAAAAACCGAAAAATCTGAGCGAAATGTATATAGGTAGAAAGGAGGAAATAGATATGCCTAATACAGATAGACCTAAGGACGACCTCGAAGGCGATACGACCCCGTTAATCCGGGGACGTCTCGGGGAAGATCCGAAGATGCCGATCGAGTTGAGAATGTCGACCGGACTCGCCGGTTACCTTCTCCGCCGACTCCGCGAAGTTTCGGATAAGGATCCGGGAGTCGACCTCTACATCTCGGTCTTAGAGCAGCTCCTCGCTCCCGACGCGGCCTAGTCCCGTTACCGGGCCCGGTAGAAAAAATACCGGGCCGGTTTCTCCGCCGTTCTCCGCCGTTCTCCGGGCTTCTAAAATTGGGTCTAGCGTTTTCGAGCCCTTTCGGAGGTCGCTCCCGTTCTAAGGGGGTATGAACGCCGAATTACTCGGAACGAAGGAACGCTTTAATCTCGAAGAAGCCGCCGCTTACCTGGGAATGAAGACCCGGGCTCTCCGGGAGGCCTGTCTCGATAAGCGGATCGCTTATTCGAAGCTCGACCGGAGGACCTGGCTCTTTAGCCGGGCCGCCCTCGACGAGTTTATCCGCCGGAATACTTTCGAGCCCCGCTTTCCCGTCGGCCCGAAAAACAAAAAACGGACGCGAAATGTAGGGGGTCTATGAATTGGAAATATGAACTGGCCCTATTGCGCCGGGATATGGAGACCGGTACCGCGTTATTGCGCCGGGATATGGAACTCCAGAGTTTACGCTTAGAGCGTCAGATTACCGACGGAGATAATCGGCTTCGGAATACGATTAACCGGGCTAAAACCGAAACCATCGGTTGGCTCGTTGGAATCGTCTTAATCGCCCAGGTCGCCGCCCACTTTTGGCACTAGGAAAGAATGTTTAATAAAATCGACCTCTCGCCTTTCGTTACGAAGGCCGATCTCCATAAGGAACTCCATTCCCTAACCTGGCGATTTATCGGCCTCCTAACCGCGCAGACCGGTCTCCTTCTCGGAGCTATGTATTACCTAATAAGCCGTTTGAAATGAATTATAAAGAACTAGAAGACTCCGGAAAGTTAGCGACGAAAGAGTGGGTCGCTATCGAATTCGAACACCGGTTTGCTCTCTTTAAGACCGATTTAAGAGGAGCGGCGCTCGACCGCCAATCGAAGCTCCTAAACTGGGCGGGGCCTTTCGCTATCGGTTTATTCTGGGGATTCGTAATCGCTATGTCTATTTTCGCTCACCGATAATAACGAAAAACGCTCACGAAATGTATAGAGGTATATGAGCTTCGACGAAAAAGCCTTTAGTAACCATCTCCGGGTTATCGGACGAGAGGCAACCCGACGCGCCCGGAAAGAGCCGAATTGGCGGGAGGACGCTTTTCTCTACTTAGAGATAAGCGCCGTAAACGGGATCGTTTGCCGAACTAACGTCCGCCGGTTCGCCGGAGCGGCCCTCCTTAAGAAGCTCGGTCCGGTTAGCGCCGTCTACATTACGAATCGGGATACTGCCGCCTGGGGATGGCGGTTAGAGGAGATCCGGGAAGCCTTCCTTCCGGGCGTAGAAATAGAAACGATGCACGAAGTCTCCGGATGGGACTCTTAAAAACGAAAAATTTAACACGAAATGTAAAGAAAATAATACCAATACAATATGATACGTAAATCGATAGTTAAACCAAAAAGTAGCCTCTTAGACCGGACTCTCGTGGAGTGGAGTAAAGTCTTCTCCGCCCATAGCTCCGGCCATATCTTCGAAGCGACGGTCCATTTAATCGAAGTTTGCTTCGGGCTGAGCGTTTTAAAACGCGTCGCGAACGGTGACGGCCATATTTTCCGCGAAATCGTCGAGACCTACTTCCCTTATCTAGGGGAAACGAAGGCTCGGCTTTACGCGGAGATCGGGGCGGCCTTCTATTATTCGCCCGAATTCGTCGCGATCTTAAAGGAAGAGACCGATTATGCGATTCCCGAGGCGGACCTAAAAGTTATCGCCCCGATCGGCGCGCAGCTCGACGAGTTAAAGACGACGGAAGGTCTTAAGGACGTTAGTATTTTTAAACTCGAAGAGTTTATTTCCGGCGGCGGGAAAACGCCTCGGATCCGGGAAGCGGATAAAATTCGGGAAGCCGCTTTCGAGAAAGCTCGTCGTAACGTCCAAGAGAAAGAGGAAGCCGATAAGAAGTTGGCGGCTCTTACTTCGGAATCTTCCGGAGAAGAAATTAAAGAAACCGCTCCGGTCGAAGAAACCGCTCCGGTCGAAGAAACCGCTCCGGTCGAAGAAACCGCTCCGGTCGCGGCGACGGAGTCGGAGACGCCCCCTTCGTTCCCTTCTAAACCGGTAACCGTAAAGCCGACTAAAATCGTGAAAGCGGGAACGGCGGCTAAAGCGCCGTCTTCGACGGCGACAATTACGAAGCCGAATCCGTACGCTTTAGCCGTTAAAAAGGAGATCGCGGTACTGGAAGCCGTCGTTACGACGTCGCTTACCCGGAGTCCGATTTCGAACTGGTCGAGTAGCGACCGGTCGGAGATTAAACGGCGTCTCGAAGCGATTATCGACCGGTTATAAGGCGTATGTTAGGCGAGATAATTCGGGCGGCGGAAAAACGGGCGAAGGCCGCCGAAAAGAAGCGGAACTTGCGCTATGACGATTGGAAGCGGCCCGAATATCTCGTTGACGGTTTACGTCATCTCGTCTACCTCCATACCGACCCCGCTATCTTAGAAAAGAAGGTAGCGGGTCTTCGGAAGAACGGAAAAACGCCGCGCTTTCGGGCGAAGTGTAAGGACAGTTCCAAGCGTTACTGGAACGGGATAACGCCCGAACGGAAAAAGGAACGGGCCGAAATTTCGAAAACTAATGCGGGGCAGACGTGGGAAAAGAGAGATCCCGGCGAACGGGCGAAACTTATTCTTCTTTTAGAGAAGAGCCGGAAGGAACAAGTTGAAGAGAAATATCTAATCCGGCTCGCCTTTTTAAAATCTTATCTAACCCCGGAAGGAATGCAGACGAGCGCGATCGACGCGCTTTTTAATTTTTCTCAACTCGTAAAACCGTTACTAAGGAAGGCGTTAAGAGAGGGAAGTTTAGTTAAAGTCCGTTTCAATTACCAGTGCGTTCGGTATTATCTTCCGGAAGACGCGGCGGAGGGTTTTTGTCGGGCTGGGCGGGAGAAGTTAGAAGCCGCTCGGAAACGAGAACGGAAAATGAGTTTTAGAGACGTTTTAGAGAAAAACGCCGAAGAACGTTACGACCTTTATTTAGGAATCCTTAAAGGAAGCGTCCTTTCGGAAGGAATTCGGGCTCGAAAACTTTACGCCCTCCTTCCGGTTTCTCAACCTACGTCGAGCAAATTTATAAGGAAAGCGGTCGAACGGGGAGATCTTCTCCGGGTTAAGATACGTCAAGACGAAGTCCTTTATTATCTTCGAAAATAGTGAACGAAATGTAGAGAGGTATATGCTTAAGAAATTATTACTCATCGGGACGCTCGCCTTCCTCGCGTCGCTAAACTCCGCCTCGGCCCGGCTCGGCTACACTCTGGACGAGTGCATTAAACAATACGGGACCCAATATAAGAGCTACGACTTCGGTAAATCGGGAACCGCTTATACCTGGGAGACGAATTATTTTAAAATTTCCGTCTCCTTCGCGCCCGGCGTTTCTACCGTCGGGCTAATTACCTACGACGGCGCGATCGGCGCGGAGACGATCTTTCTTACCGGCGACGAGGAGAAGGATTATAAAGCGCGTTTCGCTTTCTTTACGGCGGACTTAATTAAGGAGCTTCTGGAGAAAAACGTTCCGGGGGCGAATTGGAAGAAGGTTAAAAATAACGAGGAACCGCTGGAAACGGATTACCTCGGGACGAAGGGCGGCGTTAAGGTCGCTTCGGTCGCCTATTTCTACCACTTATTCGGGAAGGGTATCGAGCTTCATTGTAGCGTCGACGACCATCCCCAACTTAGCGTCGAAACGACCGCTTATAAAGAATTCGAGGACGCGTTAGCGAACGCGCCGGACGTAAAGGCTACCCCGGAGAAATCCGCGAGCGCCGATCTGTAGTATGCGTAAAATCCTTCTTATCCTCGCCTCCGTCGCCGCTCTGAGTTCCTGCGCCGAGTTACCGGTCGCCTCGACGAATCCCGCTCCTCCGGCTTACGATAATCCGGTCGAGCGGCTCGGAACCCTCGTCGGAACCTTCGGCGGTCCGGACGGGGAAGTGCATATGAAGCCCGGGTACGATTACGACTGGGAGACGGTTTACGAGACGGACGATTACGGGCGGGTCTACGCCCGGCGGAATATGTACCTTACCTATAAGGGCCGGAGGATTACCGACTAAAAAGATATGGATTCGGAAGAGGAGGAATATTTCGAAAAGCTGTTCCAACGTCTGCCCCCGGTGCGGAAGGACGATCCCGCCTCCGGATCTCGACCCGGCGAAAGTAATGGATTGGTTACTCGATAACGATCCACTGGTCAGACGAGCTTATAATTGGGGAAAATTCGACGAAAGACGACGGGCCGATTTACTATGATAAAGTTCCGCCCCCAGCGCGGCTCGTTTAAAGAGGCCATGTCCGAGGTCGTCGAGGTAAAAGACGGGGCCGCGCTCCTTGCCCATTTACAGAAGCTCTACGCTCCGAAGCGGATAACTTCTTTCGTTCTCGCGGCGTATTACTACGACGCCCGGAACGGTTGGGAAACGTATCTCGTAACGATTCCGGAGGAAGGCGTCGTCCTCGGATATACGGACGGGCCGATCTAAAATCTATTTCTTGAAGAGTTCGACCGTATGCAATCCGGCGAGCGAAATTATTATCGCGGTAATCGTTCGCATATAATCCGCGAAGTAGCGGAACTCCGGTAAATGGGAGGCGAAAGCCGACGGGTTCGCGAGATTTACGAGATGGAGCGCTAGGGTAAGGAGCGGGATCCCGAAGAACAACCCGAGACATCCCCACGCGAGGACTAGCTTCCAGCGTTCCATCGCTAAGGATTAGAGCGCGACTCTAAGTTTCTCTGTAGGAGGTCGAGAATCTTCTTCTGGTTTTCGAGCGCCTGGACGTCGGACTGCATTAACCGGTTCCCGTTCTCTAGAATCTTTGCGTTCTGGGTAATCGAAGTATCGACGTGCTCTAGAATTTTGGTCTGGTTATCGAGGCTCGCCCGAATTCCCCGAAGAGCTTCGGCCCGTTGTTGGCCTTCGAGTTCGATCGCCTTAAGCGATTCGCCCCGGGCCCGACCGTCGGAGGAAACGACTCCGAGTTCGGATAAATTTACGCCTTGGAGTCCGAGTAAAATAACGCCGAGACTGGTCGTTATAATCTTGTTCCAGTCGATCGGCTTACCCGTCTTTTCGTTCTCGGCCATTTCTTTCTTCCGGTAAGTACTAAGGAGGAATTACTTGCGTTATGGTTACCGCGCTCGTCGTCCCCTATTTTTATCTACCGGTTCCGGCTCTATGAACGTCATTATTCTTCTCATTATCCTCATTACCCTAATCTGCTTGACGATTGGGCCGAGTTTCGGTGTCGCGATCGGGAGAGGATTCTGGGTATTCCTCTTTATCGCTCTAATCGTCGCGATAATTCTCGTCCTCCTTCCGCTAATCGGGAGGGCCGGAGGCGTACATTAGGAAAAGGAAAAGTCGTTCCCGGGGAGTCGCCGGTAGTTATCGGGCGAATATGGATCTACAGACCGACATAACGATTAACCGGAATCTCGGCTCCGAGACGAGCCGGGAAGCGTTTAAACGGCTCCGAGCGCGAAGCCTACTGAGCGAGGGGAGGCGTTTAGTCCTTCTCGCGCTAAATCGGGCCGGGATTGCCGGATTAACGGCGGAGGAGGCGGGTAACGCCGTCCTAATGGGGTATACGACGGTAAGCGCCCGGATTTCGGAGCTTAAAAAGCTGGGACTGGTAACGACGAAGAAAATCGGGACCGATAAGAGCGGTCGGCCTGTATATGAGAAACGGCGAACCCGGTCGGGCTCTCCGGCGTTCGTTATCGTTTTAACAAGCCTTACCTAAAAGATGATCCTCTTCCGGAAGCATTTTTCCGTTCTCGAAGCGATAAAAAACCGGGATGCCGTCCCTCTTACGCTAGAGGATTCGCTCGCGACGACGGTCGAGCTAGAGAGCTGGTCGGCGCTAATTGATTATGTCGTTGAATACGTTAAGCCGCTCCGGGAAATTAAAGCGGAGGACGTCCGGCTAAAATTTAACGGGTTCGATACGCTGACGAATTTGAATACGACGCTCGTCGAGGTAAGAGATTTCGGGGTCGTCGGGTTCGTCGGGGAGCCGAAATACCTATGATCCTCTCGCTTCCGGCCTCGAAGATTTTAATCCTAACGCTCGCCGACGCGGAATACGCCCGGATCGCGGCCCTTAGCGTTCCGAATAAGCGGGCCTACGCCGAAACCTACGGCTATCCCTTCCGGGCGGAGACGGATCTCTTAAACCGGACGCGGACGGCGTCCTGGAATAAGCTCGACTGGGTTAAGCGGTATCTCCCGGAATACGAGTATGTCCTCTGGACCGACGCCGATACGCTGATAATGAATTTCGAGATCCGGCTCGAAGATTTAATCGCCGAAGGGAAAGAGGCCGACTTTATCGCCTCCCAGGATAGTAACGGCCTAAACGCCGGAGTCTTCTTTTTAAAGAATACGAAATGGGCCCGGTACTTCTTAAGCGACGTCTACGCCCAATCTCAGTTCCAGAACCATATCTGGGGCGAGCAGGCGGCTATGTCGTACGTTCTCTCCGAATACGGAGAAGCTTCGTTAAAGGATTTCGTCGCCTATCTCCCGGCGCGCCGCCTTAACGCTTATCCGACGAATTACGCGGACGGCGACTTTCTCCTCCACTTCGCGGGCGACGGCGACCGGTTAAAGACGATGGAAAGGTTCTTATGACGGTAGCGGAACGGAAAATTATCGAGCTACTCGAAAAGATCGCCGCCGAATTAGCGGAGATCCGGCTCCTACTCGAAAAGAAACCGCCGACGAGCGGAGGAGCGAAGAAATGAGTAGCAGTAGCGTAAAACTAGGGGTCTACGACTCGACGAACGCCTTCGGTAGCGCGACCGATCTCGCGATCGAGAGTCTGTATATTGTCGACTGGAATAAGCCGCTCTCGAATATTGGGAACGGGATGTCGCTCGTCGACGCCTGTAACCTAGCGGCTTCGCGTAACCGGATCCCGAGTATTACGATCCAGCCGGTCTCGAATCCGAAGATAACGAAAAACCCGGCGAATACCTTAGCGCATATCGCCGCCGGAAAATACGACGTAAAAACCGGGGCGATCGCCGACGCTATGAACGAGTACGGCGGTCCGGCGCAGATTAGATGGGGGCCGGAGATGGACGACCCAAATAACATCGGGAAGTTGGATTGGGCGGTAACGCCGGGTAACGCCGCCGATTACGTCCACGCCTACCAGCGCCGGACGACCATCTACCGTAGCTATACGAATTCTTTACCGGGCCAAGCGTTCGTCTGGTCGCCGGTCGGCTCGGCGTATTCGAACGCTTTCTTTCCGGGTTACTCGTTCGTCGATTACGTCGGGGTCTCGGTCTTCGGCTGGACCGTCTACCAGGGGCCATTCGGTTCCGCGTTCTCGAACCAGTTCGGCCTTATCTACGATTTCGTTTCGCCGTACGGGAAACCGATAATCGCCGAGATCGGAGCCGAGATCGCCGACGATCAGGCCGCGTGGGCTTCGGCGGCGAAAGCCGCGTTCGCGAAGTTTCCGCTCCTCGATTCGGCGATCTGGTATTCTGGGGTGGATTCGTTCCCGTGGGTCGAAAACGGGCCGATCCCGAACTGGACGACGACTCCGGCGGTCTGGAATAACGGGTAACCGGTATTTACGCGATTATGAGTAAGGAAGAATTTTGGTCGGATCTCGCGAATCTATTCGATTTGATTTGGCTTTACAATTTAGTCGACGCCGAAATTAAGCGTCGTGAGGCTAATGGAGAAACTTAGTCTGAGTAATTGGGTAATAAAAAACGAGCCGCTCGGTTATGCGGACGAAGACCAGCCGGGACGTGTCTTCGATCATGGAACAACTCCGGCAGCGAGCGGATAGATCCGATCATCCGTCTAGGCCGCTCGCGACTCTTATATGAAGGCGATAACGAGAGAGATTTTGGAGAGTACGGAGACTCCGGACGACGTGGACGATTTTTATCTGAGTATTCCGTGTTATTGCGGTCCTCGGGTTCCGGTTTACCTCCGGTTTTCGAAAAGTCTCGGCGTCTTAATTCTCCAGTGCGCGCATTGCGGTATGGACGTTACCATGGCCGAAGTCGGTTCGGAGAAAGACTCGAAGCTATGTACTTCGCTCGAATAATTTCTCGGTCCGTAGTTACGCGATTAAATGTCTAGACCCTTTGATAATGAAGCGATTACGGCTCTCGTCCTACACTATCAAGAGTCGTCTACCTCGGCTCGCGAATATCTCTTTACGGAAATCGCGGAATCGGTTCTTCCGCTTCTAAAATCGACCGTCTTCCGGTACCACTGGCACGTAACGCTCGACGAAGCCGCCGACGAACTCGTTAACCGGGTAATCCTAAAGCTTCCGAAAGCGCTCCTCGGTTTTAAAAGCGATCGCGGAACGACCTTCTATAACTACTTCATGAACGTGACGATGAATACGTTCCGCGCTCTTTACGCGAGACGGGAACGAAGAGGTCGTTACGCCGGAGAATTCCCGGAAGACGAGATCGCCGATACGAATACCGAGCGTCTAACCGGCGATCTAACGACCTTAGCGGCCCGAGGCCGGGAGTTCGAGAGCCTTATCTTCCGGATCCCGGGCGATCTCGCCGCCTTAGTCGATCCCGAGTATAGCGGCTTAGTCCACTACATCGCCCAGCGCTACCTCCAGCGGGCCGATAATAGCGAGGCGCTTTATTTTACCGAGTTACGGCGCGAAGTAGCGATCCTTCCGAACGCGAAGAGTTTAACGAAGCCGGAGATAGACGCTCTAGTACGTATGGTAATCGCCGGAGTACGAGCGAGGCTTTACCCTCTTCATACCGGAGGAGAGAATAACGCGGGGGGGAGCGGGGGATCGAACGAGGGAATCTTCTCTTTCGTACCGGATCCGGCTAGCAAAGGCTTCCTTTCGAGTTCCTCGCCGAGACTTTGGCCGCTACTTTTAATTCTAAATCCGACCGAGACGCGTATGCTCCTGTACTGCCTAGCGGGAGTACACGAGTCCGTACCGGTTAAAAGTAAGTGGGGCCGAGCGGTAGCGGGTAGCGAAGTAAGCGGCTCTGAGAGTGTATCGGCGGGCGTATGAACGAGCTAAACGAGTCTAGTTATTCTAATAGTCTTAGGATTTCGTATGGAAAAGGGGGGGCCCCGTCATGGAATATTTTAGTCGAGAGCTTCCTCCGACCCCCCGGGCTAAGGAATCTTTTTAAAAATTTTTTCTATACCGGCGACTGTTGG
>Ga0210392_10000774_pt1 | contig 17917 bp, 16 predicted proteins | sample IncBWC30OmetaG_FD_161057 | JGI IMG/M metagenome (GOLD analysis project Ga0210392, IMG submission 161057) | Forest soil microbial communities from Barre Woods Harvard Forest LTER site, Petersham, Massachusetts, United States - Inc-BW-C-30-O ...
CGCGCCGAGCGACCCTTCGAAGCCGCTCGCCGAGCGCATCGCCGAGGCCGCTAAAGAGGTCGCGCGACCGACGTTGTTCTCGCTGCTGATCATCATCGCTGCCTACATTCCGATCTTTTCGCTGCAGCGAGTCGAGGGGCGCATCTTCTCGCCGCTCGCCTATACGGTGGTGAGCGCGCTGGTGGGCGCGCTCTTGGTGAGCTTCACGCTAGTGCCCGTGCTGTGCTTGATAGCGCTGAAGAATCCGAAGACCATGCGTGATTCTCCGCTGCTCACGTTCTCGCAGCGAGTCTTCGATCCGACGATCAAGTTTGCCATGCGCAACGTCGTGATCGTGCTGATCTTGGCGAGCGGTATCTTGGGCGGGGCGGTGGCGTTGATGCCGCGTCTCGGCAGCGAGTTCCTGCCCGCGCTCAACGAAGGCGCGCTGTACGTCACATTCCTCCTGCCCGGCAACATCTCGCTCAGCGACGGCCGCGCTTTGACGCCGAAGCTCGAGGCGCTGCTCAAGAAGACGCCCGAAGTGGTCTCCGTGATCTCGCAGCTGGGTCGCCCGGAAGACGGCACGGACACGAAGCTGCCCAATAACCTCGAAGTTTTCATCAAGCTCAAACCCATGGCCGATTGGCGCCCGAGCAAGCACACGATGGAAGACCTGATCGAGGAGATGAGCTTCGCCCTGCAGCAGATCCCCGGCGTCGACTACAACTTCTCGCAACCGATCCGCGACAACGTGGAGGAAAACGTGTCGGGCCAGAAGGGCCAAGTCGCGCTCAAGCTATACGGCGACGACCTGGACAAGCTGTCGACCGCGGCGGAAAAGGCGCGCGACGTGATCGCGAAGATACCCGGCGCCGTGGACGTTGGCATCACCAAGTCGGGCAGCACGCCGCAGATCGCCGTGCACCTGGACCGACAAGCGTTGGCGCGCTTCGATCTCGATCTCGGGGATGTCCAGGATTACATCGAGACCGCGATGGGCGGCCACACCGCCAGCGAGTTCTGGGACGGCGAGAAGCGCTTCGACGTGACCGTTCGCCTACCAACCGCAACTCGCGAAGACATCGGGGCGATCCGTAAGATCATGCTGCCGCTCAAGGACGGCACGTTGCTGCCGCTCTCGGCGATCGCGGATGTGTCCATGTCGACTGGCCGCGCGGCGATCACCCGCGAAAACGGCTCGCGCTACATCGGCGTACGCATGAACGTGCGCGGCCGCGATCTGGGCTCGTTCGTGGCCGAAGCACAGCAAAAGGTGGGCGCGAACGTGCAAATACCGCCGGGCTACGAGCTCACCTGGGGCGGTGAATTCGAGAACCAACAACGAGCCATGGCCCGCCTCCGGATCGTCATTCCGCTCGCGTTGGTGATCACTTTTCTGCTCCTGTTCTCGGCGTTCAACTCCGTGTTCGACGCGACCTTGATCATGGTGAACGTGCCGTTCGCCTTGGTCGGCGGGATCTTCGCGCTGGGCGTTGCGGACATGCCGCTCAGCGTGTCCGCGGCGGTCGGTTTCATCGCGCTCTTGGGCCAAGCGGTGCTCAACGGGGTGCTCGTGGTGGCCGCCATTCGGCTTCGACTCGCCAACGGGGAAGCGCTGGAGAGCGCCGTGGTACAGGGCACGCGCGATAGGCTCCGCGCCGTGTTGATGACGGCGCTCCTGGCGTCCCTCGGTCTCTTGCCAGCAGCCATGTCGCACGCCATCGGCAGCGAGACACAACGACCGATCGCCGTGGTCGTGGTCGGCGGGACGATCAGCGCGGCGATGCTGGCGCTGATCGTGCTGCCGGTTACCTTCTACCTGGCCACGCTGTTGCAACGCTGGCTCGCTGCGCGGCGCGGGCTGCCCTCCGCTGCTGCGGCCTGAACGCTGACCGCTAGTTTTCGCCAATTTCTTGCGGATTTCGGCGCGCACTCGGCCGGCAGACTAGATTGAGCAGGCGAAATCGGACTCCGGGGTCGCCTTCGGTCAGTGCATGGATCTCAATCGTCTCGCTCTCTGGTTTGCCGTTCTCGCCGGCTCCAGTCTCTTCGTCCGAAGCGTGCGCGCGCAGCGTCGCCCCTGGGATTGGATCGTCGTCAGCGCATTGGTCCTGGCCGTGGCGGGCTGTGGCTGGGTTCTTTTTCCCGAGCGCGTCGGCTACGTCGCAGGCGCACTCTCGATTCTGCTCATCGCACTGCCGTCTTGGGCGACCAACCGAGCCGGTCGCGCCAGCAAGCAGGGGCGCTATCGGCTAGCTCGCCTGCTGTCCAACCTCGCGGTGTTGCTCCACCCCGCTGCTTACTTTTTGGCCATGCCGCGCTTGTTCAAGGCCTTCGAGCTCGCGCAGGCCGGAAAGGTCAACGAGGCAGCGGCACTACTGCAGATCCTCGCCGCGGGTGGAGGCCCCGTCGCGTCGAGCGCAGTGGCGCACCGCCTCCGTATCCTGGGGCGCTGGCGAGAAGTCAAAAGTTTGGTCGAGGGCGCCGAGCTCTTGGCAGAGAGGCCCGACCCAGCGCTCGTGACCGTGTACCTAAGGGCGCTGGGCGAGCTCGGATACATCGGTGAATTGGCTGATTTCATGCTGTCCAACGAACGCGCGCTGATCGCCAGCGGAGCGCTCGAATTGGGGCTTCTGGCGCTGTTTGCCTTCACCGGCCAAGTTGCGCTGACACGTCGCATACTGGGCGGGCAAAGCCACGACTACGATGAGGAGACCCGCGAGTTTTGGTTGGCAGTCGCCCATCAGTACGCGGGTGACCCAGTCCAAGCCCGCCTCGGGTTTGGTCAACTCCGCAAGGCGAGCGACGCACAGATCCGCGGCCGTGCGGAGGAGCGCTTCGCTGCCCTCATCCACGCAAGCCCCGAGGAGCCGCCGTCGGCGCAAACGTTGACCATCGTCGATTACTTCGCACAGACGTTCGCCGACCGGCAACGGCTCGTCGTCAACGGACCGGTCGACCGCGCGCAGCGCCGAGTGACGGGCTCTCTGCTAGTCATCAACCTGATCGCCTATCTCCTCGGCAGCTATCCATTCTTCGTGGAGACGCGAACGGCGTTCGGCAAGCGCTGGGCGTTCTATGCGCCCGACATCTTCGAGGGTCAGTGGTGGCGAGCTTTCAGCTACCTGCTCGTGCACGCCAACGCACTGCACCTACTGATGAATATGGGCGGCCTGTGGGTGCTCGGCCCATTCGTGGAGCGCGCCTTCGGACGCCTGCGTTTCTCGGTGATTTACTTGATCTCCGGCTGTACAGGCAGTGCGGTTTATCTGATTTTGACGCGCTTGGGCGTCGTTCAGCCCGAAGAGTTGGTCGGCGCGTCTGGCTGCATCATGGGGCTTCTGGGCGCAACCGGCGCGATCATGCTGCGCGCTTGGGTTCGACAACGAGCCCCCGTGGCCAGGCAGATCTTCTTTCGGCTGCTGTTGGTCGTCGCGCTGCAGATCTACTTCGACCAAACGACTCCGGAAATCGCGGGGCTGGCACACGCACTCGGCCTGCTGGGCGGCTTTTTTTCCGCGCTGCTCTTGAACGAAATCGTCACCCCGCGAGAGTCGGTGCAGAGGGTTTAGAGCTTCACGAATAGGTCGTCTACTACGGGCGCCTTGTCCACGATCCTCAGATCGACGAGCTGATCGGCCAGCGTTTGCCAGCGTGCGCGCTGCATCGTACCGAGCCCGTCGCGCTTGCTGTCGTCGGTCTCGATCAATGGTTTCTGAGCGTCGGACGCGGCGCTGAGCGTGGCTGCGTCGAGCGCAGGGTTCAGCTTGCCCAGTAGCGCGTTGGTCGCCTGTGGATGGTCGAGGTAGTCGCGCCAGCCTTCACGCGTCGCGAGCACGAAGGCTTTCACCAGCTCGGGGCTCTTGCCGAGCATTTCTCGGCGCGTGATCACGACGGTCGTATACGGATTGAAGCCCGCGTCCGCGATCAGAAACACCGCGGGATCTCCGCCCTTCTGTCGCGCCGCGATCGGCTCCGAAGTGACGTAACACTGCTGGCCAAAGTTCGGATCAGCGAGGAAGTGCGCCACGCCTCCGTCGTAGGGCACGATCTTGACGCCGTCCCAACTGAACTTTTTCTTCAGGTAGGCTGCGTAGGCGAGCCCAGTTTCGAGCCCGAGCGTGCCCGAGCGAAAGGCGTCCTCGAGCTTCTGCAGCCTACGCGAAGCGTGCACCATGATGCCCTGCGGTGAAGTTTGAAAGACCGCGAACAGCGCCACGACGTCTGCTCCGCGGGCACGAGCCGTGATCACTTCGTCAGCGCCGACGGTGCCGAAGTCCGCGCGCCCGGTTGCGACCATTTGCAATACCGGCACGCCTGCGCCACCGCCTTGAATCTCGATCCGGATGTTGCGACGGGCGTATGCGCTGTCTTCGCGCGCGGCGTAGAACCCGCCGAACTCCGGCTCCGGCACCCAATCGAGCGCCAACTTGACGGGCGAGGTCGCTGGCAGCGCGGCGGCCGCAGATCCCGCGTGAGTCTCGGCCTTCTTGTCGCAGGCCGCGACGACGAACAGCGAGAGACCGAGCCAGACCTTCGAAACGCGATGAGCTAAGCGCACCAGGCCTTTTACCACACGCGAAAACCGGAAATCGGGAGCGTCGCTGCGGCTCGAGATACTGGTGATGAGCTCAGCCTTGAGCGCGCAAACGACGCAAAAGTAGGCCAGTGACCAGGCTAACCAGCGCAAACAAGGACAACCCCAAGAGCGACGCCAGCAGGACGGCGGCAAACAGCAAATCCGTACGCAGCTGGCGATAGGCGGAAAGGACCGTGATGCCGAGTCCGGCGTCGCCTTCGGAAAATCCGGCTACGAACTCGCCGACGATCGCACCGATCACCGACAAGCCCGAGGCGACCTTGTAACCGGTCATCATGCTCGGAATCGCGCTGGGCAAGCGCAGTTTCAGCACCGTGTCGCCGAGCTTTGCGCCGTACAGACGGAACAAATCCGATAGACGTGGGTCCACGCTACGCAAGCCGGCCAGCGTGTTGGCGATGATCGGGAACACGGACACGATGAACGCCGACACGGACACCGCACGAAGGCCGGGGCCGAACCACAGCACCAGCAGCGGCGCGACGGCCACGATCGGTACAGTCTGCAGAAAGAGTGCGTAGGGATAGAGCCCTCGCTCGAGCCAACGCGAAAGCGAAAACAACAGGCCGACCAGTGTGCCGAGGCACACACTGAGTAAAAAGCCGAAGCAAGCACCCTCGGCGGTCGTGAGCAGCGCCCCCGAAAGCGCGCTTCGCTCCAGCCAGCCCGCCGTCAACACCGCAGACGGCGGCGGGACCAGAAACGCCGGCACACGCAACGCGCGCACCGCTCCTTCCCAGAGCGCAATCACGAGCACGAACGTGAGCAGTGGCGGCACGACCGCCGAGATCAATGCGCGGCCCTCGAAGCGACTCGCTCGAAGTCGGCTCATACGCCGGGCTCCGCGATCGGTACCTGCGAATCGTCCAGCCCGCCGTGCTGCTCGAGAGCGCGGTACAGGATCGCCGTCTGTTCCACGAACGCGGACATCGTGCGCAGCTCCACACTGCGATCCAGAGGCAGGTCTAGGCGGTGATCGAGCACGAGCTGCCCGGGGCGACGCGACATGACCAACGCGCGCTCCGCCAAAAATGCGGCTTCGCCGAGCGCGTGCGTGACGAAGATCACGGTCATGCGCCGCACCAGCCAAAGCCGACGCAATCGCTCGTCGAGGCGTTGACGGGTGAGCTCGTCGAGCGCAGCGAACGGTTCGTCGAGCAGGAGGAGGTCCGGTTCCGTAACCAATGCCCGCGCGATCGACACGCGCATCCGCATGCCACCCGACAGCTGATCCGGATAGCGCTCATGCACGTCGCTCAACTCGACCTCGGACAGCGGTCCACGGGCACGACGCCGAGCCTCAGCCCGGCTCAGGCCTTGAAGCTCCAGCGGCAAGGCGACGTTATCGATCACGGTGCGCCACGGCAGCAGCTGAGCGTCCTGAAAAACGAACGCCAGCTTCGCCGCCGCATTCGTCGGCGCGGTCGGCGCTTCAGTGCCGGAAGAGAGCAAGATCGAGCCGGAGCTCGGTGACTCCAGTCCGGAGATGAAACGGAGCAGCGTGGATTTGCCGCAGCCCGAAGGTCCGAGCAGAGCGACGAACGAGCCGGCCTCGAGATCCAAGTCGATGCCCTTCAGCACTGGTCCACCTGTGCTGAAGGCGTGACTCACGCCGCGGATGACGACTCGGCTGCTGATGATGAACTCCCGGTGACGCGGGAGCTTGGCTCAGTGGACTCCGCCGCCGCAATGGCGCCGCGAACGGCAGGGAAAACAGCGCCGGCCAGTCGGCCGCTCGCGCGCCGCTGAGCGGGACGATTTCCGCTCAAGCATCGCCGTCGGCCACCGTTCTTGTGCAATCGGACGAGTATGCCGCGAAAAGGCGAAAAACATGGCAGCTGATTCTGTCGGATCGGTCGGGGCTCCAACTGCCGCGAACTACGCGGTCGCGGTCACGAAAAAGCAGCAAGGGCAGCAGGCCGTCGAGGGACAAGAGTCCGTGCAGCTGATCCAGTCGGCGGCCGCGCCGCAGCTCGCAAGCTCAGGCTCGGTCGGAACGAAGCTGAACTTCTTCGCCTGAGCGACGGCGCGCAGCTCAAGCGACGGCGCGCGGCGCTTCGCGCTCGGAAAACAGGGCAATTGGCGCGCGGAGGGTGAGCGGCTGGAAGGGCTGGCGCGCGACTCGGCGTTTCGACCTGCGGCTGCGCGCCCCGCACGCGACGGCGAGCGCGAGACCCGAGAGCGTGAGTCGGAGGCGCGGCGCATCCACTAGGCCAAGCCGGTGGAGCTCGTCCAGCGGAGCATTGACGCCGCCGCGCGCCAAACCCAAGCGCTGTTCGAGCCGAGGCCGGGTGAGCGCGGCGGACGCCGAGCTGAACGAGAAAACGAGTCGGAGAAGGCGTTGAGCGAGGGGACTAATCTGCATGTCCGTTCAGTACGTGACCACTGAACAGACGGCTAAATTTTCTGCAGCCCGGGACTTCACTTCAATAAGTAACAACATTATAAATATTCGTAATTATTCATTTATGAGTCGCTCGAAGGATCGGCTGCTGGGCTGTGCAGCTGCGCAGTTGGAGCCGGCGGCGCTTGCCGAACGCTGCGTCCACTGATCTGCTTGTTCCATGTTCGCCCCTGACCCTCTCCGCCAAGCCGAGCGCCAACTGGCGCGCGATGACGTGGCGACGCGTAGCTTCCCGCAGCTCTTGTCGCGCAAGCTCGCGCGCATGGCCGCGTCCCCGCTCGCCTACCTGCGCGGAGCCGCGCCGCTCTACTACGAGCTGCTCGTCGAACATCCGGAGCTCGGCGAAGGACCGAGCGGCGACGGTTGGTTGATCGGTGATGCGCATCTCGAAAACTTCGGCGCGTTTCGAACCGCAGACGCGAGCGGAACCGAGTCGGTGGTGTTCGACGTGAATGACTTCGACGAAGCCGTGGTTGGTCCCTTTCGCTGGGACGTCGTGCGGCTGCTGACGAGCGTGATCCTCGGAGGCCGAGAGCTTGGCTCGAACGGCAAGCAAAGCGTACAGCTGTGCGCGGCAATCCTCGAGGGTTACGTGCCCGCTCTCTCCGAAGGCGAAGTCCCAAAGGACGCTCCGGCGCCCGTGCGCCGCCTGCTCGCGAAAGTCGCCGCACGCACGCATAAGGATTTGCTCGACCGGCGCACGGAGCGCGTCGGGAATGCCCGTCGTTTCGTGCGCGGGGAGCGCTACGAAGAGCTTGCTTCCGAGTTGGTGCCCAAGGCGCGCGCCGCGTTCGAGCGCTACGTCGAGGCCCTAGACCCCGAGCAACACACCACTCGCGATCACTTCGAGGTCGAGGACGTGGCCTTTCGCATCGCCGGCACGGGCAGTTTGGGTGGCTTGCGCGTCGCGGTCTTGACCCGTGGCAAAGGTGAGGTCGATAGCCGCTGGATCTTCGACATGAAGGCGGAGGGCATTCCTTCCGCAGCGGTCTTGCTCGGTATTCCCACGGAGTCGCCCGCCGAGCGCGTACTCAGCGCGGCGCGGGCCTGCTTGGAGAACCCACCCAGGATGGCCGGCACGACCGAGCTCGACGGGCAACCGATGTTCGTGCGACGGCTGCTCCCGCAAGAAGACAAGCTCGACCTGATGCATTTGCGCGTGGAAGAGCTGCCGGATTTGGCGCGCTACTTGGGCGCCCGCCTGGGCGCGGCGCATCGCCGCGGAGCCCGGTCGATCCCGAGCTCGCGCTGGGAAAAGGCAGAGCTCACAGGGCTGACTAAGCGCGCCATCGTCGTCGCGGGCTTGCACGAGGCGGCTTACCTCGCGCTGTGCAGCACGCTCTGAGCGAGCCCGCCGCGAGCTTTCCGGCCCTAGCCCCGGTGCTCACAAACACGACATAACTACCTGATTGTTCTAAATAATCCCAAAGTTAGGCGAGCTCGGGGAGGTCTGCGTCACGCTGCAAGCGTCACTGCGGGCGGAGCCACAACGGAACGCACACTTGCCGCGAGGCGATCGTTCTTTAAGGTGAATGCTGATGGAAGACGAGCGACTCGTCCCGGTTTCGCCGCGGCATGCCGTGCTGCTGTCGCGCGAATACCTGACCTTCGTCGATACGCCACCCCAGCGCGACTACGTCGTGCGCACCGTCGCGAAGCGCCAAGTGGGCTCGATGATGCTGATGAGCGGAGATCTGGTGATCGGCAGCGCCGAGACGCGCAATAGCTTCCCGCTCGCGGCCAAGTACCCGCTGCATTTTCGCAAGTCGTACTTCCCCGGCCAGATGCATGGCGACACCAAGGACGAGTTTGCGAATCACGAGCGCGCCAGCACCCTGATCGACATTCCGCCGCCGATTGGCCACACGCCCAATACGTTTAGAAGCTGCCTCTTGCCGGGCCACCCCTATAGCCGCTTGTCGCCCTTCTTTGGGATCGATCCCGAAACAGCGAACATCGCCGAGGCGGAGAAGCTGTCGTTGGCGAGCGCGGCCGGCTTGTGGCACCTGTGTGAACAAGCCCTGTCGAAGCTGCTCACGCTCCAAGAAGGGGGACTGGCGCACGGCGACGCAGAGCTGCACAACTTCATCGTCTGCCCCACGCCGCTGGAGCTCGTGCTGATCGACTTCGAGGGCTCGGTCGACCGCGAAACACAGAGCGCAGAGGCATGGCAGAAGCGCTGCGCGCTGGATCTCGTGCCACTGCTGCGCGAAGCCGTGTATTTGCAGTGCGCGCTGGGTAAGCAGCAGGGCAAATTGGCAGAGCTGTCTCTAGCGCGCCTACCACAGTTGTTGAAGCACCCAGAGCAGTTCGAGCGAGCCATCGAGCTACGCCAGAGCGTCAGCGGCTAGTACCAGTGTGCCAAAAGCAGGCGTTGTACGCGCGCAACCCGTTGCCGCATACTCGGCCGCGATGACGTACCGCGCGGTGGACAATCGTTACGAAGGCATGCGTTACCAGCGCACCGGGCGTAGCGGTTTGATGCTACCCGCGGTGTCGCTGGGGCTTTGGCACAACTTCGGCGGCGTGGACGCGTTCGAAACGTCGCGAGCGATGCTGCTCCGAGCATTCGACCTGGGCATTACGCACTTCGACCTAGCCAACAACTACGGGCCGCCCGCTGGTTCGGCCGAGAAGACGTGCGGGCGCGTGCTCGCGCAAGACCTACGCGCGCATCGCGACGAGCTCGTGATCTCCAGCAAGGCCGGCTACGACATGTGGCCCGGACCGTACGGTGAATGGGGCTCGCGCAAGTACCTCGTGTCGAGCCTGGATCAGAGCCTGGTCAGGCTCGGGCTCGACTACGTCGATATTTTTTACAGCCATCGTTTCGACCCAAATACACCGCTGGAAGAGACGATGGGCGCCTTGCACCACCTGGTTCAACGAGGCAAAGCGCTCTACGTCGGCATCTCGAACTACCCCGCAGACGTCACGAGGCGCGCCGCGCAGATCCTGCGTGAGCTCGGCACGCCGTGTCTGATTCACCAGCCCGCATACAGCATGTTCAATCGCTGGGTCGAACCCGAGCTGCTCACGGCCTTGCGCGAAGAAAAGATAGGCTGCATCGCCTTCTCGCCGTTGGCGCCAGGTCTACTCAGCGACAAGTATCTAGCGGGCATCCCGACCGATTCGCGTGCCGGCAAGGCGCACGGCTTCTTGCGCCCGGCACAGATCACCCCGGACAAGCTGTCGAAGATCCGGCGCCTCGACACGCTCGCCAACGCGCGCGGTCAGAAGCTCGCGCAGATGGCAATCGCTTGGGTGCTTCGGCATCCGGAGCTGACGTCGGCGTTGGTCGGAGCGAGCAAGGTCTCTCAAATCGAGGACGCCGTCGCGGCGCTCTCGAACACTCGCTTCTCGGCTGCGGAGCTAGGCGAGATCGACGCGATCGTCGCCGAATAGCGGGCTCACCAATTGAGCCCGAGCCCGATATTGACGCCGCCCCCACGCCCACCGGATGCGCTCAGTCACTGGCCCAGCACCAAAGCGCGCGGCGTTCCGTGGCATTGGGCCGAGGTACGCCCGGCGGTGGCATGCTGTCTCGGTCGAGCATGGCTGCGACGCTTCGACGGTGTGCTCGCAGCGCTCGTTCGTCACTCCAGTCGTAGTCAGAGGCAGCGCCCCCCGGCGCATGACACGTGACGCAATATTTGGCGACGACCTGCTGAGCCGCGGAGGGCGAGACCGGAGCCGCTGCACAGCTCGAGAGGTCGAGCTCTCGTGCGGCTCGAGGGGACGCCTCGGCGGCCTGACCCGAGTGACTGCACGCTCCCCCGCACAGCGCAGCCGCTAGCAACGACAGGCCGGCGAGGCGAGCGGAGCGCACGCCCTGTTCAGCGCGACGCAAACGGATGCTCCTGTAGTGTGAGCGCGTTCGCCGCGCGATCCACCTCTCGGTAGCCCAGGCCATGGTCCGAGCTTTGCGGATCCCAAGGCAGCGGCGCTTTTTTGGGCACCGAACCCGGTGCAGGCAGCGGAAAGATCAGCGAACGCGCCGCGTAGTGCATGATTTGGCCGGTTTGGTGGCGGTGCTCTTGGTGAATGTGCCCGTAGAACACGCTGACCGAGGGATGCGCTTGCAGGATCTCGATCGCCTTTGCGCCGTCTTGGGTTGCCCACTCCCATGCCGGGTACAGGTCGAACAGCGGCCGATGCGCGAACACGACCAGCGGCGCGGTCTTGGGGGCTCGAGCGACCTCTGCCTGCAACCAGGCCAGCTGCGCGGCACCGAAAATCACTGCCGGGTCGGAAACATTATCGAGGGCCAAAAAGTGGACGCCCTTGTGCTGGAAGGCGTAGTGGGTTTCGCCGAAAAATTCGCGGTACGCTTCGCCGTTGTCGAGCGAAGCGTCGTGCTCGCCGGGGATGAAGCGAACGTCCTTCACGTCGAGCTCGGAGACGATGGCCTTGAATTCCTTCATGCGCGTGCGGCGCACTGCCGGGTCATCCGTAGTGTGAGTCAGGTCACCGGTGAAGATCACGAAGTCGGGACGCGTCGGCACCGCGTTGATCGTCGCTATCGTCTCGCGCAGCGTGCGGTCCGCTTCGGGGTTAGGCGGACCGCTAAACCCCCAATGAGTATCGGACAGCTGCAGGAACATGAAGTCCTCCGGCGTTGACGGCGGATCGCTTCCGGCCGCGCTGGCCGCCATCGGCTGCACGCCTGCGGCACTTACCGCGGGTCCGGCGCAGCCCCAGAGCCCGGACGCGAAGGTCACCCCGGATACACCGAGTAAGCGCAAAATGTCTCGTCGTTCGTAGGCTTTCATCGATTTGCTCCTGAAGGCTCGGCGGCGGGCTGCCTCGAGCTCTGTGGCGATTCCAACGCAGCCAAGGCCCGAGGGTTCCCTGCGGATCCGAGGATTTATTTGTGGGAACCATCGCTTCCGCTCGTTCGTTGGAAGAGCGCTTGGCCCTCACTTTGATCCGCCCGTCGCGAGTCGACCTGGCGCCCCGCTTGCCGAATACCGGCCAGCGCTGGTACGCCGAGTCGATGCCGCGCCAATCCTTCGCCCACGAGCCGCCGTTTGGCGAGCGGCTCTTGGAGCAAGCCGGCGCGCTGTACAACTTCGCGCGTTACCTCAGTCGCGATTCCGTCGTGGCAGAAGAATTGGTGCAAGACGCGTTCACGCGAGCGCTCGACGGGGAAGCTGGCTTCGTTCCGGGCACCAACCTCAAGGCCTGGCTATTTCGGATCCTGCGCAACGCATTCTTGGACACCAAGCGGCGCGACCGTCGCAACCCGGTCGCGCTGCGCGAGGCGGGCGAAGCGGAGGACGAAGACGGCGCGAGCGACGCTTGCCTGCGCGGCGACATCGAGCTCGATCGTTTGCGCAATTTGGTCGCGCGCGACATCGAAGCCGCTCTCAGCCGGCTCTCGGATGACGCGCGTTCGGTGATCTTGCTAGACGTCGAGGGGTTCACCGAAACGGAGATCGCCAGCGTGATGGACACCGCGGTCGGAACCGTCAAATCACGCCTAGCGCGCGCCCGCGCGGTGCTTCGCGAAGAGCTGCGGGAGTACGCGAAATGACTCGCACCGAGACACCCGAAGGGCGGAGCGACTGCAAAGCGATACGCGAGCAACTGCTGGAGGCGATCCGCGGGCGCTTGAGCGAGCCCGAGCGGCAGCGCTTCGCCGAACACCTGCAAGGTTGTGCCCAGTGCAGCAAGCTCCACGAGCGCGAGCTTTTGCTGGATCGCGCGCTCGGCCAGCGTCCGAAGTTTTCCCTTCCGGATTCGCTGCGCGACCAGCTGAGGGCCGAGCTCACTCCTGCCAAACCCAAACCGCGCTTCGGGCGATGGGTCGCCGTCCTGGCGCCGAGCCTGGCGGCGGCCGCCTTGCTGGTGCTCTTGGTCGGTGGGCGGCTGGGGCACGCCCAGCCGCTAGTCGACGAAGCCGTCAACGACCACCTGCGCGTGTTGTATGCCGAGCACCCGATCGAAATCGAGAGCGGGGGCATCCATCAAGTAAAACCGTGGTTCGCTGGTCGGCTGGACTTTGCGCCCGTGCTCAGCTTCAGCGGGGACGACGAGTTCCCGCTCGAAGGCGGAGCGATCGGCCTATTCGTCGACCGCAAGGCCGCGACCTTCGTATTCAAACATCGCCTGCACACGGCCAGCCTGTTCGTGTTTCGGAGCGAGGGGCTTGGCTGGCCCCTGCGAAATGACGTCTCGGTCGGCGCGCTGCCCGCCTCCAGCACTGCCTCGCGCGGCTTCAACGTGCTGCTCTGGCGCGACGGCGACCTGGGCTATGCCCTGGTTTCAGACGTGGACCGGAGCGAGCTTGCCCGCCTCGCGGCCAAGGTTGCGGCGCACTGACGTTCTGCCCTTCCAGAGACGCGCGTGAAGGAGTATTCAGATCGTGCGCGCCACTTCGGCTTGCGCAGGGAGTTTTTTGACGATGCCCAAAGGCCAAGAAAAATCCAAGACGACCAACAAGCCCAAGCTCACCGTCAAGGAGAAGAAGGCTAAGAAGAAGGAGAAGGCCGCCTCCAAGTAGGTCCGGTTTTTTCTCGATCGCTTTTTAGTCGAAGTTTCAAGCGAAGTTTTTGGCAAGGGTGGGGCTCGAGCGACGGCCGCGACCGCTGCGGCCGTTGCATCGAAGCCCGCCGTGAGTCAGTTGCGCAGGCCGTAGGGGAACTCCGGTGTCGCCAGCGTCGGTACCGTGTCGTGAAACTTGCGCAAGTCGAGCACGATGCTGCCATCGGGTAGCTCGGTGAGCACGTCGGCGTGACGAGCGCCCCAGATCACTTCGTCGTGTCCGTAGTGACGCCGAGCGTGAACGGGCTGTAAAGACGTGTCGTCCGTCCCCATCAGGGAGACTACGAACTCGAGCTCTTCCTTGGCCATCTGCTCGTCGGTCACACCGTACAGCGGGCTGTCTTTGGTGATGCTGTGCATGGCGGTCCAGGACCGCGTGAATGCTTGTGAACGCTCGCGAACCAGCGGCAAATCGAGCATTTTGTAGAAGGTCATGCCTTCTCGCGTCCGCTCGGTGCGAATCATGACTACGTGCAACTGGGCCTCGACGATCTGATTGCCGCGCTCGTTGCCGAGCCGGAACATCATGGTCGGCACGCCGTCCATCGGGCTGACCACGATGTGCCTGGTGAAGACGACGCGCGCTTGCACTTGTGAAAATTTGGAGAACACGAGGCCCGTGACCAGCGCCGTCATGATCAAACTGACGACGGCCTCCATCACGACCAAGGCGTTGGCACCAGCAGACATCGGGTACTTGTCGCCGTAGCCAATGGTGCCCATGGTCTGCACCGAAAAATAGAAGGTGTCCGAGAACGACCCGGGCCGCGCGTGCTTGACACCGCCCGTCAGCAGATAGAGCTCAGCGAAGACCGCGTTCAACGCCAAGAACAACACGACGATGGCCAGCAGCGCGTTCGTCCAGGAGGTACGTAGGAATCGATAGTGATAGTCGCGGAACGGCGCGCGTGGCGCGCCCAAAACGGTGACGTCCGGAACGGTACGGGTGCGGGTTGACACGCCCGGCTACGTGCTCAGCGTCCCGGCCGAGCGTCAAGACGCCAGCGGCGGCGCAGCGTTTGCCGCCTGAGTGAGCGGCAGGGTCACGACGAAGCGCGTGCCCCGGCCCAGGTCGCTCTCCACTTCGATGGTTCCCTGGTGAGCCTCGACGATACGCCGAACCACGGCCAAACCCAGGCCAACGCCGCCGGTCGCGCGCGTACGGCTCGGATCGCTGCGAAAAAATGGTTCGAAAATGCGTGGCTGATCTTGCTCTGCGATACCGATGCCGCGGTCCTTCACGGCGACCACGAAGTGCGCGCCGTCCGCCGACCTGCGCGCGCTGAGCTCGACCGGCGCCTCGGAGAACTTGCGCGCGTTGTCCAGCAGGTTGTCGAACACACGGCGCACCACCGGGTCCGCCTCCAGCGTGGGCAGATCGTCGGGAAACTCGGTTTCGAGGACGCGCTCCGGATAGCGCACCGAGAACCGCGCAGCAGCTGCGGCCACCAGAGTACGACCCGCGATGGCTTCGAAGTGCAACGGCGGCAGAGCGTCTCCCCCCGAGTCGCGTGCCAAATCGAGCCGCGCGGCGCTCATGACGTCGTCGAGTAGACGCTCGAGCTCGGCAAGATCCTCGCTGATGTCCGTCAGGTAGCTGCTCACCTTGTCGCGATCGCCGTCGGTGACCAGCTCGAGCGCTAGGCGGATCCGTGCCAGCGGCGTGCGAAGCTCGTGCGAAACATTGGCCAGGAGCTCCTTTTCCGAGCGGCGCAAGGCGGCGATGCGATCGGCCATGTCGTCGAAAGCACGCCCCAAAGCGCCGATTTCGTCCTTGCGACGTGAGCGGAAGCGCGCTGACAGGTCCCCCGTACCAAAGCGACGCACCAACTTGGACAGGCCCGCCAAAGGCGCCGTGACTGAACGCGCCAACGGGATCGACACGACGGCGAGCACCAACAGCGCAACACCGAACTGCTTGGCCAACAGGCTGACGGGCAACTCGGGCCCGCGATAGCGAAGCACGACATAGCGCCCGGGATAGCCGGCGCGGGAAGGCTCCATCACCTGGCCCCAGCCGCGCCCGAACACATTTCGCTCGCGCCGCAGCCGATCCAACTCTTGGTCGGTGAGTGGCGGGAGCTCCGTGTCGCCGTTGCTACCCAGCAGCCGACCGCTCACGTCGTAAACGGACAGATCGATGCCGACGCGCTTTTTCAGATCGGCGAGCTCGGCCCGAAGCTGCTCCGGGTGATCCGCGAGCTCGGCCATGTGCCAGGCGATCCAAGTGGAGCTAGGACGCGCGGGGCCGTCGAGCGCGGGGCGTAGCGAGTAGCGACCGACCAGGAAGGCCGCGCCCGCCGCCAGCGCTATCATCAGCACTCCGTAAAGGTAAACGCGCAGTACGAATCTTGGCGGAACGCTGGCTCGCAAATTCACGCAGATTCCTCGGCAACCAGCATGTATCCACTGCCACGAACCGTCTTGAGCAGCCGGGGGTGCCGGGGGTCGTCTCCCAACTTTTGGCGCAAGCGAGAGATGCGCACGTCGACCGAGCGATCGAACGCCTCTTCAGCGTTGCCCTTGGCTAGGTCGAGCAGCCGCTCACGCGTCAGCACCTTGCCGGCGTTCTCGGCGAGCGCGCGCAGCAGCGCGAACTCGTACGAGGTGAGCGCCAGGACTTGGCCGTCCAGCGTTGCGCGCAAACTCGCGCTGTCCACCACCACGCGGCCAACGCGGACTTCACGCGCGCGCGGACCTGCGCGGCCCTCGGCGCGGCGCACCACGGCTTGAATGCGCGCGAGCAGCTCCCGCGCAGAGAAGGGCTTCGTGACGTAGTCGTCGGCCCCGAGCTCGAGACCGAGCACGCGATCGGCGACTTCCACGCGCGCCGTCACCGCGATGATCGGCACGTGTGAGTGCTCGCGAATCTCGCGGCAGACCTCGAAGCCGCTCTTGCCGGGCAACATCAGATCGAGCACCACCGCGTCGAACTCCGGACGGAGCGCCTCGCGGCTGGCAGCGACACCGTCACTGACGAGGGTGACATCGAAGCCGTGCTGCTCGAGGTAGTCGCGGGTCAAGCGCGCAATTTTTGCGTCGTCCTCGACGACCAGAATTTTGAGTCGCGCGCCTTCCATGATGCTGCGGAGCCTACACGAGGAGCACAATTAAGCCCGACTAAACACAAAAAGACACATTAGAGATACCGTTACGCATCCCGCCTACCCTAGGCTAAACCAAGCAGCAATGAGTGGGAGACCTGACGGAGCCGCCATCTTGGCTGAGACCAAGTCACGACGGCGGCGCGCACGCATTTATCAAATCATAGGCCTGGTCGCGTTGCTCGCGGCAAGCGCGGGCCTGTACTTCTGGCGCGCCAAAAAGACGCGCGGCAGGGGCGTGAGTTACATCACGACTCAAGCGCAGGTAGGTGATCTGAAGGAAACAGTCACTGCCACGGGCACGCTGAAAGGCCTCGGCTCGGTCGACGTCGGCGCGCAGATCTCCGGCAAGCTGACCAAGATCTACGTAGACTTCAACGATCACGTCACGGCCGGAGAGCTCTTGGCCGAGATCGACACCACGTCGGCGCAATCGAAGGTCGAGCAATCGAACGCTCAGGTGAACGCCGCTGACGCCGCACTGGTGCTCGCCAAAGCTACGCTCGCTCAGACCAAGGCACAATACGTGCGCTCCCTCGACCTGTCGCAAAAAGGCCTCATCTCCAGCAAAGATTTGGACAGCGCCAAGGCCGATGCCGATCGCGCCGCAGCCAGCATCAGCTCCGCGGCGGCGCAAGCAACGCTGGCGCGAGCCTCGCTGAAGGACGCTCAAACTCAACTGTCGTACGCCGTGATCCGCTCACCAATAGACGGCGTCGTGCTGGCGCGCTTGGTCGAGCCGGGCCAAACCGTTGCAGCTTCGATGTCGGCTCCCGTACTGTTCACGCTGGCCCGAGACCTGACGCAGCTCTTGCTGTACGTCGACATCGACGAAGCCGACGTCGGCAAGGTCAAGGAGGGTCAAGACGCCACCTTCCTGGTCGATGCCTGGACCGGCCACACCTTCGTATCGAAGGTGCTCTCGGTCCACAATTTGCCGACCGCCGGCCAAACCGTGGTCACGTATCAAGCCGTGCTCTCGGTCGATAACACCGAGCGCATGCTGCGCCCAGGCATGACCGCCACGGCGACAATCACGACGGATCAACGCAAAGGTGTGTTGCTCGTGCCCAATGCCGCGCTGCGCTTCAGCCCGCCAGCCATCGCCTCGACGAAGCCCGGCAGCGGCATCCCCTTCATCAGCGGCGGTATGCCGGGCGGCTCGCGCCCTGGCGGCGGTGGTGGCACGCGGACCAAGACCGCAGGCAATAAGAAAATCATCACCCCGGCTGATTCGCAAGGGCTGGTCTACGTGCTGGACAACAACCGCCCAAAGCGCAC
>Ga0210392_10000777_pt1 | contig 17820 bp, 13 predicted proteins | sample IncBWC30OmetaG_FD_161057 | JGI IMG/M metagenome (GOLD analysis project Ga0210392, IMG submission 161057) | Forest soil microbial communities from Barre Woods Harvard Forest LTER site, Petersham, Massachusetts, United States - Inc-BW-C-30-O ...
ACCGCCAGAAGCGTGAACTGGCTAGTGCGCCAACCAAAGCGCGTACCGCACCGCCTGGAACACCGTAAATTGATAGTGTTGGCGCAAAATCTGGTACCACTGAAATATCGTTAGCGTTTTCATGACTGCTACCTCTGCTAGGCTGCGATCCGTTCTTTTTGTACGTCGCCACCCAAATATGTCCAATCGGGCCGAGAATCCGGCTTGGGAAACTCTTTGAGTTCCGGCTTGCGTAGTGCCGCCGACTCCTCGCGGCTCGCTTCCATCAACGCCTTCATCTTCTCGAAATCCATGCCAATGAGGAGAGCAATCCAAGGACCAAACGTGCAGGCACGTTTAGTGGTTGATTTCTTTAGACATAGGAACTCGGGAAAACGGTTCGGTAAACCGGAATGTTCAACTCCGTGCCATCAAGCGTGACACACTGCCGATGCCCGGTCACCAACTTAGACGCGGGCGGGCACTCCCAAGTACGAAGCACAGCGGCGCAGCCATCCTTATATCCGCCTACACCCAGTTGGCGCACAAAATGGGACAAGGCTTCGCGGCCCTCGATGCGGTGCTCTCCCACTACCGCACCGGAAACTCGACCGATGGGCGCCAAAATGGATATGTGGCCAGTGTCTACGCGCATGCCCCTGGCGTACGTTCCCCCTCGGGACGGAACTCTGACAGAACTAGCGAACTTCGACAATGACGAGCGAAACGTCATCCACGAGAGGGCCATGACTCCACGCAGCCACCCCGTCAAGGATTGCTTGCCGCATTGCCGGCAATTTATGTTTTGCCGAATCGAGGACCAACTGCGAAAACCCTTCGACCCCGAGCATCTCTTCCTCATGATTAAAGACCTCGACGAGCCCGTCCGTGTAGAGAATCAAGCGATCGCCAGATTTGAGCTCAATTTCTTCCACGGACTCGGTTGGTGCGGTTTCCGCGAGGCAGCCGAGGATCCCGTTTTGCGACTCAAGTAGACGGACACCGCCACTTGAGACGAGCATTGCTGGTGGATGGCCTGCGGCAGCAAAGGTGGCGCGGCGGCCGCCCCTACTGAAACGCATTGCGGCCATGGTGAAGTAAAAGCCGTCCGTCGCAATACGGTCATGCACAAAGTCGTGGACGTGCCGCAGTAATGTATCCGGACCTACCTTTCGTTCGAGCTGATGCAGAGTTTCGGAGTAAATGCGATTGGCCATGAGCGCCGAACCGATGCCGTGGCCCGATACGTCGCACATGAGAACGGTTAGAACGTCGTCGCTGTGTGGAAAAACCACGCCGAAGTCACCCCCGATGGTACGCGCTGGGTTGTAGTAAGTCTCGACCGAGACATCGTTCCAAACCAGGTTTTGTGGTGCGAGCGATTGTTGAACACGAGCAGCGAGTGAGAGGTCGGCCTCAATTTCCATCTGCCGCTTTTCCAGTTGGGCGTTGGATTCGCGAAGTTGCTCCTCGATGCGCTTCTGTGCGCTGATGTCGGTCACGATAAGTAGGACGTATTCCTTTCCGTCCGGGCCTTGAATCGATCGCCCGCTGAAGATCGCCGGGATCCTTTCGCCATTTTTGCGAGGCAAGTAGAATTCACTTCGACTGCGTCCGTAGAGGTGACCTGATTCATGTTGCCGCAGGAGGTACGGAATATCTTTCGCTGGGAAAATCGCGTCGGGCGTTCGACCGCGGATTTCTTCACGGCTATACATTCCGAGCCGGAGCAGCGCTTCGTTGGCGAAAACTACACGAAGCTGATCATCGACAATGACCACTCCCTCGTTGAGCTCTTCAAGGATACTCTCCATCTGGCGGAGCCAATCCGGAGTCTTGATATTGACGTTAGACATGGCGTTGTTCAGTTGAATTCGTCAGCGAAGATTGTGTGTCGCGATCGAGTAACCGGGTGACGAGCGCGAACAGAACACTGACCGATATCCCACACATCAACACACCGGTGATCCCCTCCAGGGGCCCTAAGAGTCGCCAGTGGGACGGGAGAACCAGATCACCATATCCCACAGTGGAATAACTGCTCGCGGAGAAGTAAAAGGCGAGCTCCCATGACGGGAAGCAACGCGTCCGATAGAAACCGGCCCACAGAAGAATTACGAGGCCGTGCATAATTACAATTGCTATCATCGATTTCACTACCAGAGTGGCCGAGTAAACTGACCCATGCTTGTGAGTATCCCTGGTCAGAACGCGCTTTAGCCACTCGATGAGCGTAGTTACGCCGGCGCACTGCAAGCAGAGTGTAAGACTCAGCAGAAGAACAGCCGCGGCGATTTGATCAAAAAGCATCATTGCGAAGCTTCCAGACAGGCGGTCCACTCGCTTTTGGCAGCCCTTCGGCCGGCGTGCGAGGTTCAGCCTTTCGATTAGACTCTATGGAATCCCAGCCAACGAACAGACCGATTTGACCCGAACGACGAGCTGCCGCGGCTTGTACTTCGAGCGCATAGCGCCCGAACACCTGCTGCGCGGTGGCTACGCGTTGGGGGCGTCCTTGGCTAAGGAACGCAATTCCCCAGTTGAAAAGGACGGAAAGCCGGTTTTTGAAGCCAGTCAGCGCGGCGAGGTGGACGAGAAGCCAAAGCAGCCAAGCAGGAAAACCGGAAACGCGCAGCGGACCGATCGCAGCGATTGCACGTAAGCGCGAGATCGTCGCCATAGTCCCACGATCGCGGTACCGAAATGGCTTGCGCGTATTGTCGCCTGCGATCCGCCGGACGATGGTCCGCGCCGCGTGACAGCCGGACTGGATCGCAACCTGCGCTACGCCGGGCAGGTCATCGAGGCTCATCAGGTCGCCAATCACGAAAACCTCCGGGTAGTGTGGCAGCGTGCAATCGGGTTCGACTTCGACCCGACCCGCACGATCGACCTTCGCGCCGGCCGCTTCCGCGAGCCGGCGGCCGAGCGGTGACGCTTGAACCCCAGCGGCCCAGAACTTCACTGCCGCCTCGATCCACTGCAGTTGCGGATCGGCCGAGTTGGTCGCGAGGCCGCGCTCGTCCACACGCGTAACTCTCGTGTCCACATAAACGTCGACCCCCATTTTTTGGAGGTCTCGGAGAGCGCGCTCGCGTAGCGACTCGGGAAAGCCGGGTAATACAGTTGGTGCGCTGCCCAGGAGCACGATGCGCGCTTCCGCCGGATCGATGTTACGGAAATTGCGCCGCAACGAATGGCGTGACAGCTCGGCGAGCTGACCAGCGACTTCAACGCCCGTCGGCCCTGCGCCGACCACGACGAATGTCAGCCAGCGACGTCGTGCGGCAGGGTCGGGCTCGCGTTCGGCCATCTCGAATGCGCCGAAGATCCGCCCGCGCAGTTCGAGCGCATCATCGATCGTCTTCATTCCTGGCGCGTCATGCGCGAACTCCGGGTTTCCGAAGTACGACTGGCTTGCGCCGGTGGCAACGATCAAACTCCCGTACTGAATCTCACTCCGGAAACCGAGCGTGTCCACAATAACACGCCGGCTTTCGAGGTCGACATCAACGATCTCGCCAAATACAACACTCGCGTTTTGTTGATCTCGGAGGATATCGCGGATCGGAGGCGCGATGTCACCCTCGGAGAGAATTCCCGTCGCGACTTGGTACAGCAGCGGCTGGAACAGATGATGATTGGTGCGGTCGATAACGGTCACGTCGACATCGGCGTGGCGGAGTAATTTGGCGGCAAAGAGTCCTCCAAACCCGCAGCCGACGATTACGACGCGCTCACGGCTCGTTCGCCGGGTAGCAGTTATGAAGCCGGAATCCGGCGGGGGATTGGCGCTGGCGAGTTTACCGTATCGAGAGTTTTCAGTATTTCTTGCTTCCATTGTTCACCAATTAGGTTTGGACCTTACGTCGGACACGAGTCACTGTCCCTCTTTCGGCTCGATCAGCTAGTTTGTGCCACGGTCTCAGCCGGGCTGTGAGTTTCAGCCGCTGCAGTGGTCTTTTTCGGCTCCCAGCGGATGATTTTCAGGTCGAGTACAAAGATGCTGTAAAGAACGGGCACCAAGAGCAACGTGATGAACGTGGCCACGGCAAGCCCGCCTATCTGTGCATAACAAAGAGGCTGCCACAGGGGCCCTCCTTCAAGCGCCAGTGGGAAGAGCGCCAAGATGGTCGCTAGGACAGTGATCATTACGGGCCGAATACGCTGGATGCCTGCGTCTGGAAGTGCCTGCTCCAGAGGCTCCCCTTTCGCATGCATTTCCTCGATGAAATCGAAAAGTACGATGACGTGGCTTACGATCACTCCGATTAAGCTGGCGATGCCCAGAAAGGCCATAAATCCAAACGGCGTATGCATTACCGAGAGGGCGACCAGAGAGCCAATCACTCCGTAGGGAGCAGCGGCGAATACCAGAAGAGGTTTTACGGCGTTATTGAATTGAATCAATAGCGCGAGGTAAATCCCGAGTAAAGAGATCAACAGAACGAGTTTGAGGTTCTCGAATCCGTCGATTTGTTTGGCCCGTTCGCCACCAATGCGGAGCTGATAACCGGGCGGGAGATTTTTCTGAAATTCCTGTATTTTTGGAAGGATCTGGTTAAGCACCTCAGATGCGAGAACTCCAGGCTGGGGATAGCACAGGATGGAGATGGTGCGAAAATGCTCGCGGCGCCTGACGCGACCCGTTTCCAAAGAATTTCCGACCGTGGCGATCGACAGCAGCGGCACGCGGTTGTTGGTCTGTGAAGAGTAAATATAGAGGTTCTTGATGTCGACAAGCTGAGCACGCTCCTGCATGCGAAGGCGCGCCACAATGGGGATGTTCTTGTCGCCTTCCTTAAAGATGCCCACTGTTGCGCCGCTCATGGCCGTGGCCGACGCGTCTGCGACATCAGCGTTGGTAGTGGCTGCCACGTTGGCGCGGTCTGGATCGATCTGAATCCTCTGCTGAACGTTGTCAGGGAACCAATCATCACGAAGAACGGCGATGCCCTGAGCTTGCCTGACGATGTCCTGAGCCTGCGCGGCAATCTGCCGAAGAGTGCGAATATCGCTAGCTTCATTTCTCGCGTCAACGTCTGCCTGCCCTGAGATCAACAACTCGACGGGGTTGTCCACAGGATTGGTTTGAAGCTGGCGAACCGTAACCCACGCGCCTGGAACTTCCTTGTCCAGTGCGTCCTGGATGGGACGAGCTAACTTTGGCGAAGCCTCTTTATCCGTGATCTCAACAATCATTTGCGCGTAGTTGGTCTGCGGCATTTCGGGCGAGACGGAAAACCAGAAGCGAGGTCCCCCGCCACCGGCAAAGGTCGTCAGTGACTTGAGAAGATGCCCACGGTGCTCTTTCGTAGTAACGTCAGGCGAATTGTCAATCACTTGTCGGACGACTCTTTCGGCCTGCACGGCAGCATCGTTGGTGACGCTCAAGGGAGTGTCATTCGGCAGCCAGATATCCAAATAAAACCAATACTGGACGTCTTCGGGAAAGAATTGGGTCTTAAGTCGAGAACCGAACAACCCGCCTCCGATCAGGAAAACCAGGGACGCACCGAGGACCGCCCAACGGTGTTTTATGGCTTTGCCGACGAGTCTGTTATAGAAGCCGTAAAATCCCCGCTGCCGCATCTCCTCGATAGTCGGTTCTCGCTTTGCCGAAGCACGCAAGATGTAGTAGCCCAGGAACGGAACAAAGGTCATCGCGACAAAGTACGCGCACAGCAGAGAAACCGTCATCACCACTGGGAGGCTCTTCAAGAACTCACCGGTATTGCCGGTAAGCATCAAAAATGGCAGGTAGGCGATAACATTCGTGATTGTCGCGTAAAAGATTGCTGTGGCGAGCTTTGTCGGGCCAAGCCAACAGGCAATGCTGCGCCGGAACCCTTCCGCCAAGTGACGTTTGATGCCATCTCCTGAGACCACCGGCACGTCCACGAGAAGGCCCAGCGCGATGATCAGCGATGCGATGGAGACTTGTTGGAGATCGATTCCCAACATATACGCGATGCCAAACGTCATCGCGAGTGTGATCGGTATGGCCAACGCCATGATCAGCGCCAGCCGCCACTCCCAAAAGCCAATCAGGGACACCAAGACGACGAGAATAATGGCTTCCAAAAGCGCCCGCATGAAGAGGTTGATGTTCTCCTTGACTTGTAGCGGCTGATCGGACGTGTGCGCGAGAATCAGGTCGGCGGGAACGATTTGGCGAAGCTCAGAAAGCTTTGAATTCACCGACTGTCCGAAGCGCGCGATTTGCTTTCTATCGCGCATGTACACCGCTAAGGTGATCGCGCGGCTGCGTTGCCAGTGTCCACTTGGGTCGCGCCAAGTGTAGTAATTCAGATACTGGGCAGGAGCCTGATAACCCCGGCTGATTTGGACAAGATCCCGCAAATATACGGGGGTACCCTCTGACGTGGCCGATACCGCCACATCGCCGATGCTTTTTGCGGTATCGAATTGTCCGGAGGGAATGAGAGTTATCCTGCGCTCGCCGCTTTCAACAGTTCCTCCCGGCGCGATGATGTTCCGAGCCGAAAGCACTTTGGAGAGATCAGCAGGACGCAGGCCGTAGGCTGCGAGGCGATCCTGCGAGTAATCCAGATAGATGGTCTGCGACAAAACGCCACGCCGCTCCACCTTGGAAACTTCGGGAGCTCCCTGCAGCGTTCGGCCAATCAAGTCAGAAAAATTGTCGAGTTCGGCATAACTGTATTTGTCCCCGGCAACGCTGGCCAGCTTCGTTCGTGTTTCCTTCGGATCGCGGATGATCGCTGGGTCCCACGAATCGGGATGCAACTCGGACCGTTTTAGGCGCTCGGAGATAAACCGCTGAATGAACGCTTGAATGGAACTGTCATCTGCTCCGGAAACACCATCGACGCCGATAAATCCACTTCCCTGAATGATTTGCGAATCGCGAATGATTCCGGCCCTCTGCGCTTCCTCTTGAAACAAGTATGCGCTGTCAAGGACCTCACGCGCCGAAATCGATTGGGGAAAAGAATTTACTACAGTTACTGTTACGAGCTGGTCCCTTCGATTCTGATGTTTGGCGTCACGAACTTTGCGAATCGCCGCTTCAACGGAATTGGCACGAGCCGCAATTTCGATGTCGTCCACCTTCGGGCTCGCGACGGTCAGCATCAGGGCGGCGGTGTCTCCGAAATCGCTTTGGAAACTGATGGGGCCGGCGCCCTGCGGTAGCTGAGCGTTTAGAGCATTCAGCTTGAGGTTGATATCGCTGAATTGTCGCTTCGTGTCGGTGATGCCCTCATCCAGTTGGATGGTCACAAACGAATAGCCGGGAAGAGATATGGATTTGATGCCGTAGTCCGCATCTGTTCCAGGATGGATGGTCTTATTCTCGGCGGCAACGTCCTCAATTCGACGGGTAATGTATTGCTCGACCTGTTGCGCTGTGGCTCCGGGCCAGGGACAAGCCGCCACACCGAGGCGCACGGGAATGTCCGGGTCCTTGCGCTGCGGCATGGATGTATAGCCGAACCAGCCCCAAATGAGCACTCCGAGGAGAAGCATCCAGGAGATGTGCGGGTGCTCGACGAAAAACCTCGGGACGTTGTGGCGATTACTGATCTCTTGTTCGTGTTCGAGTGCCATTTGTTCTATACCTTTATGGGATAACCTGGATGAAATCGCCGTCCTTCAGACCAGCGGCTCCAACGACGACAACTTTCTCGGCTGGATTTACACCCTCAACTGCCACATCACTCTCGTGGGTTTCACCAAGTGCGACCTGGCGCAAATACGCGACCCATTTGCCGCCCTGTTCGCTGGCGACGAAAACCGCGTAGTGTCCGGCTGAGCCGGGGTCAGCAACAACGGCGCTGAGGGGCACCGCGGGAACCGGGGCGTTGTGAACGCCTGTCAAACTGAGTGAAGCAATCATTCCGGGCTTCAATGATGCCTTGGGATTGGGGACGGTCACTTCGATGGCAAAAACGCGATTTTTCTCATCGGCGCTCGCGGCAATACTGGTGACCCGTCCGTTGTATTCTTTCGGATCGTCCTGCAAATGAATGCTGAATTGTTGCCCCAAGCGCAGACGCCTTACGGCATAGTCGGGAACGCCAAAACTGATTTTGACCGCACTCATGTCGGCGATAGTAAAGGCCGAAGTCCCGGGTGCCGCGAGGTTCCCTAGTTCAATGTTCCGGGCAAGGATGTACCCCGAAAACGGCGCCGTCAGGTCCGCGTCCTGGAGAGCCAACTGCGCTTGGTGCACGTTTGCCTTGGCCTGATCCACCGCTGCGAGGGTCGAATCGAATTTCGCCTGCGCTCGGTCGAAATCGGGCTTGGTCAAGCTCTCTGAGGCGTAAAGCGTCTTCGCGCGCTCGTAATCCTTCGTCGCCTCGACATGCTGCGCTTGGGCGGCACTCAGTGTTGCGGTGGCCTGGTCGAGTTGATTCTTCAAGTCCTGATGGCGAATCTGCGCGAGAACGGCGCCCCTAGCAACATAGTCTCCCGAACCTATGTTGCGACGCCGCCCGTCAGCACCTGCGACCTGTTTAATTTCGGTCACATATCCTGCGGACTTGAATGACAGAACCGCTTCCGCGAACGGCAGAACGGAAGCCGAGTAGCGCAGATCTTCTGAAGGCGAATACAAAGCCACATCCACCACATGAACCGGTGCGGGAGATTTAGCTGCGACTTTCGTGGGTTCCTGACAGCCACTTGCAGCCACAATCGTGGCGAAAAGCACAGCTCCGATTACTGACCTCGCTCGTTTCCTGTTGCTCCCCATAGAGTCCACTCCTCTCCGATCGCTTTCTCGAACTCCGCCCTGACTGGCTGTCGCGCCTAAAATAATTCTTGCTCTCATCGGTTACTCTTCTCCCATCGCTTTGCGCAGTTCGGCAAAAGCGCTCCAATAGGAGGAAAGCGCTTGCTGATACTGGAAATTGGTTTCGGAACTCTGCGCTTGGGCCTGGAGAAGGTCTCTTAAGAGCGCGGCCTGCTCCTTATATTTGTTGCCCGTGACGCGAAGCTGCTCCGCCGCCGCTTCGTGGGCCGTACGAGAAGCCTTAAGCAGCAAGGAAGCGTCATACCATTTACGGTAATTCGCACCAACCTCTACGGCGACCTTCGATTCCGTCTCTTCGATCCCGTTGCGCGCCTGTTCGATAGTTTTCGTTGCCTCGACAACCTTGTTGTGGCGGCGCCCCCAATCGAACGGCTCCCAAGTCAGGAGAAAGCCGGCCGTCGCGACATTCTGTGGAAGGACTTGCACGTTGTAGATTCCCTGATAGCGCAGAGAGAGACTCAGGTCCGGAATGTATTCGGCTTTCGCGAGGCGCCGGTCATATTGGGCTTGCTTTTCCTTGAGTTGCGCTTGCCGGCACTCGGGGCGGTTCACCAGAGCTGCGTGCCGAGCGGAATCGAGGGTCAGATCGCTGGTGTCTTGCTCAGGAATAAACTCAACACGAAAAAGCGTGGAAACATCGCGGCCAAGCAGTTGATTCAACGCCTCACGCTGTGTCGCCAGCCCATTCTCTGCGACGGACAACTCATAGCGCGATTTGGCTAGGTGGGCGTCGACGTTTAATGCATCGGCCCGCAGCACCGTCTTTTCTGACACGTATTGGACTGTGACCCGCTGTGCTTCTTCGAATGTTTTTACCGCCTCACGAGCGGCATCCACACTCGCTTGAACCGCAAAAAGGTTGAAGTACGCATTGCGAACTTCGGCAGCGATCTTCTGCCGCTCGGCGCGGACATCTTCACGAGCGATGTCGCGGCCAAGCTCTGTTGCGCGAATTCCGAGGCCAATCTTGTATTGCTGTGTCAGAGGTTGATCGATGCTGCCCGTCAAATAAGTAGTGAACACCGCCGGCGTTTTGATTTTGGCATTGGTCGATGGGATCGGACCAATTCCCGGATATGTGCCGAACGAACCGGCGGGAAAGGTGAAGTCAAACGGGTGCAAGAGCTCGCCGCCCAGCATGGTGAATTGAAATTGTGGTTTCCGCCTGCTACGCGCCGTACTCACTTGGAAGTCGTATTTCTGAGCTTCCAGGGCCGAGTTCTTCACAAGTCGATTGTGCTGGAGTGCTAGAGTCACCGCTTCATCGAGAGTGAGGATGGGCTCCTGAGTATCGGCATTCGATATTTGCTCTTGGGCTGATGAGGCCATCGGCAATGCAAGAGCGCACGCGATAAAGATCACTGATAAATATTTGAATCTCATATTGTTGATCCGTTTGTTGAGGCTTCCCTTCCTGCAAGCCCTCGAAGAGTCGTTGTGATCACTTTTTGCGCAATACGCTCGACGGACAGACGCTCGACGTTCGCGAAGCCATCGATCGCAAGCATGGTTAGGCCGTGAACTACGGCCCACGTGTAGAGAGCCGCGGTTTGCAATTCCGACTTTCGGGTGAGTGCGGGATCGAAGATTCCGATGCGGGCGCCCCGGCGGAGAATGTTCTCCAGAACGGCACGCGAAGCCACCCACGCGGTCAGGACTTCTTCTGGGCGCCACGCAGGGCCAACCGGCGTCACACTGAACATCAGGCGATAAAGCACGGGATTCTTAATGCCAAAGCTGACATATGCGGAGCTCATTTTCGACAGGGCTGCTCGAGGATCAGCGATCTTCGCGACGGCAGCCGTTAATTCACTGCGTAACAGATCGTGACCAGCCGCAGCCGCGGCGTCCAGCAGGTCCTGTTTGTGAGGAAAATGGTTATAGGGCGCGTTGTGACTCACCCCGGCCCTGCGCGCGACTTCTCGCAGGGAGAAATTCCAATCTTTGTCTTCCGCCGCGAGCTCAAGCGCGGCTTGAACGAGCGCTCTACGCAAGTCCCCGTGGTGGTACGTACCCGGGCTGTGTGTCCGCAGTTTTGAGTTGTTCATTGCACTAATCATCGAAAGATCGCTTCACCAGAAATGTGGACAGTGCCGATACCTAATGTTGCCGACATCCACATGCTGTGAGTAATGCAGATCACATGCCAATTCGCGCGCATTGCAAGTGGTTGATCTACATGGGCCAGGACAGGTCTGGGCCGTACTGCGCTGCCGGTATGCGGGCAGCGTCGCGCGGCAGGTGCACATCGCCACAAAACATCGCGATGCCAGAGGCCTTCTGTGATCTCGGCAGGTCGATGAGCTGGGTATCGGTCAAGCTAATCTGGTGCGGGCGGAAATGCGTGGCCACGGCGGAGTGCTGCCGTCAATAGGCGAGCAACGGTTGCGGCCCGAGAGGTCGAAACCAGTTATGCCGGTCGTTGTTAACCTGTACTTTTGAAAACTGATCGGAATGGACCGCGAGTGCAGACAGAGGCGTGGCAGGGTAGGTAGAGCCGATTGGGTCTTTCTGCTTCCTTGCGGCCTAGCCAGATGGACTGAAAGTGAGAAGACCTTCCGATTGTTGTTGGCAAGCTATCACGATCGTTGAAAAACCCTTTTGGACTTTCGGGATGCGCCTACATCTGCGATGTGGCTCCGTAGCTTCTTTCTGCCATGGAACACCCGAGCTTTGACAGCCGCGAGCGACAGACCCATTTGTCGGGCCGTCTCTTGAGCCGATAATTCTCGAAGTTCCTTCAGCTCGAGCACGCTTCGCATTCTCGGGGTCAGCCGTCTGATGGCAATCGACAAAATCCGCGCCTCCTCTCGCTGCATGTAGGTGGCCTCGGGGTCGGGACTCGCGTCGGCTACATTGAAGTCGAGCCGTGTTCCTTCATCACCATTCAAATCGTCAAGTGTTACCTCGCGTAGCGCACGAGCCCTGCGCAAACACATAAGGGCTTCGTTGATTGCGATACGCGTTAGCCATGTTGAGAACGAGGATTTTCCTTCGAAGTTGCTCAAGTAGACGAACGTCTTTTGGAATGTCTGCTGGACAACATCTTCAGCATCTTTGCGAACCCGAATGTAGCGCAGTGCAAGCGCCAAGATTCTTGGCCGATAGCGTTTCACAAGCGTTTCAAATGCCTGCTCATCTCCCATCTTGGCAGTGGCCACAAGTGTCTCGTCGGTGGCTAGATCACTGCACGCAACTGCGCTGGCAAATGTCGCCTGTGAGGATTCAATGTCATTCGAAGTATGGGCTGTATTCATAGCGAGTATCTCAGCCACGCCCTAGCCACAGGCCATATCGAATGGAGTTGGCGAGGCTGAATGCCGTGCGGACCGCAGCACGCGATACCCCCGACCCACTTACGAGCGAACATGAGAATGATGAACATAACGCCTCCCGAGAACCGAAACGTCTCAACAACAGACGTTGCGCTTTCACATCCTGATGGGCAATGCACGTGCCAAAACCACGCCCAAACAAGTTATTGAGATCAGTGGCGAAGAGGTCGCGAGTGTTATCCAGGCGACAGACGTTGCCCGCATGCGGGCATTCCAGGACTTCCTCAGTGAGGACGAGACTGATGATAGACGGCGGGCCGGGAAACAGCGGGGACGGATGCCGCGAAAACTCAGAACGAAACCGTGGAAAGTCACATCGTGCTTGCCGGGGGTTTCAGACTTCCTCCTTGTCCGACTGACGTGCGAGGGCCCTGCGTCGGCGACCGTTTGTGCGGGAAGCGCCTGATGTGTTCGTATTCGATGCCCCCTCTCGAGCAAGGCGCAGATGCAGGCGCTCGCATATGTCGAGTGTATAGGATGTTTGGGCAGCGAATTCCGCCCCGAACCGGCCAAAAAACGATAGTGCCTCTTCTCCCACCGAATCGATGAAGGTGACATCAGTTAGATCTACGACCAGTCTCATTCCCTCGCGGCAGCGCGTTATGAGCGTGCGAGTGTTCTCGGCGTCATCACCGGTGAATCGGCCCTCAAGCTTGAGGCTCAAACTGTTCGCGGAATCGTGTATCTCGACGCGCAGCATCGCGCCTCCTTAGAGCATCCAGACAGCAGGGAGCGTTGGCTGGAGAGCTCCCTAGACTAACCTTGCAGGCGCTATACCAGGTGCTCGTGAGCGTAAGCTATTGGAATTACAATAGATTATTGAAGGGTGTCGGTGATCACCGGTGCCGGACCAACGGGCAGTGCCGCCATACGGGCGCGCCCAATGGCTGGTTTGAGGCCGGAGTTCAGAAGCAATTGCGGACGCGTTTGTGCTGCTTGCGCTCGCCGCATCCAGGAGTCGATTTCCAGGATGGGAGAACGGGAGCGTTTTCCTGAGAACAGCTGATATGTGTTGCTCGCGTGCTGTTCGACATTTACTTAACCTCGAACTTCTGCAGTCGCAAGATGCATCAAATATGCCGCCGCATGAGGCATCTGTGCATAGGAAGAGCACTGTTCCGCGCCGACGCGCTTCCGCCCAAACAGGCGAGCATCGACTGACCACAAACCTCGACCTAACATAGCGAGAGCGCCACAAATCGTGGCCAGGAGAAGGCCGCCCACAGATCGCCAGTTGACGTCAGGATCTGGCGGACTCCAATCAAGGCAGCTAAGGTTCCCGCGATGGCCGGGGATCAGAAGAATCGCTTAACATTGAGCTGCTTTGGACAAATCTTGCAGATGTCATGCGAGATCCCTGCCGCATCATTTCTCGAAATTAAACTGCGCATTGCGGCCCGATTCTCACCCGGAATACTCAGCACGACTAATGTTCAGCTTGTTCATCTTGTTTTGGAGTGTTGTTCGCTTCAGTCCGAGGCGCTCTGCCGCTCCGCCCTTGCCAGCGATTCTCCCGGAGGCGGCTCTTAAAGCATCGATAATGGCTTGCCGCTCGGCCTGTTCGAAACTTGGCGCGGCCGAAGCAACGGAGTGGTCGGACACTTTCTTCAGCTCCGCGTACGGCACATTTAACTCTTCGCCTTGCGTAAAGATCACGCAACGTTCGATGAAGTTCTCCAGTTGCCGAATATTGCCAGGCCAATCGGCGTTCACCAGCACCTCCATGGCCTGCTTCGGAACCGATTTGACGCGCTTTTGCATTTGCCGGGAGTGGCGTAAGACAAAATAGTGCACCAGCAGCGGAATGTCATCGCGCCTTTCGCGCAGCGGAGGGATTTCTATCGGGAACACGTTGAGCCTATAAAAAAGGTCCTCGCGAAACTGATTATTGCGGATCATGCCATCCAAATCACGATGCGTAGCCGCAATCAAGCGAACATCGACATGAACGGTCCTGGTACTTCCCAACCGTTCGAATTCCTGCTCCTGCAGGGCGCGCAACAGCTTCGGTTGTAAATCCAGGGTGATGTCGCCGATCTCGTCGAGAAATAGAGTTCCGTGATCCGCCAGCTCGAACCGGCCTTTCTTTTGCATCAGGGCTCCGGTGAAAGCACCCTTTTCATGCCCAAACAGTTCGCTTTCCACCAGGCCGGAAGGTATGGCGGCACAGTTCAGTCGAACGAAAGTGCGCTCGCGACGCGGGCTGAGGTTATGAAGCGCTCGGGCAAACAGTTCTTTGCCAGTGCCGGTCTCGCCATGCAGGAGTACCGTCGATTGAGTGGGGGCTACAATCGCAACCTGATCCAACACTTTGCGCAGCGCGGCACTCTTACCGACGATGTCCTCGAAGTTGTATTCGGAGCGGATCTCCGATTCGAGGTACAAGCGCTCTTCCTCCAGGCGATCCCTGGCCTCCGTGACGCGCCCATAAGCAATCGCGTTGTCAACCGCGAGCGCAATCTGACTGCTGATTTGTGACAAGAGGTCCAGGTCCTCTTGTCCGAAGTTGTCCGGCTGGCGGCTGCCCATAGTCATCACACCTAGAGGGCCGCTTGCGGTTAACATTGGGGCGATCGCCATCGAGGCGATGGACTCAGCTTTGAGCCTGTCAACGATTCCGGCTGGGAGCTTCTCGATCCCTTCGACCGACAGAAGTTCAGGGACGTGGGCGCGTAGCTTTTTGTGATCGGTGTCGCTAAGTTCAGACCCAGTGACAGCGGTCAGTGAACCTTTGCCGCTGGGGAAATCCAATACGACGCATTCAAGCTGGTTCGATTGTTTATCGATCAACCAAAAACCGGTGAAGTCGTTTCGAAAATAAGTCCGGATGGATGCCGATGCCGACCGAAACAATTCGTTAATGTCCAACTTAGAAACGATGTGATTGTTGATCTCCAGCAACAGCCTGAGCCGATCTCGCTCTTTCACCACTTGTCGCTGGTACAGCTCTGCGCGGTCCCTGGCCAGAGCGCACTCGAGCGCGACCGCAACGTGCGACGCCAGCGAACGGAGCATCTCAACGTCTTCAGGGGCAAATTCATCGCCCTGCAACTTTGTCACCGAGAGAAACCCGTATCGTTTTTGGGCGGTAGAGACTGGAAGCAAATAGGCGGTTCGTCCTACAACTTCGGCGGCAAACGGAGCCAACTCAGGATGGTTCAACATTTCCTGTGATGAGTCCGGGATGAAAACTGGTTTCTGTTCCTCAAGCACCCGTGCCGCCGCGCCAATTCGTGACACTTTGGTTCCGATCTTGAATGCAGGTGCGTCCGGGTCTCGATCGAACTCGAGCACGTGCAGACTATCTTTCTCATCATTTAAGACGTAGAGTTCGGTTCCGTGCACCCTCGAGGTGCTGGACAGAACGTCACGCAGGCTGTGCAGAACGGCTTTGACCGTGGGCTGATCGGCCAGGTTGCTGGACGCATCCAACAAAGTTCGATATCGATCTTCGGTGCTCCTCATGATCTGGGTGCTCTACTGTCTCAGCTTGGATACATGTTACTCTCAACTGGTGTCCGTGATCAGCGTCGTAGGCCGTTCGGTTTCAAGTCTCCGAAATGCGCTCACGACGATCAAGCCCGCGGTGTTTGGCTAGAGCATCAGCCCAGGATGCAACGAATGCCCACTCCCGAACTTGGAAGGCAGCCTTAGTGCCTCTTTGCCTGCAAATTACCAGGCAGAATAATTTGAGTACGCGATTTCATTCGGTGAGCTCAACCCCGAAACGCGCTGCGAGCTCGACAGGGCTGCTGAGTTTCATCGTCACCGGCAAGTCGAGTTCCCGCCATGCTTGGAGACCTCCATCAAGAACCCATACGTTTGAGATTCCCTTACGACGCAACGAAAGCGCCGTACGAGCGCTGGTTATTTGATTGGGTGACGAACAGCATAAAACCATCTGAACATCCGGCGGAACTCGGACCTTGGCTGATCTGCGCAGAGGGATCGGAGAGATGCGCGCCGCACCGGGAATCCCAGGAATTGTGCTTGTGTCCTCATGCCCTTCAAGATCCACCAGATCCAGCACCGCCACCTTCTGACCCGCCTGCAGCTTACGGTGCAAGAGCGCGGGGCTGACCGCTCGAAGCCGGAGTCGTCTCATGGTGCGGAGCAATTCACACGCTCTCCAGATGAAGTAGCAGAGAACGCCCGCAAGTAAAATCGCGAGGGACCCGCTTACGCGATCCAGCGTGGCCGCCACAATATCTAGGCGGTCGGCAAATAGATATCCTACGAAACAGTACCCAGCAGTCCAAAAGATAGCACCGGCTGCGTCATAGAGGAGGAACGGAACGCTCGCCGCATTCAGCATCCCCGCTAGTGGCGGCATCAGGCCGTCCAGACCTGGAACGAATTTCGCGAACATTAAGCTCGGCAGCCCCCGTCGCGCGAAGAGCCTCCGAGCCCTCCCGGCACATTGCTGCCCGTCCGTGCTGAAGGCACAGAGAGCGCGCACGACTCGATGCCCCCACCACCGGCCTGCTAGGAACCACGCATAATCCGCCAAGAGGCAACCCACCAATCCTGCCAGAATAACGCTGCCAAGATTCAAGCTCCCGCTCGCCACAAGAGCACCGGCTGTAATCAAAAACAGGACTGCAGGGATCGGCAAGCACAACTGGTTCGCGAACACCGCCATCAGAATCGTCGGATACGTAATTGCCGGAATGTGGTTAAGTGTGATCACAAGAACCCCGATTGAGACTGACGGACAAGACCGTTCACATTTTCTACCTCGCATCGAGATGGCCAAACTTGGAGGTGAAAGGGGTGCTGTAAATTATTGGTTTTAAATAGGTCATAGGATGTTACCGGTCACGATAGTCGAGTTCGAGTCAAGCGCTGCCCGCATTCGGGCACCGGAATCGCGGCAGGGTCTCGAAAGCTCGTGTTTGTCATCTATTTCCTTTGGCACTCTGGTTGCAGTTCGTACCGGCGGTCCAGGAAATGGCACGCGACCTGCCATGCTGTGAGCGGGGCGTCAGCACACCGCGGGCCGTCATAAAGGAAAATGAGATATGCGTCGAAACGCGATTCAAACATCGGTGATGCTGGTGGCGATCCTGCTGCTGCCGTTGCTGGTCCTGTTGGCTCAGGAGACGAGCTCGCTTCTAATCGAGGGGCCGCATGGACAGACAAGAGTGATTCAGGTGCAGGGGAAAAACTACGTGGAAGTGGACGAATTCGCGCGGATCACGGGCGGATCGCTGCGTTTCGTAGGGAATCAGATCATGCTGAGCCTGCCCGGGAGCGATACGCCAGCGCAGCCAGCGACCGGCCTTTCTAAGCCGTTCCTCGCAGGTGGGATTGAGACCATGAGGGAGATTCTTGAATGGCATGCTGCGTTGAAGAATGCTATTGAGCGAGGGTATCCCTTGTCCGACGCATGGTTCGGGAACTACAGGAGGCAAATTCGATCCAGCCTGGCGCAGACCCAAGCGGCGGTTAGCACGGACCTGGATCAAAAGGCCTTTCCGCTACTGACCAACGAGTTCAATACTATGAACGCCTTGACCGACAAATACATGAAAATCACAGTGAGTAGAGACTATCTTGCGCCCAACTCCCTGAATAGCGATGCTCTGAATCAGAAATTATTGACGTGCTGGCAGTCGCTCGCGTCGATGGCCTCTTCGAATCAGTTTGTGGACGACGGTTCGTGCCAGTAGTCACGCAGGTGAGAACTGGTAAATTACTCATGCCGAT
>Ga0210392_10000778_pt1 | contig 17818 bp, 8 predicted proteins | sample IncBWC30OmetaG_FD_161057 | JGI IMG/M metagenome (GOLD analysis project Ga0210392, IMG submission 161057) | Forest soil microbial communities from Barre Woods Harvard Forest LTER site, Petersham, Massachusetts, United States - Inc-BW-C-30-O ...
GTGCCGCTTGCAGCGCTGGCGCAGGTAATCGAGGTCGAATTTGAAAATATTGTGTCCCTCGATGACATCGGGATCCTCCGCGGCCAGCACGGTGTTGAGATCCTCAAGGAGGCTTTTCTCCGCGGCATCGGTCTCCTCCGCCAGCACGAGCGTGCGGTCGTGCGCGCCGAAACGAAGGCCGATGGCCAGCACGCGATCCTCGGGTCGCGCGGCGTTGCTGAAATATCCATCGCCGGAGGCGGTCTCGATGTCGAGCTGGCAGCGGCGCAGCTGGGCAAAGGAGATTTCCGAGAAAAGTCGCGCGCGTGTTTGCAGCAAAAACTGGCTCTCCAGCGGACGGATGGCATCCACGCCGGTGGCGACGTTGAGCAACGCATCGTAGGCCGCGGGCCAGTCCGCCTGCGCCAGCCAGGGGAAGGCGCCCTCGCCTTTCAACCGCTCGACCTGCAAGCCCGCGATGGCTTCGCCCGACGGCGGCTCGCGCAGCCAGGCAAACAGCCGCAACGGCGCCGTGCGCTCCTCGCGCCCGCCATCCGTCGTCGCCAGGCTCACATGCGCGCTGCCGCCGTCATCGATCCACACGCCGCAGAGAGATGGCATCTGATTTGTCATTTCAGATGACTCAGCCTCGTCCTCGTTCTCATAATCGTTCTCATTCTCTAAACCTAATCGAGTACGAGAAAGATTAAGATAACGAGAACGATTTGGCCATCCGTGTTTCAGATCTCAACCTTGAACATGGAACCGGGAACCTTGAACCTTTCGCCTCAGAACGGCCGCACGTAAACCATGGCCAGCGCGGTCGCGAGCAGTGCGAGCGTGATGAGCACCAACAGCCCGATGGCGCCGCGCCGGCGGTAGGCGATGCCGCTGATGGCGGATAGGCCCAGCCAGCAGACGAGTTTTACGACGACCCATGCGCCGTGAAAGTGATAGACCGCCTGCCACAGCCGCAGGCCTGTGAGCAACACCAGCAGGCTGGCAATGCCGGACCACATGAGCACGCGCTTGCGCGATTCCGGAGCGCCGGCAAAGGCGTAAAATGTCGCGCCGGTCAGCCCGAGCACGGAGAGGACATGGATAATGTGCAGGGCGTTTAGCTCTGGTGGATTCATGGCGCTGGTAAAAGAAAAAGTGGCACCCCGCCTGTGCCGTGCGCCCAAAGGCTCTGGTCCTTTTTAAGTCTAGGTGGGAACTTCGACGGCGACGTTTGCTTTCCGATTTACGGCCTAGCAGTTGTCACCGTCGGTTCGGCTCCCGAAAAGAAGCAAAGGCAAAGAGCGGTTATTGAAAGCACTCGAACACTACAGGGTGCCGACCACAAATTAGGCCCGCCCCAGACCCCGTCAAACGTGAATGCAGATTTTGCCGGTCCGAATTTGCTTGCCCGGCTCCTGCCAGCTCGTATGCGGGCGCAGCGTATGGCTCACCATCACCATCGGAGGTCGTCGGTCGGACGCTTACCCGTGCGCAGATCGTTGCCTGCACAAAAAAAAGGAGCCCGCCATGTGGCGGGCTCCTTATAAAAACGGTCACCTTACGGCATGATGGTCAGTCCGGGCTGCCCAGTGGTGGCTTCCCTGCTCGCGAAGTCGACCAAGCCGTTAACATCGGTCACATTGTTGATCAGCTCGAAGGAAACGATTTTGTTTCCGGCGGCCCGTTGCGCTTGCACGTAACTTGTCACGTCGAAATTATAATAGATTCCGACCGCGGTCGAAACGTTGAAGCTGCCGATCTGGGTACCGGCCGCCGGGGCGTTGTTCCAGGTAATGGTCGATTCGAGCCAGCTCGTCGTGGGTTCCTGGTAAACCGTAATGGTCCGGCTCGCGGTCGAACCGGTGCCCACGACGTACAGGTTGATGACCGCACTGCTCACGGTGGCCATTGAAGTCGTGTCGAAGGTAAGATACACGTGCCGATTGTTGTTCACGACATCGTTTTTCACCCTGATCGTCGTCGCTCCATTGAAGTTTGTGTTGGCATAAGTTCCATCCCGAACCGCAGCGTTTTGGGTCGGTAGTAATGTAGTGCTGCCAGAACTCGCGAAACCCATGTAGTTGAGGTTCCATGCGCCGCCGCCGGTGTCCTGGTTCAGGGTCAGGATTTGCTGGCCTGCCGGCAGGGTCACGCTGGCTGTCACCGTGGCCCAGGTTTGATAGCCACCCGTCGCCGGAACGTTGACGTTGCCGCTCAGGTTTGTACCTGAAGAATTTGACAGATGGAAGGCGTCGGTCACCGCGTTCGGAGCAGCGACGCGGAAGCTGACCGTGTAAGTGCCGGCCGTGGCCACATTGACCGTATAGCGGAACCACTGGCCGGGGTTTTCCCATCCCATGTCAACGCCACCGCCGGTGTCTGAGCAGACTTCCAGGTCAACGCCGTCGGTACGATAGCCGTTATCCGTCCCATTGACCGAAGTGACATTGTAGGCGACGCCCTGGCCGCCGGTGTCATAGTTTTCGGCCTGGACCGTGCCGGGTATCGGGGCCGGGGTGCCGCCGTACGCACCCTCGCCGATCGTGTAGGTGGCGCTGGTGATGCTGCTGTCAGTCATGCCGCTCTCATAGGCAATGGCTTTGAGGGTTGTGGTGCTGCTAATGTTCACTGGCCCGGAGTAAATCGTGCCAACGGTTTCAGAAGGCGTGCTGCCATCCGTCGTATAACGGATGGAGGCGCCACCGGTGGATGAGGTAATGCTCACATTTTGTGCGCTGCCGTAGTTGCCGCCGCCGGGACTGAAAGTCGGCGCGGAGACTTGATTGCCGAGGCCCATGCGAGAAAGGATGGTCGCATAACTTGTGCCGGCCGTCGCCATGAGAATGGTATCGCCGGTGCTCGTCGTTATGCTGAAGGTGGTGCCCGACACAGTGCCGGTATCGGTACCGTTCCGATAGACTTCAACCGATTGGCCCGGCCATGGATTGCTAAACACGGCCGTCCTGCCCTTCTGGCTGATGCATCTCACGTATTGAACCGTATTGCCGCTTCCCGTCACTTGGGCTGAAATCAGGAATGCGCCATCTGCCAGCAAATCACCGAAGGTTGCGGTCGTGTTGCCTGGCCAGTCGTTGAACAGGCGAAGGGTGCCCTGGCATGACTGCAGAAGCATTTCGTCAACAGTTCCTGGAGCAATATTAACGTCTTCGATTCCCCCGCCGCCGGTGTGGAAGGCCATATTAGGATAAGCACTGTTGTTGATTTCTGAGTCCAGATTGCTGAGGATCGTGGAAGCCGGGTAGTCGATGCGCGCCGCGATGGGATACGCCAGGCAAGCGTGGCTCTCCGTCCAGCAGTTGAGCTGGGTAAACGTGTTCTGGGCTTCCGTGAGAAGCGTCGAGCTGCTGCCCGTGCCCAGTTGGGCGCCAGGATAGGCAAATTGCAGGACTTTGGCGTTGTTTTTAAAAGCCGTCCCCACCGACGTGCACCGAAAGATGGTTTGGCTGTTTTGCACGAACGTGGGATAGGGAGCGAGTGTATTGATGATATTTTGCCAGGTCGGCCGGAGCGAGGAATCGACGTTGAGTTCCGTGCTCATGTCGATGCACGCCTGGAGCACATATTTAATGTAGCCCAATGAACCTGTGTTGTCGGTCTGCGGATAGGATTCGTTTTCGAAGGTCGCGTCGTTAAAATCGTCGTACTGGGTCCCGCTCCAGACGAGGTAGCTTTGCCACCAAGCGGCAACCCCTTTCAAAAATGGATACACCTGGTTCGCGTAGGTCAGGTCATGCGTATGGTAGTACCGAATGATCATCGGCATGGCGACAAAAGACGCATCGGATTTCTGGCTCATGAACAGGCCCGCGTTGGTCTCGGGCAGCGGCCCGATATGCCCTTCATAATACTCTCCCGTGTAGCCGGCATTGGTCGCGTTCGTTGCGCCGCGCGTCATCCAGTCCAGCATGATTTTGTCGTAACTTTGCGCCAGATCCACGTGATTCGCCGGAGCGGTGAACAGATAGGGGGATTCGGCATTATAATTGAGCGTATAATCCCCCTGCCAATTCATATCCTCCATGATCCAATTTCCCCACAACGCAGGACTTTGCTCGCCCGCCCGGGATTCGCAAGCCATCAGGTAAAGTGAGCCATACCACTCTTTTTCGACCGTCTTGTCGGCGATTTCGACAAATGATTCACTGTAGAAATTATTCCACCACGTATGGTGCGTGCCCAGCATCGTGTTGATGTCCGACTGCGCCTTGGTGTTTATGTTGCTGATGGCCAGGCTCTGGAAATTCGAGGAATCGTAGTTGCTCATGATGCAGGTCAGCAACGTATAGCTTCCTCCTGGCTGGATCGTGAACGTCAGGGTGCTGCCGTTAATGGTGGCGGTGGCTCCGATCACCGTCGTGGCGGTTCTCACCTTGGGCGAAGTGTAGCCTCCCACGGTGGCCGTGCTGTCGCCCTGTACATCAATATATAGAACCGAGCCGCTCGAACCCACCGTAGCGGGAAACGTGTTGTTATTGCCGACGGCCAACGATACCGTGACCGTTTTTGAGCCGCTCCCGCTGTAGCTCAATTCCTGCACCAGCATATTGTTGGTCGTGTCGGTGGCTTGCACCCAGTCCTTGGTTGTAATGGTGTTGCCGCTCAGGGTGGCGGTCTCATTCACCTCTCCCACGGCTATATTTTCATGCGCGCTATAGGTCGCCCCGCTCATGCCGGAAACCGAGACTGACAATCGGGACATGGCTTTGACCTGTTCCTGCGCCAGCGACCAGAACTCATTTTTCCCCAGGACAAAGGTCTGCGCATCGATATTACCCATCACCAGCGCGCCGACGTCTCCGTTTCCGAGCAACGGGGCGTCCGAGACTTGGCCTCCATTCGTTATGGTGGGAATTGAGGTCCAAGAACCGCTGTACTGTTGGACGATTCGCAGCGCATTACTGGACGTGTAACTATCCGCCCTCGCGGTTGGAATTGCGGTCACGCCCGCGATGACAGCCAACGCCGCCGTGCTTCGCAGAAAAAATTGCCGGGAAAACGACTTGCTTAAAAACTGGCGTAGGAACGCCGGGCTACTTTGAGTGGTTTTAATAATGTTCATTTTTTGAGGAGCTATGCGCCAAGGACCTCGATGCCGGGGGCATCATCTTGGGGAGGGGTCGTTAACGCGGTTTATCTGGGGAGGGGTGTCGTCTAACGCCTTCCGGTTCGCGACCCCATATACATAGGGTCGCGACCAAAGGCGGCTTTATATCACTTTATAGTGCGATGGTCAGTCCGGGCTGCCCGGTGGTGGCTTCCCTGCTCGCGAAGTCGACCAAGCCGTTAACATCGGCCCCATTGTTGATCAGCTCGAAGGAAACGATGTTGTGGCCGGCGGCCCGTTGCGCTTGCACGTAACCTGTCACGTCGAAGTTATAATAGATTCCGGTCGTGGTCGAAACGTTGAAGGTGCCGATCAGGGTGCCGGCCGCCGGGGCGTTGTTCCAGGTAATGGTCGATTCGAGCCAGCTCGTCGTGGGCTGCTGGTAAACCGTAATGGTCCGGCTCGCGGTCGAACCTGTGTTCACGACGTACACCTTGATGACCGCACTGCTCACGGTGGGCATTGAACTCGTGTCAAAGGTAAGATACACATGCCGGGTGTTGGCCGGCTCATCGTTTTTCACCCTCAACGTCGTCGCTCCATTGTAGTTTGTGCTGGCATAAGTTCCATCCCGAACCGTCGCGTTTTGGGTCGGTAGTAATGTACCGCCACCAGAACTTGAGAAACCCATGTCGTTGAGGTTCCATACGCCGCCGCCGTTGTCCTGATTAAGGGTCAGGACTTGCTGGCCCGCAGGCAGGATGACAGTGGCCGTCACCGTGGCCCAGGTTTGATAGCCACCGGTGGCGGGAACGTTGACGTTGCCGCTCAGGTTTGTACCGGAAGAATTCGACAGATGGAAGGCGTCGGTCACCGCGCTCGGAGCGGCGACGCGGAAGCTGACGGTGTAAGTGCCGGCTACGGCCGCATTGACCGTATAGTTAAACCACTGGCCGGGGTTTTCCCATCCCACATCAACGCCGCCGCCCGTGTCTGAGCAGACTTCCAGGTCAACACCGTCAGTACGATAGCCGTTATCCGTCCCATTGACCGAAGTGACATTGTAGGCAACGCCCTGGCCGCCGGTGTCATAGTTTTCGGCTTGGACCGTGCCGGGAATCGCAGCCGCGGTGCCGCCGAAGGGAGCATCTGGTGTCCCAAAGAAGCTGAGATTTACACAATTAGCGATCGCCTGGTAGCCCGCATCGTTGGGGTGGAGATGATCCCCGCTGTCGTACGCCGGAAGGAATTGCGTTGGATTGTTCGGGTCGTGCGTTGCCGTGTCTTGGTCGACGACTCCATCGCAGCCGCTGGACGGACTGAGGATGAATGCGTTGTATTGTTCACGAGCGGTTTCCCCGGTGGATGACCAGCCGCCGGCTCCATGAAATGGGGTCAGCGTCGAGCCCAGAAACTTCAAACCATTGGTATGAGCCTGCGAAATGAGTTGCTGGACGCCCGAGATGAGTTGGGCTCCGGTAATCGAATGGTTGTTGCCCACATCGTTAAGGGGATCGTCAGAAAAGATCACCCATTTCACATTCGGCTGCAGCACAGCATCGTGCTGGAACCGGTGCAAGGCGCTGAGCGTGCCCGAAGCGTCGATAAGCAGCTGGTTGGCGCTCAAGCCCTGGTTGATGACCCCGACATTGAAGCCGGCCGTCGCAAGCCTTTGCGCCAGGACATTCGGCCACCGGCGGTTCGCGTTCTGCGTGGAGGCATAGCCGTCGGTGATCGATGCGCCGAACGTCACCACCGCGCCCGTAAGCGCCGTGGATTGGACGTCGAGGTTCGTGAGGTAGTAGTAACTCGACTTGGTTGACGCCACCGTGATGCTCGTATTCCCGCTGACATCGCCGTTCGCAACATAGTTGGTCTGCTGGCCGATCCAGTGGTACGTCTGCACGGAGGTGGAAAGCGGCAAGTAGAAGCTGATGGCGAGCTCCGACCGGCTGGGGATGGTCATCGCGATGGAATCGCTGTAGACTTCGGCATTCGCACCGATCATGACCATGCCAGACCCCCCGAAGGTGACCACATGGTCCGTGCCGGCTTGGGTCGACGAGCCGCTGCTCACCAAGGCTATGTGAACGTCCGAGATGGTTATCGAGGATGAGCCGAACAAGTTGGAAAGCCGAATCCGCGCCGCCGGCCCGCCGACACTCGTGTAGACAATTTGCCGGACGGTCTGCTGAGCAAAGGTGCTGCCGCCAGACTCCGGTGTAACGGCCCAGGTACCGGTCCACGGTGTGCTGGCAAAAATGGCCGCGGGAGCAAGCAGCAGGCCAAGAAGAAACAGGGCAACCTTATTAACAAACGGGGTAGGTTTATTCATAATAAGACAAAAAAGTATTCCGAACAAATCGTCTGACGCCTTCCGGTTCGCGACCCTATATGCATAGGGTCGCGACAAAAGGCGGCTTCATATCACTCTTATGGTGCGATGGTCAGTCCGGGCTGCCCAGTGGTGGCTTCCCTGCTCGCGAAGTCGACCAAGCCGTTAACATCGGCCGTATTTTGGATCAGCTCGAAGGAAACGATATTGTTTCCGGCTGCCCGTTGCGCTTGCACGTAACTTGTCACGTCGAAGTTATAATAGATTCCGACCGCGGTCGAAACGTTGAAGGTGCCGATCAGGGTACCGGCCGCCGGGGCGTTGTTCCAGGTAATGGTCGATTCGAGCCAGCTCGTCGTGGGTTCCTCGTAAACCGTAATGGTTCGGCTCGCGGTCGAACCGGTGTCCACGACGTACAGGTTGATGACCGCACTGCTCACGCTGGGCATTGAACTCGTGTCAAAGGTAAGATACACGTGCCGGGTGTTGTCCGGGGCATCGTTTTTCACCCTCAACGTCGTCGCTCCATTGTAGTTTGTGTTGGCATTAGTTCCACTCCGAACCGTCGCGTTTTGGGTCGGTTGTAATGTATTGCTACCAGAACTCGCAAAACCCAGGTAGTTGATGTTCCAATTGCCGTTGTCCTGATTGAGCGTCAGGACTTGCTGACCCGCCGGCAGGGTGACGCTGGCCGTCACCGTGGTCCAGGTTTGAAAGCCACCCGTTGCAGGCACGTCGATGTTACCGCTCAGGTTTGTACCTGAAGAATTCGAAAGATGGAAGGCATCCGTCACCGCGCTCGGAGCGGCCACGCGGAAGCTCACGGTGTAAGTCCCGGCCGAGGCCACATTGACCGTATAGCGGAACCACTGGCTGGCACTGGTCCATCCAAGGTCAACACCGCCGCCAGTGTCTGCAGTCACTTCCAAGTCAACGCCGTCGGAACGATAGCCATTGTCCGTCCCATTGATCGAATTGACACTATAGCCGAGTCCCTGCCCGCCCGTGTCATAGTTTTCGGCCTGAACCGTGCCGGGAATCGGGGCCGGGGTGCCGCCGAACGGACCCTCGGTCCCGCCGCCGGCAGTTAGGCCCGGGAAACCCACGTCGTTGATGGTCCAACCGCCGTTGTCCTCATTGAGGCTCAGGGTTTGCTGGCCCGCGGGCAGGGTGACGACGGCCGTCACCGTGGTAAAGGTTTGCCAGCCACCCGTCGCGGGCACGCTGATGTTACCGCTCAGGTTCGTACCTGAAGAATTCGAAATATGGAAGGCATCCGTCACTGCGCTCGGAGCGGCCACGAGGAAGCTCACGGTGTAAGTGCCGGCTGTGGCCGGATTGACCGTTGCGCTAAAGCACGGACCCATGAGGCTCTGGATTTGAGCGTACGAGGTGCCGATCGGCGCCAGATGGATGACTTCACCAACCGTCGTATTAAGCGTGAAGGTCGTTCCGCTCACCGTGCCGGCGCCCACGCCGTTGGCATAGACTTGCACCGTTTGGCCCGGCCATGGATTCACGATCAGCGCGCTTTGCCCTTGTTCACTGATGATCCGGACATATTGCACCACGTGGCTCGTGTTGATCGAACCTGAGACCAGGAAGCCCCCGCGCGCCATGAGGTCGCTAAACGTAGCCGAGGTCGTGCTCGGCCAATTGGGAAAGATATGGATCGGGCCGAGACAGGACTGCAGGACCATCTCGGAGACGGTAGCCGGCACCGTGGTGACATTCTCCGTACCCCCGGACCCGGTACCTATTAACAGACTGCCGGATTTCTGGTTGTTGTTGATAAAGGAATCCAAATTGCTCACGACCGCCGAGGCGGAAAAGCCCATCCGGGCCCCGGCCGGATACCAAAGGGGCGTGTGGTCGCCAGTCCAGCCGTTGTTATTCTGAATTTGATTGAAGGTATTATTCTCGAGACTCAAGGTCGCCGAATCGCTGTCCAAGGCAATCTCGTCGGCGGGATAACACCCTTGCACCATGTACCCATTGTACTTGAAAAAGATGGGATTGCTCGTGGCGCTGAAGCAAAGCTGCCCGTTTTGCGTCATCGTCGGATAGGGATATAGTTTGTTGATGATGTTCTGCCAGATCGGGATTTCCTCGGTGTGGCTGTTCGTCGCATTGGCTAAATCGATGCAGCCCTGCATCACCTTTAGTATGAAAGACCGCTCATATTGGGGATCGACTTGCGGATAGGCTGCGAACTCGCCGCGCGCGTCGTTGACGGAATCGTAGGTCGAACCGTTCCACGTCAAATAGTTCTCCCAAAACGTCGCCAGTTGCCTCAAATATCCGAAAATCTCCTGTCCATAGACGAGATCGTGGGTGGTGTAATAACGCGTCAACATGGGCATGGCGGCAAAGTTCCCGTTGGACTTCATGTTCTCGTACGGATTCCCTTGCCCGTGCGTTGGGGATACGGCCGATTCCGTGCTGCCCCAAGGCAGCGGCCCGATGTGCACCTCGTAATAGGCGCCTTTAAATCCGTTCTTGATGGCGTTAAATTGGCCATGCGGCAGCCAGGCCAAAATCGCGGCGTCATAGCCCTGTTGCATGTCCGCGTTGTTGGTCACCGAGGCGGAAGTGGTGCCGAGCTGGAAGTTGTAATCCAACGTGTAATCACCCTGCCAAGCCATGTCTTGCATGACCCAGTTCCCCCAGAGCCCTGGTGCAACCTGGAACTCGCGGGACTCGCAGGCCGACAGGTACGTTGAAGCATACCATTGCTTTTCCAGGGTCTTGTCGCCGAGGATGACGAAGGAGTGGCCGAAGTGCCAGTTCCACCAGCAACGGCTCGCCGTCTGCTGGGAGTCCACCGCGGATTGCGTCAGTCCACTTATGCTATTGATCGTCTCGCTCTGGTAGTTCAAGTCGTCCCAATTGCTCATCACACACGTGACCACCGTATAGGTGTTCCCAGCCTGCGCGGTGAACGACAGACTGCCGTTGTTAACCGTCGGCGTCGCTCCGACGACCGTCGAGGCCGCCCTCACGAAGACGCTGGGGATGCCCAAGTGCGAAGCATTGGCGTCGGCTTGCACATTGTAGTACGTCACGTTCCCCGAATGCCCCGAGCTCGTCGGAAAGCTGTTATTCGTCCCCGGAGCAAAGGAAAGATTCACCGTTTGCGATCCGCTCCCGGTATACTTGAACTCGGTGTACAGCCAATTGTGCACCGCGTCCGTCGCCTGAACCCAGCTTGTGGTCGTCATCGTATTGCCGGACTGGGTAAAGGTTCCGATCACCTCTCCGTTCCAAATGTCCTCCACCATGTTGTAGGTGGCTGAAGACATGCCCGGAACGGCGACCGTCAGGTACGTCATCGCCTTGATCTGGCCCTGTTCCTGCGAGAAAAAGTCGTTTTTTGAGAGGACGTACACCTGGTTGTTAATGTTTTGGAAGACCGTCACGCCGAGGTTGCCGTTGCCCATCAGCTGGCCGCCGGGGGCTTCGTTACTGTAACTCGTGGCTGGTGTCGTCCGAACGCCTTGGTAAAGCCGCGCCGTCGTAATAGCGTGGCTGGCCGTCCAGGCATCTTGCACCGGGTTCCGGTTCCAAGTCACGAGCTGCACACCGTTAAAGCAGCCAATCGTGTTGTTCGCCCCGCTTACTTGTACGAAGGCATTGGCTTGATAAGTAAAGGGGATCGTCCCAGTGCCCGGCCCGACATGGACTTGGACCACCACGTAGTCATTGCCCTGGGTGAAGATATTGGAACCATCGGTGGTGTTCTCCGTGGTGGACGTGGCCCATTGAGTTCCATTGACGTTGACGGTGAAGATCGTGCCCCGGTTAGGGCTGTCCCCATTGATGCCGTAGAGATAGAGCAAGTAGTCGCCCGCCGGGACGTTGTTCAAGCTGCAGGCCTTGGGCCCCGGCGTGGCTTGGAGGTAGGGACATTGCAGGCCGCTCGGTGTGTCTTGGGAGCCTTGGGTGCCGGTATGGGTGGAGTCGCTGGAGACGGTCAGCGTAATCGGGCTGGAAGTCGTCCCATCGTCGAGCTTGCAGGAGGTCGCCGTGCCATTCGGATTGATCGGGTTCCAAAAGTTGCTCCCAGAATGCGCATAGGCGCCTTGCCCGGAAAAGTTCGTGCCGCCGGCGCCGCCAGGAACGTCGAAGTTGATCACCTGAGCCAGGGCTCGATGGTTGGAGAAGCAAAAGAGCGCGGAACCGATGACGATTAGGATGGGAAGCGCGAGGGAGCGGCCACGCCGCTCCTGAGCAACATTGTGTGATGGTGATTTCATGTTTTTGGAGAGGGTATGGATGTTTCGTGGTCTCAAGGGAGAGGCGTTTGGCGGGAAGGGCTTGGAATTCCGCCAATGCGTGCCTGGGCGTTAGAGCGATGTAATCGAGTCCCAGCTCGAGGCTGGTCAAAGAGGCTTTCTTGCTCGTCGAGATGAACGCGTGCGCGGCAACAGGGCGACGCGAAGGTCTTCACCAAGACGAGGGAATTCTGAAGTATTCGGGGTTTTCTGGGGTACGCTGCGCGGAAACTATTTAGGGAAAAGAAAATGACTTGCGTCAATGGCATAGTCATGCCACCACCCAGCAAATCGTGCCACGCACCCGCTTAAGAAAGAAACGCGTTCTGCTCGCGTTGGGCTGGAATTCCACTCGTTTTCTCTCCAGCATCGGACAATACGCACTCGAAGCGGGCTGGCATCTTGAGACGCGGCCATTCTTCTCCGAGGCCGTCCCGGATGGATGGCACGGCGAGGGTCTCCTGATATCCCATACTATGAACAGGGACTTTCAGGAGTTCATGCGGCGTCAGGCCCCCCTTCAACCGACCGTGTTGATCGGGGGCAATCCAATCGGCTTACGGCTGCCCCAAGTCAGGGAGGACAATCGTGCGGCGGGCGCACTCGGAGCCCGTCATTTTATCGAGCGGGGGTACAAGCACTTTGCCTGGATAACGCCGCACGTGGCATCGCACATGGCACCCGTTGCGGTTGACCGGCTCGAGGGGTTCCGGGCGGGTCTCCAAGACGCCGGCTTTCAATGCCATATCCTCGAAGCGCCTGCGGAATTTCGCAGGCAGCAATCGTGGCTGGTTGAGAAACTGCGAAAAATGCCCCGCCCCCTGGCCGTATTCGCCCTGGATGATCAGGTGGCTTCGGAGACGATCGAAACCTGTCTCGCGGGGGGCTGGCGCATTCCGGAGGATATCGCCATCCTTGGTGTCGGAAATATCGAGATCGCCTGCAAGTGCTCCCATGTGCCCATTTCCAGCGTGGATATAAACGAAGAGGATGTCGGCCGCCGCGCGGCGATATTGCTGGACAAGCTCATGCACGGAGGGAAGCCCCCGCCGCACGCGACCGTCATCGCGCCGCGCGGGGTGATCGCAAGGCAAAGCACCGACAGCCTCATCTTGACCAACCCGGCTTCGCGGGCTGCGGTCGCCTTCATCAAGGCCAATCTCGACCGCGCCCTGAGTCTGGAGCAGGTCGCCGAAGCCGCCGGCATCTCACGGAGAACGCTCTATCGGCTTTTCGAACACGACCTGCGGCTCACGCCGGCAGATTTCATCCTCCAAGCGCGCCTGGAAAAAGCCCGGCGCGAACTGAGCATCCCCGGGAAAAAGATCGCCGCGGTCGCGGCGCAGTACGGCTTCGGATCCGCGTCCACGCTGACGCGCCACTTTCGGAAGTACGAGGGCATGACGACCGAAGCCTGGCAAAAAGCCAACGCGATCATACGCGTTCAGTAGCAGGCCCACATGAACACATTCACTCACAGATATGTGCCAGCCATCTCCCTGCTCGCAGTCCTATACGGCCTCGGCCTCAAGGTAAGTGCGGCCGACAACCCGCCGGCCAAGGCGGCGCCGACCGTTTTACCCGAATTCATTGTCAGCGACTCCATCCAAACCGATTTCAGCTTGGGGAAAAATACGTACACGATGGATCGAAGCCAGCTCGACGTCACCGCCCAGGGTGCAAACTCAACTTTCGACCAAATGCTCCTTCATACCCCCGGGGTTTCTCAGGACAAAGACGGAGAAATCCACTTTCGCGGGGAAGACGCTTTCTATCAAATTTATCTCAACGGCGTATTGCTTCCCGGAGGGATCAGCGGTTTCAACCAGGAGATCGATCCGCGGATAATCGATACGGTCTCTTTCAAGGTGGGAGCGTTGCCGGCGCAATATGCCTTTGGCAATTACGGCATCATCGACATTCAAACTAAAAATGGATCCACCCTTAAAGGCGGTGATTTATCGATCTACGGCGGCAGCTACGATACGATCCATCCGAGCGTCTCTTGCGGTGGCTCGGAGGGAAAAACCGCTTATTATTTCAGCGGCGGTTTTTTGCACAACAGCCTGGGCATAGAGAATCCGACGCCGAGCTCCCGGGCCGTCCACGATGAGACCAATCAATCCAAGGTTTTCGGTTATATTTCGCACGAGTTAACGGATGCCAGCCATCTGAATTTTATCTTCAATGCATCCCATGCGGACTTTCAGATTCCCAATATCCCCAAACTCACTCCGATGGTGGAATTTCAAGAAGGCGCGGCGAATTTTCCCGTCGCAGACTCCGCCAGGCTGAACGATACGCAAACCGAGCAAAACTATTACGGGATTGTATCTTATCAGCAAACCCTGGGTGCTCTTTCCTGGCAGCTCTCCGAGGTGAATCGATACAGTCGCGTCCTTTTTCGGCCGGACGTTAACGGGGATCTTTATTTCACCGGAGTGGCGGCCCGGGTGGATCGGGATATTCTCACCAACGGACTGCAGTGCGATTTTACTTACCGTCCGAGCAAGGCACACGTGATCCGCGGCGGCCTGCTGTTCGACACCAAAGCCGCCCATGCAAAAAATACGGTTTCTCTCTTCGCGGCCCAGGGTGATGACATTGACCCGGCCACCGATCTTTCCGTCGCGAAAGCACCGCCCTTTACCCTCGTGGACAAGCACTATAAGCGGGCCTACGATGCCAACGCTTATTTACAGGACGAATGGAAAATTTCCGATCCTGTGACGCTCAATTACGGAGTGCGTTACGACTGGGTGAACGCCTATGTGAACGGAAAACAAGTCAGTCCCCGGGTGAGTATCGCTTATGAAGCAACCAGGGACACGGTGCTTTATGCGAGCTATGCGCGCTATTTTGTGCCGCCGCCCCTGGAGAATTCGGCCCCAACCAATGTGGCTCTCTTCAACGAGACGACCCTTTTGGGCGATGGCGCGGTTGACCTGCGCAAGGATTCTCCGGCTCTTCCCGCGGATAATCCAGCGCAACCTGAACGTTCCCATTATTTCGATCTCGGACTGACCCACGAGTTTTCGTCCAGCCTGGAGGCCGGCCTCAATGCCTACTATAAGCGTGCCACCAACCACCTTGACAACGGGCAGGAGTTTGGCGCCGCCAACATTGTTACGCCCTTCAACTATGCGAAAGCCTCGATTTACGGCGTGGAGGCATCCATTGACTACGCGCATCACGGATTTTATGCGTACGCCAATTTGGCTGCCTCGCAGGCTTGGGTGCGAAATATTGTATCCAGCCAATTCAATTTCGATCCCGCCTTGCTCGATTATGTAGCGACGCATGATGTTCATCTCGACCAAACCCAGTTTCTTACCGGCTCCGGAGGTGTTTCCTACATGTGGGCGCGGACGAAAGTTCACGCTGATACAATTTATGGCAGTGGCCAAAGGCATGATTTTGCCAATCAAGACAAACTGCCCAGCTATTACACGGTAAACTGCGGCATCGAACAGCGCATCAAAGCAGCTCGTTCGATGGATGTAGCTGTCCGTATCGATGTCACCAATCTCTTCGATCGGGTCTATCAGATTAACGACGGCAGCGGCATTGGTGCGGGAGCCTCAAAATACGGAAACCGCCGTGGCATTTATGGCGGCATCACCTGCGATTTTTAAAAAGCACTTGGATTCTGCCGGGGAAAAGGGAAAGGCGCCATGGGATCGCCGTTCCCCGACCGGCCCGCGAGATTCGCATCACCGACCAGACGGGTCAGCTCGTTGTGATGGGGAGAAAATGAGCATGCTGGATCGGTGACGTCCGCCCGGCCGGTGACCAGGGCGGCCTGGCATCGGCACCCACCAAAATCCACCTCGCGAAACTCGCAATCGCGGCAGGGGGCAGGCATCCATTCGTTTCCGCGGAAGCGGTTGAAAGCCTCCGACTCCGTCCAGATCCACGCCAAGTTACGCGTTCGTACATTGTCGAAGCGCAGATCTTTAATCTCCCCGGCGGTGGGACAGGGCAATGCCTGGCCGACTGGATTAATCGTCAGAAAACGGCGGCCCCATCCGTTCATGCATGGTTTGGGGCGTTCGCTGTAATAGTCCGGGGTGACCAGGAGAATCTCCATCCGGCCCAAAAGGCGGGCCCTCGCCGCAGTCGCAACCTGTGCCGCATGGACGACTTGCCCCCGCGTTGGCAACAAGGCGAGACGGTTCCGAAAAGCCGATCCATAATATTGGGTGTTCGCCAATTCCAAACGCCTGGCACCGAGACTTTCTGCCAATGAAATGATCTGCTCGACCCGGCCGATGTTGCCCCGGTGCAAAACAATATTCACCGTCAAAGGAAACCCAAGCTCGCGGACCATGCGGGCCGCTTCCAGTTTCCTGGCATGGCTGGGTGTGCCGGCGATATGATTGGCCAGGTTTTCCTCATCGGACTGAAAGCTGATCTGCACGTTATCCAACCCGGCGCTTTTCAACTCTTCCACCCGGCGAAGATTCAGGCCGATGGCGCTGGTGATAAGATTCGAATACAAGCCAGCTTCACGAGCCGCATTGACCAACTGCGGCAGATCGGGTCGCTGGAGGGGTTCCCCGCCGGAGAAACCAACATGGAGAACCCCCATCTGTCCCGCCTCGCCGAGAACGCGGCACCAATCAGCCGTTGAGAGTTCTTCGCCAGACGGGTAGCTGACAGGATTCGAGCAGTAGGGACAGTGCAGAGGGCAACGGTAAGTCAACTCGGCAAGGAGCAGATAAGGCCGAAAGCGGAATGGGGACAGGCTGGGAAGCGGTTGGGCCATCCCCACCCTCTCATCCCCCGTGCGTTTCACATTTACGGAATTGTGCCCGGGCGAAATTCCAAGGCTCTCACTGGGTGGGCGAGCCGGGGCAAGCACCATCAGGAGGTTCTGGCGGAGTTGGGCGAGGCATTCGCAGACGTCCGTGCGCAATGTCCCGGAGTCGATATCATAGTCGCCAGCCAGGGAATGGATAATGGTTGCCACGGTCCGACTGCCGTCGCAAAGGCGCACGATGTCAGCCGTGGTGGCATCCAAGGGAAGCACGCCTTCAGGATAAAGCAGAAGCGGCTCAGCCGTTAGGGGATCGCTGTGTAAACGAACCCCAGGAGCCAAGGCAGGACAGGCCTCATCTGGAATCGCGGCTAGAACCGGGTCTTTCGCCCGACCGGCGGACGGTTTCATGCCGGACCAACCCCGCCCTTCCCCGGATTGATGGCGTAAAGGTGCATGCAATCAAGCATGGCCCATAGCAATTCGCACTTGAAACGAAGGGCGCCAAGTGCGGCATCCTGCATCTCGCGGGTGCGACATTGGTCGATCGTAAGCTCTAGCGCTTCGCGAGAGTCGCGTGGAGCCTGCACGATCCGGTTCTTGAAGTATTCCAATCCGCTTTGATCGACCCAGGGATAGAAGCGCTCAAAGGCTTTCAATCGTTCGGCCATGAGACTGGGGGCGAACAGTTCGGTCAGCGAGGAGGCCACCGCGATCGGCCAAGGCTGCACACGTACAAAATTCACGTAGGCATCAACGGCGAACCGCACCCCGGGCAGCACATACTGCCCCGAAAGCATCTTCTTGCGCGATACACCGCACGCCTGGCCCAGGCGCAGCCATGCACCGATGCCCCCCTCGTCATCTTTTTTTCCGTCATGATCCACAATTCGATGCAGCCAAAGACGACGGACTTCCCGCAGAGGGCAATTTGACAATATAAAAGCGTCCTTGATCGGGATATGCTCTTGATAATAGAAACGGTTGGCCGCCCAGAACCGGATTGCGTCGCGGCTGAGCTGTCCAGAGTTCATCAGGACATGAAAGGGGTGTTTGTCGTGATAAGCGGCCGAGCCCATTGCTTGAAGGCCGGCGATGAATGCTTTGCGACTCAAAGGGGGTTGCCTCATAGCGTCCAAAAATGGGCTCCTGTCTCTCCGCTGCAAGCACAACAAGGCAGCGGGGTTCCTAACAACCCAACGCTTTGCCCAAGCTCATGCGGAGGCGTTCTTTTTGCTCGGGCGAAAGGATATGCGATCCATTCGCATCGTGGATATACAACATCTGTCTCGTCGTTTTTAGACATTAATTTGGCCGGCCGAGCCTCGCGGCCCGCCCGGCCAAATGTCCAATTACGAAGAGCGATGGTTCGCGCTCAACTCTCCTGCTCCACCCCCGAGTAAGCG
>Ga0210392_10000779_pt1 | contig 17810 bp, 27 predicted proteins | sample IncBWC30OmetaG_FD_161057 | JGI IMG/M metagenome (GOLD analysis project Ga0210392, IMG submission 161057) | Forest soil microbial communities from Barre Woods Harvard Forest LTER site, Petersham, Massachusetts, United States - Inc-BW-C-30-O ...
GAGGTCATAACGTGTCCAAATCTAGACGAATGGATGTCGAGAGTTCGGTCCTGCACTCCGGGTTGCGATTGCTGGCACAGGTTGACCCGTCGGGACGCCGTCGCGTCCTGGCGTATTGGTGCGCGCGGGCGGAGACGCTGCCGCTCATCAACGCGCACGGCGATGTCCTCGACGAACACCCGGTCGAGGACGAGCCGCCGATGATCAAGTTCATCCGTGGCAATCGCGATCGCGACGAGGCGGCGGACGCGGAAGCGGCGGGGGCGTAGCGTGGACACGGTCGAGGTCGAGGACGGCGTCGAGCAGCTAGTGAACCGCCACGTCGTCGCCCAGCGTCTCGACTGCGATCCGTCGACGCTGGCGCGGATGGTGAAAGAGGGTCGCTTCATTCCGCCGATACAGGTCGGGAACCTGCTGCGCTGGCGCGAGCGCGACGTGAACGCGTGGATCGCGGAGCGCGCGGCGGCATCGAGGAAGATCGCGGCGGCGGCGGCGAAGTCGATCGAGCCGCAGAAGCGGAGCCGTCGTGTCTGAACTTTTTCGGGTTCGGCTCGACGAGGCGATCGCGGAGGTCGAGCGCGAGCTTCGGCTCCGCGCGACGTTCTACCCGCGCGCCGTCTCGTCGCGGCGCATGTCGCGGTTGACGGCGAACAGTCAGGTCAACCGCCTCGAGGCGGCGCGCGACTTCCTAATCGAATACCGGACGCTCAAGGGGGGGGATTATGAGCACACGCCATGAACGAGAGGGAAAACATGCCTGAGATTGCGCTTTCACTCATTCGATCGAACCCGTTCCGCGACTTCGATCTGCATCCGATTGATCCTGATCAGGTCGCGCGGCTTCGCGCGTCGATCGACGCCGACGGGTTTTGGGCTTCCGTGGTCGCCCGGAAGGTCAGTGACGGATACGAGATCGCGTTCGGTCATCACCGCGTCGACGCAGCGCGCGGCGCGGGATTGACCCATATCCCGATCGAGGTCCGCGAGCTTTCCGATTGGCAGATGGTCCGGATGCTGGCGTCGGAGAACGCGACGCAACGGGGGTCCACCGCCGCTGCCGCGCTTGACGCCATCGCCGCTATCAGCCGCGTGCTGGCATTCGGCCTGCTGCGGTGGGATGAGGCGAGGTTCTTCAGAAATATGAAGAACATCACCATTTCCTATCCTGAATGCCGTGGACGCCTTGAGGCTGGCTCCGGCATCGGGCGGGATTGCATCATTGCGTCCACCGCCGGCTTTACGACCTCCCAAGTCGATACGGCCCTCGGCACGCTGAAGGATAGCGGCTTGATGGCGAACATCATCGCGGAAGCCCGCGTCCAGGCGGATGTGGAATTGCGGGCCGAACAAGAGGCGGCGGAGCGCGTCTTGCGCGCGGCGGAGGAACGTGCCGTCGAGGCCCGCACTAAACAAGAACGCGACGACGCCGCTAGGGCTACCCACGCTGCGAGGCGGGAGGCGAACAAGCGACGGAAGGCGACGGAGGCGACGGCGAAGGCGGACGCCGCCGCGAAGCGGACGCCGATCACATTCGATGCCCGTTGCGCGCAACTGTTCAAGCTCGACTCCCATGCCGAGACGTTCCGGAAGATCGTCACCGGAGAGACGTTCCAGTCCTACCTGCCGGTGTCCCAACAATTCAAATTCGCGAAGGAAGTGCTAGCGGCGATCCGTGAGCATCTTGGGAAAGGCCAGGACATCACTGCGGAGCGGATCAAAAGTGAATGCTGGTCGCGCATCGAAACCGGCCTTGGGATGCCCAAGGGGGACATGCGGACCGCTCCGGAGCGGCCCTACCTGCAAGAGATCAGGGACGGCCTGAACTTCATTCGTCGAGCGGCGAGCGACTATCGGCGCGGCGTTGCGCTGTTGCTCGACGCTGGTCGGAAGGGCGAACAACTAGACGCAAAGCAGCAAGCCGCCTTGGACAAGCTGCACGCGGAGTTCGAGCGCGGCATAGCTGCGCTCGCGCCTATCCGCGACGCCAGGAAGCTGCAACTGATCGAAGGATGGGGAGGTCGGACCAATGACTGATCGGGTCTCTAATGTCGAACTCGCGCGGCAGTTTTATGACTATCACGCGCTGTCCTTTCAACGCGCGGTGCAGCGAGACAAACCCGGCGATCGATTCTTCGAGTTTTCCAATAGCGAGTTCGATGATTGGGCGGTCGGCGCTGGACACATGACGCGTAGCGCGCGGAATGCTGGCGACGAGATCGAGCGGCGTGGCCTGACGCAGCAGCGATACCAGCTCCGGGATCGGATGAACCGCGCGGCACGCAAGGGCGACGGTGTCGTTCGGGCGTTCTCTGTCGAGGCTCGCGGCGGGAAGTGGCGCGTCAATCTTTCGGAGGCATACGTTCTTCAGAAACCCGGCTCGATCATTACAGGTATCCGGTCCACGCTTTCCTACTCGGAACGGCAAATCGAGCATACTAGGAAGCTAGTCCAACAGAACGACTTCCTCACGGACGAGGATCGGATGGTCCTGTATGCCAATCTCGGCATGGCGCAGATGTTCATCTTCAACAGCATCCAGACGGTCGAGCTTGTCGCGATGACAGCGAGTAGCGGCGAGAAGCCCGACCTTCGCCGCTTGCGGCGACGGATGGCGATCGCGCTGAACGACGAGATCACCGGAGTTCGTCGCAAAAGGATCGCGGTCGCCAAGAAGAAGGCTTAGTCCGATGACCATCATTAATCTGGAAGACGTCGAGGTGCCACAACCTGATGTGATCGCCATGCTTCGCGATTTACTCGACGATGCCGAGAAAGGACTGATCGTCGCGGTCGCGGTCGCGATGCTGCATCCCGGCCATCACGTCACCGCCCGCATCGCTGGCTATGCTACCCCCGGCCTACTCGCCGGGGTCACGCTGGCACAGCATCAACTCGTCGTCGGATGGCAAACCGCCGCAGAGAGGGGGGAAGTTTGGGCATGAACAAAGTTTACGACCCGCAGAACTTCAATCCCTATAACGACGACTGGCCAACCGACCCCGACGACGTATTAAAGCGTCGTGCATTGGTCATGCTAGGCGGCTGCGGCAATAGCACTCTGCCGGACGGGTCAGAGCGGGTTGCGTTCATCGGCGGCAGATATATCGTGATCGCCTGGAGCTCCCATCTGGCGGGGGCGCCGTTGGAATTAGAGGTGCGCGATCTGGCCGAGTTCGTGAAGGGACAGATCGAAGTGATCCGGCGCGAAGGCGGTGCGGACAACAACGAATTGCTGCGTATCGTGGAAGCGATCTGACCCCATGAGCGACGAGGTCGAGCGCGACGAGTTCTCCGTCTATGTCTTCCGGCCTGACGGGTCCTACACGCGCGAGCTTTCCTTCGTGTCGGCGAAGCGCGCTGTCGAATGGGCGAAGTGGTTGACCGAGGAACGCGCGGCGCGTCACGGCGAGGTCGCGAAGATCGTCATCACCGACGGCGACGACAACACGGTTTTTCTGTGGCGGTTCGCGGAGGGCGTCGTCTTCCCGCCTAGAACGAGCGAGGATTGAACGCGATGGAGATGATCAACATCGAGGACGTCCATCAAGGTCCGGTTGCGGTCGGCGTGATCATGACCGCGTTCCTGCGAGCGCGCGGCGATTTCAATGTCGGTTTTTACTTCGGCATCGACACCGCGCGACCGGGCGAGTTGCTCATCGTCGTCGAGATCAACGGGACGAGGGCCGCGTTCACGCCGGACGAGTTGCGGGAGATGGGCGAAAGTCTCGTCAGATGGAGCATCCCGAAATTGCGGGCGCTTGGCGCGCCGGAGAGGGCAGAACGCGAGTTGCGGAACTTCGCGACGCTGCTGATCGAGAACGCCGACCACTCGCGGGCGATGTCTGCGTTCGGGCTGCACTAGAGGGAGGACGGAGTGAGATCGCAAATCGAGTTCGCGTTGCAGCATCCGGTGTTCGATCCGATGCGCCAGATCGTGCCCGGTCATTATTGGTGGATTGACGGCGGCAGCATGTCGGCGTGCCTGACGGTCAACATCGGCTTGGAATGATCGCGCTATGCTGGCGGTCGTCCGCTATGGCAGCTTTCTCTTTGCCATCAGCGGCGCGGCAGGCCGGTCGAGTTGCTCCGGTGGAGCACCACAATGCATCGCGCGATCGAAGCCTGCCGGGATCGCATCTTCCTGCGATGCGGAACTGACGAACCACTGTTCGAGGCGGACGACTTTCCGGTCGGTTATAGGCGCGTCACGCGTCAGTGGCGGAAGCCGTTGTCGATCGTCGAGGTCAACCGGATGGCGGCGACTCCGGAAGTGAAGGAACGGAAGGGGAGACCATGAGCGCGATGCCCGGTTACTGGATGCACGAGCAGTCGGGCGTGCTGCGCCCGGTCGTCACGGCCTACCTCGAAGGCAAGCAACTAACCGCCTATCAGGTCTCGCTGATGCGCAGCTACCTGCGCCAGTGGATCGAGTCCCCCGAGTGGCAGGGCGAGAACATCGATCTGCTGCGCGCTACGGTCGGCAGCCTGACCACCCGCCGCGACATCGAGAATTGGCTGGAAGTTGCCGATCGCGCTGGAATCGATCCGCTATGAACGAAAGGGGAGACCATGAGTCATCCGGAGCGCGGCGCGTGATTGATCTCGTCGTGATGCGTCTCGCGGAGATGCACCGCATACACCCCGAACAGGACAACTCGCGGGCGTGCGTGAAGTGCGGCGAGCGGGTCGGAATCTATCCTTCCGGTCAAGCGATGCTCCGGCGCTTTCCGGAGGCGCGCGTCATCTGTTCGCATTGTCGCGAACCATACCTCGTCACGGTCCTCGCTCCGGGCGCGGAGCGCGAGCCGTTCGAGAGCGTGCCAGCGCGCGGAGGGAAGCCGACGACGTGATCGTCGGCGACCTGATCTGTCCGTCCTGCAAGGGGCGCGGCGTCTTCGTCGCGTTCGTCGATTATGGCGGGAAGGATCGGCACAAGAGCGGGCGGGTCGCGATCGCTTGTCCGCGATGCGAGGGCGTCGGCGACGTCGATCCGGACAACGACGCTCGACGCTTCGCGGAGCGTCCGGAGCCATGCGTGCCGGGAAGTGTTGGGATGCGATTGGGATGCAGTTCCGGGGCGTCTGGCGAAAAACCGAAGGATTTCAGCAGTTAGGGCGCGGCGGATGCGTTATTGACCAAAACGTCTAACGCGTTCTCATGCGTGCGAAAGTGGCGATTTTCCGCGACTTTTTACGGGTCGGCATGGTAGAAGACGGCTGTCCTGCACGAAGGTTTGGGATGCAGGATGGGATACAGCCGGGCTTCTCCGGCACCGCGCCTCGGGGTCAGGGGCAGGAGTTTCTTCGATGGTCAGAACAACCCTCGCCGCCCTTGGCTTCGTCCTGGCGGCTGGCAGCGCCCACGCCCAAAGCCAACCGGCTTTCGATTGGGGCGGAATGCCGCCCCTTACGATCGAGATGGTGCGCAAGGACGTTGCGCTTGGCGTGGCGCCCCTAGTGACGGATGTCGAGAACCTGCGGAAGTGTCCGGGTATGCATCCGGCTGAACCGATGGACATGGCGACACCGGAGTATATCGCCCAAGCAAGCGCGCAACATATCAACCTCGGCGTGCTTTGGCTGAAGATCAACGATGCGGCGATCGCGCGCTGTCTTGCGGGAGTGTCGGCCCAATGATCAATCATCCTAATCGCTCGCGGCGTCGGGGATCGCTCCGGATCGTCCTGTCGAACAGCGCGGGGCCACTCGACGAGCGGACGGTCCCGGTGCACCGTGACGACACCGACGAGATGGTCGGTCAGGTCACGGCGCAGGTTGCGGCGGCTCTGATCCTAGAGACGACATTCCTCTATCCGGGAGACACGATCATGGTGACGGAGATCGAGCGCTAATCGCTCAAAAAGGGACGGCGTCCTCGTCTGGCAGGCGAGGACGCCGTTCTTCATTTCTGAAGGAGTCGTTTCGACGTGTCCAAAAATCATACATCCTTGACCCCTCGCGCGCAACGCGGCCCGGGTTTCCTCGACGCGACGCGGGCGGTTCCGAACGCGGACGGGTCTCGTAAAATCCTCCGGTTCGGCGGCGGTCTCGATTTGTGGGTCGGCGCGACGTCGAAGACGTGGCGTTGCAAGGTCATGCGGAACGGGAAACAGGCGATGCTCACGCTAGGGCGCTTTCCTGAGATGTCGATCAAGGAAGCCCAGGCGAAGCGCACGGCGATCAAGGTCGCGGCGGACCCAGCCCAGGCGAAGCGGACGGAGCGCGTCGAGGCGGTCGAGGCGGCGGAGACGACGTTCCGGCTTGTCGCGGAGGAATGGGTCGACGCGGTCGCGGTCAAGGCGCGATGGACCCCAGCTAATCGGCGCTTGGTCGAGCAGCGGCTCGCGCTTCACGTCTTCCCGGTGTGGGGCGATCGTCCGATCGCCGAGATCACGGCTCCGGAGGTCCGGAAGCTCGTCGGCGGTCTCTATCTCGGGAACTCGAAGGATCGTCCGAAGCCCGCGGTCGCGGTCGTGGTGAAGCAATACGTCTCGCGCGTGTTCGACTTCGCTTGGTCGGAGGATCGGGTTCTGTTCAACCCCGCGAAGAAAATCGAGGTCTATCTCCCGTCACGTCAGGCGGGCGACGAGAAGCCGCAGCCCCATGTCCGGACGATCGAGGAAGCGCGCGCGGTCCTGGCGGCGGTCGAGGCGCGGCGGAAGAAAAGGGCGAGTCCGTGGACTCTGCTGGCGCATCGGCTGATCGCGCTGACCGGGACGCGGAAGACGGAGACGCTCGCGGCGAAATGGGACGAGTTCGATCTCGACGCGGCGATGTGGACGATCCCGGCGGAGCGGATGAAGGGTCGTCACGGTAAGCGGACGGCTCATTTCGTCGCGCTGGCCCCCCAGGCGATCGAGGTCATCCGGGCGGCGAGGCGGATCAAGACGAACGACTTCGTCTTCGCGTCCTCTGGAAAGAACGGGAATCGGGGCGAGGGGCGAATCTCGCGCTGCGCGCTGAACGGGTTCATGCCGCGCGTGCTCCGGCTTGCGGGTCTCGATCCGAAGTCAATGGTCCCGCACGGCTGGCGTCATACGTTCTCGACGATCATGAATGAGGCGGATCGGGGAGACTTCCGGGTCGTCGACGTGATGCTCGCCCATAAGGGGTTCCGCGATAGCGCCGAGACGCGGGTCGCGAAGTCGTCGGTCGAGGCGCATTACAATCACGCGGAATACCGCTCCGCGCGTCATCGGATCGCGTGTCAATGGGCGGATATGTTGCTCGAAGGTGCGCCGACTGCGCTCGCGCTGATCGGTCTCGAAGACGAGGCGACGAACGTCGTTCCGCTCCGGAGGCCCGCGTAATTGGCACGCGGTCCTGGCAAATACGATGGATTTGGCGACGCTCGTCCGCACTCGCGCGAAGGCGGAGGGCGTTATCGTCATCGTGATCGGCGGATCGAAGGGCGGCGGCTTCTCCGTTCAGGCGAGCGCCCAGGTCACGGCGAAGCTTCCGGAACTGTTGCGGATGATCGCGGACGACATCGAGCGGGATCGCGATGCTCGCGGATGATCTGATCGCCGCGAGCGGCGGAAAGGACGACGAGCTTTATCAAGGGGCGTTCACGAACTTGGCGCGAGCGGTGCGCGGGGCGCATCGCTTCGATCTGACGCCGGAAGTCATGATGTCCGCTTATACGATCACGCACTCGCCCATCGGGCCGCAGCTTCGAGCGCTCTCACTGTGTCGGCTTCCGTTCGCTCGAACGTGGTTCGAGTGGCCGGGAGGCTTCGCGGGAGTTGAGTCGACGCGGACGGACGTTCACGCTCCGACACCGAAGCGCATGGGCGCGCTGGTCGAGGCGGAGGAATCGCTTCAGCGCGGATTGATTACCTTCGCTTGGGTTCACGCGAACGGACGTCCGAATGTCTGTCCGCTGTCCATCACGTTCGACTGGACTCCTGATCCGCAGCCGCTTGAAGACTTGACGAAGGCGGCGCGCTGGCACCTGAACAAGTCCGAGGAAGAATGGCGCGATCTCGCGGCGAAGTTTCCGCGCGTCGCGATGTCGAAGCGAGAGGACGTAGTCGCGGACAATTTCCGTTTCGGCGTAATTTACAATCCGATGACTCTGAAGTTCCTCGAAGCCGTCGAGGGGGCGGGGATGGGGTTGTCCAACCTCTTGCTGAACGCGGCGATCAAAGACGTCGAGGGCGAGGGTCCGCTTCTGCGCTCCGCGCTGATGCTGATGAACTCGCGGAATCTCGCGGTCGCGGAAGCGCGTCCGGTTCCGGTCAGGCTGAACCGGGCGCGGGCGAAGTCCGGGAAGCCCCCGTTGCTCGATTACACGCTGATCCGGATCAAGCTCTCGCGCGGCCTCGCGGAGCGCGCGGGGATGGCGAGCGATCCGCGCGCTCCGTCCCGGCTTCATCTCGTTCGCGGCCATTTCAAGGTCCGGTCGTCCGGCGTCTATTGGTGGTCCCCCCACGCGCGCGGCGACGCTCGTCACGGAGCGGTCAAGGATCAGGTCCGGAAGGTCGTCCGCTAGGAAGCCGCCTGACGGCGTCGAGGCGTCCGGAGGGGTTAGCGGAGCGGCGAGGCGTTCGTCGCCCTGTAGCGCGTCCTGGCGCGCGGGACGAGGCGGTTCAGCGCGACGCGGGATTCAACCGCGCGAGCATGGCGCGGAGCGCTGCGACGTCCTCGAACCCGTTCGGCGGCGTGAACGCTCCGTCCCGATACTTCCACCCATAGGCGGGGCGCGGGTCGAACCCGTCGATCTTCACCCACTCGTCGAATAGGTCACGGGCGAACAGGTCAGCGGGATCGAGGTGTTCCCACTCCGGCAGCGGCGTGAAGGTTTGCGTCACCCAGCCTTCGCGAATCCCTGCGTAGGTCGTCATGGCAGCCACCTGTATTGAATCAAGCCGTTCGCTCCGGCGCCGCCGTTGTAATAGTTATTCGAGTTGAGGTTGTCGTAAACGCCTCCACCACCTGCGCCCGGTCCCAAGCCTGGAGGCCCAGACTGCCCCGGTGACGATGCTTGGCCAGCGCGCACGCCACCGCCCCAAAACCCGGTGCCGCCGTAGCCGGTGGCGGATACGGTGGTTTCGCCTTGCGCTTGTCCGTCGCCGCCGAAATTGCCGTAAGAGTTCAGGTCGCCACCTGCCGCAGCACCGCCGATGCCGCCGTGCGAATTGTCGGGCGCGTCCCACAATGACGGCTGGCCACCGTCTGCCGATACGGTCCACTGGCCGGGGAAGGCGAGCGAGGTCGCTGTCCCTGCGGTTTCCTGGGGGCCACCGACACCGATCACAGCGGTGAGCAGCGATCCGGGTGTCACAGGTCGCTGCGCTTCGGCGTAGGCTCCGGACCCGCCGCCTCCCCCGGAGCGATAGTTCGTTCCTGTGGTCTGACAGTGCGCGCCGCCGCCTCCGGCACCGACCATCCGGAAGGCGATCTGTGTCGCCCACGGCGGGACGAGGATCGACTGAGAGGCCGTGATCTGAACGGTCGCACTGTTGAACAGGTTCGAGAGTGCCTTCAGCAGTTGCGTGTTATCGGCTTTATCCGATGTCAGTCCTCCGCGAAGGACGATCGACATCAGTTCTTCCTGTATCGTGTTCAGCCAGTCGAACTCGACGATCGTCGCGGACTGTCCGACGTTCACGTTGCCAGGAGTAAAGAACCCCTCCGGTCCTAGCGGCTTCGGCGTCGGAAGCGCGGTCGCGGCGGACGGATTGTCAATGCGGTGCATGTTCGTCGGCTCCGTTTGGCTTCGCGGCGAGCGGCGCGGCTGGCGATTGCTGGCCCTGCACTTGCTCGACGATGCGGTCGATAATCGGACGGGCGATCCGGTGCGGTGCCTCGTTCAGCGCGGCGAGAACTGAGTTCCATTGCTGCGCTTCGAGGGTGATCGTGATCGGCTGATCGGGTTGCATGGGTGTCATGTCATAGTCCTCCCGCGCGCAGTCGCGCGTCGATTTCCTTAACAGCGTTGACCAGGGCAAGCGGGAGCGCGGTCATATCGAGGATGCGAAGGTCGTTGATCAGTTCGCCATCAACGATCCCCTCGGAAAAAGAGATCATCTCTGGCATCACAAGTTCACACTCTTGCGCCACCAGTCCGATCAAGTCGCCGAACACGCGGGGCGCTGCTGGCGGCGCGTCCGTATCAGCCGGCACCACAGGCGGCGGCGGCGGCGCGTCACGACCGATCATCTCATTGCCCTTCTTACGATAAACAACGGGACGAAGCGCCACGATAGCGGCAAGCCCTTGCGTGTATTCCGAGGTTACTTCCTTCGTGCGAATGTCGCTGCTGTCAGCCCACGCGCCGCCTCCGGGTTTGTAGGCAACACCTCTGATCTGGAAGTCGGCATTCGTCTGAAACACCGCACCCCAGCCAGCACTGCTGTTATTCCAGAACAGTTGTCCGCTCGAACTTATGCACTGAAAATACCAGCCGGTCATAAACTGCACGATGCGATTCGTGCTATCAGCAGACACGCTGAAATCGGAGGCATATTGAGTCGCGACATTGATCGGGCCGAAGCTCTGCATCCCGCCTGTGGAGAGGATCAGTTGACCTGCGGTGCTAATCTGGCCCAGGAACGTGGTCGGAACTCCGTTGCCGTCTATCCCACCGAACGCAAGGCCCGTCCCGCTGTTCCAGAAGCCCAGGCTATTATTGGCCGATCCGGTGTTATGCATCGAGACTGAGGGGTTGGTGCTGCCTTGCGCGATCAGCCGTCCATTGCCTGACACGACCGTGCCGCTAACGGACAGCATTCCAGCCTGACTCAACAGCATGCTACTCGCTGGGGCGTTCTGCGCGCCGCCCGCCGACGTGCTGGGGTATAGAAGGAAGGACATGCTTCCGGCAGCACTATCGACGTAGATATTACCGCCGTATCCGGTGGCGATGTTCTTCCATAGGTTCCCAGGTGTCGGGAGGTATAAGTTGAAGGCTACGTGCCCGCTGACTGTGAGTTCTGGGGCAGCGAGCGTCGGAACGTTCGCATCGGTCGGAACGATCAAGGTGCTGGCAAGCTGAAGGTTACCAGCAACATCGGTGAAGGCTGCTTTAGAGAGGCTAAAGCTCGCGTCCGCCGCGCCGCTTGGCACAACGCCAAAGGACAGCCGCCCTAATGACTGGTCAAGTTGAAATACGCTCGCGAAGCCGGCACTCCGATAGTTCGCCTGCGCCGAAGCGCCAACCACGCTCCAATAAGCGTTGAAGCCCAGGTAATTCCCGGCACTGATTACCGGCGCTAGAAGATGCGCGGCCCCTGGCGCTGGCGCGGTCGGGATCGCGACGTTAAGCCCGAGGCTTCCCGTCAGCACGCCCCCGGCGATCGGCAGCACCTGCGCCCATGCAGCCGCGTGGCGACCATAGGTGTTCGCATCGTTCGGCGCGTCGGTGAGGTGCCCCGCTGCGATTGCGTCGGCGTATTGCTTCGTCACGGCACCGAGCGCGGTCGTCGGATCAGCGGCGAGGACGAGAGGTCCGGTCAGCGCTGCGCCAGCGATTGGCAACACCGGTAGCCACGCGCCGTCGCTGCGTCCGTAAGATTGTCCGTCAGTCGGGGCCTCCGGAATGCCACCTCCGCCGCCGCCGCCAGCGCTCGCGTCGACGTAGCCCTTCGTCGCGGGCATCATCGCGTCAGTCGGATCGTTGAACAGATACATCGCTCCGGTCATGCGTCCACCCGCGAGGGGGAGGAACGGCGAACCGGAAGTCTGTTGCTGCAACGTCGTGATCTCGTTCGCGGCGGTCGTGAAGTTATCGCGGACGGATTGCGTCGTCGGCAAGCCGAAGATCGGCTTCGTCGTGTCAATTTGCGACGTCACTTCCCACCCCCTGTTGGTCCCAAATTGAGTCGCCCACGTCCCAAATCGAATAGCCCTCGTCCCACACCGACGAGTCGATCCGGTAGCCCCAAATGATGATCGAGTCGGCTGGCTTTAGTCGCTCGATCTCGCATTGCAGGAGCGTTGAAAGATAGTCCGCGAGCGGTTCCTGTGCGGCGCTGGTCGAGGCGCGGAACCAAACGACGGTATCATCGCTTTGCACGATGATCCGCCACGCGTAGGCCCATTGCTCGTCATAGCAGGGATATCCGGCGTAACCCTGCGACGCGTAGAACGGTTTGAAGGTCTCGATCTCGATCTGGTAGCCGAGGCTAGCGGCGAGATGAATAAAATACTCTTTCGACTGTCCTCCGCGCGCGACGAACTTGCCGCACACGGCGGCGGTTCGCTGTTGCAGCGTCGCGAGCGGCCCGGTGCAGGGATCGGGAAGACCGAGGGCGGCTTCCCACTCCGGGAGAAGCTCCGTCGTCGAGCACGGGAAGGCGTCGATGATCAGGTTCGCGGCGCGCGCGGAGAGCCGCGCCCAGGTCGGCATCAGCGTTAAGAGTTGCTCCGCTTGCGCGGTGCCCCAGCCGCGATGCCAGACGCGTCCGCGCGGGAGAAGACGCTGAAACTGCCAGAGGTAGTCTTCCGGCGTCGGCGTCGGGACGAGCGCGGTCACGCGTTCTGCACGGTTAGCGTGCCCATGATGGGGAGCGCGCCCGCTTCTGCGGTGATCGGGAGCGCGGGTTCGCTCATGGTGAAGTGGACTATCTCCGGCGTCGCGAGGACCGCTTCGTAAAGATCGGACGGGAAGATCGTTCCGCCGATCTCGGCCTTGACCAAATACATGTCGTTGATCGAGGCAATGATCTGCGCCTGCATGTCCGGCGTGTTCGGTTCGAGGGCGAGCAGCGTCACGTCGATCGGCCAGCGCTCCGGGGCCATCGCGTAGACGAGCGCGGTCACTGGCTGAACCGGCCAGATATGATCGGCGACGGCGAGTTGATCCCCGGTCGCGGCGACACCGCGCGGCTCGCTCGACGAGACGCCGTCCGTGCCTTGTGGGAAGCCCTCATGCGCGGCTTGCGCGTCGTCGAGCATGAAGCGGACGACGACCGTCCCTGGTCCCGCTCCACCAGACTGCACCCAGGCGCGCGTGACGCCGGGAACTTCGAGCGCCCATTGTTGATAGTCGGCGACGGCTCCGCCTTGCGGCGGCGCGCGATACTTCGCGAGCATCCTCGTCCGGAGGTCCGCGTCGGTCTCCTGATCCGCGCCTCCGGTGCATCCTGGCGGAAGGATCACCCCGGCGTTGTTGATCCCGGCGATCGGCGTGTCGAAGCCGATCGGGGTTCCGGGATCACAGTTCGTCGTCGCCCCATTCGCGTCGGCGATGATCGGGACGACGAGGGTTCCGGCACCGTCGACCGTCGCGTCGGCGCTCGTCGTGTAGGGGATCGCGTCCTGCCGGGTCATCGCGGTTCCGGAAGCGACGAAGGTCCCCGGTGTGCCGACGAGGAATTGCGCTTGTCCGATCGCTGGCGTCGCGTCCTTCCGGTAAATTCCGATCAGCGCGGCCCAGGCTTCGAGGAACTCGGCGGTCGCGGTGAACGGGTTCGATTGACGGGCGATCCAGTCAAGGTAGCCGTATTCCTCATAAGCGAGGCCTGCCATCACCCAGGCGAGGACGCGGAGGACGGCGTTCCGGAGCAGTCCGTCGAGACCGGGCACCCCGGACGACGTGATGTCCTCGTTCGCCTGATTGCGGAGCGCGGTCAGCGTCGGGCGCGAGTAGGGCATCAGGCGGCGGTCCTGCTACGTGAGAGGGGGAGCGCGGCGATCGGCGGTCCTTGCGCGACGACGCGGAGCGCGGCGAGGTTGTCCCACGCCCAGCCGAAGACGAAGCGGGTCAGCGATCCGTCCGGCTTCGTGATCGCGATCGCGATCCCCATCATGGTCGAGCCGACCGGGTTGCCGAGCCAGCGCGTGTCGACGACGACGGAGGACGCGACCCCGTCGTCGATCAGCCATTGCAGCGCGTCCTGCGCGTAGCGGCGCGCTAATCCCAACGTGTCCCTGGTCTTCTTGGCGCGATCGAGTTGCCAGAGGTTCGAACCGAGCGGGGCGTCGTTGTAAGGGTCGGCCCACCATCCGCGTCGATCGCTGGTCCCGTCAGTCGGGACGAAGTCCGGCGTCGCCAACTTGTCGGTGAACAGCGAGACGAGGCACGCGGTTTCGAGGTCCTGTCCGGTCTGAAGATCGCACACGGCGAGCGACCAGTCGCCGATCGTGTTCGCGTTGTCCCACTGAATGAGGATATCGCCGGCGGAGTTGGCGGGCGGCAGCGGATCGCTGTTCGTGACGACGGGAAGCCCGTCCGCTTCGATCCATCCAGTCACGGGCGGGCCTCGAGCGCAGCGACGCGCGCGGTCAGTTCGGCGACGAGGGCGTGCAGATTGGCGCGCTCGAACTCCGCGAGGGCGGCCCCGTCCCACTGGGAGGCACCGATCGGCGGGACGAAGATCAGACCGTCGCTGCCGATGCGCGCGGAGTTGTTCGCGTCCGTGCTGACCGCTGTCGGTCCTGGCGCTCCGGTCGGTCCAGCGGGTCCGATCGGTCCTTGCGCTCCGGTCGCTCCGGTCGGTCCTTCCGGCCCTACGGGTCCGGGAACGTTGGAGTCTGCCCCAGGTGGACCCTGCGGACCCGTCAGTCCGATCGGTCCTTGTGGTCCGGTCGCTCCGGTCGCTCCGGTGTCTCCGGTCGGACCCTGCGGACCCTGTGGTCCTGGCACCATCGAGTCCGCTCCGGCTGGCCCTTGTGGTCCGGTCGCTCCGGTCGCTCCGGCTGGCCCAGGAACGCCCTGCGGTCCTTCCGGCCCTTCGGGTCCTGGCACCGTCGAGTCCGCCCCAGGCGGTCCCTGTGGTCCCGTGGCTCCCGTCGTCCCGGTGTCACCCTTCGGTCCTTGCGCTCCGGTCGGTCCTGGCGGGCCGGGGACGATCGAATCCGCTCCGATCGGCCCTTGTGGTCCGGTCGCTCCGGTCGCTCCGGCGTCGCCCTTTGGTCCGGATTGTCCTGGCGGACCTTGCGGTCCTGTCGCTCCGGTCGCTCCGGCTGGTCCTGTCGGTCCTGGCGGTCCCTGTGGTCCGGCTGGTCCGGCTGGTCCTGGCGGTCCTTCCGTTCCTCCGCCGCTGCCCGCGTTTCGGTCGCAATAGTTCTTCGTGACGACTTCATTCGGGTCCGTAGGCTCGTAAGCCATCGTCTGCCGCCCCTCGACGTGAACGAGGGGCGTCGTCACGGTCACTGTGTCGGAGGCGTTGACCTCGACGGTCGGAACCGTGGTCGTGTGCTTTCCGGTCGCGGAGACCTCGATGTTGCCGCCGTTCGCGAGCTTCACGACGCTCCCGGCGTTGTCATAGATCGAGACCTCGCCGGGTTTCTGATTGCGCGGGCGGGCGTTCTGATTGGCGGTCGCGTGAACGACGCCGTTCGAGCGGTCTCCGTTGCCGAAGGTGACGAAAGCGTCCGATCCGGTCGGGGCGTGCGAGGCGATGCCGTAAATCTGCACCACCTGAAGGTTGTCGATCGTCTCCGGCGTTCCGCGCACCTTGCCCTGGACCTTGTGAACGGGTCCGCTGTCATCCGTCGACGTGATGGTGATCGCCGCCGATGACATGAGGATGCGGCGGTAAAGCCGGTCAGTGACGCTCATGTCTGCACGGTCTGTTGCGGCGGGTTGATCGTCGCGTCCGCGTTCGGCTTCGTCGGGTTCTGATTGGTCACGCCCTCGACGGTGACGAGACCGAGCGGACCGGACGGCTCGACGGCGAACGCTTCGGGCGGCATCAGGGTCAGATGACCATGCTGTCCGTTCTCGTCGCGCTGATAGGTGACGGTCGCGATGATATAGTTCGCGTTCCGGAGCTTGAGCGCGGACGCTTGAATGGGCGCGAGCCAGTTCGGCTCCCATAGCTTGCCCGCACTGTCGCGCCAGGAGTCGCAGACGACGTCGAACTGATAGGATCGGCCCTTGTTCCGGTTCATCTCCCAGACCGCACGGTCGTAAACGATGTCCCGGCCCTGCACGAATTGCTCCGAGATCACGTAGCGCTTGCGGAAGCGCGGGACGCCATCGTCCTTCACGATTTTGCCGACGTTCGGCGTGTTCACTCCGGCCTCCGTGCCGAACGTCAGGACGCTGGTCAGATGGCCTTCGTATTCGCTGAAGCGTCCATCCATCGAGAACGCGACATTGCCGCTCTCGACGTTGTCGCCGAGCGCGAATCCGGACGCCATCGACGCGGTTCCGACTTTCGCGAGTATGATCGAGCCGTCCGGCTGATCGTAAACGACCATCTGTGAATAGCGGGTGATCCGGTCGATGATCTCCCACGGCGTTTCGCCCAACAGGATGTTGAATTGCGGGATCGTGACGCCGTCTCCGGCGCTGGTCTTCACGGTGATCCCGTAGGGCTTCGCGAGTTGCTCGACGATCGCCAGCGTCGTTCCGTTGATCTGCTGAAAGCCCGGTTGCGTGATGTCTCCGAAGACGGCGGAACAGTCGACGAGGTCCTCCGACTTCGAGCGTCCACTGATCTCGATCGAGTGTGAACCCGGCGCGATCGACGCGGCGTAGCGGTCGACGTAGCCGGTCAGGACGAGGTCCGATCCGATCTTCACGGTGCAGGGTTGCCCCGGCTGAATGTCGAGGTCCGGCGTGTTCGGATACTTCTCGGTTACTTCGAGGTTGAACGAGGCGGGGATGCCCTGAAGCGGGCGCGTGACGGAGACGCGTTGCCACCCGGTCAAGACCTGATTCCCGACCGTCAGGGTCAAGGTATCGTTCCAGCCGGTCGGCGGGCCATGCGCCGAGACGCCGTGTGCGTCGCTCATCGCGACAACGCCGCATAATCGAGCGGCATGAATAGCGGATGCGCGACGTCGGACGAGGCGACGATCGAGGGTTCGCGCGTCGTGTCTTGATAGAGCGTCCAGGCGGCGGCGAGCGACGGCATCGAGGCGGAGGTCGAGACCTCGACGAGCCACGCGAGGTTCGCGCCCCGGATCGCGAGGTCGAGCGAGACGGCGGTTCGGAGATTGCGGAGCGCGGCGAAGCTCGCGTCGCGTCCGGCGTCGGCGCAGCGCGTCGCCTGTGCGTCGAGGGCGGCGCAGACCGCTTGGCGGAGCGCTTGGGCGTCCTGATAGCTGGCCGGACGGTAGGCTTGCGTGGCGGCTCCCAGGGCGGCGCAAGCGGCACAGCGAAGGTTGTCGGCGATCGCGTCCTGTGCGGTCTGCGCTTCGAGCGCAAGCGCGCCCGATCCTGGCGGCGGCTCCGGCACCCAGGACGCGAGCGGGATCAACAGGCGGATCGCGTCGGCGGGATCGTTGACGGCGGCGGCGATCGCTTGGGCCAGCTGCACCGACGCGGCGGCGAACTCGTCGGTCTGCACGCTCACAGCAGGTTCGCGATCCGGTTGACGCTATCGGCGGCGGCGAAGACGGCGGAGCGGGTCGTCGTGGCGGCGGCGAGGACGCCTGACACGGTCGCGTTCGCGGATTGCAGCGTCGACAGCGAGCCGTTCGAGAACCGCCCGTAGCAGCCCTGCAAGCCCCGCACGGCTCCGATGATCCGCGAGGCGTCCGAGACGGCGGCGGTCGCCATGCCGGTGAATTGCGACACGGACGCGAGCGCGGCTCGCGGGACGATCGTGATCGGTGCCAGTGCGGCCCCCAGGTCGCCCTGCGACGCGGCGGTCAGCGCGGCGGCGGCGGAGGTCACAGCGGAGCCGGTCGCGATAGCGGTCGTCGGATACTGGACGTCTCCGGCGAGGATAAAGGCGAACTGAACCTCGACGTATCGCCCGCGCTCGCGGCGATCGGTCGCGGAGAACTCCAGCAGGACGCACTGGATCGAGCCGAGGGTCGGATGAACCAGGGTCCCGGCTCCGGATTGCTCGACGACGCGGAGCATCGCGTCGCGCTGCTGGTAGACGTCGTCACCGACGAGGAAGGCTT
>Ga0210392_10000782_pt1 | contig 17790 bp, 14 predicted proteins | sample IncBWC30OmetaG_FD_161057 | JGI IMG/M metagenome (GOLD analysis project Ga0210392, IMG submission 161057) | Forest soil microbial communities from Barre Woods Harvard Forest LTER site, Petersham, Massachusetts, United States - Inc-BW-C-30-O ...
TCGCGCTGGGCGTGATGAAGGGCATGCCGGCGGCTGATGCGATGCAGATGGGACAGGCCATAGTGGCGAACTGGGTCAAAACCGGCCAGATGGATCAGGCCACCGCCGACAATGTGTTGTCCGGTCTCGGTCGCCCGGATATGCGGGTCGCTAACATTCAGGGTCAGACTTCGCGCGCTACAACGGCCATGACCGTGGAGGGCGAGAACGCACGCAAAGCGGCGGATATTGCCGAGCTAGAGAAGGCGCGGCTGGCCACTCTGGTCAACGTCGCGGACCCAGACAACCCCGGCCATTTCAAGCTAGTGCCGCGCAGTCAGGTCCCGGATACCGGGGCGCCAGGGTTTGATGCGGGTGTCGCGCTGCAGGAGAACAAGGCGGTCCCGGTGATGCCGCCGGGCGGTGGTCCGCCTGTCCTGACGCCGACCGGCACCGCGGTAAAACAGGGTTCAACCCCTGCTGCTTCAACGACCGATCAGGCTAACGCCGAGATGATCCAGCGCATCCAAAACGAAACGGACCCGGTGAAGCGGCAAGCCCTGATCGAGAGCTACCAAGCTGGCGCATCGCTGCCCAAAGTGCAGACCGGCAAGGAAAGTTTCGAGCAGGAGCAGGTCGATTACCAAAACGACCAGCGGGCCTATCCGCAGCCGCAGCCAGGCGTGGTGAGTTTGGGTGTGCGCGACCCGGTGGCGTTCTTGCCCGAGGCGCAGGCGAAGATCGACCAGCGAACCCAGCAGCTGCAAGCACAAGATCGCAGGCTGATGAACAACCCGTCGCTCGCGCATCAGCGTGCCATCCAGTCACTGCAAGCTGATGGCACGCTGCCGTCCGTCGACGAGGTCAACCAGCAACGCGTGGCGCCGCGGGCCAAGCTCACATCGGGTGGTCTCAGCGGTGATCCGCGTATCGGCACTTATCAGCCGCCAGGTGCTGAGAGTGGCAGCGATCACATGATGATCGGGTTGCGGCCAAAAGGCGCCGGTCCCGCAGCTACACCGCAGCCGAACCAACCGGCGCAACAACCGGCACAGCCGGCGCAACCATCGCTCAGTGCGATCTATCAAACGCCTACGCAGATGTATGGCAGCGGCGGTGGTCCCGCGCCAGGACCAGGGCAGACGCCAGTGCCGTGGATCATGCGCAAGATGAATAGCAGCCCGGTGACCAACCCGGCGCCGCAGACACCAGGACAGCTGTATGGCGGTGTCCCGCAGCCCACGGCGCCTGCACAGACCGCGGCGGCAGGACCAGGCCAGCCGATGGGCGCGGCACCACCGGGCAAACCTGATGGCTCGATCGTGTATTATACAGGCCCCGCCGGGCGCATGGCGGGCGTGGTCCGCGGTGGCATGGTGTATCCACAATGAGCACGACCGATGATGCCCTCGCCGCCATCGCTCAGCGCGAGAGCGGCAACCAGAACATCCACACCAAAATCCCCGACCACACTGCGTCGGGCTATTACCAGATCATCGATCCGACCTGGCGTGAGGGCATGGGCTTCGCCGGGGTCGACCCCTCGCAATATCCAACTGCCATGTCGGCGCCGTTTGAAGTGCAGAACCAGGTCGCCAAGGCGCTTTACGCGAAATACGGTGAGAAGCCCTGGGCGTCGAGTGCACCCAAGTTGTCCAATGTCGTGGCCAACGGACAACCTGCGCCGTTGCCGACACCACCCCCGCCACCAGCGACACCGTTGCCGCCGGGGGCGGCACTTGCTCCGACCCAGCCGGGGATGGACCCGGCGGTGATGGACGCGATGTATAACGGCACCTCCGTCGCCGGTGGTCCCAGCTCGTTGGCTGACGCCTTTGCCCGCGCGGCGCGAGCCGGCCAGCAGCAGATCGTCTGACCATGGGGACCACCCTCAGCGACATCGTCCCCCCGGCGCTGCCCCAGTTCTACAGCACGCCCGAGGAAGCCGACGCGGCAGCCGCGGCTCCGGCGAAGCCAGGCGTGATCCCGGCGCCGCCGCCATCACCGCCGCCGCCGGCGCTACCGCAGTTCTACAGCACGCCCGAGGAAGCCGACGCGGCAGCCGCTGCGCCAGCCGCTCCAACCGCCCCAGCGGCGCCCGCAGCCCCGGCGCTGCCCCAGTTCTATAGCACTCCCGAGGAAGCTGACGCCGCGGCACAGGCAGCGCCAACCACCCCGGCCGCGCCTCAGGCAGCGCCTCAGGCCGCACCCCAGGCCGCACCCCAGGCCGCGCCAGAGGAAACCGGGTTCTTCAGCGGGCTAGGTTCCGGTGTCGTCGACACAGCCAAGGAGACCGCGCAGTTGGCGTCGGGCCAGGCGTTCACCACTGACCCGAACGCAGCGCCGCCGCCGACGCGGGGTTTCTTCAACGAACTCGGCTACGGCATCGGGCATTCGGCTCCGGTGCTGGGTGCCGGGCTTGCCGGCGGCGCGGCCGGGACTGCAGCGGGGGGACCCATCGGCGGCATCGTCGGCGCGGCGCTGGGCGTCGGCGGCGCGTCGGCGCTGCAAGACCTGGTCCCGACCTACGCCGCCGCCGTGCGCAACGGCATGAGCCATGACGACGCGGTCAACTACTCGGTCAAACACGCCATTGCGTCGGGCGCGATCGGCGCGGCCACGGCGCCGCTGTTCGAGTTCGCGCCGTTTAAGAACGTCATCGGCAAAATTCTGTTCCAGTCGCTGGTCACCCAGCCGGTGGCCGGGACCGCGGGACGGGTCGCCATCCCGGCGGCGATGGGTGAGCCGCTGCCATCCGGGAGCGAGCTGGTCCGCGGCGTGGGCCAGGACATCGGCACTGGTTTGGCGTTCGGGGTCGGGCACCAGGTTGGCGAACGTCTTGTCCATGGGCGTCCGGCCCCGGTGGTCCCGGGACCAGAGGAACCACCGCCGGCAGCCCAGCCGCCGCCGCCTAGTGCTGAACAGCCCCCCGCGCCTCAAGTTGTGCCGCAAGAAGCACAGCCCGTTCCACCAACGCCGGGTCAAGAACCTCCGAGTATAACCCCGCCCACTGAACCAGGAACGGTCCCAGCGTCTGAAAAAACAGCGGAACAAACCACGCCGGTGGCGCCCCCGGCAGGTCAGGAAGCCCAGGCTGAGCCGCCCACAGCTCCAGCTGCCGAACCATTGAAGCCAGATACAGTTCCGCCTGGTCCGGCTGAAGTATCGGCGGCCCCATCATCGTCAGAACCTGTTGCGTCATCGCCTGTTCCCCCCGAACCGGTTACCGTGCCGCCCGATGACCGACCTGGTAGCACCGCCGGAGGACCCGAACCAGCAGCTGGCGTGGGCGAGACAGGTGCTGAAAGACTTTCCGCCCCGGAGCCAGGCGGTGTGCGCCCCGGAGATACGCCGGTGGGCGCTGGCGGTGATCAGGCAGCACCGCAAGCCGAACCTGCCACCGCCGCCCCCGCCGACGTAACCCCGGCCAAGCGACCCGTCACCACCGAGGAAATGGCCGCACTGGTCGGCGCCGATAACAAGGCGCAGCAGGCACTCCGCAAGGCTGAGGGCAATCCCAAGACGACGCCGGAGCAGCTGGACGCCCTGCGCCAGAAAGCCCAGGACGCAAGGGCTGCGGTCAATGAAGCCCAGGGACCACCCGGCCGGGCGACCTACATCCGCTCCGGCATGGGACCAACCGATCAGGAGCACGCCCAGGCACTGCAAGCCCACCAGGCTGCGGTCGACGCGCGCGTCCACGCCGAGGGCGAGGCCCCCACCCCGGCACCACAAGAGGCCGGCAAAATCTTCGGCATGGCCGATCAGCGGATCAACCGCGGGACCGACGCCGCCGGCAACAACTGGGTCGGGACCGGTCACGCGATGGTCCGCGGCGACACGCTGGAGAAAGCCGCAGCCCGCACTGCCAAGCTGAAAACCTCGACCACGCAGACCGTCCCGTCCGCCGCGCTCGACAAGGTGGTCAACCCGTCGCCCAAGGTGGATTACCAGCCGGTCACCTGGGAACGCCGGATAACCGATCCTCAGGGCCGGGACCAGGTGGTCGGCAGCCTGCCGGACGGCACGCATGTGACCGTGCAAAAACCAGTTTACGACGCCTTGCACGCCGCGGCCGGCAAAGACGGAACCATCGTGTCGGCCAAGAAGGGCGACAATCGGGTGTTCGCCCGCAACGCCCAGGGCGAGACCACGGGCGTCGGCATGCCGTTGCGGAACGACCAGGCCCAGGCCCGGGTCTACGCCAGGGGACCGCAAAAGCCAGCAGCGCCCACCACGCTGAGCGACCTGGCGCCCGGCGCAAAACCTCCCGGAGGTTTTGAGCGTTCCGCCGAGACGACGCCACCAGAAGAAAACTTGCAGCCAGGCGGTGCAGTTTCCGGTCCAGAAGCGGACCTGTTCAGCCCAGAGGCCGCGCACAACCAGGACGCGGGTCCTGGGACCACTGGTCCCGAGACGACTGGTCCCAGCCAGGCCCCGGCGCCCGCGCCGACCCAGCTGGAGCGGCTGACCGCGACCCGGGATAAGCTGGCCTCCAAAAACCTGGTGACGAACCAGGATGCCGCCGACATCGCCCGGATCGACAAGCAGATCGAGGCGCTGCAAGCCAAACGCGCCGGGCCGCGCGTGGGCGGCATAAAGCGCCCCTTCACGGGACCGCCCGAGGTGAAGGCCGAGGCTGATCCGATCCGGGACTACCATTTCAACAACGGGACCAGCGTCTACGACAGCGTCTTTGAGCAGGCCGGGCACGACCCAAGGACCGCGGTGAACAAGCCGATCGCCTGGCAGAACCGGGTGCTGACCAAGCACATGCAAGACACGTTCGGTTTCAGGAACGTGGAGGTGGTGGGCGCGCGTAGCGATAAGCCAACGCCGGTTGACCAGAAGATCGCCCGGGATGCCATGCTGGACATGACACGAGCGGTCCAGGACTTAATGGCCAGCATGGCAGAGCCTTACGAGGCAGCCAGCTTGCACGGCCGGCTCAACCTGGTGATCGATCCAGAAGGCTCGAAAAGCTATTACGGTCAATACAGCACGGCTGGCGAGATCAGGATCACTGGCGGCGCCAATTCGTTCGGCCATGAGTGGGCGCACGCGATGGACCATTACCTGGGCGATCGGCTGATGGGCGCCGGCAACGCCACGACCCTGCTGACCCGCTACGCCCGCGCCGGTCAGCTGGACCCAAGAGACGGCGTGCAGGGTGCCTGGGCGCGCGTGCTCAACACGATCTTTTATGATCGCGCCGCCGAGCAAGCACGGCGCATGGACCTGCAACAGCGCGCGGCAAAGACTGACCGGCTGGGCAACCCGACCAAGGCCGCGCAGGAGGCGCAGGAACAACTAAACCGGCTGGATGCCGCTGCGAGCCAGCTGCGTATCAAGGCCACCGAATACCGCGCGGCGGCGGCGCGCACCAAGAAACCGGATTACTACGGCGATCCGGCCGAGTTGGTAGCGCGTGCGCACGAAGCCTATCAGGCGTGGAAGATGCAGGAGATGGGTGCTGATCCGCGCGGCGCGGTGATGCCAAACGAGGCTTACATCAAGGAGACCAACCGGCTGTTCGGCGATCTATACCCGCAAGAGGAAGATCGCATGAACATCTTCAAAGCGTTCGACGATCTGCATGGGATGCTACGCAACGAGGGCGTGCTGAGCCAGGGCAAGGTGCCGCAGGGGCGCCCTGACTATGGCATTTCGGACAACGCGCACTGGGAGGCCACGGTCCCGGGACAAGCCAACACGCCGGCGGGGCGCGGTATCCGCGACGTGCTCAACCGGATGGCGACCGAGACCCAGCGGCTGCTGAACACCACGATCCTGACCGATAAGTCCCGCCCGGTATCCGAGCAATCGCTGTGGCAGCGGTTCACTGACGGTGGCAAGGCGGTGACCTATTCACATCACGGCATCATGGAAACCATCATCAACCGGGCGCCCAAATCAGCACAGCCTCTGCTGAGAAGCGTCATGGACCGGCTGGCGGCAGCGCCTGGCGAGCGGCGCTATACCGGGGAGACTTACGAGGAACGCTTCCGCCACCTGTCCCGCGACTGGACCGGACGGTTCGCCAACATCCTCAAGAGCGCCGGCTACAAGCGCGCGGAGAACATGACCAACGAAGAAAACGACATGCTTCGGCACGTGCTGACCACCGGTGAAACGCGTTATCCAACGGACCCCAACGACATCAACCGCACTGGTCCCAGCAGGCCGATCCCGCAGAACCTGATCACCGCGGGCGGTCGTCTGCGCCGGCTGATGGACGAAGCCTGGCGGGCCAGCCACGACGCCGGTCTCGACATCGGTTACGCCAGAAGCGGCTTCTATCCGCGGCTGTATGACGCGTTTAAGATCACCGCGTCAGCGGAAGCCAAGGGCAGTTTCATCAAGCAGTCGCGGATATTGCACTCGCTGATGTTCGATCAAGAGCTGGGCGCTCCGGGGTCTGACCCCCAGGCGTTGCTGGAGAAGTGGACCACCTTGTCGTCAGCTGACCGACACCTCCTGCCGTTTGGTGCGGGCCACAACGACACTCTGACCGGGCACATAAACGACCTGCGCGCCAACCTGCGCCGCCAGGCCGAGATCACCGAAGCACTGAAGGCTGGTCCCGACCCGGCGCTGGAGGCCGAGCTGACGCAAAAGCAAGCCGAAGCCAAACAGATCGCCGAGGACGCGCACCCGCTGTTGCGGGGCCACATCGCGGCTCTCGCCTCCGACAACTGGCTGTCCCGGATCATCACCGGGGGCATGCACGAGTTCGATAACACGGGACCGTCCGGCCAGTATCTCCAGGCACGCGTGCTGCCGCCGGAAGCCGACCAGATCATGCGCGACTTCATGCGGACCAACCCGGCTGACGCGCTGCCCAACTATTTCAACTCAGCCGCGCGAAGGATCAGCTACGCCGAACGCTTCGGGACCAACGGCGAGGACTTGCAAGCGATCATGGGCAGGCTGGCGCAAATCCATGAAATGAACAGAGAGGACCTGAACTGGTTCAGCCACCAGGTTGACGCCGTCACCGGGCGCAACAGCAGCAGTCGTATGCAAGGCTTGATGAAGATTTCCAACTACATCCACTCGATCGGCGCCATGGCCCTGATGCCGCGGGCAACGTGGTCGGCACTGGCTGAACCGATGAACGCCGCACTCGCCACCGGCAGCATGCGGGTGGGCCTGGAGACCTTCGCCAATCAGTTCGGCCAGCTGATGCGCACAGCGTCGGCCAAAGAGCGCACCGAATTCGCCGAGTATATCGGGGTCACCACGTCACCGATGCACGACAGCATCATGCTGTCCCGCATGAGTGCCGACTATGCCGACAGTCCGGCCCTCAACCGGTTTATGAGCTGGTATTACCGGGTCACCGGCATGACCCAGCTGACCAACTCACAGCGCACCGCCGCGGCGGCAGCGTCGAGCGGGTTCCTGGCCAAGCTGTCCCGGGACTACCAGACCACCGGGACCGGTCGGGGGGACCAGAACTTACGCGACAACGCCACCGCCTGGTTCCGCGAGCTGGGTCTCAACGACCCGATCCATGCCGACTTCGCCAAGTGGATGACCGACTTCAACGGCGATCGTCCTACCGTCGCCCAGCTGAAAACCGACCCGATGTCGGGGGCCTTCAGCCTGGCTGTGCGCAGGCTCACTGACCGCACGATCCAGGACCCCTACAAGGTCGACCGGGCGGCGCTGTCGTCGGTCCCGTTCGTCGGGCTGGCGTTCCAGCTGATGAGCTTCAATTACCAGTTCCAGCGCAACGTGCTGCAACCGGCGATGGACCGTGTCATGCACGCCGGTGCCCGGGCGCGGCTCCAGGCCACGGCTGAGGGCGCCGGGTCGGTCAGTGCCAAAATGCAAGGCGGTCTGGCCTCCATGGGGTCCGCGGTGCACGCGGTTTCAATGGCCGGATCGATGGTCGCCGCCGGCATCGTGACCACCGCGTTGCGGCAAATCCTGTTTGCCCCAGACCAGTGGAAAAAGCACGAGGATGCCGGCGACCTGGCCGGTTACCTGACCGACCTGGCGATGCAACGGTCTGGCCTCAACGGGACCCTGGACCCGCTGATCCAGGTCGGCACCAACCTGCGCTATGACGCTAACGTTTCCTCGTTATTGGACGGCGCCTCGATCAACTGGTTGGCGAAGAACGCGCAGGACGTGATCGGCCCGTTCGTCATGGCCAACGACAGTCCGAACACCAACACCCGCTACTTCAACGCCGCGCATGGCGTGTTCAATCTGGTGGGGGTCCCGGCTGCCACCTTCGGTCTGACCAAGCTGGGCGCGTTCGGTGGTCCGTTAACCAGACTTGCGGCCGGCGCTGCGCTGCAATATGGCACCTCACCCGCCGTAGCCAACCTCGCCGCTGAAGCCGCGACCGGTCCCAAGGGAGCCACGCTGCCCAAGCCAGGCGCCATGAAGGAGCTGAAAGGATTGGGCGAGCTGCGGAGCCTGCGCGGGTTACCGGGTGAAGGCCGGCAGGCGCAGGGCCAGGGCGCCGCGCAGGATGCCGGCGGCGGCATGATCCCCTGGGGTCTGGCGGACGACGTGGCGCGCCCGGCCTGGGAGGTTGCCGGCGAGCCGGTCACCGCGGCGCTGTCGCGGCTGCCCGGGCCGGTCAAGGTGCTGGGTGGTCTAGGTGCCGCGGCGTATGGCGCCAAGAGCTTCCTCGACACCACGGCGCCATGGCGTGGTCAGCCGCCCCCGCCGCCCAAGCATCAGGGGGCGTCAGCACCGTAACAACCTGTGGGGTTTTAGGGGTGCCCGGATTGGGTAATTGTCTTTAGACTTGCAGGCCAAACAACACACAAGACGCAAGGAATTTCAATGAGTTACGGTGACGGTGTCTTTTGTAGTGTAACCCGCAACAAGGGGACGCCTTTTACAAAAAACTACAAGGAATTTCAAGGCGTTATCAAGGGCTTAGCTGAACCATTCTGAACCGTGTTGTGTGTTGTTTCTACAAAACCAGACAAAGAAATGCCCATTTTACGCATATTTTCTGTGTCCGGCCTTGTCGCGTTCGGGCACTATTCGGGCACCCCAAAATTCCCGATCGAAAATCTCTAGTTCTGAACTGGATTTTCTTGTGTCTTGCCGGGCACTAACCGGGACCGAACTATCTCGGACATCAAACCAACACAAGATGTGCGGTCAGCCTTTTTGATAACGTTGGACGATGAAGCCGGCGGCATCGACAGGCAGTCCCTTGGCCCAGCCAGGGGTCTGACGCATCACCAACAGCATGCCGTCCAGCGTGTCGTCGGCCTGGTCCACCGACACTTCGGCGATCAGCTCGTCATGGATGGTGGCGATGAGTGGGACCTTGCCCCGGGCCAGGACCAGCATCGCCTCGACCATCACGTCACGCGCCACTGCCTGGGTGATGTTCTCGGCGAGCTTGCCGGGCCATGCCCGCAGCCGGACCCAGTTGCCGCCCAGTGATCCGAGATAGGTGAATTCGTCGAAGCCCTGTTCGTTCTGTTCGATTTTGGGGTGCCGGTAGACCAGGTGCCGGCCACTGGGCAGCCGGATCAACAGCACCCGGTTGCCGCGGATGAACGTCACAAAGCCTAACTTTTCGGCAGCACCGGGACCGGCGCGCATCACCCGCAGCAGGGCGCGGTGGCTGTCCCACCAGAAGGTGACGATGTGGCTGTTCAGGGACCGCCAGGCGGTGACCGCGGACAGCGCTTCCCACTCGTCCAGCACCACGCCATAAGTCAGCGCGGTCTGCTGGAACCGGACGTGGCCCATGCCGAAGCCGCACGCCAGGACTAACACTTTGCCCAGCTGGCGGTTAGTGGAACCGATGGCGTTCGCGGTCGCGGTGTAGATGTCCTGGCGGGCGCGGAACACCGCCAGGGCGTCCATCTGACCGGCCAGCCACGCCAACACCCGGGCCTCGATTTGGGCGAGGTCGGCGACCACCAGCTTGAAACCGAACGGCGCCAGGATGGTGGAGCGCAGGCAGCTCGCCACCACGCCGATCGCGCTGTCCTCGAACAGCATGTCCAGGTCGGGCGCACTGGCCCCGGCACGGATCACCCGGAGTGCTGCACCCACGTCCTTGATCGACCCGCGGAACAGGTTCTGCGGCTGCAGCCGCCGGCCGGCCCAGCGCCCGGTGCGAGAGGCGCCGTAGTATTGGAAGGTGCCCCGCACACGCCCGTCCCGGGACCGTGCGGCGGCGATGGCAGCCAGCTTGGCAGTCGACGACCGGGAGGCATCCATGCGGGCCTGGAGGGCCGTCCTGGGCGGTCCTGTGAGGCTCTGGTCGGCCAGCAGGGTGCGGACAGTCTCCCGGCGCAGGTCCGGCGTGTCGACCCCCCGGGAGGCCAGCCACGCCCGCAGCAGCGCCACCTGGTTGAGGGACTGCACCTGACCATTGGTCAACCGGACAATCTCGGCGGTGAGGTGGATGGTCGCCTCATAAACCAGGCCACCCAGCAGCAGGACCAGTTGCTGATCGATGCCCAGGCCGCGCTGGTTGATCTGGTGGTCCAGCTCGAACACCTGGCGCTCGCGCGGGGACAACTCGGGGACCCGGGTGTCCAGTTCGCGCTCGGTGGCCACGTCCCGGACGCAGTAATCGCACAGCGCCTGGAACCGCACCGGGTCGGTCTCGTGCCACCAGGTCACCGGGTTGAGGCTGCGCGGTCGGGCGAACCGCAGCATCAGGTCCCGGGCCGTGGGGTCTTTTTGGATCGTCAGGCCGATGGCGCGGCCGGCGAGTTCCAGGGACGCCGGGTAACCCGCCACCAGGCACCGCGCCATGGTGCAGGACCACTGGGACAGCGGGATGGGTGGCCAGCCCAGCGGGACCAGCTTGGCGTGATACAGGGCGAATTCAAAAAGGTAGTTGTGCGCCACCACGATGGCGCCGCTGTTCACCGCGACGTTGAACCGCCAATCCAGGCCGCGTTGATAACGAAAGTCAGTGAGCGTCTGCACCGGGCCATCGTCGATCGCGTAGCACAGCACGGTGATGCGCGTGTCGGGGTGCTCTGCGTAGGCGTGCGCACCCGTTTTACGCAGGTCGGCGGTAGACGTGGTCTCTAAATCAAGGACCAGTCGGACCACGTCCTACGTCACGCCGCGTGACGCACACTACCCAGCTTTTTGCCGCGGACCCCGTTACGGATCGCAGCTTCGACACGCTCGTTCGGATAGACCTTATCTGGGCGACCCTCCGCTTTGCGGCGCATTCGGGCGGCATTGATCTGAGCCTTTCGAGCCGGGTCCTGCCATGTCGGGTTTTGACGTGCGGTGTGGACCACCAGCAAAACAAGGCTGGTCTCACGGATAAGCTCAAAGCCACCCGAGTCAGTCTGCCGGATAATGTTGATTGCTTTGTCCGGCAGGTTGAGCTGGTGATAGACACCTCTGACCCGGACCATTACCCGGTTCGGCTTGACCTTAATAAAGAAATCACCGGGCTTCTTATCCTTCGGGCCGATTACTTTGGTCCGCCGCAGCTGATGCTCGATTGCGCGGGCGATCGTGCAATCAGTGACAGAGCCACAGACGGCGTCCTCTGCATCCGCTCGGGTGATGGGCACCCGAAATCGGCTGGGCAACACTGCCGGGGGGTTGAAATGTTTACGCGCGGACATCGGCCTGCTCCTTTCGGATGCGCGCTTCCAGACAGCGAACAGCCTGAAAACGCTGGTTGAACGTAAGATTGAAAGTATCGAGCGCCGCCTCCATTGCGGCAGCGGCGGCTTCGATCTTGCTGCCGTCGTCGTCAGTCACTGCTGCGGCAGCCTTTCGGCGGATTGGCACAACCTTCTGACCGTCAAGAGGATCATCCGATCGTTGCAAACCCCCATGAAGCGGCATTGATGACGCTTTGGCGGCTTTTGCAACAACCTTGGCCCGAGAGACCTGTTGAGCTTCAACCTCAGCCTGATGCGCCAGCGTGGGGTCATCCGCTGCCGCAATCTTCATAACCTTTTGGATGTCTCTCAGGCTGCGGTCGATATGCTTCTTACACCACGACTCCCACCGACCAGGACCCAGCTGCGCCAGGACGAGTGCCTGAACAGTGATGAGCATGCGGCCGGCGTTGATCCGCTGATGTTCGCCGTCGCGATGCGACGTGTCTGCCAGATTGAACATGACGTTGATGGCGTGTGCATGATCGTCCAGTCCCTGATCAGTCGGCAGGTTCTTAAACGTCACACCCCAGGTTTTCGCCTGAAACGAAGTTGACTGTGTTCGCATCAAAGCGCCTCCTGTCTAGAACGGCACCTCGTCGTCGGCCATCACTGCCGCGCCAGGCTCGTCGTAATCCGGGAAATCATCCTTAGCGGCGCGCCGGCCATCGAGGCGTTCGCCATCGGTGCGGCAAATTTGCAGGTTGTTCAAAGCGAACGACACACCCATGTTGCCGGCCTGGTTGTAAGCGAACGGCGACACTGACGCGCGGGCGAGCTGACCGGCCCAGACATCTTCGGGCACGGTGATCTCGTTGCGCTGGGCATCGATCACCCCAGGGCGTGACTTGGTCCAGGGCGAGATAAACACACCGCCCGGGATGTCATAGCCCTTGTATTGCTTTTCGCTGCACTTCCTGAACGGGTTGCGGATACGGGCGATGAATGCTTTGTCCTGGCTCTTGCCGGCGCCCCACTGATCGTCGATGCAGTCGCGCACGGCCTTGCGCATCGCCTCAAAATTCGGGTGACGCTGCGCCTGCTGATCGAACAACAAGCTGATCTGATACACCGGCTCACCACCCGGCGCGCGTGGCCGCGGCGAGAACACCACAGGGAACGACAAAATGCCGATCGGCGTGTGAAGGCTGCTCATAGTTTGGTCTCTCCTAGTGTGAAATCGACGGTGTATTTGAGGGCCAGGATTTGTTCCTCGATGTCGTCCCGCGCGTCCTGGCTCACGCCGCCGCGGTCCCGGACCACTTCCTCCAGTGCGCTGATCACGTCCTCCATGCGCCCGGTGGCGAAGCGCACGCGTTGCCGCAGCGCCGCCAATGCGGCGTCATTCTCCGTCAGCATTGGCGAAATCCTCCCGTGCATCAGGGGTGTTTGCGCGTGCCAGCTTCACGCCGGACGACACGCTCTCGACCAAGGTGCTGGCGATCCAATCTCGCTTGGCGGGGGTCAGTCCTTTTTCGATCTGCGCCGGTGACCGCAGCCTTGGTTCCCAGATCGTGTTGACATCCAAGCCTATGGACCCCAGCGCCGCAGCGGTCTCAGCCGCATCGTTGATCCACCGGCGGCTCGGCCGCGTGGGGACCAGCTCCCAGCCGGGGATACGCACCTGGCTCTTGAGTTGTTCCAGCGCGTAACCCTGCAGTGCATTGATCCAACTCTGTGCGCGCTCGGCGATGTCCAGCTGCTTGGCCAGGTCGTCGGGATTGTCGGGCAATACATGATCAGCGAATTCACGTTTGGCCATCTCGACCGCGTCCTGCTGTAAACGGGGACACGCGTGCAGCGCCGGGCAGAACCGGCACCATGGTCCCGGGACCAGTGGCGCGTTGTCCTGCGCACACGCCTCGACGCCGGGGACCAAAACGTCATCGACCCACATCAACAGATCGACCACGTCGATTTCCCAGCTGCGGATCGGCTCGTTGCCTGGCGCGTTCGGCTGCACCACGGTGAGCTTGATGGTTCGGAGGCTGCGTTGCTGGTTGTCCGGCAGCTGCGCCAGCACGCCGGCGGCGTAGTAGAGCAGCTGCGGGTTCTCGCGCGGGTTGACCTTCACGCCGGAGCCGTTTTTGTAATCGATCACCTCCAGCGTCTCGTTCATAATGTCCAGCAGCGCCACGTCGACGCGGCCAAACATCAGGACCGGTGGCGGCTTGGTCGGTGGAAAGTAGCTGTCCAGTTCAACCTGGAATTCGACGCTGACCCAGTCACTCTGATGTGCCGCGAGATGCACGTAGCGCAGCATGACGTTCACGCCATCGATGAGCGCCTGATCGACCGGGACCAGATGACCCTCAACGGACCATGCCTGGCCAACCTCAGACAGTGGCAGCAGCAGCGACCCGGGCGCGCAACCCTCTGCCAGCGCATCACTCAACGCCTTCTCGATGTAGTTGTGCGCAAGGGTCCCGGTGGCGGCGTAGATCGACGAAGGCCGCGGCGGCGCACTCACGCTCTGCTGGAAACTGCCAGGGCAGTTCAGCCAGCGATGCGCGCCAGACGCGCCCAAGAGTGAGTGCGCCGGGAGTTTCATGCGAACCCCACGCCCGTGGGCACTATCGGCGGCAACGGGTCCCACCGCTGGTTGTTGAGTTTGATGGCAAAGCGCCAGACGGTTCCGTCGTCGCACAACGCGTAGACGTTATCGGGCAGCTGGCCGGAGGAACCGGACGACACGGCGATCTGGATGATCTTCCCCACTATGCGTGTGTCGCTCATTGACGCAGGCCCACGCCCTGCACCAGCTGCATCGCCTGCTGATAGAAGCTGTGGCCCTGATCGACCGGCACGTCGTAGAACTTGGCCACGTTGAACTTCTTCTGGAGTTCCTTGACCTCTTTGACATGCCCGGCGGCATAGGCTTCACGCATCAACGCGAGTGCCTGGTCCTTGGCTTCGCCCGGCGACATGCTCGGCTCGGTCAGGCCCAGGTCGTCGTCGGCATCCGGGTGGTCCCCGGCGCCATTGGTCCCGGCCACGTCGACTGGCGGTGACTGCACACCACCCGACACACGGGTCTGTTTGTTGGCCTTCGCGGCACGCGCCTTGGCAGCCTGCTCCTGGCGTTGCTCTTTCAGACGATCCGGCGTCGGAGCACTGCCGGCGGCGTCCAGCTGTGTTTGCACCTTCTGGCTCAAATCAGATGGCAGGCCAGCTGGCGCCGGCGGCGCATCGGTCAAGGCGGCTTCCCGGAGCCACGCTTGCATTTCGGGCAGCGTGTCGAAGGTCAGGCTGATCTGCACTTGCATGTTGGTCCCCTTGGAGTTCACTGATCTCTGACGCCTTGCGCCGGAACGTCCGCATGATGCGTTCGTCCAAACTTCCGGGCAGGTAGAGGAAGCTGGCCAAGACGCTGTCGCGCTGGCCTAATCGGTGGGCGCGGCAGATCGCCTGGACGTTCTCGCCTGGCACCCATGATGGTTCGACGATCGCCACCTCGTTCGCCGCGGTCAGCGTGATGGCGGTCCCGGCGGCGAGGATTTGGCCAATGAACAGCCGCACACGGCCACGGTTCTGGAACAGCTCGATCGCGTTGCTGCGGCCCGCGGGACCGGTTTCCCCGGTGATCACCACCGGATCGAATTCCTCCAGCCCGCGGCGCAGGTGCTCGATCACCGAGTGATGCCAGGCGAACAGCAGGAGCTTGTTCACGGACTGCATGCGCTCCTGGACCCAGGTGATGGTGGGCTGGACCTTGAGTTCACCGAGTTCGCGTCGCAGCGTGGTGAGCTGGCCGTCCGGGTTGTGCAGCGCGCGGATCAGCAAATCGTCGTTGGCCTTGGTCAAGGACCAGGTCAGCCGCTGCGCCAGGCTGCGGCTCAACGGGTGCAGTGTTTGGTCCCGCGGTGGTCCCAGCGGGATGTCCTGCACGATGAGCGGCGGCAACTCCGGTAAGACCTCAGCTTTGCGGCGACGCAGGACCACCGGGGCGAGGGCTTTGCGCAGCTTCGCCTGGTTCTTCGAGCCGGAGACCTGGCGACCGTGCACGGTGTCGACGTAGCGGGTGAATTCTTCCTCGAACTCGACCTGGTTCATCGGCCGGTTCTTGGCGCGCAGCATCGCCGCCTTGGGCCAGAACGTGCGGATATGCTGATACAGTTCGCCGGCATGGTTGGGCGTCGGCGTGCCAGTCAGCAGGATCACCCGCTGGCAGGCCGACTGCACACCCTCGTCGCCGCCCACCGCGCCATACACCGCCTTGGTGCGGTTGGACGGGTTCTTGAGGTAGTGCGCCTCGTCGACGATCAGCAGGTCCCAGTGGGTTTTCTGGAGGTATCCCGGGACCCGGCTCTCGTTGGCCGACATCTCGTCGAAGCCGACGATCAGGACCAACGGTCCCGCGGTCCCAGTGCGCCGCTGAGTGGCGAGCTGCGGGGTGCCAGGCTCGACGATGAACACCCGGTCGGACCAGCCGGGCAGCCACCGGGCGATCTCCTGGGACCAGACCTGGCGGGCACCCGCCGGGCACACCACCAGGACGCGCTCGGCGTTCAGCTGGTCCGCAGCGGCGAGCGCCTGGCGTGTCTTGCCGAGGCCAGGGTCATCACACAACAACGCCGCACGGTGACGGGACAGCACGTAGCACAGCCAGGCGATCCCAAAGCCCTGGTAGCTGCGTAGTGGTGCAGACATACCCCTCCCCCTCACAGCTTGTGATGTCCGTATAGGGACAAACTGTGTCTTTTGGCGTCTAGGGGCTAGTTGTGTGTCGTATGTTTTGTCGTGTCAAGATGGAAAGACACTTAACCAGACAAAAACTGCCTGGACCCAAACCAGGCCAGCAACGCTGCCTCAGCCCGACCGTCGTCGCTCACCCGGACGAATGACTGGGCGTTGGCGGGGAATAGGCGTGCGGCGATCAGCCGCGCCTCGTTCTTGTCGGCGCCCAAATGCAGGGCGCGCTTCCATTCGTTGGGCGTCACAAAAGTGGCTGGCACCTGCAAGGCGGCAAGCACACCGCGGACCAGTCCGTAGGCAAGACCAAACGAAAAGCTGCTGGTGACGCCTTGTCCCGGCAGGGAATGCACCCGTTCGACCCAGGCGCAGTCGGGTTCGTAGGTGCGCACCAGGTCGGCCAGCCAGGTCTCGCTCACCTGGCGGCGTCTGGCTTTGCCGGTGCGGACCAGGGCGCTGGGCATGTCAGCCAGGACCAGGGCGTCCAGGTCGGTGTCCAGCATGGCCAGCGCGCCGGTGGCGCCGGGATCAACCCCGAGAACGCGCACGGCTCACCGTGACCAGCTCCTCATTGTCGATCAGGAACTCGCGACACTGCCGGCCTTCACGTTCGACCACATAGAGGATCATCCCGACATACTTGGCGGGGATTTGCCGGCGCTGCCACATCTGAACCTGATTGTATTTCAGCCCGTGATCCGGCTGGTGGCGGTCCAACACATCCAAGAGGCCGCGAGGACCTTTAAAAGTCCTGAACACATGCTTTACATCAAGTGTGACCATTTTGTTAAAGCCTCCCCTGATGGCAGGACGCGTCGGTGTCCCGTCTGAGCGCGGTGATCTCACCTGTCATTCACAACAACTATACACAGAACGGGCGCCTGTCACTATCGGTGGTGTAACACCACAAGTTGTTGTGTCGGCTGGTATAATGTGTTATCTAATCGCCAGAACACCACATCTTCACCACGAAAACGTGTGCGTTCGTCAATCGCTTAACGATGTTTCGCCAAAGCCCTGATACACCCGGAAAGGCACCGAACCATGACTGCTAGAAAGAGAGAACTGCCTCTTGCACCCCCAGAGAATTTTAACGACGATGAGGTTACACCACAAGTTGTCCAGGGGGAGACAAATGACACAACGCAAAGACACTGGCTCCGTCAACCTGGCGTTAATACAACGTCAACAGCACAACAACAGCAACAACACCCACCCTTCGCTAAAAGCGGGCCGCAGCCACCCCGACCGGAATATCTCCCGTTCGCTACGGTGTTGAGGCAAGCCATGTTGGACAAGAATTTGAGCGCGGCCGAGGTGGCGCGGCGAGTTTGGGGGACCAGCACGGACAAACGCGGTTACGAGGTGGCGAAAAACCGGGACAGGATCGGCCACTATCTGGCCGGGACCAGCTACCCCGAACCGGAGAACCTGCAAAAGCTGGCCGACGCGATCGACGTGCCGGTGGAACGGCTGGGCA
>Ga0210392_10000784_pt1 | contig 17773 bp, 12 predicted proteins | sample IncBWC30OmetaG_FD_161057 | JGI IMG/M metagenome (GOLD analysis project Ga0210392, IMG submission 161057) | Forest soil microbial communities from Barre Woods Harvard Forest LTER site, Petersham, Massachusetts, United States - Inc-BW-C-30-O ...
ACCACGGGTGAACATGATATCTTGTCGCGCTTCAAGGTCTCCGCCGGCAACACCAACCAGGGCGACCCCAGTTCGGAAGTTTTTTTGATCCGGCAGTATGACCGGGATGTGAACCACAATTCCGGCGACCTGCATTTTGGCGCGGATGGCTACCTGTACCTGACCGTCGGCGACGAGGGTTTGGAATACGACGGCCGGAACAACGCGCAATTCATCAACAGCAATTTCTTTTCCGCCATGCTGCGCCTGGACGTGGACAAGCGCCCGGGCAATCTGCCGCCAAACGCCAGCGCGGAATTTGCCTCGACCACCAACTATGCCGTTCCCATCGACAATCCCTTCATCGGTGTGACCAATTTCAACGGCTTCACCGTCAACTCCAACCAGGTGCGCACGGAATTCTGGGCGATGGGCTTCCGCAATGCGTGGCGCTGGAATTTTGATTATTTCACAAATTCATTCGGCACGAACGTTCTCTATCTGGGCGACGTGGGACAGGATCACTTCGAGGAAGTCGATGTCATCGTGCGTGGCGGCAATTACGGCTGGGCGTATTGGGAGGGGACCAATGTGGCCACGGGCGGCAGCACCGGCCTGCCGCATACGCCCTACATCACCAACCAGGCTGTTTATTTCCCGATCGTCAATTACCCGCATAACTCCACCCCCACCGGCGGCAACTGCGTCATCGGCGGCGTGGTCTATCGTGGGCAGCGCCTGTCGCAACTTTACGGGATGTATGTTTACGCCGACGAAGTTGACGGCAACGTCTGGTCGCTCGTCGCCTCCAACTACACCGTCGCCTCCACCAACATAAACAGCTCCTCCGGCCCCACGGCTCCCATCATCAACGTCGGCACCAGCGCGCATATTTCCGCGTTCGGCACCGACCCGGCGAACGGTGACGTCCTGTTTGCCGAGCTGAGTTCCGGCAACAACGGCACCATCCAGCGCATCACCTACAACAACGTCACCAATGGCGCGCCGCTGCCGGCCACGCTGTATGACACCGGCGCGTTCACAAATTTGATGTCGCTCACCACCCCGCTCGACCCGCTGCAGGCTGCGCCGGGGATTGTGCCATACGCCATCAACGTGCCATTCTGGTCGGACAACGCGATCAAATCACGGTGGTTCTCCGTGCCGAATGTGAACCTCACCATCGGTTTCAATCCCAATGCCAATTGGTCCTTCCCCACCGGCACGGTCTGGATAAAGCATTTCAACCTGCAACTGACCAACGGCGATCCGGCCTCGGAAATCCGCCTGGAAACCCGGCTGCTCGTAAAAAATTCCGCCGGGGTTTATGGCGCAAGCTATCGTTGGGGCGGTTCCAAAACGAACGCCACGCTCGTGGCCGCCACCGGCATGGACGAAAATTTTACCATCAACAATGGCGGCGTGCTGAGCACGCAGGTCTGGCACTACCCGTCGCAAAACGAATGCGTCACCTGCCACACCCCCGCCGGCGGATTCGGCCTCGGCACGCGCACCGAGCAGTTGAATTGCAGTTATGACTACGGTTCCGGCGCGACCAATGAGATCCAGGCCTGGAGCGCCGCCGGTTATTTCAGCTCACCCGTCACGAATGATGTCAGCACCCTGCTTGCGCTCGCGGCCGCGACAAATACCGCCGCCAGCCTGGAATTCCGTTCGCGTTCATTCCTGATGGCGAATTGCTCGCAATGCCACCAGCCCGCCGGCACCGCGCAAAACGCCAACTGGGATGCGCGCATCACCACGCCAACCGCGCTCGCCGGGCTCATCAACGGTGCCGTCGTCAACAATCTCGGCAACCCGGCCAGTTGTGTCATCGTGCCGGGTTCATTGACGAATTCCGTGCTGCTCACGCGCATCTCCACACGCGGCGCAAATTCCATCCAGATGCCCCCGCTCGCCTCGTCGCTGGTGGACATCACCGCCACCAACCTGATCTCGCAGTGGATTCTGAGCCTGACCAATACGTTCTGGCTCGGTGCCGCGCCCGATCCGCAAACCATCGTGCCCGGCAACAGCGCGGTCTATGCCATCACTTATGTTGCGACCGGCGATTTCACCAACGATGTCACTTTGACCGTGGGCGGGTTGCCCGCCGGCGCCGGCGCGGCCTTCAGCCCGGCCACCGTCAACAGCACCGCCACCAATTCGACCCTCACCCTCACCACGACCAGCGCAACCCTTGGCGGCACCTACACCCTGACCATCGCCGGCACCGACGGCATCCAGACGAACACGGACACGGTGAGTTTGACCATCAGCAGCAACCTTGTCGCCGCGCCGGGAACCTTGGTCTGGACCAATGCCAGCACGGATATGAACTGGTCCACCTCCTTGAACTGGCTCAACGTCACCGCCGGCGGCAGCGGCACGCCCGGCCCGGCCAACGATCTGCTGTTCACTAACACCGCGGCGGTCGCGGCGAACATCACCAACAACTTGGTGGACGCCAATTTCGCCGTCGGCTCGTTGCAATACGCCAACAACAACACCTCGCCGAATTATCACGTCACGCTCATCGAAGACGGACAGACATTGTCCCTCACCAACGGTTTGCTGGTCGGCACCGGTACGGATGCGGGCGCAGGCGGCCTGGTGAACGCCCTGATCACGGGCTTGCGCGGGACATTGTCACTCAGCGGAGGAAACCTCTTCGTCGCGCAGGGCAGCGGCACCGACGGCGCGCATCTCGCCACTTTGGATATGTCCGGCCTCGGCACGTTCAACGCCAACATCGCCCGGTTGAGCCTCGGCGTGCCGAACGGCGGTGCCGCCCCGCCCCGCGCCGCCGGTGTGCTGCGTCTGGCCCGGACAAACACCATCTCCATTTCCACAACCGGAACCACGAACGGCTTGCTCGTCGCTTGGAATTCAAACACCGGCGCCTCCACCCCGGGTGCCACCAAGCCCAGCCTGCTTTATCTCGGTCAAACCAACGGCATCTATGCCGACACGGTCTGGGTCGGTTCCGTCAAGACGACGGGCGCCCTGCTGGCCTTCAATCCCACCGGCTTGAACAGCCCGACCGCTTATTTCCGCGGCAGCGACGGCGCAAACAGCCGTGTCTCTGTCTGGGCCATCGGCAATGCTTCCCCGCAGAGCAACAGCAATCAAAATACTTCCGGCACCAACGACTTCACCGGCGGTTCCGTGGATGCCTTGGTGAACGGCCTGACCGTCGGCGTCACCAGCACCGGCAATTCCGGCGGCGGCATCTCCGGCAGCGGCATGGGCGTCCTCAGCTTCAACGCCGGCGTGTTCGACGTGAACACCGTGACCAACGGCTGGAGCCTCGGTACCGGTACCGTCACCAACAACGGCGTGGGCGTCATCAACGTCAACGGCGGCACCTTCAAGGTGAACAATGTCCTGGCGATGGCGATTAACACCGGCGGCGGCTTCAGCGGCCAGTCTGGCACGTTGAACATCCGCAACGGCACCGTGCTGGCCAACTCCATCGTCTCTGGCGGCGGCTCAAACGCGATCACGATGCTCAACGCCACCCTCGCCATCACCAACCGCGCCGGCACACCCGGCTTTGGCCTCCGCTCGTTTGCCATTACCAATTCCACGCTGCACCTGAACCTGAACGGCCTGGCCATCGGCACCAACCTCGTCGTTTCCAACCTAGTGGCGAACGGGACCAGCGCGATCGTGATCGATGGCGTCGCCAACGTGAGCGGCGTGATCACCTTCCCGCTCATCAGTTACACAGGAACGTCACCGGCGAATGGAAGTTTTGTGAAAGGCGCCCTGCCCGCCGGCTTTTCGGCGAATCTTGTCAACAACACCGCGCAGAAACGGATCGACCTCGTCATCGCCCCCAACGCCACGGTGACCCCGCGCATCAACGCCCTCACGTTCGCGGGCACAAACCTGATGATTGGCGGAACGAATGGATTCCCGAGCTCGGCGTTCTACGTGCTGACGTCAACAAACCTGACGCTGCCGCTAAACCAGTGGCTGCCGGTTTCAACCAACCCGTTTGACGTGAACGGCGGATTTAATTTCACGAACCCGATGAACCCGGGTGCGTTGCAGTTGTTCTACCTGTTGCAGTTGCAATGAAGCTCAGCAGTGCGGCGTTTCCGCCTTGAATTCGTCCGCATGATACGAGCTGCGCACCATCGGCCCGCTGGCCACATGGACAAAGCCCATCGCCTCGGCGCGCACCTTGTATTCCGCGAACTTTTCGGGCGGGACAAACTCGATCACGGGCAGATGCTTCAATGACGGTTGCAGATACTGGCCCAGCGTGAGGATGTCGCACTTCGACGCCCGCAGATCCTGCATCGCTTGCAACACTTCGTCCTCGCGTTCTCCCAGACCGAGCATGATGCCGGATTTAGTGTGGATGGAATCGCCCCGCATGTCCTTGGCCTTTTTCAGCACGCTCAAGGAACGGTCGTAGGTCGCGCGATTCCGCACGGACGGCGTCAGGCGGCGGACGGTTTCCAGATTGTGGTTATAGATATGCGGATTGGCGGCCAGCACCATCTCGATGCACGCATCGTTATCCAGAAAGTCGGGCACGAGCACCTCGATGACGATGCCGGGATTCAATTGGCGTACCGCCTCGATCGTCTGCTGGAAATGTTCCGCGCCGCCATCTCTCAAGTCATCGCGCGCCACGGCGGTGATTACCACATGCTTCAATTTCATCCGGCGCGTAGCCTCCGCCACGCGCATAGGTTCGTCCGCTTCGAGCGCGAGCGGTTTGGCCGTGCTGACAGCGCAAAAGCCACAGGCGCGCGTGCAGCGGTCGCCCGCGATCATGAACGTGGCCGTCCCCTTGCTCCAGCATTCCCAATGGTTCGGGCACTTGGCGCTTTCGCAGACCGTGTGCAGCTTGAGTTCATCCAGCAACGAGCGCGTATGCGAGAAGGTGTCGGACGTGGGCAGCTTGATGCGCAGCCATTCGGGCAAACGCGGGCGGGCGGGCGGTTTCTGTTCAGTCGTCGTCATTACAAATTCATTTTAACCACGGATGGACACAGATGCACATGGATTTTTACGGCTGGAGATTTTTAAAGAAGCCCGGCAGTTCCTCCGGCCCGAAATCCGCCAGCACCTTGCCATCCACCTCCAGTACCGGCGCGAGCTCCTGCCCGGAGATGCGGACCATCTCGGCAAACGCCGCCTCGTCCGCGATCACATCAATAGTTTCGTATTTGATATCATGCTCATCCAGCCAGCGGATGGCTTTATGACACCAACCACAGTAGGGTTTTATAAAGAGGCGGATTTTCATTGGTTGCAAATCGACAAATTATTTTAATTTCTTCTCTTCCGAAAATCGGATTGGAAATCCAGGCGGCTGTGAAACTGTATCGCTCGCAAATCCGGCAGCATATCCCCCTGCATAAATCGCCATGCTGTCAGTAATTTTTATGTATCGCGTTATGCGCAAGCACGGGAAATCACTTGTGAAACGGGAGCGCGTCATGAAAGCGTCCGGTAAACGGCCAATTGCCGATGCATCTGCAAAAGTAAACAGCGACTGCTCATTAGACACCACCAAACTGAAATGCTCGTCTTTTCCAAGATTAATAATACTGCCGCATTGGCGCGACATGCCCGCTGGAACTGCAGTTGACGTGCGATGCCCGGTGGGATCAACCACCGTCACCAGAACATCTTTACCGGTTTCGTTTCGAACCTTCGTGGCAAGACCCACACAGCAGCCGCTTGTGCAAACAATGAGAGCCAAAACTGGGAAAATACGGAGCATTTACCCGCCAATCTGCTTCTTATAATCCTCCGGCGAGAGCAGCGCACCGACTTCAGCCGCATTGCTCAGTTTGATCTTGTAGAACCAGCCGCCGGTGTTCGGCTCGCTGTTCACCAGCGCGGGATTGTCCACCACGGCGTTGTTGACCTCGGTGATCTCGCCGCTGACGGGCGAATAGATGTCGCTGGCGGTCTTGACGGATTCCACCACGGCGCAGGCTTCACCCGCCTTAACCTTGCGGCCCTTGGCCGGCAGTTCCACAAACACGATGTCCGTCAGCTCGGCCTGCGCATGGTCGGTGATGCCGACGGTCGCGGTGTCGCCGCTGACGCGGACCCATTCGTGTGATTTGGCGTATTTCAGATCGGAAGGAACATTGCTCATAAATTGTGCGGGTATTTCACCACCTGGAAACCAAGACCGAAAGCAAAATTTTTGACGCGAATTTCACGAATTTCCACGAATTGAATTTACCCCTCGGAAATTCGCGGTAATTAGCGCAATTCGCGTCTCACTTCTTATAAATCGGCTTCTTTACCACGACCGCCCCATACCGCTTGCCGCGGATCTCAATCTCAATCTTCGTATCCGACACGGCAAATTCCGGCGGCACATACCCCATGCCGATGCCCAGATTGAGCGACGGGCTCTGCGTGCCGCTCACGACCTCGCCCACGCTCGCGCCGTTCACCCAGATGGGATAATGCGGACGCGGCGGCGCGGACTTGTCAGTCATCTTGAAGGCCACGAGCTTTTTCTTCGTGCCATTCGCTTTCTGTCCTGCCAGCACAGATCGCCCGTTGAACTCACCCTTGTCGAGTGCGACAAAAAATCCCACACCCGCCTCAATCGGCGTGGTGTTCTCGTCCAGTTCATGGCCGTAAAGGGGATAGCAGACTTCCGTCCGCAACGTATCACGCGCGCCCAACCCGGCGGGCTTTACGCCAAACGGCTTGCCGATTTCCAGCACCTTGGCCCAAATGTGTTGGATGGAGGTATCCGGCCCGACGATCTCAAACCCGTCTTCGCCACTATAACCGGTGCGCGAGACAAAAACACTGTGATCCTCAAACTGAAAGCCGGCGATCTGGTTTTTCTTCAAATCGGTGACGGCGGCGACCGGGAATACCGAACGGGATGGACCGGGAATGACGGTGTTGATGAATTCCTGCACACGCGGCCCCTGCACCGCCACGGCGGCGTAATGATGCGAAGCGTCCGTCAGGCTCACTTCACCGCCGGTAAATTTCGCCGCCTGCGCCTTCAGCCACGCGACATCCGCCTCAATCCGCGAGGCATTGATGATGAGAAAATAAACCCCCACGGACAACCGGTAGGCGTACAGATCGTCCACCACGCCGCCGTTCTCCCGGCACATCAATGTGTACTGACCACCACCAGTCGGCAGCTTGCGGATGTCGTTCGTAAGGACGGAATTCAGGAACGCCTCGGCACCCGGGCCATTGACCGTGACTTCGCCCATGTGCGAGATGTCGAAGATGCCGGCGGCATTGCGGACGGCCAGATGTTCATCCGTGATGCTCGTGTACTGGACGGGCATTTCCCAGCCGCCGAAATCGATAAGCTTGGCGCCGAGTTTCTGATGCGCGGCGTACAGTGGGGTGCGTTTCAACATGATTTAATTTAACCACGGACGGGCCCGGATGCACACGGATAAAAAACAAACACGAAAGCAAAATGAATTGCCTCCGTGTTTATCCTGCAAATCCGGAACCAAACTCAGCCCCATTTCTCGGTCTTCATCTGCTCTTTCGGCAGGCCAAGGCCGTGGATGACAAGTTCCTCGGCGAAATCCACCAGCGCATTCGGGCCGCAGGCGTAGAAGACGGTATTCGGCAGGTCGGTGGCGACTTCCTTGATCCATTCCGGCGTGACGCGACCAGTGCGGCCGGTCCAATTGTCCTCCGGCGTGGCACGGGTGCAGGTGACCAGGAATTTGAAGTTGGGATTCTCCTTCTCCAATTCGCGGAATTCGTTGTTGAAAATGATGTCCTTCGGCTGACGGACGCTGTAAAGCACAGTGATCTTGGTTTCCAGTTTGCGCCGCGTGGCCTCACGCGCATAGGCGCGGAACGGGGTCACGCCGGAACCGCCGGCGATGCAGACCAAATGCTTGTTTGGCTCGTACACGGGCAGAAATTTTCCGACCGGCGGGATGACGAAGATTTTATCGCCCACCTTGGCCCAATCCACCATGCGCGTACCCATTTTGCCATCGCGTTTGATCGTCACCTCATAAAAGCCGCGGTCGAGCGCACAAGAAGACAGCGAGTAAGCGCGCTTATAATTCGTCGTGTCCGGCCAGTAGAGCGTGATGAACTGGCCGGTCTTGAACTCAGGATTGTGCCCGTCGGGCCATTTGAGTTTCAGGGTTTTGGTGTCCGGCAATTCCATCGTCGCGGTTTCGACGACCATTTCGAGGATTTCTTTGGCCATAGTTAGATTGGTTTGAGGTTATTAAAACTGCCGGGTGGCGGCAAGCAACGATGCGCCGGGGAACATCGCCACAATTTTCATGCGCTGTTTTTGGCCAGCCGGGCGGACACCTCTTGCGCCAGCAGCTGGTAGGCGGCGGCCCCGCTGCTGTATTTATCGTAGTAAATGATGGGTTGCCCGTGGCTGGGCGCTTCAGCCAGGCGGGTCGTGCGCGGCACCAGGGTCTCAAAAACTTTTTCGCCCAGCAGCTTGCGGACTTCCTCCACGACTTCATTGGACAGCTTGGTGCGGCCGTCGAACATCGTCATCGCCACGCCGAAGATGTTCAGGTTCGGATTCACCCCGGCGGCGCGCAACTGGTCGAGGACACGGTTCATCATCGAGATGCCTTCGAGTGCGTAGTATTCGCATTGCAACGGCACCAGCACGCCGTCGCAAGCGGTGAAGGCGTTCAGCGAAAGGATGCCCAGCGACGGCGGACAATCGAGCAAAACAATATCGTAACGTCCGCTCTCACGGACGGGTTTCAAAGCCAGCGCCACCCGCTGCAGATGATTTTCCAGCCGTGCCAGTTCCAAGTCGGCGGCGCAAAGATCCACCTCGCTCGGGATCAGTTCCAAGCCGGCATAAGCCGTGGGCTTGATCTTTTCGAGCAAGCTCCCCTCGCCCAGCAGGACATGATACGCGCTGGCACCGTCAACCTTGTCCACCCCCACACCGCTGGTGGCGTTCGCCTGCGGGTCGAGGTCAAAGAGCAGCACACGCTTGCCGTCGGCGGCAAGGCAGGCGGCCAGATTGACGGCGGTGGTGGTTTTACCGACGCCGCCTTTCTGGTTGGCGACCGCGATGACAGTGGTTGGCACTGGCGAATTAAATGAAAAGCGCGGTGACGTTTCAAGCGTTCACCGCGCAAACTTTACAAAATTTTTGGTCCGCTCAGTGGGCCGGGGCAAAACTGGCAGACTGAAACAGGGAAGAAGCTCCGCCATTCTGGCCAAACAGGGTGGCCGCCGGCTGGAGGCTGGCGTTGGTGCTGATGACAATGCCGCCTTCCGAAGATGCAAATTCCGGCGTGGCACCGGGGACCAAGGCCGCGCCGGAAGCCATTGAATCAGCCGGGCTCGATGACGCGGTGAACGGGCTTTGCGGACCTGATTCAGAACGCTCCGCCAAAACCACCCCAAACAAAAGCACCAGGCAAAGACTGGTCGCAAATCCGCCGATGACACCCGGTTTCGCTTCAAAAATGCGGAGAAACCGCACCAGCCACGGGGCGCTGTCATTCAGTTGCGCGGCAAAAGAAGCGGACCGGCGATCTTCCCCTTCGCGGATACGGGCAATGACCCCGTCAGAGAAGTGGTTGAAAAAACCCGGCGGCGGAACCTCATGCCGCTTGAGTTTCAGCAGGTTCTTGAGGTCCTTAAAATTATTTTCGCTTTCGTTCATGGCTTGATGTATTCGGCCAGATGGCCTTGCAATTGTTGCCGCGCATAAAACAACCGGGACCGCACCGTCCCGATGTTGCACCCCATGATTTCGGCTATCTCATCGTGCGACTGGCCCTGCACATCGTGCAGGATGACAACCATTCTGTGAGGTTCAGACAGCCTGAGCAACGCTTCGTTCAATTTTTTTTGCAATTCCGACAAACCAACGTCACGGGTCGGTGTTTTATCGGAAATCAAGGCCATCAGGTCCGGGTCATGCTCGGCATTGAAATCGATATCGTTCAAGCTCAGGTGGAATTTATTCTTCCGCTGCTTGAGGAAATTGATGGTTTTGTTGACTGCGATCCGGTAGAGCCAAGTGTAAAAACTGGAGCCGCCTTTGAACGACTTCAGCGCCGAATACGCCTTTATAAATGCCTCCTGCGCAAGGTCATTGGCGTCCTCATGGTTGGACGTCATGTGGTAAATTGTGGCGTAAATTCGCTCCTGATAACGCTTTACAAGCTCATCATAGGCATGCAGATCCCCTCGCCGGGCGCGCTTGACCAGGTCGCCCTCCAACATACCAGCCGGCGTGTTAGGGTCGGGGGTGGTGGCTGGTTCGGACATAATCATTGAACCGCCAAAGCCGACGTTTGTTGCGCAAGATAATCCGTCAATTGCGACAATCCGGCTCGTCCCGGTGAAGCCGGCAAAACCCGCAATGCCCGCCGGGCCAGGTCCAAAAACTTCTCAATTTCCTTAACCGACGGCCCAAAAGTTTCGTATTTCGCGAGCAGCTTGTTGACGAGTTGGAAATGCTTTGGTTGCCATTCCTTGATGGCATTTTCCAGATTGGCGCGATCTTTGGCATCGGCCCGTTCCCAAGCCAGCAGCAATGGCCAGGTCAGCTTGCCCTTCGCCAGATCGGTACCTAGCGACTTGCCGGCATCCGCCTCCGTGCCGAACAGATCCACGCAGTCATCAAAGACCTGATAAGCGGTTCCTACCGCCGCCCCGAATTCCTTCAAGGCCGTGCGCTGCTCCTCCGTGGCCTCGCTCAGGAACGCCGCCAGATCGCACGATAGCGTGAACAGTTCGCCGGTCTTCATCTCGATGACCCGGAAATAATCCCGGCGCGCAGCCGTGAAATTCCGGCGTTGCTGGGTCTGGATGATTTCGCCCGAGCAAACCGTGTTGGTCGCGAGTGAAACAGCGCGGCAGACTTCCGTGGTCGGATAGCTTGAAGCCAGTTTCAATGCCTGCGCAAAAAGGCAGTCGCCAAACAGCACGGCGATCTCGTTGCCCCATTTTGCGGCGACGGTCGGGCTGCCACGGCGGATTTCCGCCTCGTCCATCACGTCGTCATGCACCAGCGTGGCCAGATGGATCATCTCGATGATGACCGCCGCCTTGACGTGCGCTTCGTTCGGCCGGCCAAAGCAGGATGCCGCCAGCGCCACGAGGGTTGGGCGCAAATGTTTGCCGCTGTTGTTCAGGGCATGCTCCGCATACGGGACAAGTTGGGGATCAAATTCCTTTGCCTGACGCATCAATTGTTGCGTCACGGCCTGCAAAAATGGCTCGACCGGTTCCACAATTGCTTTCCAGGAACGGGCCGGGTCGGATTTGGAGGTGTGGTCGGATTTCACATCCGTCACTTTGGTTTCAGCTGCCAGCATTGGCGTCAGCTTAAATTCAGTAGCACGGCGAGTCAAACCCGTTATGTATCAAGCAACACGGTTTGTCCGAAATTGTAACCGCAGAATCGCATCACGTCGCCGTCAATTCGGCTCCTGCTTTCGATGGATTTGACAAATACCCTGCTCCGGCGCTTCCAGCGACTGCCGCGCTTGCCCCGTCACCGTCTTGCATGCCGGTAAAAAAGATCGGTCATCTGCACTGAACACCCCGAGAGGAACCAGGCCGTCCACGATTCCCGTTGCTGCGATCATGTCAGCATCATTATTGAAATACTCCATCAAGTTCACAGTCATTCCAATACTTGCTCGAAAAACGGCCGCCAAAGAATCTACGACTGCCGATATATTCCTGGTTGTCCGGATTCGGCGAATCCGGCCTGAAGCCGCAACATTTCAAACCGAAACTTACCCCGAGATATTCACCGCTTCGCTCGTTTACCCATGTGAAATGCACGGCATCGTCCCATTTACTGACTAAACATTGATTTTCAGTCCCTTATGTGGGTGGAAAAATCTGCCCGGCGTTCGTTTTTTGGTCTCACATCAGGCAAATATGTCAAAAAGCCGAACACTTCAGCCCGGCAGGAATTCCCTCATAACACGGGCAATACGCCCTTCAACCAGCCAAAAATTGCCTTTTCCTGAAACTTTAGGGAATTCTCAGGAAATTTTTACCATGGCACGGTTGTTGCAAAGGTCGTGGCATGAAAAAGAACAGCGCATTTGATCGGGCCATGGGACAGATTGTAGCTCAGGCGGAAGCCGAGCGGCAACACGAGGTGAAGGCTGCGAAGCGGGCCGAATGGTTTGGGCGCGTCCGCACCGCGTTCATCTACCTGTTCATCGCCACGGTCATCATCTTTGCGTACAACTTCCACGGCAAGATCGGCGATCTCATCGCCACCGTCATGCCCAACAAGGCGGCGGCTGGAATTGCGGGAACAAATGGAACCAACGGCGTACCCGCAACCCCGACCGGCAAAGCCGCCAGCGCCCTGGAAGGCGCGGCAAAGAACGCCGCCATCCGCGACAGCTTGATTGATTCGCTCGCGAAGTGATTCCGGCTGGCCGCCTCAAGTGGCCACGCCACCGGCAATATACTGCTCCATCTGTTCGATTGCCGCGTTCTGGGTGGAGATGATCCAGTTCACCAGGTCGCCGATGGAAATGACGCCCACCACACTGACCCCGTCCATCACCGGCAAATGACGCACCCGGTTTTCCGTCATCAACTTCATGCAGTCTTCCACGGAATCGTCTGGCGTCACCGTGACGACGTCCTTGGGCATGATCTCCCACACCTGCGTCTGCTTGGAACTCTTCCCCTGCAACGCGATCTTCCGGGTGTAATCGCGTTCCGTGAAAATCCCGACCAGCCGGTTGCCCGACGTGACCAGGAGTGAACCGATGTTTTTATCCGCCATCAACTTGATGGCCTCGAACACCGTCGCCTCGGGAGCAATCGTCCAAACTGCGGACGTTTTGTGGTGAAGCAACGAACTGATGGGATAGGTCGTCTTCATAGGCTTATACCTGTTTATCCGCCCGTTCCGGCATTTATTCAAGTGAAATCTTCATGCCTTCGCAAACCGGCAAAGGTGGACAATGTCGCGCTGCGACATTGTATGCCCGCGCAGCGGGCACCTTGTGGCATTGCCAGATCTTCGATAGCCGCATATTCATAATCGTTTGCTCGCGCGAAGCGTCTGTGCGGTCGCTTTAGCGCCGCTTTCGTCTGCAACCGAAACCCGCTCATATTACGCCCGCCACCACTCTGCAAATGGCTTTGAAATGGGTTTGAATTGGCTTTATTTGGGTTCATTTGGGTTCATTTGGGTTCGTTTTTTTGTGCATAAAAAAACAGTTAAGACACACAACATCAGTGATTTAACTAATATTTAAATTTGGGTTCGTTTCGTAATATTCATGTTTCCAAAAAAACGCTGTCCGCCAAAGCCCGGAGCGCGGTTGTGTCCCAAGCGGGACCAGCCGCAGCACATTGCCAACACAGGCCGCTCCGTAATGTACCGATGCGCTTGCCCTGTTTCTGCATTCTTCATTTTGCCTTCTACATTGACTTTTCATGCCCCCCATCCTGCCACGACCGCTTGGACAAAGGCTGTCCAACCCAAAAAAATTAATCCACGCCATCCTCCATCATCAATTCGCCATGTTCGTTCCACTTTCACTGTGGCCCTGCGCCAGCAGCGTCCGCCAAGACCAAAAATGACTGGACACTTTTCAAAACCGTGTTAAAAAAGTTCCACACTCGGGCCATATCCGGGGAAAACAAAAATCAGAAAGGTAAAAGTAAAACATGAAGGGAATTCATGCGGTTTAGGGCGGGCAATCAGCCGGCACTTCGCCACATTTCCACAGTTTCAGGCAACCCATTGGCAAGGACTATGAACCCAACAGGCAAAACCATCAGGGCCGTTCACGGGCTAAAAACCGTTTCTGCCCGCATCCTCATTCTCGCGAGCTTTTTATTGGCCCTGCTGCCATCGGCACAGGCGGTGTCCTTTCTCTTGCCCGGCGGCACCAATTCCGCCCCTGCCTATGTTCCGCTGGATATCTGGTCCTTTTATGACCGGACAAATTGGGTTAGCAACCATGGCTACGCGCCCGTTTCCTTCACCAATCTCGATTACTCCTACCTCGGCAACGGCTCATCCCTCGTCGTCGATAGCACCAACCAAGCCTGGCTCCAATACAACGTCATCGAAGCCGATGGCACTACCAATCTCACCGTGGATGCCGGCACCATTACCTTCTGGTTTGCACCCAGCTGGTCAGGCACCAATGACGGCGGCACCGGTCCGGGCGATTCCGGACACTTGCTCGAAGTCGGCGGCTACACCCCCGATTCCAGTTTCGGCTGGTGGAGCCTTTACGTCGATGACGTCGGCCAGAACCTCTCTTTCTCCGCTCAGACCAACGATCTGTCTAGCAATGTCGTCACCTACCTGACCGTCCCCATCGACTGGACCACCAACTATTTCCACTTCATCGCCCTGACCTATTGCGCCACCAACACCGCGCTGTATCTGGACGGCGACCTGGTGACCAACGGCCCGCCCCTGACCGTTTATCCCGGCCCGGACGTATTGACCAACGGCTTTTTCATTGGCAGCGACAGCAATGGTCTCCACCAAGCCCACGGCCTGTTCAACTCCGTTTACACCTATAGTGTGCCCCTGGACGCGGAAACCATTCAGGGAATTTTTAACTACAACCAGTTCTGGTATTTTTTTAACCCCTACAATCTGGCGATGTCCAGCAGCATCGCCTCGGCCGGTTCCACGCCGGCTTACATTCCGACCTACAACGCCGTTACCGGGATTGGAAATTTGAACGATCAGGGAATCCTCATTACCGACTGCATTTCCAGCACCAATGTCTGGATCACCAATGTCATCGCGCACGCCGCCGGCAACGGGACGATGACCATCACTTTTACCGTCGCTGGCGGCGTGGACGGTGTGCCCTACGATGTCTTCGCCAACTCGCTGCTCGATTTTTCCAGCAACACCAACCTGGCTTGGGCGTGGCAAGGGCAAGGCTACCACTGCCACACCTACACCCTCACCGGCATGCCCAACACGGCGGTATATCTCATTTTGGGGACCCAGATGGATACTGACGGCGACGGGCTAACGGATGCGTTTGAAAAACTGGTCACCAAAACTGACCCAAACAATCCGGATACCGATGGTGACGGCATTTCTGATTCCGACGAGTATTTGCTGGGGCTGAATCCGCTGTCCGCCAATTCAGCCTTGCCCGCCAGTCTGAGCGTTCAAACCTGTCCACAGTGAATCAGAAGGGAAAATTGACCATGAAATTGTATTCTCGTTGGAAATTGAAGGGGCTGGCGATTTTGCTTTCCTTGCCATTCTTTGCATCCGCACAAACCCTGGATTATGGGGCCGTGCCGGCATTGACCATGCCGCAGGGCGATCAGGCTGCGGCAAACCAGAAACTGGATTTTCACACGGACTTGTACACCGGAAGGTTCACGGATCATGTGCCGGTTGAAGTTCCGCCCGGACGCGGCGGCTGCGAGCCGGCCATTGCCCTCCAGTACAATTCATCCGGCGGCAACGGTTGGTGCGGCGTGGGCTGGGACTTGGACTTGGGTTACATCCAGCGCGAAACGCGGCATGGCGTTCCCATTAGCGGCAGTTCCTATGCCGACTCGTTCGGGTTCACCTTTTCCGTGGCCGGACAAAGCGGCCGGTTGGTGCTGGCCACCGATGGCACCTACCGGCCCGAGATCAACACTTCCTTTTTGATATTCGTCCAAACCAATGGCTATTGGTTGGTGACGGACAAGGGCGGGACGAAATACACGTTCGGCAGCCGCTCGCTCTCGACCATTTCCGGGCCGTCCGGTGTCAGTGGCGCTTTTAAATGGATGTTGAGCACCGTTCAGGATGCCAATGGCAACCAGTCCACGTATGATTACCAGACCGCCGGCGGCACGGACAAGCAGCTCTATCCCTCTCAAATCGCCTACAATGCCAACGCCAACAATTCCGCGCTGACCAACAATTGCACAGTGAGGTTTGTCCTCACCACCCGCTCGGACATTCCCAATTCGTGCCTTTCCGGCCAGGAAATCCCGACCCAATACCTGTTAAACAACATCACGGTTTCAAATAACAACCAACAGGTCCGCAATTATTATCTGCAATACCAGACCTCGCCCAGCACTGGCCGTTCCCGGCTGCAATATGTGACAGAATATGGCACCAATAACTCGACCGCCTGGCCCACCACAACTTTCAGTTACTCGGACCTGGCCCAAAGCTTTCAGCCCGTGCAGCGCTGGTCAATCACCAACCAATCGCTCACGCTTCATGATGGCGTTTATACTTCGCCATCCTCCATGGATACGGCCTTGATTGATATCAACGGGGACGGTCTGCCGGACTGGGTCTCGGCGCAACGCACCGCGCCTTTTACCCTTTACATCGTGCAGACGAATACCGGCCATGGCTTTGGCCCGACCAACTACTGGGCCGTGGATAATGAAACTCACTATGCCGGTGGATTGGGCTGGAATGAGGTGAACACTTATTTGACAGAAAGCTCGGGCCCGGGGGGAACCTACGCTTCCTGCCAATTGGTGGATATCAACGGCGACGGCCTGCCGGACCGTGTGATGTCTCGTTCTCCAAGCGGGTCGGGCACCTATTTTCAGGTTCAGACCAACACGGGCAATGGCTTTAGCGCCGTCATGGATTGGAATAACGTCAATGCCACCGACAACTTGCCTCTGTCCCCGGTCTGGAACGGTCCGGGCACTATGCTAGATCCTGGTTCCGACGCCCAGTCATTGCTGATGGACATGAATGGAGACGGCCTGGCCGATCTGTTGATGCTGGGTTCTTCATCGGGCAGCCAGTTTAAGGCGCAACTCAACAATGGCGCAGGTAGCGGCAGCTTCCAAAACGAAACCCCTTGGTATTTGCCTGCGGCTGGCGATAGTAATGGCATCCGCCTCCAATATCAAAATGAAGGCATCTATTCTGATTTGGTGGATCTGAACGGTGACGGCCTCCCGGACCGTATCACGCGGGGCAGCGTCCAGTTGAACCTCGGATTCTATGGCAGTGGGTCGGGCGGTAAATTCGCCACCGGGCAGGCGTGGGGCATGACCAGCGGCGAGCAGTTTTCCCAGACAGACAGCTCGGGCAACAGTTACTTGCGCGAATTGATCGACATGAACGGGGATGGCTTGCCAGATTTGGTTTTTGCCACCGCCAGCACCTACTCTGCAACCAGCAATTACACCTACAATGTCTATTACAACACCGGCAACGGATTCAGTTCCTCAGCTGTCACTTGGTCCGGCGTGGATACCGTGGCTGGCCAAACCATCGGGTTGCAAACGCGGGACCCCTTTGTCAACTCAACCACCGTGGTTTTTACCGACATCAACGGGGATGGTCTGCCGGACCGGGTCGTTCGGAATAACAAGGGCGGCACCGATGACTGCCTGCTCGTCCAGCTTAACTCCGGCCCTTATCCCGACCTGCTCACCGGCGTGGATAACGGCATCGGCGGCACCGTTACTGTGGCCTACACCAATTCGACCGCGTTCGATAATTCCGACGGCACGCGGCCCCGCCTGTCAATGCCGATGCATGTGGTCACCTCCGTCCACACCGATGGCTACAGTGCCGGCACCACCACCACCTACAACTACCGGTATGGCCTGTACGACACGACTTGGCGCGAATTCCGCGGGTTTGGCCTGGTCTCCGCCTTCTCTCCCAACGGCACGGGCGGCACCATCCAGACGGACACCTATTTCCACCAAGGCGGGGGGAAAGATTTCACCTCGCATGGCGAGTATCAGGATTCCCGGTTCAAGGCCGGGATGCCCTTTGATGTCATCACCTACGGAGCCGATGGTCTCCAGTATAAGGAAACCGTGAGCCAGATCACCC
>Ga0210392_10000785_pt1 | contig 17770 bp, 15 predicted proteins | sample IncBWC30OmetaG_FD_161057 | JGI IMG/M metagenome (GOLD analysis project Ga0210392, IMG submission 161057) | Forest soil microbial communities from Barre Woods Harvard Forest LTER site, Petersham, Massachusetts, United States - Inc-BW-C-30-O ...
GCTGGCGTCGGCGGGCTTGAGCTCATAGCCCTTGCCCTCCGGCAGCCGGGCAGTGGGGAACGGGTCCTTGTCCACTGTCGTCCCACCCTTGGGCTCGACCGCCACCATGGTGATCGTGCGCTTCATGCCGGCCGCCTGCGCGGGACCGACGGACCCCGCCGCGGTCAGGGACAACAAGACTGCTACTGCGCCGGCCTCGATGCCACGCCTAAACATCTAACGCCTCCCTTGGTAAGATGTGTATCCTTCGCCGCCAATGACTCTCGTCCTCCGTTCCGGACACTTGTGGGAGCGCCCATCTGCGGGAAAGAGGTTGCGGCTTGTGAGTTCAAAACACCGGGCGGGCTCGAACATTCCACGGTCGGGCCATGCATTTGCCGTGCGCGCCTGCCGAACCTGCGTCGCATTCGCTACATCTGGTGGAAGCGCTTGGCTGCCGACGCACGGCCATTACGACGCACGGGCTTGACCCAGGGTGATGCACGACCGCAAGACCTGGAGGTGACCGCCCTAACCCGCAGCGAAGCGGTCAGGACCGGCGTCACAGTGAGCACGCGACTGGCGCCTCAGTTGCCGTGTGTCCCAGGCGATCGGGTCCAACTGCAACAAGTGATGCTGAACTTAATCGTTAACGCCATTCCGGCCATGAGTGGTATGGGGGAAGGTGCGCGCGAATTGCAGATCAGCATTGATGCCGTCCCGTCCGAGGGTGGCGTGCGCGTCGGGGTGCGGGACACCGGCCCGGGGCTGAGCCCGGAGAGCCTCTCGCGTCTGTTCGAGCCATTCTACACGACCAAGTCCGAGGGCATGGGCATGGGCCTATCTATTTGCCGCTCGATCATCGAAGCCCACGGCGGACGGCTGTGGGCGATCCCGTGCGAACCGCACGGTGCTCTCTTTCAGTTTACGATCCCCGCTGACTGAGCCGCCATCCGTGATCGATGTCGCTTATTGGGCACAAAACGGACCACAAGCGATGTTCGCAGTTCGGTCGCAATCGGGGCGGAGCCGACATGACGCGGACAGCTGTTGGAACCATGGGTGCAGGATGGTAGCGTCAAGAATATGAAGAAGTCCGATGCAGCGCGTCGTGCTATCCAAGGACAAGCTGCGCGATGATGGGCTGTCGCCATCGGATGTGGCCACGGAGTGCGGCTTCAGCGACCAGAGTCACCTCACGCGAATTTTCAGACAGACGGTCGGCGTAAGTCCGGGCGCCTGGCGTCGGGCCCTCAAGCGATAGCAAGCGAGCATCGTAATTATCGGGACCGCTCAAAGACAGGCAGGCGTTTGGTCAAAGTCCATCCAGCTGGAGGCGCGGCCTTGAGAGCCGGCGCGAGCCGAGGTGAGTCGCAATGGGACCCTTACTGAAGAAGCAGGCTGAGCGTTTGCGCTAGGCAACGCGACCTGGGCTACGCGGCTTTGTCGGCGTCAGTCGCAATTGGTCGGTCATGCGCGCCAAGTCAGGCAAGGACGATGCCCGCGTCGCCTACACCGTCGAGCTAGTCGAAGTCTCATATCGAGAAGTGGTCGGCTTTCGAGCGCCCTAAACCTTCGTATCGTTCCGTGACCCCTTTTGGATGCCCGACGATCACCTACGTTCAATTGAACCGGTGATCGCGATCGTCTTAGGCTGCATGCGTTGGAAAAAGCGCACAGGCCCATGAAGTGCGACGGTGAAAGAAGGATGATCAGACAACTGGGATCACGTCCGTGCAAGAATTACTTGAGCAACTGTGGAATCGTCGCCATCGGACTGACAGTTGACGCCCATGCGATGGACAGCATCATCGACGATGACCGTTTCCAGTGCCAGTCGCTGCGTCAAATCCAAGGAGCTACAAAATGCGGATCTACAATTTGACCCTTTGAGCTATTGAGGGAGTGATGACCGGGGCTTATGGACAACGGCTTGGCGAGGCATTGCGGGTTGAAAACGCGCCGGCGATCGTTACCCGGTCATTGCGTGCGGCCGATATAGCGGTCACAGAGATTCGATGTGACAGTCCCCTGCCGGAAATGAGCGGTTCGATTCAGCAGAAAGATGCTTTTCTCGTCGCTTTGCAACTCCGCGATTTTCCCAATCGCGAATATTGGGAGGATGGCCGACGAGCGTCGGTGTGCGACTTGCGGGCTGGCGAGAGTTGTCTCTATGACCTGAGGCGAGATCCCACCGCTCTCCTTGACAAGCCTTATCACTCGCTGGCTTTCTACCTGCCGCGTGCGGCGCTGGATGCGATCGCTGACGAGGCCGACGCGCCGCGAATTCGCGATTTGAGCTTTGAGCCCGGGGCGGGCGTCAACGACGTCACGATTTTCGGCCTGGGGAGCTTGCTGCTGCCCGCCCTCAGCCATCCCGACCAAGCTAATCCATTGTTTGTCGACCACGTCCTGCTGGCGGTTGGGGTACATATCGCTCAGACCTATGGAGCCATGCGGCCAATGTCGCGGCTGGTCCGGGGTGGGCTCGCGCCGTGGCAGGAGCGACGCGCAAGGGAAGTTCTTCTTGCCAACATCAAGCGCGGTGTGCCGCTCAAGGAGGTGGCGCGTGAGTGCGGTCTATCAGTGGGTTATTTCTCACACGCCTTTCGTCGTACGCTGGGAGTGGCGCCGCACAAGTGGCTCATTGAGCAGCGCGTCGAGCTATCCAAGGAAAAGCTGCGCGATGACGGGCTGTCGCTATCGGATGTGGCCGCGGAGTGCGGCTTCAGCGACCAAAGCCACCTCACGCGAATTTTCAGACAGGCGGTTGGCGTAAGTCCGGGCGCGTGGCGTCGGGCCCTCAGCAATAGCATCGTAGTTATCAGGACCGTTCCAAAAAAAAGTGGATCGGGTAACATCGAGCGCGGTCCAGCGATCCGAACGACCTCACGTTAGGCCCGCGCGCATGGGCCGGGCGCCTCATCGACCTGGATACGACGCTGCCGGTACTCTCGCAACTGTTCGAACCAGTCCGCGATATCGACAAGCAAGCCCTCGAAAAGATCTCCAGAGCCGCGAGAGGACTTTACTCGCGACACAGCTCTGACCGGCAAATCAGGTCGATTGGCGCGCCCCCAATCCAACGCTGAGCGGAAGTTCGGGATTGTTAGACCGTGGCGTTAGAACTGCGCCAGCGGTTGAGCCGAACTTTTTCAACTGCTGCGCTCGACCTGCTTCGCGATTGTCCTCAAAGAGGGCGAAAGCGCCGCACTCTCCAGAAGTGAAGTTAGAAACAGAACCGTTCCAACGACAACAGTCCCGTTAAAGATGATCATCGGCCTGCGCGGCATAGTGACGGTCGAGCTTTGAGTTAACACGATCCAGATCGCAAAAGAGGTACGACATGTCGAGACCGTTATTGAAATCTTCTCAAGACGCTGTTGCGAGGGCGGCTTTCCCACGCCTCTTTGTCCTTGAGCTGAACACCGGCCGCATTCACTCCATGAATACGGACGGCTTCTTCTTGCCGAACAAAACAGTCGCAGACCTGCGTGAGGATATCGACAGTGACAAGCTCGATCTCCTACACGATTTCAGCGTCGCAGCGCGAGAGGATCTGTTGAGGCTGCAGTATTGAGATTCGGGAAGATTTGCACGGCCTTCTATCTACTACTCCGCTAAAGCTGGGGGAAGGCCACGCAGGAATGAGTCCCTCGTACTACGATGCAACGTTCGAGTTGCGGGCAATAAAGGTGGGTGCGCATGGTCAGCAAAATGGGAGCAGACGTCGTCATCGCAGGAACCGGGATCGTGGGTTGTTTGATCGCCGAGCAAATGTTGGATGCAGGTCTGTCGGTATTGATGCTCGAGGCAGGGCCACGCATCGATCGCGGGCGCATCATCGAGAATTACCGCAATATGCCGCCGGCCGCAAAGGCTGCGAACCCTGACGGTCCCTTCCCGCCAAAACCTTGGGCGTTGCATCCGATGGAATACACCGGTGATCCGGATAAGGACTACCTCATCACTTCCGGTCCCGACGCGAAGGCGTATCAGCAAGCTTACGTGCGCTACGTCGGTGGCGCCACTTGGCATTGGGCGGGCACGCTTTGGCGGCTGACGCCCGAGGACATGATGCTGAATGCGAAATTCGGCGTAGGCCGCGACTGGCCGTTCGATTATTCCGCGCTTGAGCCATACTACACTCGCGCCGAGTATGCGATTGGCGCAGCCGGTCCGTCCGACCCGGCGCTGCAATGGCCGCCGATGCGCTCGAAGCCCTACATGATGGAGGCCTTCCCATTCGGCTCGGGACAACGTCGCTGCGTGCAGGCGGCGGAGTCTATCGGACTCCAATACATCCCCTGCGCGCAGGCGCGCAACAACAAGCTCGCCTATCAGGGCCGACCGCCCTGTTCGGGAAACAACAACTGCATGCCGGCCTGCCCGATTGCGGCCAAGTACGATGCGTACAGCGCGCTGCTGCGCATCGAGGCAAAGGGCGGAGTGGTCGTGCCCAACGCGGTGGTCTATCGCGTCGAGACCGACGACAAGAACAACGTTCAGGCGTTTCACTTCTACGACCCGAACAAGACATCGACGCGCGTGACCGGCAAGACATTCGTCTTGGCTTGCAACGGAATCGAGACGCCGAAAATCCTCCTGCTGTCGAAGAACGAAAAGATCCCAAAAGGTATCGCTAATAGCTCCGATCAAGTCGGCCGCAACATGATGGACACGCCGAAGTTTTTTGCGCTGGCCAAGTTCAAAGATCCGATCTGGTCTGGACTCGGCCCGGTACAGACCGGTGCGATCATGTCCACCTCGCAGGGAGATTTCCGCTCGCGGTACGCGGGCGGCCAGATCAGCCTGATCAATTTTTCCGGCGCGGGCAGCGCCGGTCTCGCGGCGCTGAAGCAGAAACTTGTCGGTAAGGCGCTCGACGAGGCGATCCGGCGCGAGACGGCCTGCACTGGCCTGATCGCTGTCGAGCACGAAGTCCTGCCGTCCGCGGAGAATCGTCTCACGCTGTCCGACAAAAAGGACATGCTCGGGCTCAACCAGCCCGCCGTGTACTACGACGTCGGCGACTACGTGCGCAAGGGTGCCGATCTGCACACATTTCCGATCACTCGGAAATTCGCCGAAGCGCTTGGCGCCGAAAAGGTCATTCGCATACCCGGTTTCGAAGCAAGCCAGCACATCATGGGCGGGACAATCATGGGCAAGGATGCGAAGACCTCCGTCGTCGACACCGACTGCCGCGCACACGATCATCCCAACCTGTTCCTGCCGGGTGGTTCGGCGATGCCTTCGGCTGGTTCCGGCAACAGCACGCTGACCATGGCCGCGCTGGGGGTGAAAGCGGCCGATGCTATCGCCAATCAGACGACGAGGGGGTGAGCGTTGAATACGTTTGACCTCATTCGCGTTTGCGTTGCTGCGCCGCTGATTGCGGTGTTCGGTTTGGCCTCGGCCCAGGAGGCTGCCGCGGATGACGCGGAAATCAAACACGGCGAATACCTGGCCATCGCTTCCGACTGCGGAGCCTGCCACACCGCACCAGGTGGCAAGCCGCTCGCCGGCGGCCTGCCGATCGAATCACCGCTGGGTACGATCTACTCAACCAACATCACTCCATCGCAGCAGTACGGCATCGGCCGCTATTCGCTGCAACAATTTTCGGAAGCCCTTAGGCGGGGCATTCGCGCCGATGGCGCGCACCTGTATCCGGCCATGCCTTACGCATCCTATGCTGTGTTCACGGACGAGGACGTCGAAGCACTGTATGCTTACTTCACGAAGGCTGTGCCAGCTATAGACCAGCCGCCGGCGAAGACGACATCGCTCCCGTTCCCTTACAACCTACGCTTTTCGATGGCCTTCTGGAACGCACTGTTCCTCGACGCGAAGCCTTTCACGCCCGATCCTTCGAGGGCCACCGAATGGAACCGCGGTAAGTATCTCGTCGACGGTCCGGCGCATTGCGGCGAGTGTCATACGCCGCGCGGCTTCTTCATGCAGCAGGACCGCAGCCGCCAATTCGCTGGGGCCGTGCTCGGCTCCTGGCATGCGCCCAACATCACACCCGATGCTAACGCCGGCATCGGCGCGATGGGGACGGACGAATTGTTCCGCTATCTCAAGTTTGGCAAAGTGGCCGGCAAGGCACAGGCTGGCGGCGAAATGGGCCTTGCCGTGCAGCTGAGCTTCAGCAAGCTCAGCGACGACGACCTCAAGGCCATCGTAGCCTACGTGCGCAGCGTGCCGCCGATCGGCGACGCCGAAACCAAGGCGAAGTTCGCGCAAGGCCAGCCCTTCACGGAAGTCGCGAAGTTCCGCGGAATCGGCGCCACGAGTTCAAGTGAAGCGCTGCCCGGCGGTGCCGCGCAATTATTCGCCGCGAACTGCGCGAGTTGCCACGGCATCGGTGCAGGAGGGTCGCGAGACAACTACTTCCCGAGCCTGTTCCACAACTCCGCGCTTGCTACCGGGGCTGGCCGCAACCTTGCCGCCACGATCCTGTTCGGCATCGACCGCAGCACGGCGGACGGCCTTGCCTTCATGCCGGGCTTCGGTGGCAAGGCGACCGATATTGCTGCATTCACCAACGAGCAAGTAGTGGAGCTGGCGAATTATCTTTTGGAGCACTATGGCAACGCGGCGTACTCCATCACGCCGCAGATGGTCGAGCAAGTCCGCATCGGACAAGCTCCCAAGCCATTGCTGGCGACTTTGGTCGACGTCGGCAAATGGTTAGCCTGCGCCTTGGCGATCTCGCTCGTACTTTGGTGGATTGTGCGCCGCTCGTCGCGCACACTCGTTTGACCTGTTGGGAGATGGATGCGTGACTTATGAAGGGACATCCGCAACCGAGGCTACGGCGACCGAAGATACCACCCAGACCGAGCCCATCTTGCGCCGTACGCTGCTGAAAACCGGTGCAACGGCGCTCGGCGTCATGGTCCTCGGAGCACCGATGCAAAAAGTGGTGCGAGCAGCCGGCGCGGTCGAGACGGCCACTGCCGTGAGCGTCGACAAATTCATGGCCGCCTCCAGGTGCCTGATACAGCACGGGCTCTCACCCGACGTCGGAGCGCGCATGGCGGGAATTCTTTACGCGAAGATTCCTACGCTCGATGCAGATCTCGATGCGATCATCTCCACCGCCAGGGGGAAGAACTCCAAGGTCGTCGAGGATTTCTTCGATGCGCTGCCCGACGGCCATGTGAAGGACTCGGCGCACCAAATCATCTTCGGCTGGTACGCGGGTGTTGCTGACGAAGGCCCGACTGCTGAAGTCTTCGCCTATGAAGAGGCGTTAATGTATCAGCCGACGAAGGACGCGGTGGCGCTGCCGACATATTCGTTCAACGGGCCGGACCACTGGACTGACGTCGATCCGCCGCTTTCGGCCATGCCGGAATTTTGAACCGCCACAAGCCGGTTTCGGCACTGCGCTTGCGTCACTAGTGGTCTGATTCATTCGGACGATTCCCAAATCGGCCGAAGCAGTTCAAGCTCTCGGCATGAGAGCAGGAATTGTCGTCAACGTCACGCGAGCCGATCGCCGTCGCCCTGAGGCGATCGTGTCGGATCGCAGTGCGCGGCAAAAGCATGTGTGGCGCGCCCAAATCATCCTTGCCACCGCCGACGGCTGCGGCACCACCGAGATCATGCGCCGGTCGGGCAAAGCCAAGCCGGTGGTCTGGCGATGGCAGGCACGGTTCATGGCGCAAGGCGTCGACGGGCTGCTGCGCGACAAGACGCGCAGGCCTGGCAAGCCGCCGCTTCCCGCCACCACGGTTCAGAAGGTCATCGACCTCGTGACCGGGCTACCGCCGGGCGAGACTACCCAATGGACGGGCCGGATGCTGGCCAAGACGGTGGGGATCAGCTTGAGATCGGTGCAACGCATCCTCGAGGCCCACAAGCTCGTGCCGCACCGTGTCAGGGCGTTCAAGCTTTCGAACGATCCGAAGTTCGCTGAGAAACTCAGGGACGTGGTCGGTCTCTACGTCGATCCTCCCGCCCACGCGGTCGTCCTCTCGGTTGACGAAAAAAGCCAAATCCAGGCCCTCGACCGCACTCAGCCAGGATTGCCGATGAAACCTGGGCGGGCTGGGACGATGACCCACGACTACAAGCGCAACGGCACGACCACACTGTTCGCCGCGCTCAATGTTCTCGATGGCACCGTCATCGGCCGCAACATGAAGCGTCATCGGCATCAGGAGTTCATCCGCTTCCTCAGTGAGGTCGACGCGCAGGTTCCCAAGCGAAAGTCGATCCATGCGATCATCGACAATTACGCCACCCACAAGCATCCAAAAGTCCAAAAATGGCTCGCAAAAAACCCGCGCTGGACCTTCCACTTCACGCCGACTTCCGCCTCCTGGCTCAATTGCCGTAGAGGGCTTTTTCGCCAAACTCACCAACAGGCGCCTTAAGCGCGGCGTATTCCGATCAGTCGCCGAGCTGGAAATCGCCATCGAGCGCTTCATCTCTGAGGCCAATGCCGAGCCCAAACCCTTCGTTTGGACCACACGCCCAAACCGCATCCTCGCCGCTGTCAAACGTGGGAAACAAGCGTTAGAGTCAGTCCACTAGCATGACCCGATGGTCGCCGGGAGTTCTCCCTAGGCATCCGACCAGGTCGCATAATATCCGACCACGGGGCCCGATTGCGGCTGAGGGCCCTCATAACCCATTGGCGGATGGGGAGCGTTGGACCCGCGCCAGGATCCCCTCGCCCAGTCCGAAGCCCTAGCAGCCGTTGCTTCACTCTAACACTTCAATCTGAGGCCGGCGCTCTCGTACACGACCGTCGTGCGGGCATTGTTTGTCGTTCGCTCGGTTCGTTATGAGAGATTTGCCAGGATTTGCGAGCATTCACTCACGCTTCTAGGTCCCGCATCGCGATTGCTCTCAAAGGGGACGAAAGCGACGCGCTTTTCGGAAGTGGAGTTAGAAGCAGAACCGTTCCAGCGGCGACAGTTTCATCAAAGATGATCATCGGCCTGCGCGGCATATCACGATCGAGCTTTGAGTTAACACGATCCAGATCGCAAAAGAGGTACGACATGTCGAGACCGTTATTGAAATCTTCTCAAGACGCTGTTGCGAGGGCGGCTATCCCGCGCCTCTTTGTCCTTGAGCTGAACGCTGGCCGCATTCACTCCATGAATACCGATGGTTACAACCGCAAGACCATCGTGTCGGATTGCCATTTGCCCGACGGCATCGTCGTCGATGTCGAGGCTGGCCATATCTACTGGACCAATATGGGCATCCCGAGCCTGAACGACGGCTCGGTCGAGCGCGCCGACATCGACGGCAAGAACCGCAAGACAATCGTCGCGCTGGGAGACACCCACAGTCCGAAGCAGATCATCCTCGATAAGAACGGTGGCAAGCTCTATTGGTGCGACCGCGAGGGTATGCGTGTCATGCGCTGCAATCTCGACGGCACGAAGCTGGAGACGCTCATCGAGTCCGGGCGCGGCGAAGCCGATAGCCGGGATGCGACACGATGGTGTGTTGGGCTGGCGATCGATCCGAAATTCCAGAAAATCTACTGGAGCCAAAAAGGCCCAGACAATGCCGGGCTCGGCCGCATCTTCCGTGCCAATGTTGAAATTCCCACCGGCCAAACTGCAGCGGCCAGGTCCGACATCGAGATCTTCTTCGACCGCCTGCCTGAGCCGATCGATATCGAGCTCGACCACAAGAACCGTGTTCTCTACTGGACCGACCGCGGCGACCCTCCGCGTGGCAACACAGTGAGCCGGGCCTCGATCGACAACAAGCCTGTCGAACCGGAGATCGTGGTGACCCACCTCATGGAGGGGATCGGTATCGCGCTCGACGTTCCAAACGACCGCATGTTCGTGACCGATTTCGCCGGCTCAGTCTACTCCGCACGACTTGATGGATCCGGCGAACGAGATGTCCTCGAAGCACAGGGTAACCTCACCGGCATCGCATACGCCGAAATTCCGAAGGACAAGTGACATGTTGAAAAACAAACCCATTCGCCGAGTTGCCATTATTGGCACGGGTGTGATCGGCGCCAGCTGGACCGCACTCTTCCTCGCCAACGGCCTTGATGTGGTGGCGACAGACGTTGCGCCGGGCGCGGAAGCGGCATTGAAGCGCTTTGTTGCAACGGCCTGGCCCGCGCTGCAACGGCTTGGCCTCGCATCCGGTGCCTCCCAAAACAGGCTGTCATTCACCGCGGCCCTGACAGACGCCGTCAAGGATGCGGATCTGGTCCAGGAAAACGGACCCGAAAAGATTGATTTCAAGAAGACGCTCTATCGCCAACTGGACGAGTTGCTGCATCCCAGCGTTATCATCGCCTCAAGCTCGTCGGGCTTGACCATGAGCGATATCCAGTCGGGCGCCGCGATCCATCCGGAGCGCTGCGTCATCGCCCATCCCTTCAATCCGCCGCACTTGATCCCGCTGGTCGAGATCGTCGGCGGGGCAAAGACCTCTGAAGCGACGATCCGGCGCGCAGCGGAATTTTATTCGTCGATCGGGCAGCGGACGGTGCGCGTCAACAAGGAGATGCCAGGCCACGTCGCTAACCGTTTGCAGGCTGCATTGGCGCGCGAGGTTTATTACCTTGTCGCCGAGGGAGTCGTGAGCGCCGCCGACGTCGACACCGCCCTGTGCTGGGGCCCGGGCCTGCGCTGGGGCATCATGGGCAACATGATGCTCAATCACCTCGGCGGCGGTCCGGGCGGCATCGAGCACTTCTTCCAGCAGTTCAGCGGCCCGATGACGGCCTGGTGGAAGACCCTCGGCTCGCCGGTGCTAACTCCGGAAGTGCAAAAGAAGCTCATCGACAGCGTCCATGCCGAGGTCGGATCGCGCACCATTGAGGAGCTGGAGGCGGAGCGCGACGAAATCCTGCTCGGCCTGATTGAGCTTCGCAACAGAACGGCCAAGTCGAGCCAAACGAAAGTAACGGCGACGGTCGCCTGAGGTCAGGCATCACCGGCGAGACAAATCACGAGATCAATCATAAGTCCTTCGACTATTCCGGCTTTTAAGCCACAGCATCAGGAGTTCCAAATGCCCACCGCAACCGCAACACGCAAGATCGTCGCACCGAAGCCGGTCCCCGTACCGAACGCCGACTTCTATCAGCTGATCGAGCTGCTCACACCCGAGGAGAAAGCCGTCGTTACAAAAGTGCGGACATATATGCAGACCAAGGTCCAGCCGATCATCAACAAGTACTGGTCCGATGACGCCTTTCCGTTCGAGCTGCTGCCTTCGTTCAAGGAACTCGGTATCGGCGGGCTCGGCTACGAGGGTTACGGCTGCGCCGGCGGCAGCCAGAAGCTGTACGGCTTCGTCACGATGGAGATCGCGCGCGTCGACGCGTCGATCTGTACGTTCTGGGGCGTACACAGCGGCCTGGCGATGGGCTCGATCTATCTCGATGGCTCCGAGGAGCAGAAGCAGAAATGGCTGCCGCAAATGGCCCGTTACGAAAAGATCGGGTGTTTCGGGTTGACCGAGCCGCTGGTTGGTTCGGGAGCGAGCGGCGGGTTGACCACGACCGCCAAGCGCGAGGGCGACACCTGGATTCTCAATGGCCAGAAGCGGTGGATCGGCAACTCGACTTGGTGCGACCTCTCCATCATCTGGGCGCGCGATCTCGCGGACAACCAGGTCAAGGGTTTCATCATCGAGAACAAGTCGACGCCCGGCTTCAGCGTCGAGAAGATCGAGCACAAGATTGCGCTCAAGGTGGTCCAGAACGGTCAGATCACGCTGAAGGATGTACGGTTGCCTGAAGCGAACCGCCTGCAGGGCGGTAACTCGTTCCGCGACACGGCTCGGGTGCTGCGGATGACGCGATACATGGTCGGTTGGGCCTCAACCGGCATCCAGATGGGCGCATTCGAAGCGACCCTCAAATACGCCCAGGAGCGGCTGCAATTCGGCAAGCCGATCGCTTCGTTCCAGATGATTCAGGATCTGCTCGCCAAGATGCTTGCCAATCTGACCGCGTGCCAGTGCCTGATGCTCCGTCTGGCGCAGCTTGATGACGAAGGCAAGCTTGACGACCATCATGCGGCGCTGGCGAAGGCGTTCTGCACGGCGAAATCGCGCGAGACGGTCTCATGGGGCCGCGAGGTCCTGGGCGGCAACGGCATCGTCGCCGACTACAATCTCGCGCGCTTCTTCGCCGATGCCGAGGCGCTGTACTCCTACGAAGGCACATATCAGATGCAGAATCTGATCGTCGGCAAAGCCATCACCGGTCGCGGCGCCTTCGTGTGACATCCCGGCGGCCGGCGCTCCGACGCCGGCCGATCCCCCATGCAGGAGATATGACCATGGCTTCCGAAGCCGCATCAATCACACCTTCGCCGGCAACCGTGCCCGATTCGTTGCCCAGAGCGATATTGGCGCTTGCGAACGTGAAGTACGAGAAGAAGGGTTCGACCGCCTATGTGACGGTCAATCGGCCCAAGGTGCTCAACGCGCTCAACACGCCCACCTGGACCGATTTGCAGGCCGCATTCGAGGACGCAAAGGCCGACAAGTCCGTGCACGGCGTGATCCTCACCGGCGCGGGCGATAAGGCTTTCATCGCCGGCGCCGATATCAGCGAACTCGCGCATGTCGACGCCTACGAGGCGGAGGAGTCCAGCCGGTTTGGGCAGGGTGTACTGGACCTCATCGAAAATCTCGGCAAGCCGGTGATCGCGGCGATCAATGGCTTTGCGCTCGGCGGTGGCTGCGAGACGGCAATGGCCTGCACGATGAGGATCACGGCCGAGCATGCCAGATTTGGGCAGCCCGAAGTCAAGTTGGGCTTGCTGCCTGGCGGCGGCGGAACGCAGCGTTTGCCGCGGTTGGTGGGAAAGGGGCGGGCGTTGCAACTGATCCTCACGGGCGAGACGATCACCGCGCAGGAAGCTTACCGCATTGGTCTCGTCAACGAAATCGTCCCCGCGGCCAGCCTGATCGAGCGAGCCGAAGCGATTCTGAAGCAGATCGCGGCCAACGCGCCGATCGCCGTGAAGTTCTCGCTGGAGGCTGCGAACAAGGGGCTGGAAACCAGCCAAAGCGAGGGCCTTGCCCTTGAAGCCTCCTACTTCGGCATTTGCGCCGCTACCGAAGACAAGAAGGAGGGCACCACCGCCTTTCTCGAGAAGCGTGCACCGAAGTTTCACGGACACTGAATCGAGCGCGCGCGAGACCGGAAATTTGCTATGGCAACGCCTTCTCCCACCCCAGTTCCGACAGAGCGCTTCCGGTTGACCAGTCCGACGGACTGTGCATCGCGTGCGCCCGTTGGGACAGCCGCGGCCCGGCCCGGGCCGTGGTTCAGATCGCCCATGGGATGGGTGAACACATGGGGCGCTACGCCGATACCGTCGATGCGCTCGTTGCGGCGGGCCTCATCGTCTACGCCAACGATCATCGCGGGCACGGCCTCTCGGCCCACTCGCAATTGGGAGAATTAGGCAAGGGCGGCTTTGAACTTCTCGTCCAGGACATGGTCAGCCTGAGCGAGATCGCCAGAGAGGATAATCCCGACCTGCCGCTGCTCCTCCTGGGGCACGACATGGGATCCTTTGCCGCGCAGGGATACGTCATCGACCACAGCCACGAGATTGATGGTTTGATCCTCTCGGGATCGGGAGCGCTTGAAGGCTTCGCTCGGACCGCGCTTCAGGAAATCGCGGGTAGCAACCTGCTCAACGCCGCATTCGAGCCGGCGCGCACGCCCTTCGACTGGCTGTGCCGCGATCAGGCGATCGTCGATGCGTTCATGGCCGATCCTCTCTGCTTTGAAAAGCTTCATCCCGACTCTCTTGTTTCCTTCCTCGGCACCGCGCCGCGATTGTGCGATCGAGTCGCACTCGGCAAGGTCCGCAGCGATCTGCCGATCTATTTGTTCTCCGGAAGCGAAGACCCGGTCGGGCAGCAGCTGCGCGCCACAAACTGATTGCCCGCTACCGCGATGCCGGGCTGAGCGATATCGCCTTCGATTTTTATCCGGGCGGTCGGCACGAGATGCTGAACGAGATCAACCGGCGGCAGGTCCAAACCCGCCTGCTCAGCTGGATTTCCCGGACACTGGAAAAACTGAACGACGATGACCACAGCGTTTCAACCGCACTCGAACTTCAACACTAAGGAGACAAACATGCCGAACGACAACATCTTTTCCGGACTCAAGGTGGTGGATCTCGCGAGCTTTATCGCAGGTCCGAGCGCTGCCGTGATTCTGTCGGACTTCGGCGCCGACGTCATCAAGGTCGAGCCGCCGAACGGCGAGCTATTGCGAATTGCGAACCACCTGCCGCCGCAGCCGCTTTCCGAGGACGCTTACCCCTGGCACCTCGCGAATCGCAACAAGCGGGGTATGGAGCTTAATCTGAAAGCCCCGAGCGCGCAGCAAGTTCTCGAAAAGCTCGTCAAATGGGCTGACGTACTCATCGTCAATACGCCGCATCCCGCGCGCGCACGATTGAAGCTCGAATATCAGGATGTCGTGCGGTGGAATTCGCGGCTCATCTACGCGGACATCACGGGTTTCGGCGATAAGGGACCTGATGCGAATCTCCCCGGCTTCGACATCACCTCATACTGGGCGCGCAGCGGCCTGTTGTCGATGACGCGCGATGCCGGTTCGACGCCAACCTGGCCGGTGGCCGGCAGCGGCGACAATGCAACCGCCGTCGGGCTCTATTCGGCGATCGTCACTGCCTTGTACCGTCGCGAGCGCACCGGCGAGGGGGCGCATGTCACGACCTCGTTGCTTGCAGAAGGCGTATGGTCCGCCAGCGTCTCGATCCAGGCCGCGCTGTGCGATGCTAAATTCTTCGGGCTGCACGATCGCAAGAATCCTGCGAATGCGGCCATGAACGTCTGGCGCACCAAGGATGACACCTGGTTCGTTCTCATCATCACGCCCGACAAGCTGGCACCCGTCGCCAAGGCCATCGGCCGCCCTGATCTTCTCACCGATCCGCGGTTCTCCAATCCGGCGAAGCTGATGGCGAATATGCCGCAGCTCACGGCGATCCTCGACGAGATCTTCTCTGCCGAGCCGATGGCGCATTGGTACGAGGTGTTCAATGGCGTTCACGTGACGTTCGGAGCGGTGCGTGGACCGCAAGAGGTGATCAAGGATCCCCAGCTCCAGGCGAACGACATCATCGTTCCGCTCAATGGTGCCGGCGGCAAGCTGACGTCCACCATCAGCAGCCCGCTTCAGGTGCATGGCGTTGCCAAAGTGCCCGCAAAACGCGCCCCAAAGATTGGAGAACACAACGGGGAAGTTCTTCGGCAGCTCGGATTTAGCGCGGCCGAAATCGATGGTTTGCACGAAAGTGGTGCCATTCCGAAAACAAAGGAACATGCCGCTTAACGTGACGAACTGTCGGGGGCGGTAGGAGTGGCCCCGACACCTCGACTTGCAGCGAGATTTACCAAAGGCAACAGGACTTCGACGATGGCTGATACTGTTACCGAACATGCAGGAAGCGTTTTGCGGGTCCAGTTTAACCGGCCGACAAAGCGAAATGCGATGGCGTCAGCCATGTACGTGGCTCTCGCAGGCATCTTCAACGAGGCGGCGAATGACGAGAACACGCGTGTCGTCCTCTGGCACGGCGCGGGGGATTCGTTCTGCGCGGGTAACGATATCGAGGATTTTCTGAAGAACCCTCCGGGTCCAGGAGAATCTCCGCAGGCCGGCCTCATGAACGCATTGGTCAATTTCGACAAGCCATTGATCGCAGCGGTTCACGGCGCCGCCATCGGTGGCGGCACCACCATGCTGACGCACTGCGACTTCATCTACGCGGGCGAGAGCACGAAATTCCAGATGCCCTTCATCAATCTTGCTGTCGTACCGGAATTCGGATCGAGCATGCTCCATGCCGTTGCGGATCGGTCATGTTCGTGCGGCTGAGCTGATTTTGTTGGGAGTTCCCTTTGATGCCGGGCGCGCCGCGGAGTTGGGTCTGGTCACCGACGTTGTTTCCGATAAGGACGTGCTGGCAAGAGCGACGACGCTTCGCCCCATCGTCTCGTTCCATTCACCGGATGGCTGGCCCATTTGGGTTGCGGAGACAAATGCAATGGACGCGGAAATCATCGCCCAAACGAACGGGCTCTTCCCGCTGCAGAGCCGTCCCAAAGGCCTGTTTCAAGTGGCCATCCTGCTCGTGCGGAGAGAAGACGATCGTATGAGAAATCCACACATCGTCCGCGACACAGACGAACGACGGGGTGGAGCAATTCTCTGCACGGGCCCAACTGCCACCGCGCTCACTCAAGCGAAGTGTGACGGCGGTGAATCAATGCTGCCCAACGGCTATCACCAGCCAGCTGGCTCCGCGCAGAGTTCGCTCGGGTCGTCCGGCATAGCTGAGACGGGTCTACACGTCGATGGTTTTTCGATCGTTGTCCGCGTTGTCCCGGATGGCGGTTCAACAAAAAAGCCATCTGACTTTGGCGCGACATACACCGACATACAGACAATTCTTTCGAGCGCGCTTGAGAAGATTGTCGATCGGTTTCGTGGGGCGGACCCGCCCTCGACCAATTCGTCGAATCCGCAGCCGGAGCTCCTCCTGAGTGTGGCAGAGCTAGTCACACTACCTCAAGCGACGCCGACCGAGATAGTGCTGCGCGTCGGCCCCTGGAGCTCAACCTTCTCGAGCGAACGGCCAAACGTGGCGATCGGCAGATTGAGTTACTCCCGCGAGAGTTTCGGCTACTGCGATACATGATGGAGCGTAGCGACAAAGTGCTGACTCGAGCAAGGCTTCTGCAAGAAGTCTGGAATTACAAATTCGTTTCACAAACAAATCTTGTTGACGTTCACATGGGTCGACTTCGGCGCAAGGTAGACGGCGTGAATGAGCCGCCGATGATTCGTAGCGTCCGCGGCGCCGGATTTGTTCTGAACGTCAATCCTCTCTCTCGGGACGAACTATTGGAAGGCTAGCGCGAGCGGTCTGCCAGGCTGAATCTCGGAATGTCCATAGGATCGAGGTGCCAATCGATTCACACCAGTAAGGGCGAGCGTCATAAACCTTTGTATCGTTCCGTAACATCTTTAGATGCCGAACGATTACCTATGTTCAATTGAGCCGCCGGTCACGATCGTCTTAGCTGCATCCGTTAGAAAAGCGCACAGGCTCATGAAGTGCGACGGCGAAAATAGGATGGTCGACGAACACCTACAATAAAGCCAACAGGAGACAACAATGCCTCACTGCTCCGAAAGTCTTAGAACCGGCAGAGCCGCGCGATGCGCAGTTTGTGATGGCAAGTTTGGTCTTGTCCGCCACTACTCGTGGCGAACCCCGCTTTGTTCCAAGAAGTGCGTCGATCGCTTCAGGACTCGCAGGAACGATGACCGCAATTGGGTGGGCTGGCTCCAGATCGCCTTCAACCAGCTTCCAGCGAACCAGGCGAGCGCTTCATGACGGTCCAGATCTCACCTCCGCGCTGCCCAAACCATGACCGACGAGGCGATCGCGGGTCAGCTTAAGGCCCTTGCCGACGACTACCAGCGGCGGGCTGAGAATGCTTCGTATGTTGATGCGGCCAAAGCATTAGCTTGATCGGCTGCTAGCGAGTAAACGGTGAGGCGACCACACGCGCGGAGAGAGGCATGTACAACGATTCTTTGTTCAACGCTTTCGCGCGATCGTTCGAGGCGCGAAGCGAAACGGACATGTCGATGGCGGAATATCTGGAATCGTGTCGAGGCGATCCGATGCGATACGCAAATTCGGCCGAACGACTACTAGCAGCGATCGGTGAGCCTCAGATGATCGACACGGCCAAGGAC
>Ga0210392_10000786_pt1 | contig 17747 bp, 13 predicted proteins | sample IncBWC30OmetaG_FD_161057 | JGI IMG/M metagenome (GOLD analysis project Ga0210392, IMG submission 161057) | Forest soil microbial communities from Barre Woods Harvard Forest LTER site, Petersham, Massachusetts, United States - Inc-BW-C-30-O ...
CACGCTAGATTACGCTCGATTTCTCATATTTATCAATACTTTACGCCCTGCCTCGCAAATTCGTAATCAGTAGGTCAGCGGATCAACTCCGCTCATCGGCTCCATTTTCTTTCAATAACTTATAAGGGTGCTTTCAGATCTAGAGGCCGAGAGCAACTGACTATTGGTTGCAGTTATTTCCCGCAAGGATTTTAGTTTGAGCTACATACGTAAAAGCCGCGGAGTGTGCCAAAATTGTACCCCGATCTAAATCGATTGCAACTGCAACGACTACAACAGCTATGCCTGGCTCGCGCTCTTCGACAACCATTTCGACAAGAATTCCATTCAGGCGGTCAAGGTTGAGGCACATATCCCTCATTCTTAACCTCCAGACATGACTGACTTGGAATTGCAAACTCGTTGAGCAAATAGAGATGGACCACCGATTATCTCCCTGACCGGGCATGGTGACATTCCGACTACAGTGAAAGCAATGAAAGGCGGAGCTGCAGAGAAGTCGTCCACCAGATTGTTGCGCGTGTTGAGTAGAACGCACGCGGTAGCCAGCCTCGCCTCTCCCGTCGGAGCACTCCGAATGGAAACATCAAACAGTCCGAACCCCTGCTCCACCCCTCGCTGATCAACATCAAAATCCACCTCGGCGTTGATAACGCCTCTTAGGTATAGTCGATGTGTAAGCGCAATGTTGAAGTGTCCGGTTCGTGCAAAGCCTGATCTCTTAATACTTCTGCAAAGCTAAAGTATCGCTTTCCCTTCTTGGAACCAAGCCCCGGAAGGCGAGCTTAGGTGTGGGTCTCAGGCGCATCCGCATAGGAGCGTGTCCGCGACGTCAGCCTGGGGGCTAAAGTGGATTCATGAGCGGGTATAAATCCGAGCCGTCGTCGTTGAAGCGCGGAGGATTTGATGAATAGGCGTCGCGATGAAGTCATCGTAAGATTCGCAGGAATCTGCGGGGTCTTGGGCGCAATGTTGTTCTTTGCGGGCGACATGCTCTTCTACGGGTTCTTCGGATCGGCAGCAGAGGTTTGCCGCAAATACTTCCCGTGTCACATTGCACAGATCGGGAGGTGTCTTATGGTGGGTGGCCTCGTTGGCCCCCCGCAGCGGCTCTCTCTATTATCGGCTTCTGGCATGTCTTTCGACATGTGAGTTCAGTCTAGGTAACGGTCGGTAAGCTCATGCTGGCAGCATTCTTCTTCCTAATGGGTACTGGGAGTGCTGTGCATACTCTCTGGGCCGCAAAGGGATTAGCCGTGAAACACTGCGCTGAACAGGCCGGCCCGTGCGGTGAGTTGCTAAGCACTAGCGTGCAGTACTGGACTGTCGCCTATGATATGAGCGCAGTCGCCGGCTACTTCGGAGCGGGGATTCTGTTTTTCATGATTATCTTTGGCGTGACGTCGTATCCACGTTGGATGGTCCTTACGAATCTAGGAGTTCTCGCCTTATGTTATCCGACAGTTCTGCTCATACCGTCGCCTCTTGGGGCGATCGTGGCAGGCGGCTTCACGAATCTGACAATCGCTGTATTCTTCCTGACATCGACTCTAGTGACGTGGAGAAAAATACCGTCTCATTCAGGTGGTGTAGCCAACCCCTCCGCGATAACCGCTTACGACAAGCAAGTATCGTGACCCAATCTCCTAAACGCAAAATAGCCCGCCGCCAACGAAAGTGAACTGCCTGCGATGTCAGCTTTGTGGCAAGTTCGGTTACGACACCGGTCGAAGTTCCGGAAAATAGCACTTCGTTAACTGCATCCAAGATTTCCCAAGCGATTATCGCAGAGCCTAAATTGCCCTACCTGTAATATGTAACAGCTGTGCGGCCGCGATGGCCAGAGCCGGCTTGTGTTCCGAAGTTCGGGCAGGGGAGGAATGATGAGAATCACACTGAATATCGTTGCCAGTCTTTTGGTTCTAGCCGGCGTGACTTGGTTCCTGCAAGGGATCAATGTACTTCCTGGTAGTTTTATGACCGGACAGACGAGGTGGGCGGTTTATGGTGCTATAGCCGTTGCAGTGGGCATCGCTTTATTGCTAAGAGCTAACTGGCTGCGAAAAGAGCGTTGATTAACCTTGAGCCGAAGCACTGCTTGTTCAACATGATTCCTTCCCCATCGAATCCTGATTGGTTCAACTCGGTCAAGAACCCATAATTTCTGATCACGCGCTATCTGGAAGTGCTCCTGCGGATAGCCTGCAAGGTCGGGATTTTCGGAAAGTTCGTCACCAGCCATCTGCGACTGATACCTTCGGCAGTCTTCATGGTGGCTTGGACTGGGGGTTTGTTCCACTGGCATAATGCGCAGGTCACGATGCCGCGATCAGGGCGAGGTCTCTATGGAATATGACGAAGACAAGGTCGACGAAATGATTCTCGCGCTCCTACACTTGACAACCTTCAAGGATGGTATGGGCATGCGCGCCTGGAAAGGACATCACTGGAGCGCCATGGAGCGCCTTTACAAAAGAGGATACATTTCCGACCCTCAGAGCAAGGCAAAGTCCGTAAGAATGACGGAGGCAGGCGTGCAAAGGGCGCAAGAACTCTTCGAACAGCACTTCGTTCGAAAAGTCTAGCTCTAGCTATTCCGAACTCGCCTTAAGCCCCGTTTTTGTGCAATTCGACGCCGAGTGCGAATCGTCGTTCGACAGCATTGTTTCCGGATTGCCGACCACCCGGAAACAAACGCACAGAATACCGGTCAGTTCGCTCCACTCCGCCTCTCTCTCTTTGTTTTGAACCATCGGCACGAGGTACTCACGGGACGTATTCGATCTCCGGATACTCTGGTTGGCTTCTGGGCACCGATGCTTGTGCCCCTTTGAGATATACATCGAAGAAAGTGCTGAAGGACAAAACGACAGTTCTCAGATGAAGCAATGAGATGGCGCAAGGAGAGTTTGGGATCTCTCCTTGCGCCATATACATTCTTCGATCATCTAAGGCTTCGAGAGTCAGCAAAGCTCTTCTATTCACTGACCGCCCGGTGACGCTATCGATGCCTGCTTTGACTGTGTCTTGCTCTCTTGCCAGCGTTTGATAAGCTCGGAGCGGTTCTGTCGCAGGTCCTGACGGCTGCGTACTGTTGGGTAAGGTAGGTTGTCGCCCATCGTTCCCTGCCACAACACACGGTTGAATGCGTCTGCATCGATTCGATCCGCATCGGAGAAATCAAAGCCCTTGGTTTTGGCAGCCCACCATGCCGCATCATGCAGAGGTGGTACAGCTGCGCTGATCTGGACTCCGGGTGTGCTACATGCGGGAACCAGATTGGGATCTACCGGCGCTGTGCAGAGATCCCCTGGAATGATTGCCGAATATGGAGTGAAGTCTGGCTTTTGTGTGAATACGTCTGCCATGGGCGCGGCATCCGCATCACGGAAATTGAGGTGGTTGATGCCCATCAGGTCTTCGATGGTGCGCAGGACGTTGACCGTGTTGTAGTTCGTCGAAATCGTAACGCCGCGCTTGCTGTAGGGCGAGATAACGTAAGCAAAGGAGCGATGCGAGTCGACGTGATCCGAACCGTTCTGGGCGTCGTCTTCAAGGATAAAGATTGCCGTATCGCGCCAGTACGGGGAGTGGCTGATAATGTCTGTCACGCGGCCGATGGCGTAGTCGTTATCCGAGATCTGGAGCTCCGCGCTTCCCAGCCCTGCAATAGCCGTCCCGAAGCTGCCATTGTGATCGTGGGGCAAACGAAGCAACGTAAGGTTGGGCAAGCCGTTCACTCCCATATCCCGTTGCCACTCGTTGACGAGGTAGGTATCAGCGTTGTTCTGGTCGAATCCGCGGTAGTAAATGTCCGTCAAACCGAGCAATGCAGGCTGTTCTTCGATGGCCTGCGGAATCTTCGTGTCAAAAGGGGTAGGCGAAATCGGGATGTAGGTGGGAACTTTGGAATCGGGCTTTGTCGGATCGCCGCCGCTGCTGATGTAATACGACTGATCAAGGAAGAAGCCATAATTGTGCACGGTCTTGTGAGCGCGTAACGCCGAATCCCACAGATAGCCGCCCACTTTTTCCGCGTCGAGATCATCGTTAGCGCCTTCTGGGCTGTCAACGTTCTTTGTCCCGGGAAGGATGTTCGAGCTGCCGGTAGGATCGAGAAGGGTGAGCAGGCGTTCATTCAAAGGCGAGGGATCCTTGGCGAACTCCGGCAGGCCGACACCTATAAAGCGATTTGAACCTTCGGAGTCGGTGGTGACTCCGCCGCCGCCGTTTCCGTAATTCACAGCAACAGTCTTCTCGTTATAGTCGGTTGAGTGAGCGTAGGTAGACCAGTCCCAGCCTGTTCCGCTGACTTCGCCGGTGGCATAGAAGTTATCGAGAAGACCGAAGGTAAGGGCAAGGCTGTGGTGGTTGGGCGATACAGGCTGTGGCCATTGATTGAGCAAAGGGTCGCCATTGCCGCGTTCCAGATCGCCGAGCATCTGGTCGTACGTCTTGTTCTCTTTGATGATGTAGATGATGTGGTTGATCTTGTGCTGCAGGTAGGCCATGGTGGGATCATTGCGACGGTTGACCACGCCATTGTTGCGATTCACCTGCTCCGTAAGTTCCTCGAGCTTGCCACGGCTCGGAACGGGAATGGTGTTGAGTTGCGCCTTTTCCAGAGGATAGGAGCGCTGCGTGCGAAATTCAGGATTAGCAGCCGCGTTTCCCGGATTGGGGCCCGAGTTGCTCTTGAACGTCGATACGTAGAGAGTGGAACCGTTCGCTCCCACCGAGACCGATGTCGGGTACCAGCCGGTAGGAATACGTCCCTCCAACTCACCACTCCACAGGTTCACGATAGCAACCGAGTTCTCCGTTGCGAGCGTCACGTACAACGTGTTGCCATCAGGACTGATGGTAGCGGAGTTGGCATTAAGTCCCTTGTATCTGTCTCCCGGCCGCGAGAGTTGCAAGGTTTTCTCGACTCGACTGGTTGCAGTATCGATCACCGAAATCGTGTCGCTGTTCCCGTTCACAACATAGAGTCTGCTCTGATCGCTCGAAAGCACCATGCGGTTCGGCTGATCGCCGACAGCGATCGATGAGAATTTGCCGGTCTTGACGTCGACTACCATCACCTGGTCGTCACGTAGACTGGTCACATAGGCTGTGCGGGCGGCGCCATCTTTGTCGCTTACGATCGCTACATCGTAGGGATATTCACCTTGGGCGACGGTCTCCCCGGGGTTGAAGAAGTGGACTTCCCGGATGGCGGTCCGGCTTGTTGTGTCCACGATCGACAAGGAATCGTTCTCGAAGTTAGCGGCAGCAAGCGTTTTGCCGTCACGGCTAACGGCAATGCCGGCGACCACTGCGCCTCTCACCAGGGCTGGAGCCGCCGCCGCCGCCCGGGTACCTTTGAGTAGGCTGCCATCGTAATGCGGAATCGGCGCAGTCTGATTCGAGTTGTGGCCTAAGAGGATGAACGGTGCATCGGGCGCATACTGGCCGCCGCTTTGCTTGTAGACATAAACCCGGTCATCGTCCCCGCCGGAAATATAGAAGCGCGAGCCGTCAGGTGCCCAGGTAAGGCCACTGAAGGTATCGGGTATGCTGATTTGCTGTTGCTTGGTTGCGGCTCCGTGATCGTCAAGATGGAAGACAAAGACCCATTCGTCATTCTTAGTCGTACCAACTGGCGTGCCCGTGATCGGGTCGAGGGTTGGAAAAGTGATGGGCGTGCCGTCCGGCTGGCTGTTATTCCTGTTCCAGCCGCTGGTTAGAACCAACAGTGTCTTGCCATCAGGGCTGAGTGCGGTGTTTACAGCTTCAGACGCATCCGCGTTTCCGTCCACGCGGAGCCCGGTGGCCAGAACTTGGATCGTCGAGCCGGGCGCGGCAGTGGGAGTAATAAACTGTCCCGTCGGCAGAAGAGAGTGATCGTTGTAGTTGCCGACGGGCAGTGTAGTCGTGCCTTCGTTCCTGTCTTGCTCGTCGTGGAATTGACCTGCATTGGCGAGTAGCGGCATCAGGGAGAGTACCGCCAAGGAGCTGATGGAACGGATTTGGCTTATCATGCATACGTTCTACTGCTCTCTTCGTGTCGTAGGTGTCATGGTTGCATGAACATGTTGTCAAATCACTTGAATCTTTGGCTTGTGGACGATCACCTTAAGTCCAGAGCAACGGGATGCGCATCGTTGGTCGAGAGTGCCATCGTGTTGAATATTTTCACGGGTCTGTCGAGGGCGACGCTCCCGTTGGTGATGAAGCGGGAGCCGGCGTCTAAAGGCGGAGTCGTAACGCGAGTTGGATTTCGCGAGGCGTTCCCGTTCCAACCGGACCTGTGTTAACCGTGTTGATAATCCGCCCGAAGGTGCTGGTCGAGAGGTCAGCCAGCGGAAGCCCGTACTGCGCGCGATTGAAGAGGTTGAAGACCTCGCTGCGGAACTCCAATTGCATAAATTCTCTGATGGGAATCTGTTTGCTCAGCGCCAGGTCTGCTTGCCAGAACCCGGGACCGCGCACGATATTTCGAGGCGCGTTGCCGTAGCCGCTTCCCGTAACCGGTGCAAAAGCCGCAGGATTGATCCAGTGCGAGATCCCACGGCCGCCAGGCGGGATCAGCGAGACGCCGGGGATGAGGTTGGGACGCTGATTCGTGGTGTAGCCGGTCGCAACCGAGGAGCTTGACCGGTCTTCTGTCACATTTACCGGGAGGCCGCTCCGTGCTGTAACGATGGGGGAGACGGTCCAATTGCCGAGGACTGCCGCGGCAAAGCGCTCGACGAAACCACTCGAGGCTGCGTTGTTCAGGTACGCACGGCCGGGCCCAAAGGGCAGATCATAGACTGCGTTCGCCGAAAAGACGTTGCGCACATCGAAGTCACCGGAGGCCCGTTCACAGGATGGACAAGCCGGATTCTGAGGAAAGTCGGAGTCGCCGCCCCCGGGCGAATCCTGATCGATCTCATGAGACCAGCTGTAGTAAGCGCGAAGTAGCAGACCGCGGGTGAAGGTGCGCTGGAGACCTTCCACCAGCGCCTGATACGAGCTGTTGTTCAGGTTGCCTCGAGACTGTACTTGCCCAAAGGCCGGATAGGGACGAAGACCAGTCGATGGATCGATCAGGTTTACATAGGAGGTGTTGAGCAGATACGTCCCCTTGCTGCCGACGTAGGAGAGCGTGTTGACGAAGTGCGATGGCAACGCCTGCTGAAAGGACAGTCCCCACTCGGTAACATACGAGTCTTTGCGGGCGCGATCGGCGTCGCGTGCACTTACCGTACCCGGGCCGTTCAGGAATGGTGAAATTGGGAACGCAAGCGCAGGCGTCGACTTCAGGCTGAGAGAGTACTGGCCGACTTCGTTGCTGATAGGAAAGTTCTGGTCGTCGAGTTGACCATCGCCGTGATAGAGACCGAAGCCGGCGCGAAAGACTGTGTCGCCGCCATAGGCTGCGGGTGCCCAGGCGACTGAGACGCGTGGGTCCACATCGAGCGTATTCGGGTTGCCAAAGCTGGCGCCAGTGCCGCAGAAGCCCTGGGGTCCACACGTGATGAAATCAAACGGATTGGCCCTGCCGAAGACCTCATGAAAGAGGTTGTAGAAGGAGTAGCGAACGCCCAGGTTCAGCGTCAGGTTGGGGCTCAGCTTCCACTCGTCCTGCACATAGCTATAGAGTTCGGTCTTCCGCAAGCCATTAACCGGCAGCGGATTCGCGTAAGACGCAGAACTCACTGAGTTCGCCAGGAAGCTGGCTGTAGAAGAGAAGGTGACCGTCCCACTAGCGGTATTGCCCTGGTTGAGTTGGATCCGACGCACCTCCACGCCGACCTTCAAGGTATGCGCACCGCGCACGAAGGTGAGGCCATCGATGTAGGAGAACGAGTTGCCGACGCCGAGCTTGTACTGGTTATTGCTCAACGTCGTAAAGCCGGAGACTGCCACGGCGGTGGCAAGCCCCAGGGTGCTCTGGTTGGTGGTGTAGACGTTGCCGCGATTGAAGCCGAACTTGGCCTCGTTGACCAGCGAGGAAGAGAAGACGTGGAGAAATTCGAGCTCGCCGTTCACCGGCCGCGATGCGATCTGCTGGCGGTCGTTGAGGTAGCTTCCGCCCTGCGCGAGCGGCGCATCGCTGACCGCGGCATCGAAGTTGAAGCGCAGATAAGCCGAGTTACTCGCCGAGAACTGATGATCGAGCCGCAGCACACCGGAGTCTTCGCGATCAAGCTGGCGGCCTGAGCCGACAAACTCGGCGACCTGAGTACTGCCCGCGACGGGCAACGTGCCTTCGGGATAAGCCTTGAGGATCGGTACCAGCGCGGGATTGGCCGCGGCCACCTGCGCCTTGAAGGCGTCGGTTGGCACAAACCCGGGTAAGGTTTGGCCGAGGGTCTGGCGGAGGCCTTCGTAGGTAATGAAGTAAAAGCTCCGGTCGCGCACCAGGGGCCCGCCAATGGCTCCGCCGAACTGGTTGAGCCGGAAGGCCGGCTTGCTCGCGTCAAGCGTATCGTCCGGTTGCCGGGCGTCAAAGATATCGTTGCGCACGAACCAGAAGACGCTGCCATGCACTTGGTTCGATCCAGATTTCGATGCGACCGCGATCTGTCCGCCGGGCGCGACCCCCTTCTCGGCCGTGAAGAGCATGGTGTCGATCTGGAACTCGGCGATGGATTCCATCGGAATCGCGAGGCGCACAAACGGCTGCTGAGCCTGGTTCACGATGTTCGTCGCGTCGATGCCGTCGAACGTGACGGCATTATCGTCGATACCCTTGCCTGCAAAGCGGATGCTGCGCTGATTGCTGCCTCCGGTGTCGACCCCACCGGGAACCAGCGCCGTCAGGGTCGACCAGTTGCGTCCGTTGAGTGGAAGCTCCTTGAGTTGCTGTGGCTCCGTGCGCGCTCCGAGGGCGTCCGAGGTTCGGTCGAACTCGCTCCCCATCTCGACCGTCACAGCCTGGGCCACTCCCGCAACGCCCAGCGAGACATCCAGAGTGCTGGTGTGACCGACTGTCTGCTGCACGCCATCGTACACGCGATCCTGAAAACCCGGTGCCGAACAGGTCACGCGATAGAGGCCAATTGGCAGATCGGGGATGGCATAAACGCCGGTGGAAGAGCTGACCGCTTCGCGATGAAGGCCAGTGGCAAGCTGAACGGCAACGATATGTGCGCCCGGAAGCCGCCGGCCGGCAGAATCTCCCACGGTTCCACTCAGCCCGGCGAGGTCAATCTGCGCTAGGCAGGACGAAGACATCAAGCCTACGACTGAAACGAGCACAAGGCGAAGGTTTCGGAAGCACATGGTAGTCGCATTCGTAGAAAGTTCGTCGACAGGTGTACGCAGTCTCCTGTGTGACGGGACCGCATGAGTTAACGTTTAGAGATTAGAGCGCGGAGATTGCCGAACGAATCGCACGTCATACAAGACAGCACGTTGTAGGTTAAGTTGCAGGTTAGGAATTTGGCCCCTTTTGCTGCTCGCCACTTGATGATGCCGTTGGGACCGGCTGGCCGGTCCCAACGATTTGCGGGGTAATGTGGGCTATTTGTCGTCGTCATCAGCATCGGTACTGGAGGAGCGGTTTGAGGCAACAACTGGAGCAGGCGTTCCCTTGAGGCCTTCCCAAAGGATCTTGTTGTAGAGTTCGGCCGGAACGCGGTCTTCTTCCGAAAAGTCGAAGCCGCGGGTTTTCGCCGCCCAGTACTGCGCGTCATGAGTCGACTTCAGGTTCGGACCCGTTGCGAATTTCGTCGTATTTGGGTCCAGCCCCAGCGTGGTCGATTTCAGAAGGGTCGAAGCGACGGCATTGAAGGTCCACTTGCCGGACGATTCAATGTCGAAAACATCCGCCATCGGCCGCGCATAAAAGGTGTTCAGGTTGATGTGTTCCGTGCCAAAGATGTCCTCGATGGTGCGAATCACGCTGGGTTGACTGTAGCGGGTGCTTACGACGGCCCGCTTCTTGACATAGGGGCCAACGAAGTAGGTGGTAGCGCGATGCGAATTGACGTGGTCCGCTCCGTCCTGAGAGTCATCTTCGATAATGATAATCAGGGTGTCCTTCGCGTAGGGGCTATGAGCGACAGCCTGAACTAGGAGGCCGACAGCGTAGTCGTTATCAGCCTGTTGGAGTTCCGGTGTGTTGACGCCGCCTAGCGCCGAGCTGAAACTGCCCGTGTGATCGTGGCTCAGCCCACGGATCATCTCAAGCGACGGCAGATCGCCGTTGGCGACGAATTGCTGGAACTCACGGTTCCATTCGTTGAAGCGCCAGACATCCGGATAGGCCTGATCGTAAGCGCGGAAGTACGGATCATAGAATCCGTTCTCATAGATAAGTTGATTGGCCGTCGTGGTCTGGATGACGCCGGCGGCGAAAGGATCAGAGATGGGTTTTGCGATGGTTCCAATACTGCCTGGAGTGTTGGCCATCCAGCCGTAGTTACGAATCGTTCCACCCGCGTTAAGCACTGCGTTGAAGATGTACCCCTGCTGATAACCGCTGGGGCCGTCGGTAGCGGCATGGTCGCCATCACCCGCCAGGATGTTGGGCGTGCCGCCCTTGAGCGAGGCAGTGGCCTTGCTATAGGGCGTGGTTGCGCCGGTTGGGTCAAAGAAAAAGTCGCGCCCGGCAACGGTTTTCAAGTTGCTTGGAATATTGCGGTTCTGGCCTTCGCCCTCATAGGAGAGGCCGCGGTTGACGCGCGCATAGTTGATTTGCTGGGTGACCGTCTCGGTATTAGTCACTCGGCCACGCATGGACCACGACCAACCGTCCATCGAACCGTCGCCCGGATCCATGAAGTTGTCCAGGGTCACGAACTCCCGCGCCATGCGATGGAAGCTGGGTGTGGCCCGCTCGCCGAAGAGAGTCAGCGAAGGGTCGCCATTGGAATGATTGCCCAGATCGCCCAAAATCTGATCGAACGTGCGGTTTTCTTTCACGATGTAGATAATGTGTTTGATCTTCGAATGAAGGAAGTGCATTACCTCCTCGTCTTCTTCGGAGGGCTTGAGAGAGTATCCGTTGTTCGCGGCGACCTGTGACGTCAAATCCCAGAAGCGGTTAGCGTCCGGAACCTGAGCGCTTACCAGCGATGCGTGTTCCAGCTGGAATTGATACTGGTTGTTCGCATTCAGCTTGGCGGATTCGGCCGCATTGCCGCCCGGAAAGGTGATGTACTGGACGGAGGCCAGGTTGCCGTATCCATAGCCTGGGTTTGGACCCGTGTCGCTCTTGCCGTTGATGATGTACATCCAGCTACCGTCGGCGCTGAATGCGACATCGGTCGGGTCGTATGCTGTCGGGAGAAGGCCGATCGTGCGGAAGGCCTGCCCGCCAGTTAGGGGTATCACTGCGATCGAGTTCGAACCCGCGTTGACCGCATAGAGCATCTTTGTGACGGGGTTGATGGTGATCGCGGTCGGCGACGCGCCAGTTGCGTTCGCGGGCAAATCCAGACTGGCGGGACCGCGTGTGTCGATCTTGTGAATGATCGTATTGGTTGCGGTATCAATGACGGCAACCTGGTCCTGGTTATCCTGCGCAACAAAGAGCGTCAAACCGTCCGCGCTGAGCGTCATGCCGTTCGGATTGCCGTCCAGTTGGATGCGCGCGACCAAGGAGCCGGCGGTAGGGCTGCCAACGTTGACGGCGATCACTTCACGGTCGCGATCGGCGCCAACATAGGCAATGGTTCCTTTCAACACCACGGCATAGGGGAACGTTCCGCCCTTGGTGCCGGCTGGTGCGCCTGATGTGGAATAGGGCCGCAGATCGTATTCATAGCGCACGGTTCCGGAGGCAGTGTCAATCACGCTGATCGAATCGTTGTAGTTGTTGGCGGCCACAAGCGTCGTGCCGTCGGCGGTTATGGCAAGTCCAGCCGCGTTGGGCTCGACACTCAGGCCGAGGCCGGTCGTATTGGCAGCGTTGGAGAGACAGCCATTCGGAGCATGCCCAAGGCTGATCTTGGTCTTTAGGACGAAGCTGGTGCCGTTGTTGCTGTAGGCATAAACCGCGTCGTCACAGCCACCGGCAGTATACAGCGCCTGACTGCTTGGCGCCCAGACCAGACCGACGTGCGCATTGAGCTGCTGGATCACTTGCTTGAGGACGGGATTAGTCTTATTCGCACCCGAAATGTCGTATAGAAACAGGAACTGTGTGGAAGCCGCCTTATCGACGACACCGGTTGAGTCGTAGAGCGAGTTCATCCCAGCGGTCAAGATCGCCAGGGTCTTGCCGTCCGGGCTTGCCACGGCTTTTACCGCTTGACCTGCGACGAAGTTGGGATACTTGGCGAGGCCGGGGTTCAGGTCCTGCTGAACAACGTCAGCCAGGGCCTTCGGTGTTATATACAAACCTGGCGGCGTCGGTGACTTTTTGCTTTGGTCGTCGTGGTCGTCCTGAAACCGCGCGTTGTTTAGCGCGTTCGCGGAGTCCGCAAGTTGGGGTAGACCCTGTCCTTGCACAGATGAGGCCAAACCAAACGCTAGTACGGCCAGACTGATCGTGCCTTCAATGCCGTGATTCCACTTCTTCATAGGTACCTCCGAGGTTTGAGGGCGGGGGACAACTTTGCGAAGTGTCTTTTTTCGCGATTCCCAGAGGAAGATCACGGGACAGGGGCGTGCACCTGTCTCTGAAGTGTGTTCTGGGGAGACGATCAACACATTTCGCGACTATCTGCAATGCGGGCTTTTCTAGACAGATGTGACGAGTTGGATTTGAAGGGTCTTGGGTTACTGCATCGTTAGCGCTCTATAAATTCCTCGCGAAAGAGGATTGCAGACGAAATGGTTACACTCGATCGTGGGCGAGCCCCTGTGCTCTCATCCCCGATACTCCCTTCCGCGCGACCGTTGGAAAGGCATCTCAGCGAGCTGGCAAAAAGCCACCTTGTTTTCCCGCGCCACCATCCACGCGTGCTCAAGGAGCACGCCTCAACCCCCTGGAGAAGTCCGCATGATGAAACCACCGTCTGGATCCTGACGTACATGCTACTTGTCGCTGCCTTCGCCTATGTGATCGGCTGGGTCTCTGGCGAACTCGTCTGCCGCTGCAAAAACGCAGAGGAGAAGGTCTCGGAGCTCTCCCAACAACGTGAACACTCTTGCTCCGGAGCAGAGCAGCAGCGTCAGTTCAAAGAGCTGCGCAGCGTCCTGAACGACGTTCACAAGCACATCGTCGCTGTCTCAAAAGCCGTCAAAATCCCCGGATCTCATCGATTCGGCCGTTCCACAAGGTGTGGGTTCTGAAATACGTCCCGTGCGCAATGGCTTACGAGGCTATCGTCCTCAAGCGCGATGTCAATTTTCTCAAATGTCGTTACCCAAAGGCAGGGCCGCCTTAGATTACATCTTACAAAGAGATTCACTAGTTGCGTCTAATCAAGAGCTTAGGTGTAGAACATCTTGCCTAGGCGTCTTTTTTTTATGATGTTGTAAGTTCACAACTTTTTGCAATTTGTTGCTTTGTTGTGACATATCGTCGAATTTCCACGCTTATTCTTCAATCCGATGGATAAGAGGCGCCTCTCTCCGAAAAGCGCACTGGCGTCTCTCCGAAAGCGCGCACGTATGTTAAGGTTTAGAGTTCGACGCTGGTCCGAGCGCCCACGCATGTTGGTGTTCATGCTGGGAGTTATGCTGCCCGCGGCCGCGCTCATCGCAGTCGGTGTATGGCACCTCACAACCATACAGCGTGAAAAAGCGATCGAAGCCGTCTTTCAACGGGAGTTTCAAGAGGTCTTGGCTATCGCCGAAAAGCGGATTGATGCGCGCGCATATGATATCGCCGAGGAAGCCACTGCGAAATTTCCCGATGCGAACCAAGGCGACAAACTCGAGGCTTTCCTGACGGCACACCCGGACATCGCCTCTGCGTTTCTGTGGACCGGGAAAGGCCACCTCGAGATTCAATCTCAGCCTGTTCGGAGGGGCGATCCTGAAACGGATAAAGAAAACAAGGAGCTCTCATCCATGCTCGGACCTTGGTTTGATTTGGAGCCCAAAGACGTGTTCGCCAAGCTCAAGAAGACCCACGCGGTTGAAGGGCGGCACGTCTACCTTACTAACAATTGGGTTACCAGGGGTGACAGGATGCAGTATCAGTCTTTGGTGGTATTCGTGCCTCGCGGTTCGACTGCGGAGCATCCCGCTCTGGCAGGGTTTGTCTACGATACCGACTATCTAAGTAGCAAGTTTTTTCCGCAAGCGCTGAACGATGTGATGCCAAATCAAAACAGTAATGATTCATCGCATCAACCTGTGATGATGGTACGGACTGCAAAGGACCACGCGCCTTTGGCTGCTTCGATTAGTTGGGATGGAGGTTCGCCTGAAGTAGAGCGTAGTTTTGAAAGTGTCTTCCCCGGGCTGATTTTGGGAATTAAGCTGCGCGGGACCACGACTGCGAACATCGGCAACCACTTTGTGCGGATGGCCTTCCTTATTCTCGGAGCGCTTTCGTTGCTGATGGGCGGAGGGGTGCTGCTCGCCTATCGAAACGTCGCGCGCGAACTTGGACTGGCGAAATTGAAATCCGATTTTGTCTCTAACGTCTCGCACGAGCTGAGAACGCCTCTGGCGCTTATCCGCCTTTATGCGGAGACGCTCGAACTGGGACGCATCTCCAGCCCGGGAAAGCATCAGGAATATTACGAGATCATTCGCAAAGAGAGTGAGCGGTTGACTTCGCTCATCAACAACATTCTGGACTTTTCGCGTATCGAGTCGGGCAAGAAAGAATACAGCTTCCGCGAAACCGATGTGGCCGATCTGGTACGGGGCACGCTGGAATCTTACCGTTTTGAAATCGAGCAAAACGGGTTCCAGTTCGAGCAGAAGATCGACAACGATCTGCCACAGGTGTGGGTAGATCGGGAAGCAATTGCACGTTCGCTGCTGAATCTAGTGAACAACGCGGTGAAGTATTCGGCGACAGAGAAATACCTTGGGATAAACCTCTACCAGCATAATGGTGGCGTCAATCTTGAGGTTGTCGACCACGGAATCGGGATTCCTGCGAAGGAGCAGCCCAAAATCTTCGAGAAGTTCTATCGAGTGGGCGATCCACTGGTGCATAACACAAAGGGAAGCGGACTGGGGTTATCTCTGGTCCGCCACATCGTGCAGGCTCACGGAGGTGAAGTTGCGGTGGAAAGCGAGCCCGGTCAAGGCAGTAAGTTCATCATTACTTTGCCGGTGCAGGCTGCAGTGGTCCAGCAGGGGAGAGGGATGTCGGCATGAGACAACAAGATAAGGCGAATGTAACTGAAGCACCGAGGCCAGCGAGAATTCTTGTCGTGGAGGACGAGCCCAATATGGTGGCTGGACTCCGAGACAATTTCGAGTTTGAAGGCTACGAAGTGATTACTGCGGGCGATGGGATCGAAGGCCTTCGGCGAGCGCTGGAAGAGTCTCCCGATCTTGTGGTCCTGGATGTCATGATGCCCCGGATGAGCGGACTGGAAGTATGCAAGCAATTACGCGCTCAACGCGGTTCCATCCCTATCATCATGCTGACTGCGCGCGGCCAGGAACTAGACAAAGTTGTGGGCCTCGAACTCGGCGCGGACGACTATGTGACTAAGCCCTTTTCAATCCGCGAGTTGCTTGCGCGAGTCAAGGCAGTGCTGCGACGCACGACAGTTGTTCCCAAACATCAGGATCAACACTCCTTCGGTAACGTGCAAGTCGATCTGCGCCGTCATCGCGTGCTCAGGTCAGGCAAGGCTCTTGAGGTTTCCTCCAAGGAGTTCGAACTGTTGAAGTATTTCATCTGTCATTCTGGCGAAACGCTGACTCGCGATCGTCTTCTGGAAGAGGTTTGGGGATACGAGAATTACCCAACGACCCGGACGGTGGATACTCACCTGGTACGTCTGCGCCAAAAACTTGAGCCCGATCCCGAACAACCACAGTACTTCCTCACAGTGCATGGAACAGGATATCGATTCGTCGGCTAAAGCAACGATCATAATCTAAAGGAGTTGGCTATGAACGCCGCAACGGTATTGCCGGGAAATGAAGGCGAGTTCCGGACCAAGGGCAGGAGCCGAAATTACAGCTTGCCCCAATCCTCCATCGTGGCGTCAATGCCGCCACCTCCATCGATTGCGCCACCGAGGGACGAGGTGGACTCACTTCTGCGAGAGAAACTTGATCTCCATTCCGAGTTGTTCGAGGCAGCACAGATCCAGCGCAAGCTAAGCGGCCCGCGTGAATTTCGGCAGGGCAGTCTACAGTTCGCAAGCGAGGTCTTTGCGGCGCGCTTTCTCTCCGGAGATTTCACAACGTTTCTGAAAAGCGGTTCCAGTGTTCTGATGGCGCACGGAGACATTGCAGGTAAGGGTATTGCGGCTGGAATGTGGTTCACCAACCTTGCAGGGCTTTTGCAACGTTACGGAGGCCCATATTCTGACCCGACAAGGATCGCCGCGGAGATCAACCGCCACATCTGCCATCTGCGGCCGGTTGCGCCCTTCGTCACAGCATTTCTTGCACGGATTGACTGCGATTTCGGAGATCTGACCTACTGCAATGCCGGCCATTTCCCGCCAATATTGCTCCGCGCGGATGGACGAACTGAACTGCTAGAGAGGGGCGGTCCGCTGTTGGGTGCTATCGAAGGTGCGGAGTTCCAGTTGGGCGAAGTGTTTCTCCAACCCAGGGACACGCTTGTCGCATACTCCGATGGCGTACTTGAATGCCGCAACACTTCAGACGAAGAGTTCGGGTTGGATCGGATACTGGAGGCATTACGACAGGCCGAATCATCATCCGCTCCGGCCACCCTCATGATGCTGCTGGCCACGTTACAGGACTTCGCGAACGGCAGTCCGCTTTGCGACGACGTCAGTTTGACAGTGATTCAACGATGATTCGTGTTTCTTCTTGCTTTCATTGAGATATAGCCATCTGTCGGCGAGTCAAAGCGGTTACTGTGTTTCAAAAGGGGCAATCGAGGCATTGGTGTTGAGGAGCCTTTTAGGTACAACAGGGGAACAGTCATCAGTTCGGCTTAGCTGTGTTCGATTCCGCTAAGTTACGGTCAGTCAGCAACTTAGGCCTACGCTAGATTACGCTCGATTTCTCATATTTATCAATACTTTACGCCCTGCCTCGCAAATTCGTAATCAGTAGGTCAGCGGTTCAACTCCGTTCATCGGCTCCATTCTTTCAATGGCTTATAGGGGGTGCTTTAGATTTGGTGGCTTAGATCGGAGGCACGGGCGCCATCTGCCCGGCGCGGCCACCGCGGCACCAGTCTCCTGAATCATAAATGGCTTAGGTCACATTGAGCGGTGCGTGGCATAACTACGACTAGCTAGAACGCAACTTATATAGGTTCCGCGCAGAACATTCGCGCGCACCCATAGACTCGGAGGTGCTGATTTGAGCCGAACAAACCTGCCGAGTAGCCCTAATCACCAGAGACCCTTCTCCGTCACGGGTCTGCGCCAAGTCCTTCGCGACGCCTGGGCAATGACTCATCCATTCTGGTTCTCGGAGGACCGCTGGGCTCTGGTTCTCGGAGAACCGCTGGGCGGCGCGGGCGCTTCTGCTTGCCGTCGTCGCGCTCAAGCTCGGGAAATCGTCTATATCAATGTACTTCTAAATAAGTGGAATGACACGCTCTATGACGCCCTGCAGGACAAGCACTACACAGTCTTTCGCTACCAGCTGATTTGTTTCTCCTGGCTCGCGGAAGCGCGCCTCTACCGTTTGGTGCGTGATCGGCTCCCGCGGACGACGTTGTTCAGCGTGGGTCATCGGACGACGCTTCG
>Ga0210392_10000787_pt1 | contig 17719 bp, 10 predicted proteins | sample IncBWC30OmetaG_FD_161057 | JGI IMG/M metagenome (GOLD analysis project Ga0210392, IMG submission 161057) | Forest soil microbial communities from Barre Woods Harvard Forest LTER site, Petersham, Massachusetts, United States - Inc-BW-C-30-O ...
TTGGCAAAATCGAGAACGCCGTCGCCGCGCCGCCGGCCAAGGACTCCACGGCACCGCGGCCGAGCTTCGACGACTGGCAGAAGCTCCTCGCCTTCGCCGACGACAACCGCAGTAAATTTGCCGCCGAGCAGCAGTCGCTCAATACGCAACGCGAAGAGCTGCAGGATCAAATCACCGCCGCCACAGCGCAGCTGGACGACCTTCGCGGAAAAGCCGACCCCGGCCGCAGCAACAAAACCGTGACCGTGCGCGTGGCCGCCACCAGCGCCGGCTCGCTCGACCTCACGCTCGCGTATGCCGTGCCCGGCGCATCGTGGACGCCCGCCTACGACGCCCGCCTGCACAGCGACGAACGCGTGGTTGCGCTCACCTACTTCGGCCTGGTGCGACAAAATACCGGCGAAGACTGGAAAGATATCGCCCTCACGCTTTCGACCGCAAGGCCCAGCCTCGGCGGCGGTGCGCCGGAACTAGAGCCATGGATCGTGGATGTGGAGCAGCCGGTGTATAAAGATGAAACCCTCCAACTATCCCAGTTTTCTGTTAGCAAAAGCATCACAGGGGCGCGAGTCAGGCACCAAGTCTTCAATCAAGCCGCGCCTGCTCCCATGGGTGGTTTGGAGGTCGAACAAGCAAAAGCTGACAAAATCGCCGATGTCGCCACAGCCGCGGTTGACAATGCTGTCACCAGCGCGTCGTTCAGTATTCCCATCGCGGCCACCGTCCTCAGCGACAACGCTGTGCAAAAAGTCGGCATCGCCACGGCCAGGCTCGAAGCAAAGCTCCAATATCAATCCACGCCCCGCGCGCTTGAGGCCGCGTTTCTCAGCGCTTACGTGGTCGATTCGACCGATTACCCGTTGCTGGCCGGCAGCGTAAACGCGTTTCTCGACGACAGCTTCGTCGCCACAAGCTCACTCAAGACCGTCATGCCCGGCGAAAAATTTGAGCTCGCGCTCGGCGCCGATGAGGGCATCGCCATCAAGCGCAAGGTCGTGAACCGCTTCACCGAGGACACCGGGATCATCAGCAAAGGCAAACGCGTGACCTATGAATTTCTTGTCACCATCACCAACCACAAGAAGACCGCCCAGCACATCGTGTTCAAAGACCTCGTCCCGGTTTCGCGCAATGAGAAGATCGTGGTGAAGCTTTTGACGCCCGCCGAGGGTGATCTCAGCACGGCAGACGAACCCAAGGAGACTTCCCTCGAGGCCGAGGGCAAACTTGTCTGGCGACTCGACCTCAAACCCGGCGAGAAGCGCGAGTTGCCGCTCAAGTTCAGCGTCGAATATCCGTCCGATCTCGCGGTGGCGGGGTTGGAATAGTAGGTTCAAGGTTCCAAGTTCCCTGTTCAAGGTTGGCTGCTGGTCTTTCTTTCGGGATTTAACGTTCGCAAACTTTGAACTTTGAACCGGGAACCTTGAACCTAGTCGGGATGTTCACGGCGCTTGCGGAACAGCCGTTGCCCGCTAGGTTCCGCCCTGCATGCCCGACCAACGCGCCACTGACTCCAAATCGTCGCAGGTTGCCGTGCCCACGCTGCTCGTGGTGGCTTTCGCCTTGTTCGGGCTCGGTATTTTCCTGCCGTTTTTCCACGTTACAAAATTTTGGGTTTTCTCGGATGCCATCTCGGTGGTCAGCGGCCTCTTCACCTTGTTTCAGGCGCATGAATATTTTCTCTTCGGCATCCTCACGCTTTTCACCCTCATTTTCCCCTGCGTGAAACTCGGCCTGCTGGCCATCGTATGGACCGAGCGCATGCACGACCTCGCACGCGTGCGACGGCTGCACGAATGGGTGGAGCACCTGGGCAAGTGGTCCATGCTCGACGTGTTTGTCGTCGCCATCCTGATCGTCGCGATGAAATCCGCCGACGTGGCCGACCTTCACATCGGCCTCGGGCTGTATCTCTTCACCTTTTCCGTCATCACGACGCAGCTCACGTCATCTTGGATCAGCCGCCTCCTGCAGCGCGGGTAGAACATTTTTCACAGAAGGTAACAAAGGAAACGAAGCGCCTGATATCGGCTCGCGTCAAATTTCCAAGCTGGCCCTGCTTTTGCCTTGGGAAACAGAAGGGCCAACCGCTCTTCGTTATCTTCTGTTCAAAATAATACACGTCCGTCCACTTGCGAAACGCGCGCGGCGGGCTACTGGTTCAGCGTCATGAAGCCCCACCACCTCGCCGGTATTTTCCTCGCCATGCTCTTCTCCGCGTTTTTTGCCAAGGCCGATCCGCTCGCCATCGGCGCCAGCCTGCCCGCCGTCACCGGCACCACCGAGACCGGTGCGCCGCTCGATCTCTCCTCGCTCAACCAGGGCTACACGTTCGTGTATTTTTATCCGCGGGCCGAGACGTCCGGCTGCACGGCGCAGGGCTGCTCGTTGCGCGACGCCTATGACGCGCTGCAAAAACGAAACGTCACGGTCATCGGCGTGAGCACCGACCCCGTGGAGAAACAAAAGGCCTTCAAGGACAATCACCACTTTCCATTTACGCTCATTGCCGATCCGGACAAAAAAGTCATCACGGCCTTCGGCGTCCCCACCCACAGCATCCCGGTCATCGGTGAAATGGCCAGCCGCCAGGCCTTCCTCTTCAAGGACGGCAAGCTCGTCTGGCGCGACCTGAAGGCCGCGACGAAAAAGCAGGCGGAAGACGTCTTGAAGGTGCTGGACGAACAAGCAAAGCCGTAATTGGTAGTTTGGATTTAGTAGTTGGTGTCGATCACGGAGTAGTTAGTAGTTTGGATTTGGTAGTTAGTACGGAAGACAATCAGTCGAAGGCTGCAGCTGTTCCACCAACTACGAATTTCCAACTACCAATTACTGGCTACGTTCTGCCGTGAGGCAGAATCAACTCGCCGCTTTTTGGATCGTCGCGGGAGGAGGCGGGCGGCTGACGATCACCTTGTCCACGCGGTGGCGGTCCATGTCCATCACCTCGAAGCGCCAGCCGGCCCAGTCAAAATGGTCGCCCGTCGCCGGGATGCGCCCAAACTGCGTGACGACGAAACCGGCCAGCGTCTGGTAATCCGCCTCGTCCTCGCCCGGCAACGCGTCGATGAGCAGCAGCGTTTTGAGCGCGCCGGTCGAGAGCGTGGCGTCGAGCAGCCACGAACCATCCTCGCGCTGGCGCGCCTCGGGCTGGCCGCGACGGCCCATCGCCGGCATGTCGCCCACGATCGCCTCCAGCACGTCGATCAGCGTCACCAATCCCTGGATGCCGCCAAATTCATCCGCCACGAGGGCGACGTGTTTGCCGGTTTTCTTGAATTGCTCGAGCAACTGCATCGCCTGCTGCGTCTCGGGCACGATGAGCGCGGGCACGACCAGGTTCTTCAAATTGGTCTGCAACCCGATGGCCGAGTGCGCCCACAGCGCCTTGACCGCGACCATCCCGAGGACCTGGTCGCGATTGCCCTGAAAAACGGGGAAATGCGAGTGCCCGCTGGCGACGATCTTGCGCCAGTTGGCTTCATCGGGGTCGTCGAGGTTGAGGAAAACGATTTTCGGCCGCGGCGTCATCAACGCGGTCACCGGCAACTGGTCGAGCCCGAGCACGCCCTCGACCATTTCCTGTTCGGCCTTGTTGAACGTACCCGCGTGCAGGCCCTGCTCGATGAGGATGCTCAGCTCCTCGTCCGTGATGGGCGCCTCCTTGCGGTGCGCAATGCCCAGCGCCTTCACCATGGCATCGGTCATCGTCATGAGCAGCCAGACAATCGGCCGCGCAAACCAGGCGAGCGCCTGCATCGGTCCGGCCACGGCCATCGCGATGCGCTCCGGGTTGCCCAGCGCGATGCGCTTCGGCACGAGTTCGCCAAATAACAACGTGACAAAGGTGATGCCGCCCGCCACCAGCACGAAGGCTGCGATGTGACTGTTCGCGGCGGACAACGCCGGCACCATCCCCGCCAGCCAGGTGGCAAAGCGATCGGAGAAACTCGCCCCGCCCACGGCGCCGGCCACGATGCTGCAAAGCGTCATGCCCACCTGCACGACGGAAAGGAACCGGGTGGGAGACTCGGCCAGCGCGAGCGCCGCGCGGGCGCGCGCACTACCGTCATCAGCCAGCTTTTTCAGCCGCGCCTTGCGCGATGAAATTACCGCGATTTCGGCCATCGCAAACAGCCCGTTGGCCAGCAGCAATAAGCCGATGACCAGCAGTTCTGTTCCTATACCAACGTTGTTCATGGAAAAAGGGGTCAATAGTACATAATTTCACTTATTAAGCAATCCCTTTGCCGTCCGGAACACACTGACCTATTGGATGTTGTACAGCAAGACAGGAAAGGCTGGGTGGAATTTCAATGCCTGCATTTTAAGGGGAGCCCCATTCCCTGTCATTCCGAGCCGCGCGAGGAATCTCATTTTGCAGCCCAATGGGTTGCACTGGCCAGAGATTCCTCGCGCGGCTCGGAATGACAAAGTCAACTGCATGGCACACGCGGCCATTCACAATGCGGGGTGAGCCTTCTTCGCCAAGGCTACGAAGGCCAGAGGGCACCCAGCCCACAACCAGAACAAATCGGCCTCTATGCCAGCCGTCCCAATCTCGCAGCCACTTCAGCCCGCAGGCGGTCGATGTGCGCCAGCGTGAACGCGGCGATATCCAGTTTTTCGTCCTGCACCAACGGCGTCAGATCCATGGCCCAGGTGATGGCCTCGAGCTTGTCCGCGGCATGCGCGGTGTGAAAGGTCGCGTTCGCCGCGCGGCGGCCCAGGGTGGCGAGATCGTAGTGTTTGCCGCCCGCAATCTGGCTGGCAAAGACCTTGAGCAACTCCGCCGCGAGCCCCGGTTCCCGGCCCGCGTCGAGCGCGACCTTGTCGGCCTCGACGAGCCAGTCGAGATCGCGCCACACCTCGCAGCCCAGCACGCGCCGCGGGCGCCGCCCGGGCGGCAACGCGCGCAGCGCCTCGAGGCAGCGCAACAGCACCGCCACATGGGTGTCGTGCTTGTCGGCGGGATTGTGCAGGTAAACCACCTGCGGCGTGCAGCCGGAAAAAATATTCCCCAGGTCCACGCGTGCCGCCGCCGCGGAGGTTTTCACCGCCGCGCTCGGATAGGCCAGCTGGATTTGAATGGCATAGCGGCCGAGCGCGGCGGCTTTGCGCTGCTCCTCGCGCCGGACGGCGCACATCTGCGTGTCGGAAAATTTTTCGTAAGCGCCCGAGCGCGGGCTGCCCGCGCCGTCGGTCACGACCACGCCGCCAAAAAACTTGTCCATGCTTCCGTGGCACTCGGCGATGCCGGCCTGGGCCATGATCTCGATGTCGTCCTGATGCGCGGCCACGCACAGATGCGTCACGCGCGCGAGCGCCGCGGCCGGGGCGGAGCCATCGGGCGTGAAGACGTCGGCATCGGAACGGAGAAAGTTCATTGGTTTCTTTTTAACACGAAGATCGCGAAGGGCACGAAGAGATTTGGGTCTGCCTCATCCAATTTCCAGGCGATGGACAACGAGACATTGGACAGAAGAGGGCTTGGGTCGCTTCGCGTTCTTTGCGCTAAAAAAGCTTTCCTGGGTATTCTCCGCGGCGAACGAGTTCGGCGAGCGCGGCCTGCACGCGCGGTTTGTCCTCGCGGTAGGTGACGCCAAACCACGTGCTGGCCGTCGGCAGCACGCGCCCATGCGCCTCGCCGCGCGCGATCATCACGGACACCGCGGCGGGCAGATAAAACTCGGCTTTCGCCTGGCCGCCCTGATTGCGGAGGAATTCCGCCCATTGCGCGTCGAGCGCCGGAAAAAGCGCGGGCGTGAAGCCCCAGCAGTTCATCGAGACAATTTCGTCGCCGGAAAATTTCCGGCCCGGGCCCACCTCGGCCGCCGAGAGATTCGTCGCCTCGGTGATTGAACGGAGCGCGCCATCCGGCCCGACTTCACACACCCCGCGCGAAACCGAGCCATGCTCGGAGAGCGTATTGGCGAGACGGTAGCCGGCCAGGGCGAACTCGGCCGCCGGCCGAGTTCGCCCTGGCCGGATTTCAGATTTTAAATCCAAAACTTCTGCGCCCTGCAAAAACGCGGCGAGTTTTTGCAGCGCCTCGGCCCCATAGAAATCGTCGGCATTGATGACGGCGAAGTTTTCCGGCACGGCCTCGCGGGCGCACCACACGGCATGGCCGGTGCCCCAGGGTTTCTCGCGCCCGGCCGGCGGCGTGAATCCCGGCGGCAGCGCGTCGAGCGACTGAAAAACGTAATCGACCGCCACGCGCCCGGCGTAGCGCGCGCCAACCTTTTCGCGAAATTCCGCCACAAAATCGCGCCGGATGACAAAGACGACACGCCCAAACCCGGCGCGCACGGCATCGAACACCGCGTAGTCGAGCAGCGTCTCGCCGGCCGGGCCCACCGGGTCGAGCTGCTTGAGTCCGCCGTAGCGCGAGCCCAGGCCGGCAGCAAGAACGAGGAGAGATATCGACATGCGAGGACATCAAGAATGCAGCCCGGGCACTCGGCAAGCCGCTTTGAACAAGAAATTGGCAATCCGTAACAACCTGACGAAAGCGTCATCTTATTTGTGGTGAAATTTTGCCGGCGGTTAGCAACCTAAGATCAATTGCCATGAACCCCGATATGAACCGACGGCTGAGGTCTTCCGCATTCAGGCCAGCAGCGCTGCTGCTGGCATTATCCGCCGGCTGGTTGCCACCGCAGCGGGCCGCCGCAAGCGACGGCACCCAGCTCACGCTGGTCAAAACCATCCCCCTGCCGGAGGTGAGCGGACGGATCGATCACTTCAGTTTTGATTCGAAAAACAACCGGCTGCTCGTGGCGGCCCTGGGCAACAACACCCTTGAAATCATCGACGCGGGGAAAGGCACCGTCGCGCACGAAGTCCCCGGGTTTTCCCATCCGCAAGGCGTCGGCTTCGACCCGGACAGCGGCCGCTACATCGTCGCAAATGCCAGCGACGGAGTCTGCCGCTTGTTTGACGCCGGCACGCTCACCGAGACCGGCCGGGTCGACCTGAAAGACGACGCCGACAATATTCGCTACGACCGCGCCGCCAAGTTGCTGTGGGTCGGGTATGGCGACGGCGGACTGGCGGCCATCGATCCAGCCAGCGGGCGCCAAGTGACCGATATAAAATTCGAGGGGCACCCGGAATCGTTCCAACTGGAAACGAAAGGCTCGCGGATTTTTATCAATGTGCCGGACGAGCAAGAAGTCCTGGTGGTTGACCGGCAGAAAAAAACGGTCAACGCCCATTGGGCGTTCAACGAGGCCCGATCCAATTTCCCCATGGCGCTGGACGAGGAGCACCACCGCCTTTTTGTCGGTTGCCGCCATCCGGCCAAGCTCGTCGTGCTGAACACGGACAACGGCGCGGTGGTCGCCGCCGTTGATATCGTGGGTGACTCGGACGATGTGTATTTCGACGCGGCGCGCCATTGCCTCTATGCTTCGGGCGGAGAAGGATTCATCACCGTGGTTGCCCAAAAAAATCCTGATACTTATGTCGTGACCGATAAAATTCCCACGGCGGCCGGCGCGCGCACATCTTTTTTCGACGCGGACAAGGGCCTTTTTTTCCTCGCGGTGCCCCATCGGCTCTTCCAAGCGGCGGAAGTCCGCATTTACCAAGTTAGTTCACCATGAACAGGGCCTATCTCCAAAATAGTTTTTGTGGGCGGGGTGAGGGCACCCCGCCCACAAAATTGAAAATCTATGAAAAAAATCCTGATTGGTTTTTTGGCCGCAGCGTTCGGCCTGGGACTACGAGCTGACGACAACGCCCTGGTGTTGTCGCAGACGATCCCGGTGCCCGGGCTGACGGGTGGCTTCAATCACATGTCGGTGGACGCCAAGCGCCAGTTGCTTTTCGCCGCCGCGCCGACCAACCAGACCGTTGAGATCATCGATCTGAAGTCCGGCCGGCCACAACCCAGCCTGGGGGGATCGAGGCCCGCGGCGGTCCGGTACGCACCGGAGTTTGGCCAGCTTTATGTCAGCCGAACCGACAAATTGACGATTCACGACGCCGTTTCCTTCAAGGTGCAAGCCGAGGCCAATCTCGACAGCAGCCTGGACGAACTTCAATACAGCCCCGCCGCCAAACAGCTTTACGCCGGCTGCATGACAGCGGGAAAGACCGGGATCGCGATCATCAGCCTTCCCGACGGGAAAATTGCGGGGAAAGTCCCGCTGCCGGGCAAACCGCAGGGAATTGTGATCGAGCAGAAAGGGCCCCGCCTTTTTGCCAGCCTGCCGACCGTCCACGGGGTCGCCGTGGTCGATTGCCAAAAGGCCGTCCTGCTGGAGACCTGGCCGGTGGACGACGGCGAGGGCAACGCCGCGATCGCACTCGATGAGGGCCACGGCCGGCTGTTCGTGGCCTGCCGGCGACCGGCGATACTTGTCGTTTTCGACACGGCGACCGGAAAGTCCATCGCCAGCGTGCCCATCAACGGCGATACGGACGACATGTTCTACGACGCCAAGAGGCAGCGGGTCTATCTCTCGTGCGGCAAAGGTTTCATCGAGGTAATCGACCAAATCGACGCCGACCATTATCAAACTCACCAACCCATTCCGACCGCGGCCGGCGCCAGGACATCGACGTTTGACGCGACCCTGGGCGTCTTCTGCGTCGGGGTGCCAAAAAGCGAAACTGAACCGGCGAAGCTGCTGATTTATCGTGCCAATTAGAGCATTTTAACCACTGATGCACACGGATGATCACTGATCCGGAAAAAACAGATAAAAATGGGTTCAAACCCACTCCGTATATCATCAGTGACAATAAGTGTACCTCAGTGGTTAAGGCGGTCTTCTGCCTGCTTTGAAGTACTAGTGCCAATCAGTGTGCACTAGTGTTAATACGGTATAGGGCGCGCCGTTTCTTTCCAAAAAACATTTTTACCCCAAGATCGCATCCTTCTTCGCCACGGCTACGAAGGACAGGAAGGTCGCGAAGCAGCAGAACCCGCCCGCTTCAGAGTTCGCCATCCGCCGTTCGGCGTTTGCGTGAAGCGCGCATGTCGTGCGCAGCGAAACCAATGATCCCCGAGAGAATTATGGCGGGCACGATGACGGTGACGATGGTGAAGAAAAGGATCATGTTAGCTGCATTTACCGAGGTTAGCACTTAAGGATGACGGCCAAAGGTGGAGCGGCTTGACCCCTCAAGCCGCCCTGGGCGCGTTAGACGCGCCCCACCTTTTGACCCTCGTGTGTCCCAAATTTTGTCATGCTTTTCGCTTTAGCGGCGATCCGTCACCTTGACGACGACCAGCTTGCGGCGGGGCAGGCGGCCCAGCAGGAAGAGGCCCAGGCAACCGCCGATGAAAATCTCGCCGTAAGTGGCCGGCTCGGGCACGGGCGTGATCTCGTGATCCCAACCAAGCCACTTGGTGGTCATGCCGTTGTTGCTGGAAAATCCAGTGAAAACGATCTGATCCTCGGGGATGCCACCGATGACATCCTTGGAAGCCAGTGTGCCGGTGCCATTATAGAAACTCGTGGTGTAGAAATAATCCTGCTCATCAACCCAGTTGTTGACGGTGAGCTTCGAGCCGGTGGCCATGGTGACGCTGCTGGTGGAGAGCGCGGTGGTGGAAACGCCGGTGCCAAAATCGATCGAAGAGGTGGTGCCGGTGACCGTGATGGCCCCAAAGCTGTCAGTGGTGGGGATCGCACCGGTTCCGGTGGTGCCATTGAGGACAAGTTTGCCGCCGCTCAGGACGATGTTGAGGCCGGGGTCGCTAAAGTTTGCATCGAGCGTGACGGTGACGCCTGAACTAATCGTGAGCGTGCCGGTAGCGTTGTTCATCATACCGGCCAGGATGTTGCTGGTGCCGTTAAAGGTGAGGTTTGCGCCGGAGAGGGCCAGCACGCCGTTGGCGGTGACATTGAGGTTGTCGATGGTTTGGTTATTGGCGCCCAGGTTGAGCGTGGCGCTGACGTTGCCGATGACACTACCGACGGTGACTCCGCTGACGTTGGCCGGATTGAGGGCATTCGCGACGCCCGTGGTGACGGTGCCGGCGTTAATCGCGACCGCGCCGGTAAAGGTGTTTACGCCGTTGAGCGTGAGGTTGCCACTGCCGTCCTTGGTCAGGCCGCCGGTGCCGGAAATGATGCCGTTGATGGAGGTGTTGCTGTTGCCGCCGACATTGAGGGTGTTGGCACCGAGGCCCACGGTGCTGGTGAACGCAAGGCTGCCGGCATCGGACTGAACCCGGGCATTGCTGCCGAGGGTCACTGCGCCGGAGATGGTGTTGGTGCCGGAAACGTTTTCAATGGCCCCGTTGTTGGCGCCCGTGCCAGTGCCGTTAAGGGCGAAGGTGTTGGTGGTGGGCAGGGTGCCGACGCCATTCTCCAACTCGAAATTGCCGCCACTGTTGACCGTGACCGCGCCCGTGCCGAGAGGATTGCTGTTTGTGGCGATGACGGTACCGCCGATGGTGGTGCCGCCGGTATAAGTGTTAACGCCGGAGAGGGTGACGCTGCCGGAGCCGCCCGTGACAAGATTGCCGGAGCCACTGATGACGCCGTTGATGGCGCTATTGCCGCTACCGTTGATCGTGAGCGTGGTGGCGGCGGTGCCGCCCAGGCTGACGGTGCCGTTAATGGTGTTGGTGCCGCTGCCGTTGATCGTGAGGGCAGAGCCATTGTTCAAGGTCGTGGCGCCGCCACTGCCGCTGTTAAATTGTGCGATGGTTTGCGTGTTGGCGGCGCCCAGGTTGAACGCGCCGCTGTTCACGGAGACGGTGCCGGCGGCCGCGATTTGCCCGTTGGCGTTTTCGTTGACCGTGCCGCCGTTGACATTGAGGTTGCCGGCGACGGCGATTACATTGGCGTTCTTGGCCAAGGTCAGGGTGCCGCTGTTCACGTTGGTGGCGCCGGTGTAGGTGTTGGCGGTGTTGGTATTGAACGTCGTGACGCCGGTGCCATCGATCGTGACGCCACCCGTGCCAGTGGCGATGGCCGAGCTGACGGTAGTGTTGCCTGCGCCGCCCAAGTTGAGGTTGAAGCCGGAACCCGTGATACCCGTGCCATTGGAAATCGTGAGGGTGCCGGCATCGGAGTTGATGCGGCTGTTGGCTCCCAACGTGAGCACGCCGGAAAGGGTGTTGTTGCCAGCGACATTTTCCAAAGCGCCGTTATTGGCAGTGCCGGTGCCGGAAAGGTTGATGGCATTGAGCACCGTGCCGCCGGCGGCGATGTTAACTTTCAACGTGGTGCCATTGAAGACAGTCGCCGCGCCAGTGCCGAGAGACGCGGCCTTCTGGATTTCCACGGTGCCGGTTTGGATACTGGTGCCGCCGGTATAACCGCTGCTACCGCTGAGGATGAGTGCCCCGCCGTTGCCGGTCTTGGTGAGGCTATACACCCCGCCAATGGCGGATCCGACCGTGAGGCTGCCGGTGCCGGTGACATCAAAAACGGCATTGCCCTGCAGCGTCATCGTCGTCGGGCTGAGCGTCTGGTTATGACTTGATTGCTGCTGGACATAAGTGAGGTTGCCGACGCCACCGTTGTTCAGCGTGAGGGTGTTGTTGCCAGTGATTGTATAGCTGACCGGTGCGCTGGCGTCAAAGCGAAGGGCGTTGATCGTGCTGCTGACATCAAAATTGACCGCGGAGGTCGTTCCAGTGCCAAAATCGACAAAAACATTGGTGGGATTCGCCGCATTTGGCGGTGTGGCATTGCCCTGCCAAAAGCCGACGGTGCCGCTCCAATTTTGGGTGCCTGCACCGCTTTCAGTCCACGTATAGGGCCCCCAAGCTACGACCGTGGGCGCGATCTCGCGGGCGTTGCCGCCGAAACCGTCGGTGGTCCCTCCCCCTGTCTTTTCGGTGGATCCAACGCCATAGCCGCTAAAGTAAATTTGATTGAGGGTGCCTTGAGCAATGGCGCCGCCAGTCGTGCCGAGATAATCGCCGCCGTTAATGCCGTTGGGAAACCCTGTGCTAGGGAAATTATTGCTGTCGGGACCGTTATAGTTGTTGATCGTAAGGACGCCGGACGCCGTGAGCGTGTTAAACACAAAACTGTTGGCCGTGTTGGCGCCCCCGCCGAAATCAAGTACGGCCCCGTTGGAATAAGTGAGGTTGCCGACTTGGTTTGAATTATTGGCCAGGTTGAGCGTGCCACCGGCGATATTCACGGCCGCGGTGTTGGCGATCTGCCCGGCGGCACCCAGATTGACCGTGGCACCGCTGTTGATGGTAAGATTGCCAGCGACGGCCGTGGTATTGGCGGCCTTGTTCAGGTCGAGCGTGCCGCTGTTGACGGTAGTAAGACCAGAGTAGGTGTTGGCGGCGCCGGAGAAGGTCGTGGTGCCGGTGCCATCGAGGGTGACCGTGCCCGCGCCCGTTGTAATGGCCGAGCTGACCGTGGTGTTGCCCGCGCCACCGAGGTTGAGATTGTTGCCGGAACCCGTGATGCCGCCAGAAACCGTGAGGGTGCCGGCGTCGGAGTTGATACGGCTGGCGGCTCCCAGCGTGATCGCGCCGGAAAGCGTGTTGTTGCCGGAAACGTTTTCGATGGCGCCGTTGTTGGCGGTGCCGGCACCGGAGACAGTGAGGACGTTGGTGGGCGCGATGCCACCCGCCAATTGCAGCGTGGCGCCGCTGGTGACGGTCGCCGCACCCGAACCGAGCGCAGTGCTGCTGGTCGTGGCTTCGAGCGTGCCGGCCTGGATGTTGGTGCCGCCGGTATAATTGCTGGCCCCGCTCAGGACCAGCGTGCCGGTGCCGGTCTTCGTGAGCGTTCCCGCTCCGCTTCCGCCGTTATGGATGGCGCCGGAGATGGCTGAGTTGAAACCGCTGTCCACGTTGACCGTGAGCGTCCGGGCCGTATTGCTCTCGGAAAGATTGACCGCGCCAGACTGCGTGGCACCGGTGCCCGGCAAGTTGCCGTCCATCGTCAGGGTGTAGCTGCCGCCGGTTTGGGTGAGCGCGCCGCTGGTCGTAATGTTCTTCAGCTCGGCGCTGCCGTTGAGCGTGATGGTGTTCGCTACCGTGTTGTTGTTGTCGGAAGCGAGGGTGGTGCCGGCGTTGATGACCAGCCCGCCGGTGCCGAGGGCGCCGCTGACGCCAGCGACGCTGTTGATGTCGGCAGTGATCGTGCCGCCATTCAACGTGGTGCCGCCGGAATAGGTGCTGGCACCGCTGAGCGTGACGCTGCCGCTGTCGTTCTTGATGAGGGAGCCCGCGCCGGAAATGACACCGGACATCGTGGTGAGACCGGGGGCGGAAAGGCCGTTGTTGTCCAGCGTGATGGTGTTGCCGTTGGTATTGAGGTTGCCGGTGAGGCTGAGCGACCCGCTGCTGCCGTTGCTGATTCTAATGGCATTGTCCGCGACCAGATTCGAATTAACGGTCTGCGCGGCGGAACCATGCGTCTGCGTTACGAAAATGCCTGAGGGGCCGACGCCGTAAGTGGCCGAGTTGTTATTAAACTCAAGGGTGCCGTTGTTGAGGGTGTAGTTGAAGGGCGCGTCGAAATTCAGCGACCGGATAATTTGGTTGGCGCCAACCCCAACATTGATGGCCTGGTTGCTGTTGACGTAGGTGTTGTCGAGCAGGATATCCGCATACGTCGCGGGCAGGCCGTTGCCGAACCAATTTGAGGTGGGGGTCCCATTTGAGTCGCTCCAGTTGCCTCCGCCGCCACTGCCGTTGACATTGATGTTGTAATTATCGGTCCAGAGAGTGGCGCTGACGCTGGTCAGGCTGAGGTTGGCGATCTGTTGTTCGGAAATAGAGCCGCCGGTGGAGCCCGTGAAGCCAAGGATCAGACTGCCCGGCCGGGCGTAGCCGGACAAATCGGCGGTGAAGATCGGCGTATACGTGCTTTGACCCTGCGCTTCCATGTACATGACGAGTTGATTGGTCGCGCTGATCGTCATTTCAAAATTGGTTACGACAGGAGTGGCCGTCGTACCCGCAGAGAAGATCGTGCCGGCCGTATCCAAGTTGGTCGTTCCCTTGATGTAATTGTATCCGGTTACGCCCGAGCCGGGACCGCGAATGGCCACTTCATTGGCCGATTGGCCCGGGCCGCCGTTGCGGCCCTCGGTCGGGTTGGAATAATTGCCGAACTGGTCTATGCCCACGCCAAGGTAACCGCCCGCCAAGCCGGCGACATCACTGGGCACAGCCCCCGAGGCTTTCGTCTTCTGGGCATAACCGAGGCTGCCGCCAAAGGCTCCCGGGGTGAATCCTTGGGAGGCAACGACGCTGGCGTCGGCCAGGAAAAAGGTGATTCCGTCAGCGGGTGAGGCGCTGCCGTTCGACGTGGTATAGGTGAACTGAACGCCAATCGTCGCATTCGCCGCATTAAATGCCGTGGAGTCGTAGGCGTACGTCGACTCGTTGCCAATGGCTGAGGGCGTTGTCATCTCCAGGCCACCAACGGTGTTGGGAACGGGTGAAAAGGGACTCGTGATGCCGGTGCCGCTGTTGTATTGGGTTCCACCGAAATGCCAGGGGGAGCTCGGCAAGGTCGAGCCAGTGAAGGTCTGGTTGATCGTAACGACCTGCGCGCTCACCTGAGCGGCCAAAATAAAAATCGCGGCGACTGCAGCCAAAGGCAGTCGGCGGGCTCCTTTATCTCTGGGGGGGACCAGCATCGTGCCCTTACGTTGTGTAAAAAAAACGTCATTGGCAATCTAAAAGTTGTAACATTTTTTTTACGCATGTTTTTTACCAAAACCTGCTTTTGGAGTGAAATTCAGCCAAAACCTAGGGTTATTACCCTAAAGATTTTCTAATACCTTCGTGTTTTTCGCTCTTTTAGATGTAAAAGTCTCTTTTTTAACCACGCCCGCCGCGAAGCACTATCACGTTGGCAAGATCGTGCTTTTCGAACTCGTCCCAATAGGCGTCCTCGATTTGTTTCAGCCGCTCGTCAGGCGTGGGTGGCGGTTCGACGCCCGGCGCTTCCGCCAGCGCGCGCTTGGCCTGTTCGGCGGCATAGTCGCCCTCGGCCAGGCGCGTGACCAGTTCGCTCCAAAACGTGTCGTTCTCGAATTCGCCGATGAACTCACGCACGTGTTCGTTCTCCTCGAGCTTGGCCGAAGGGCCGAGCAAACCGCCGTCGCGTTCCTCGACAAGGTCGGCGCAGCCAAGCGAGGAGGCCAGTTCAAGGAGTTTTTGCGAAATGTCGTCGTAACGCCGCGCGAGGGGTGCGTCCTCGCTCTTGCGCGAGGCCACGACCCAGCGGCCGAGATAGGCCAGCTCGAGCAGGCGTGCGTATTCCTTGGTCGTAAACGAAATCTTCATCCTGCCAACAGGTGCGCGAAGCAGCCCCGCGCGCAACTCCTGAATTTATCCGCTCAATTTTGGGCGCCTATGCTCACGCCGGAAAAAACCGCCAGCGGCAGGACACGGAAGAAAGGCGAAAAAATGGATCAGTCGTCGGGGTGATCGAACAGTGGACCTGAATACATGCGGACATTGACGGCGTGACCATCCTTCATGCCGGGTTTAAACATCCACTTGGAGACGCCGGCAACGGCTGCCTGGTCCAATGCGCTGGTACCAGAGCTGGTCACAACATGCGCATCTCGGACATGGCCTTCCGTGTCGCAAATGAAGCCGACTTCGAACGTACCAGGAACGTCTTCGAATTTCATTTCAGTGTGATCAAAAGGTGCTGGTCCCGGTCCCGGAGAGCGCATTATCGGTCGCTGGTCGAGGTCGGCCAGTTCGAAAATCTGCGCACCGTTGGCCATGGTCGCATCGCTCGCATCCGGCGCGGGCTTGGGCGTGGTGAAGTCGAACGGCACTTTTGCGCGCACGGCCACCGGCTCGCCGTGACTGGTCAGCGGCGCGAACTTCCACGCCGACACGCCCTGCACGGCCGCATAACCGAAAGCCGGATCAGTGGCGGAGACCACGCGCGGGAGCTGCACGTTGCCGTCGTGGTCGATGAGAAACGCCACGACGGCCGACCCCTCGGTCACTTTTCCGACCAGCGCAGAGGGAAACACCGGCGGAAGCTGCGAAAGCAGCTGTGGCGGGGCGTCGAGATCCTTGGTCGGGCAAAACGCCGGCTTTGGTTTTTTCAATTCATCCAGCAAATCCCTGGCCTCATCGCTCACCGGCACCTCGCCATCGGAATCTGAAAACTCCTGCTGGATGTCCAGTACCGCCAGCGTGGGTTTCCCATCTTTCATTGCCGGTCGGAATTTCCATTCGTCGAGCATGGCCAGCAAGGCCTGGCCAAACTCGGGCCGCGTGGCCTTGACCACGACGGCTTGCACAACCTCTCCGCTGGGACTGACCAGGAACCGCACATCCGCCGTGCCGTCCACGCCGTCGCGCAAAAGTTCGAATGGAAATACCGCAAACACGACATTGGCTGGCTTGGGCGGGGTGTCATAACGCAGCTCGGATGGGAGCTTGCTTTGATCACCATGGTCGGCGGAAACTTCGTACGCCTCGCGGCCACCATTTGGCATGTCATTCATTTGAAAAACGATCGGCACCTGCATGCGCACATTGACCGGCACGCCCTTCTTTCGGCCCGGTTCGAAGCGCCACTTCAATATCCCGTCAATCGCCGACTGATTGAACGCGGGATTGGTCGAAGAAAGCACGAAAGGCTTGCTTACCCGCCCCTCGGTATCGACCACGAATCGCACGCACACATCTCCACGCAGCCCCGCGCGCCTCATCGGAATTGGATATTCCGGGGACTCCCGATAAGTCACGCGCGGCGGCACGTCCTGCGCGGCAAGTCGCAGCACGACTAAAAACACCAGGGAGAGCGCAAGCCGGGGATTCATACGCTCCGCAGCGTGAAAGCCCGCCAAATTCGCCGCAATCCCGGAATTAGCGCATTCGCGTGGTTGACCCGCCTGCGGTGCGAGTCGTTTTTGCTTTTTTAGGAAAAGGTGGGAGCGGGTTTATCCCGCGACAGGTCGGGGCATAAGGCCCCTCCCACCAGCAAACTGTGCCACTATCAGCTTTCTTTCATTCGATGTTGGGCGTTCAGCGTTGGACGTTGGAGCGCAGCGACGAGTGGTTGACCCGCCGCCCCGCGTCCCGATAGCTTTCACCTTCCATGTCCACCGCCGACTCACCCACCGACCTCATGGAGCGCATTGTCGCGCTCTGCAAACGCCGCGGCTTCATTTTCCCCTCGTCCGAAATCTACGGCGGCTTCAACGGCTTTTTCGACTACGGCCCGCTCGGCGCCGAGCTGAAGAAAAACATCCGCGACTGCTGGTGGAACGACATGGTGCGCCGCCGCGACGACATCGTCGGCCTCGAGTCCTCCATTATCATGCACCCGAAAGTCTGGGAAGCTTCCGGCCACGTCGCCGGCTTCACCGACCCGCTCGTCGATTGCAAGGTGAGCAAACAACGCTACCGCGCCGACCAGTTGTTTTTCGCACCGGTCGTGGTCGATGGCAAAACGGTTGGCTACGTATCGGCGCTGGAAAGCGAGCGCACCGCGGAGGAACTCCAGGCCGCCGCGGAAAATTTCAAGCGCAAGAAGGCGATCCAAGGGAAAATCGAGCCGGTCCAGCCGCGCGACATGACCGAGGCCAAGCCCGAGGAAATCCCGCTGATCCCCTCGCCCGCCACCGGCGAACCCGGCAGCCTCACGCCGCCGCGCTCGTTCAACATGATGTTCCAGACGAACGTCGGCGCGATGACCGACGGCAGCAGCGTCGCCTACCTGCGGCCCGAGACCGCGCAGGGCATGTTCGTCGATTTCAAGAACGTCGTCGACACCGGCCGCGTGAA
>Ga0210392_10000788_pt1 | contig 17719 bp, 25 predicted proteins | sample IncBWC30OmetaG_FD_161057 | JGI IMG/M metagenome (GOLD analysis project Ga0210392, IMG submission 161057) | Forest soil microbial communities from Barre Woods Harvard Forest LTER site, Petersham, Massachusetts, United States - Inc-BW-C-30-O ...
CCTGCACGCAAGTCTGCGTCGCGCCTGCCACGCCGCCGACGGTGACTCGAAATACCGTGCCATGCACGATCACTATCGCATCCAGTGTGACTACGGAAAAATGTAGGCCCTGAGCGAGGTGCGGCACGCGGCAACGGACGGAACCGCCGGTGAGGTGTAGGCTGGAAGACTTGGTGCTGCCCAAGTCAGCAAGCGCGACGCGCGTATTCTCGAACAACTTTAGCTCGAGACCGTCTGAAGTGGTCACGCTGGCTTCGGAGCGTTCCGCCGTGAAAAGTTCGCCACTCGCCGAGACGGTTTCGGCATCCCCCGGCGCCATAGCGAGCTTCAACGCACCTTGCTGCCTGGTCACTTGTCCCGATACCTCTGAGATCCGCAGCTGCTCTGTTGGCTGTCCGACAATCGAATTCCGGCTCGTCGTAGCGGCGCTCGGGGTCGCTCCGCCCGATCTCGTGCTTAGCGCGAGCCAGCTGCCTCCGCCGACGATCGCGGCAAACCCAGCCGCGATTGCCGCAATTGCAAAGTGGCGCGAGCGCGCGGCACGCGCCGCAGCAACCGCCTGCGGCGCTCTCAGAAGGGCCGCGATGACTTGCTCGCGATCCAATTTGAACCGCCGCCCGTCGACGTCGATGGCCTTCATGGGCGCGAAAAGCTCGCGAACTTTCTCTTCGTCGTTCATTTTCCCTCCCGACCGAGGCGCAGATGGACGCGACGCAGAAGCTCTTTGCGACCGCGAACGAGCCGGGACTGAGCTGCACCGACCGAGGCTCGCGTCGCCGCGGCGGTTTCGCGCAGATCGTGTCCTACCATGTCGTGTAGCACCACAGTCTCCGCGAGCTCGGCCTTCATGCTGCCTAGCACGTCTCGAACAATGGCTAGCTGATCGCGAGCCTCAATATGCTGCTCGCTATTGCGGGCGCGCGCGAGCTCGAGCATCGGCGGCGAGCCTGGCACGTCTTTGCCGATCCACTTACGTTCGCGGACCCTCCTACGCAGCGAATCGAGCGCCACGTGGGCCGCGATACCCGAAGCCCACGCCCTCAGACTGAGGACGCCATGAGCCCCCTCGCCCAATAGGGTAGTCATAATGCGTTCGAACGTCGTCTGGACGAGATCCTCGTAGTCGGAGCGGGCGTCGGGCAGAATGCGTTGAAGGCTGCCTGCGACGGCCGGATAGAGCATTTCGTAAAGCATGTCGGCAGCCCTGCGCTCCCCGCGAACGAGGGCTCGCAGTAGTTCGGCTTCGCTGCGCTCTTCCATCGGCTCAGTCGGTGCTTGCTCGACACCAAACTTCTCGGAAGGCTGAGCCGCCATGAGCCTCACTATAGCGACAATGAAGTCGCCGTGGGGCAATGTGAGCGGAGATCGCGGGCATTCGAAGGACTGCCACCCCAGTCGTACGGTGCAGGCGCGATCAGGCAAAAATTTGAAGTGAGCCGCTAGAATTCGAGGCGAAGGCCACTCGAGAGAGCGAACCGCACCGTGGGTTCGGTGGCAACGACACTACTTTTGACCGCTATGTCAACCGCGGGCGTCAGCGCAGAGGCATCGACCCCGCCTAGCAATCGCAGACCCTCGAAGAGTTGCAGGCTCGCGTTCGCGCCGATTCGAGCGCCGATGCGGTTCTGCGAGCCAGTGTCGTGGTGGCGAAGCTGGTCTGTAGTCGAGACAAACATGCGTTCGACAACTAGATCGCCAACAAGATCGGCGCCAAACGCGCCACGTCTTGGACCGAGCCGAACTCCGACGCCGGTCGAAAGCGACCACCAGGTTAGCGCAACGACATCGGAGCGTTCGGCGTAGCGCAAGGTAGCGGCGCCGATGAAACCTGATGCCGCGGTCGTCCACGCGCGCGCCAATGCGCCTACACGGTACGCGCCATGATCCGCACCCGGACCTGTCAACGCACCCGCATCCACGCCCCACCACCACTGATGACGAGCCTGCGCTTGCGGTGGGCGCCTTTCGGGGGCTGGTGACGCCCGCGCTGCCGCGTCTTGCGCTGCAACGAGACCGGCGATGATCAGGCCGACCGACGCCCATCGGCTCTCCAGCGGATCGGTCTCGGAGAATATGAGAGTTCTCTCTGCGACCGTGGGACCGGCTGCGGAGTGACTCCGAAAGTCGATGCGGAGCTGAAACGGTAGCTCAGGGTCGCTCCGAACGGTGGCGTACCAGGCAACATTGATCCGATCGGTCGGATCGCGAACCAACGGACAACCCCCGCTACCGATCGCATTCTCGCAGCTCCCGACCGCGGACTCTGCTGCAGCCGGTGCCAGCTCTGACGGAACGTCTATCGCAACGACTGGCAGCATGGTCCGTCTACGTGGCTGACCCTAACATGATGGAGGGATTCACTCGCGCTTGCCTCGAGGTCGTCTCCTCGGCCTACGCGGTCCCCTTCCGCTCCGACGCCAGGCCGCTTCGACCCAGAATATGGGCGAGCCGCGTTCGCGATCGGCGTGAGCAGCCTCCACACGCCCGTGCCGACGAAGGTCGGGGCGAGCAGGCCAGCGCGCCCATCGGCCAACGCTGAACGGTTTCGATGGGGTGACTCTCATGTGGTGGTTCCTTTGGTGACTAGGGCTTTTCGCAGGCGAGACCAGGTCCTCGGAGCATGGCTTGACGAGAATATAAACGCTCGGTCATGTACCGGTCGTGAAATCGTCATCTGCCAATGACAACGTCAAGGCTTCCCGACGGCGTCATGGAGCGCATCCTCGAGGTGCTTCAGCCGGAAGAAGTCTGGTTGTTCGGTAGCCGCGCGCGAGAGACTCACCGTCCTGACAGCGATTGGGACCTAATGGCGGTGCTTCCCGACTCCGCGAGTGATGATCGACTCGGCTTTGGCACGCTCTGGCCGCGCCTACGGGACCTTCGACGCCTGCGAGTTGATGTCTTTCCGATCCGACGTCGCGACTTCGGCCACGATCGACGAATTTTCGGCGAGCTTGCCGAAGCTGTCGCTCGCGAAGGACGCCTCGTCCATGGCAGTTGATGCGGCTAGCAAGATGAGCTCCGAGTAATGTCAGCTACTGAGGGCGTGATGTTCGCGGCTCGCGAACCATCTGGCCGCGGCTCGTGTGACTTCCTCGGGACCGGAAGTCGTATCGCTCGCCCATGCAACGAACCCATCAGGACGCACGAGCAGCGCGCGGAGGCCAAGGCGATCCTTGGCGTCGCTGGCCACGTACCTGACATGGTCGCCCCAAAGGCCGTCGAGCCCTTCTAGCGACGCCTGCCGGCAGAAGTCCAACAGTAAGCCGTTTCCACCTCGGAGCAGCGTGCCGAGTCTCGTTCCGTCCTCGAGCTCGAAGTCCGGGCAGCTGCGGCCCACCAACGGGTGTTCATCACCGAGGTCGTAGCGGAGGGACACACCCCACATGCGCTCGGCGAAGTAGGTCGCGCCGTCGCGCGTATCAATCAGGTCGCGGAGGATGGCTTCGAGCGCGCGGGAATGTTGGTTAGGTCGCATCAGCGTGACCTGGGCCCGCGTCCAATCGAGGATGCGCGCCCCGACCGGATGCCGCTCCGTGGTGTAGCTGTCCAGTAAGCCATCGGGGGCATCGCCTCGGACGGCTGCAGCAAGCTTCCACCCGAGGTTCATTGCGTCTCCAAGTCCGAGGTTCAAGCCTTGTCCGCCGAGCGGTGAATGAATGTGTGCGGCGTCGCCAGCCAGCAGCACCCGTCCCTTGCGGTAGGTCGTTGCTTGCTGCGCGCGGTCGGTCCATGTCGAGGCGACGTTCAACGCTTTGAGGGTCACGTCAGTGCAGGACACGCGTCGTAAGACCGCTTGCACGTGCTCACACGTGACCGGTTGGGTGCGATGGAATGCACCGCCTTCAAAGTCCACCATCGCGATCACCCCTGGCTGCCACTGAGTGTACATACCGGTCGGCGTGTAATGACGGCCCAAGGGAAGTATCGAAGGGTCGGAGATTTCGACTTGGACCGAATATCCCGTGAACTCAGGCTCAGTACCTACGAACTCGAAGCCTCCATGCTTCCGGACTGTGCTGCGGCCGCCGTCGCAACCCACGAGAAAGCGCGCGCGAAAGCGTTGCTCGCCGGCACGGACGGTGATTTCATCGTTCGCAGGCTCGAAGCTTTCGACACCGTGGCCGCGCTGGATCTCAACGCCGACGGAGAGTGCGTGAGCGGTGAGGACGCGCTCGAGGTGCTCCATTTCGCTCCCCAATTGGGTGTCCGCCGGGCTCGGTAGTCGGTACGTCCAGCGCGACGAATCGATGTTGCTGTAGTCGAACTGGATGCCCGCGAAGTGACCGGCAGGCCCGCGGCGCGGTGATCCGGACGCCATTGATCCAGGTCTCGGCTGGGCCGACTGCCCCGGCGCACTGTCGTCGGCACGAGGTTGCGACGCAATTGGTTCCAAGAGGCCGCGCCGGTAGAATGCTTCGATGCTTGGGCCCCAGAGTCCTCGCATTCCAAACGGGAGCCGCTTCAGGGGCGAGTGCGGATCCTCCAATTTTTCAAGCACCAGCACGGAGAGCTTCGCGAGCCGCAGCTCGCAGGCTAGGAACAGACCGACCGGGCCGGCCCCCGCGATGATCACGTCGTAGAGCAAGGTGTCCTCTTGGCTCGGGTGTTTGGACCGGGCCTACGCAAGCGTATCAATTCCGGCTCGGTCGAGCCAAGGATGCACCTTCGTGATGGCGGTCCGACGACCGTTCTGCGCCTGGAAGCGGAGCATGGCTTGACGAGAATATAAACGCTCGGTTATGTACCGGTCGTGAAATCGTCGTCTGCCATCATTGGGGAGCCCGATGGGGTATCTGGAACTTCTAGGATGAGAACATGAAAAAATCGGGTGCGAGCGAAGGCCAGTCGGCATCGGCGCTCATCTCCAAAAGAATCGCCGAGCTCGGGGACTGGCGCGGGGAAACTCTCAGCAGAATGCGCAAGCTGATCAAGGAAGCAGACCCGGACGTCGTCGAGGAGTGGAAGTGGATGGGCACTCCGATTTTTTCGCACGATGGCATCATCTGCACTGGCGAATCCTACAAGGATAAAGTGAAGCTCACGTTCGCCAAGGGCGCGGCTCTGAAGGATCCGGCAGGTCTCTTCAACTCGAGCCTCGAGGGGAACGTGCGTCGCGCGATCGACATCCTCGAAGGAAAAAAGGTGAACGAGTCCGCCTTCAAGGCGCTCGTTCGCGAAGCGGTCGCGCTCAACGAGTCGAAGCCTGCGAAGAAAGCAAAGTCTGGCGCGCTGAAGCCGATCAAGACAGCGGTGCCCGCCGCGTCGAAGCCTTCGAAGACAGCGAAGCCCGCCGCGTCGAAAGCTTCGAAGAAGAAGACCACGAAGTCCTGAGGGATTCGGCCCCTGAAAAGGGCACAGCGAGCGGCCCCTCTTAATATGGCTTGACGAGCATATAAACTACAGGTTATATGTCCGTCGTGGAATCATCGTTCGCCATCGTCGCAGAGCCCAACAGACGGGCCATCTTGAGCCTGCTGCTGTCGTCTGAGCGCTCCGTGGGCGAGCTCGAGAGCGAGCTTCGACTGTCGCAGCCGTCCGTCTCCAAGCACCTGCGAGTGCTGCGAGAGGCCGGGTTCGTGGAATCACGAATTGAAGCGCAGCGGCGCCTCTATCGGCTGAGACCGGAGCCGCTCATGGAGCTCGACGCATGGCTCGTGCCCTTCCGGCGCTTCTGGTCAAAGCACGTCGACGCCCTGGAGAAACACTTGGACAAGATGGAGAAGGTCCACGCTGTGAAAGGAAAGAAAAAGACATGAGCAGTCGTGAGCAATACGAGCCGGGCGCCGCTGCCAGCGTTGAGGTCAAAAAAGATGGAGAGAAGTGGACGCTCGTTCTCGTCCGCGATCTCTCCCACCCTCCCGCCAAGGTTTGGGAGGCGATCACGGAGCCCGAGCACCTCCGCGAATGGGCTCCGTTCGATTCTGACCAGAGCCTCGGTGCTGTTGGCACCGCAAAGCTCTCGACAGTGGGAACCCCGAAGCCGCTCGTATCCGAGACCCAGGTGAAGCGGGCCGACGCGCCCAAGCTGCTCGAATTCAACTGGGGAGGCCAGGACATCCGCTGGGAGCTAGAGCCGCTGGGAGCCGGCGGCACTCGGCTCACGCTTTGGCACAGCATCGACCGCAGATTCATCGCGATGGGCGCTGCGGGCTGGCAGATCTGCTTCGATGTACTGGAGCGGCTTCTCGCCGATCAACCCATTGGCCGCATCGTCGGGCCCGAGGCCATGAAGTTCGGCTGGCAGCGCTTGCACGCCGAGTACGCAAAGCAGTTCGGCGTCGAGACCCCCGGTTGGAGCTGAGCATGGTCCGCCCCAAAGGAATGGTCGTCGGCTTCTGGCTCGCTACCGCGCTGTTTTGCCTGCAGATGAGCTTCACCGCCTACGCGGAACTGCGCCTGCCGCAGGTGGCGCAGGCGTTCACCCACCTCGGCTTCCCCGACTACTTCCGGGTGGAGCTCTCGTGGGCCAAGCTCCTCGGCGTGGTGCTACTGCTCGCGCCGGCGCCGGCGCGGCTCAAGGAGTGGGCCTATGCCGGCTTCGCCATCGACCTCGGCTCTGCGATCGTCGCCCACCTCGCGGTGGGCGATGGTCCAGAGGCGTGGGGCTGGGCGGCAGCCACCGGCGTGCTCTGGGGGCTCTCGTACTTCTTCTGGCGCCGCCTGCAGGCCACGCTGGTGAGTGCTTGATCGTACGCTCCGAGGTTTGTCAGCCGGGCTTCTTGCGCGTCTCGAGGGACGCCTGATACGCCTCCTTCAAGTACGGCTTTATCGCGCTGAGCTCTTTCTGGGTTTGCAGCTTCGCCACGTGCGTCACGTGCCTCGCGTCGCTGGCGACCTTGAAGAACAGCGGGTCGTTCACTTTGCGCTTTAGGTGGACGGCGATTCGAACCGCGCCCACCATGATCACCAGGTCCGCGAAGATCCGAACGGTCCGGAGCAGCACGTAGCGTTCACGAGCCACGATCTCTATTGGGCCTAGAGACCGAGCGAAAGCTTCGACCAAGCCATAGAGCCGTACGATCGAATCGGGGCGGTTGCGGAGAACCTCACTGCGGTCGCCCGCGCCGCATGCGTGGCGCTGATTTTTTTGCGTGAAGGAACGGGCGCAGCGCGGGCACCTCCAGGTCGTGGTTGGGGGGGGCGTTTTTGCGAGCGCCTTGCGGCCCGCCTTTTTCTTCGCCTCCGGCATTCCGGCCATTGTATCTACAAAGAGCCGTGCACCTGGGGCGTCGCGCTCCAGTCGTCGTGCCGACCATCGGTGTACTTGATCGGTGCTTCTGAGAGCTCTTCGTCGGAGGCGTCGTCGAGGGAGCCGAGGTTGATGGCGTAGAACGCGCTGCCCATGCCGCCGCAGCGGCTGCAGAAGCACAGGTGCAGAAAGGGCTCGGGCTTGGCGGGCGGCGTGTGCTGATAGTCGGTGAGTACTTCGTTCCCCTGGGTGAGCCGAAAATCCTCTGGTTTCACGAACGCCATCCAAAACCTGGCTTTCGTGCAGAAGCTGCAGTTTCAGCGAGTAGGACCCGCTGAAAGGTCGATATCGGCTTCGAACAGGATCGCTTTGCAGTGGCAACTACCGTGAAATGTTCGCTTCATTGGTGCCTCACTTCGCTGCGAAACGGAGCGATTCGCGCGTCGAATTCAGTCGCGGTTGGCTGGTTCATCGCTATGCGCGCGCGACCGTGGCGACTACGCCGGCCTGTGGGTGCGTCTGCTCGGCGCCCGGCGCTTCCAGCACGCCGTCTCGGGTCAGAAACTCCATAAGGATGATTTGGCTCATGGTGCCTTTCTTCGAGGCGCCGAACTCGGGCGGGGGCGCGTAGCGTAACCCGACCTGATCGGAATCCCCTTGCGTTTATAGGTGAGGACCCTATACTGAACTAGATGGTTCAGTATGGTACCCAGCTCGATACCGCTTTCGGTGCCCTGTCGGATCAGACCCGGCGAGGCATCCTCGAGCGTTTGGGGCGGGGCGAAGCCTCGATCAGCGATCTGGCGCTGAAGTTCGAGATGACCCTCACGGGCATCAAGAAGCACGTACAGATCTTGGAAGGGGCAGGGCTACTGACCACGCACAAGGTCGGCCGCGTGCGGAGCTGCAAGCTCGGCCCGCGCCGTTTGGAGAACGAGACCGCTTGGATCAGCGCCTACCGGCAAATGCTGGAGCAGCGCTACGACCAGCTCGAGGAGTTCCTCGAGCGCACGAAAGGAAGCGAGCCATGAGCAAAGCGTTGATCACTACTCCCAGCGACCGCGAGGTCCGCATCGAACGCATCTTCAACGCGCCGCGCGAAAGCGTGTGGAAGGCCGTCACGGATCCGAAGCTTGTCGCCCTTTGGTGGGGCCGCGGCAACAAGCTCGTGATCGAGCAGATGGTGGTCGAGCGCGGTGGGCACTGGCGCTTCGTGGAGCATAGCCCGCACGGCGTGCACGGCTTCGAAGGGCGCTATCGTGAGGTGAAGCCCATCGAGCGCGTGGTGCGCACCTTCGAGTGGGACGGCATGCCGGGCCACGTCGCGATCGAGACGGCCACGCTCGAGGATCTCGGTGACGGCCGCACCAAGCTGGTCAGCATTTCGCTGTTCCACACTACGGAGGAGCGCGACGGCATGCTGCAGTCCGGCATGGAAAGCGGCGTTCAGCAGAGCTACGAAGCGCTCGACAAAGTACTCGCGTCGCTCTCGCTGGCTTAGCCGCGCGCAGGCGTGTAGCGCAAGAGCTACCCGGAGCTAGCAGTCCGCTCTATAACCCTTAGGTGTTATTACTGGCGCGGGTTCGTGCGCGCTACAGCGCGTGCAGCACACGCTCGTACGTTGCTACGCGCTTGTCGAGACCGGGCCAGGTCGCGTCACAGTTGCGGCCGCTATAGGACGTGAGCGTGGAGCGCACCCAGTCGGTGTGAGGGTGGCTGCCGCCATTGCAAGTGTAAAATGCACGGCGCAAAGCCCGAGCGGCTTCCTGGGTTTGCACGCCGATGTCCGGCGAGCCCCAAGCCGCGTCATTCAAGCGGTTGCGGTGCGCCTGCCATAGGCCCCACGCGCGGTGTTGAACTTTGCCGTCGCGATTGCGGAACGAATCACCTTCGAAGTCTCGGTACTCCCCGCGCGCGATGCGCGCGCTCAGTGCGGACTCATGAGCGGCGACGGTGAGAATCAAAGCCGCCCATTCGCGGTTGATTTTGGGCACCGCTGCGATGGCTTCAGCCAGCTCGCGGGCGTCGACGGGCTCGTCCTTTTTCGATTGCAGGGGCGTCTGCGCGGTCACCAGACGCTCGATCAAAGAAGGTGCGGCAGCGCCTGCAAAGCTCGTGACCCACAGCAAAATGGCGAACGTCGCGCATGCGGCCACAATGGCTCGCTGCAAGCGTTCCATGACGGTCCAGCCATCCTCACAAGCTATGCGCACACGCGACACGAATTTCCGCTTCCGACTCGAAGTTAGCTACGGCGGGTGAATAACCGCCACGCGCGCGGAATTCAAGTGGTGAGTCGATCATAGTTACCTTGCAGATCTGCACTACAAAACTGACACATATGATTTCGGTGTGTTGCGAGCGATCGAGCGCCTCAGCTTGCCTTGGACCGGGCTCGTTCGTTTTACTGACCCATGTTCGACACGAAGGATCACGGGACGAATCGCAAGCCCTCGCAGGCTGAGGTGCATCGCAGTCAGCGCGCCGGTTGGTTGCGCGCCGCGGTGCTCGGCGCGGACGACGCCATCGTCTCCACAGCGAGCTTGCTGATCGGCGTCGCGGCATCGTCGGCTTCGATGCATTCGTTGCTGGTGACCGGAGTCGCAGCGCTCGTCGCGGGCTCGATGTCGATGGCGGTCGGTGAGTACGTCTCGGTCAGCTCGCAGCGCGACGCCGAGCGCGCGGACATCGAGCTCGAAGAGCGGCAGCTCGAGCACGAGCCGCACGCCGAGCTGAACGAGTTGACGTTGATCTACGTCAAGCGCGGTTTGGACAACGAGCTGGCGCGGAAGGTTGCCGAACAGCTCACCGCGCACGACCAACTCACGACGCACTTGCGAGACGAGCTGGGCATCGATCGCGATTCACTGGCGCGTCCGATCCAGGCGGCGTGGATCTCGGCGCTCAGCTTCGGATCGTTTGCGTTGGTTCCGATCGTGGCGCTACTCTTGGCGCCGGCTAGCCTTCGGATCTCGTCGATCGCCGCGCTTTCGCTGCTGAGCTTGGCAGCTTTGGGCGCGATTGGCGCGCATTTGGGCGGAGCACCGAGGGTTCGCGCGGCGCTCCGCGTGTGCGTCGGAGGAAGCTTGGCCATGGCGGTGACGGCCGTCATCGGGCACCTGGTCGGAACGGCCGTGGGTTGATAGGATCGCAACCCATGAGCTCTACGGCTGCCGGTACTTTCGAAGTCACGATGAACCCCGAGCCCCCTTACGACGTGAACGAAGGGGCGAGCATCGGTCGCGTGTCGCTGAAGAAGCAGTTCACGGGAGATCTGGAAGCGTCCAGCAGCGCCGAGATGATCGGCGCGCGCGCTGAAGTGAAAGGCTCGGCGGGTTACGTCGCGATCGAGCGTGTCGTCGGCACGCTCGGCGGGCGTACCGGTAGCTTCGTCTTGCAACACAGCGGCACGATGACGCGCGGCAAGGGTGAGCTCAACGTCTCGGTCGTGCCCGATTCGGGTACCGGGGAGCTCAAGGGAATTTCCGGGAAAATGACGATTGAAATCAGTGACGGCAAGCACCTGTACAGCTTCGAGTATACGATCGAAAACGCGCCCTGAGGCTCAAGCGTCTGCCGGGTCCGGTTTGGAAAATTCGACGAGCATGCAGAGTAGGTGGCCGCGAATGTCCTTTGGCCAGTCTTGGATCAGCTGCGCGAAGCGCGCGTTGTCTTTTGCGAATAGCGCGCGCGTCGCCTCTTCGTAGTGTTCAAAGTTACCGGCCATCGCGGTCATGAATTTGCTGATGGCTTCTCGCCCTCGGCGAGCGCGTTGTTCGCCGGGGTTCTTCTTCTTGGCTTCGTCGACTAGCCGGCGTAGGGCCGCGGAGATGCCCTGTGGTTGCTCCTCCAGCCACTCCCAATGACGAGGCAAGAGCGAGACCTCACGCGACACCACCCCAAGCTTTGGGCGACCCGGCCCGACTCGCTCTGGAGCCGGCACGGCACGCTCGAGCACTTCAGCCAACGTGCCGTTGAAATTGAAGTCGACCTGGCGCCCTGTCTGATCCTCGAAGATCAGCAGATTTGGATCGCCGCTGCGGTCCAAAAACGCCTTGCTGGCACGCAGCATTTCGCCCAGCTTTCCCGAGCCGATGAGGCGCTCACCGCAGAAGGCTGAGTAGCTTATTTCCAGGTCCATCGAGCCATTATACCCGGGTGTAATTAGTCGTCAATAATACCCGGGTGGAATTATCGACTTTCGCAGGTCAGCGGTGCCGGCGAAAACTCGGCGGCGAGCGGCGAGGATACGCAGCGCATGTCGGCCGGACAATCGCCGTCGGCGCGGCACACGAGGTGCCCAAAGTGCGCAAAACAGCTGTTTTGCGAGGAGCATTCGCTGGCCGCTTGGGGGCCAAAATCCTTGCCCCAGTCGGGGGTCAAACAGCAGTACCGCGAGTGGGAGCAAGCCCCCGGCGCGCCGCAGGTGACTGGAAAGGGCTCGCACTCCGAGCTGCCGCGCAAGCACGAAGGCACGATGTGCGCGCGGTCGCCGCAGAAGTGCTTGTCGTCCGCGCGCGTCGTTGGATACGGAGCGTATTTCGGCTCGAGCTCCAAATCGTAAAGATTTTCCGAGTTCCGCGTCACGCGTAAGTGAAAGCGTTCGGGCGCGGCCGCGAAGCTCAGCCCGGCGATGCTCAGCTGTCCGTCTCTCAGCTGCGTGCGCAGCTCACGCGCCATGCCACAGTCACTGGTCTGCGCGCTGCCGGCCGCTTGGGGTAACGAGACCGCAAACTCGCACGGCTTGACGCTACCCAAATCCAATCGGAACGCGTAGCTCCCGGGGTCGGCGAGCGGCGGATGAAACTCGATGGTGACCGCGCCCGGACAAGGGGGTCTGCGAGTGCGCAGCCAGATCGCGCCAGTGATGGCCAGCGCGGCGCCTACGATCGCGCCCATGCGCTGTGCGGTCCAAGGCGACACCACGCCCAGGCTACCGCTCGTGCTAAGGGTGAGTCGAGGATGCGCGAGAATTTGCCCAGGATCGTCTCGCTTTTACCTGCCGCGACCGAGATCGTGTGCGCCTTGGGCGCCGCGGCCGGCTTGGTCGGCGTGTCGCACGAGTGCGATTTCCCGGACGCGGTTCGCGGCCTGCTGGTGCTCACGACCTCGCGTGTGGGCAATGATTCTTCCAGCGCGGCGATCGACGCGGCCGTTCGCGCTTTGGTCCACGACGCTCTGAGCATCTACTCCGTCGACGAGGCGCGGCTCGCGGCGTTGGCACCGGATCTGATCCTGACTCAGGACTTGTGCCAGGTGTGCGCCGTGTCGCTCGACGACGTGCGCAGCGCCGTTGCACGGCTCGCGCATCGTGAAGACGTGCAAATCGTGAGTCTGCGGCCGACGCGTCTCGACGACGTATGGCGAGACGTGGAGACGGTTGCGACGGCGCTCGGCCGAGCGGAGCGCGGCCGAGCACTGCGCAAAGAGCTGGAAACGCGTATTCAGCGCATCGCCGAGCGCGCCAGCGGGGCCTCGTCGCGACCGCGAGTCGCCTCGGTGGAGTGGCTCGAGCCATTGATGCTCGGTGGAACCTGGATGCCTGAGCTGATCGAGCTGGCCGGGGGTGAGCCGTTGGGCGCTGGCGCTGGGCAGCCCGCGCCGACCGTCTCATCGGCGGAGCTGGCGCGCATGAAGCCGGACGTGGTCGTGGTGAAACCGTGCGGCTTCGACCTCGAGCGCACGCTACGCGAGCGTGAGCTAGTGGAACGCGCGGTACTGACCTCGATTGCGCCGGCTTGTCGCGTGTATGCCAGCGACGGCAACGCGTTCTTCAATCGCCCGGGGCCGCGCCTGGTGGAATCGCTCGAGATCCTGGCGGCCTGCATTCAGCCCGAGCTATTTCAGGATTTCGCGCTGAAGCATCGGGGAGTGCTGGTCCCCTTGGCCGCGCGTGGATATTTCCGACCTGTGAACGTTTGAAGCGGGCCTCAGATCAGACCCCGCAAATGTTGGATTCGTCGTTCATGGCGTATGCCTGGTCAGCGCGGCGTGAGCCGAAGCGTCAAACGGCGCCGCCTTTGCCGCGGCGCTGGCGCTTTCGCGCTGCGGCTCCTATGATTTCACCGTGTTCCGGCCCTGTATCGACCTACACGAAGGCAAGGTGAAGCAGATTGTAGGTGGCACCTTGAGCGACTCCGCCCAGGAGGTGCGCACCAACTTCGTCTCCGAGAAATCGAGCGCCGAGTACGCCGAGCTGTACCGGCGTGACGGGTTGCAAGGTGGGCACGTCATCCTACTGGGCCCCGGTAACGAGGACGCGGCGCGTGCCGCGCTTGCGGCGTATCCGGGGGGCATGCAGGTCGGCGGCGGGGTCAATCTGGACAACGCAGCAAGTTGGCTGGAAGCTGGTGCGTCTCAGGTGATCGTCACCTCGTGGGTCTTCCAAGCCGGCCGTGTCGACTTCGAGCGCCTCGCCAGCTTAGAGCGGAGGATCGGCAAGCAGCGCTTGGTGCTCGATCTGAGCTGTCGTCGCCGCGGTGCCGAGTACTGGGTGGTCACCGACCGTTGGCAGACCTTCACCGAGGTAAGCATTGGTGCAGAGACGCTGGCTCGTCTGTCGCGAGCATGCGATGAGTTCTTGGTTCATGCCGTCGATGTCGAAGGCTTGTGCCGCGGGATCGACGCAGAATTGGTCGAGAAGCTCGGGCTGGAGTCGCCGATCCCAGTGACCTACGCGGGCGGCGCCAGCTCGCTGTCGGATCTGGAGTTGGTGACCGAGCTGGGTAGGGGTCGCGTCGATCTCACGATCGGCTCGGCGTTGGATATTTTCGGCGGCTCGGGCGTGCGCTATGCGGACGCGGTCGCGTTCAACCGTCGCCAGGCGCGTTCGAGCTAAGGCGTTCGGGCGCGCTTCAGGTACCGTTGCACCGCTGCAACGGTCTGAATCTGGGCCGGGGCTAGTGCCCTCGATGTAAGCTGCGCATAGTTAGTTGGCTGGGTCGTCCACTCAGCAGGAGCACTCGGCCATGACAGAGAAAGCAGTCGCAGACGTGAGCAGTCGCATGCCGGTGGTGTTCCTGCCGCATGGTGGCGGTCCCTGGCCGTTCGTGGATTTGCGCATTGGCAGCAAGGCCGAGCAAGCGGAGCTGGCGACGTATCTTCGCTCGGTGGCTCGAGTGCCGAGCACCCCAGCCAAGGCCGTGCTCGTCGTGTCGGCACATTGGGAAGAGGCGCTGCCGACGGTGATGACCGGCGCGCATCCGCCGCTGCTGTACGACTACTACGGCTTTCCCCCGGAGTCGTACGAGATCACTTGGCCGGCCCCGGGCGAGCCGGCACTAGCCAAGCGCGTGTGTGCTTTGCTACGCGGCGCGGGCATCGAGAGCGCGGAAAACGACGAGCGCGGCTTCGACCACGGCACGTTCGTGCCGTTGAAGCTGGCCTACCCGGATGCCGACGTGCCTACCGTGCAGCTTTCGCTCAAGCGCGGGCTCGACCCGCAGGAGCACTTGGCACTCGGTCGCGCGCTCGCGCCGCTGCGCGACGAAGGCGTATTCATCGTGGGCAGCGGCATGACGTTCCACAACTTGCGCGCGTTTGGGCCGCAATCCAGCGTCGCGGCCGAGGAATTCGACGGCTGGCTCCGCGAAACCGCGAGCCTGAGCCCGAGCGAGCGCGATCGCCGTCTGAGCGATTGGACGAACGCGCCGTCGGCTCGCAAGGCGCACCCGCGTGAGGAGCATTTGCTGCCGCTGATGGTGGTGGCGGGCGCCGCTGGTGCTGACCGCGGCAAGCTGGCTTACAACGGTAAGATCCTGGATTTGAGGCTGTCCGCGTACCACTTCGGCTGATGCTACGGTGATGGCAATTCCGTGACCTTGCCGCCCAAGAACCCCGAAAAAACCAAACGCGCAGCCGCGCATCCGAAGCGCCCCGGAGCGTTGTGTAAAGCGCAGCCGGCGAGCTTCGTCCCGGTCGTCGATCGCAGGCGCTGTGAGGGCAAAGCGGACTGCGTCGAGGTCTGCCCGTACGACGTCTTCGAGGTCGGGCCGATCGACGAGGCTGAGTACCGAGCGCTGCCAGCGCTGAATCGGCTCAAGCTCCTGGTACATGGCAAGAAAACCGCGCACACGCCGCGCGCGGACGCCTGTCAGGCGTGCGGGCTATGCGTCGTGGCATGCCCAGAGCACGCAATCGAGCTCCGCGCCGCGCCGCGCGTCTAGCGTTCGGTCGGCTCCTCCGCGGCAAACCTGGCCTCGATGCGTCGGTCGGGCACGAGCCAGGTCAAGGCCACGAACACGTAAATTGCTTGCGAGACATGCGCGCTGACGAATGCCAGCGCGATCGCCGAGAGGTACAACACCGCCGACGCCTTGCCTTTCAAGTCGCGACCGAGCAGTCGTTGCAGCTTCGAATTGGGACCCTGCGTACGAATGATTGCCGTTTGCAGGATTAAATAAGCGACACCGGCCGCAAACAGCACGACGCCGTAGCCCGCGGTGGGCAGCGGCGCGCTGTGGCTTTCGCCCATCCACGCGGTCGCGAAAGGCACCAAGGACAGCCAAAATAGCAGGTGTAAATTCGCCCACAAGATGCTGCCACTGATGCGCTCGCAGGTGTGCAACATGTGGTGGTGGTTGTTCCAGTAGATACCGATGAAGACGAAGCTCAGCACGTAACCGCAGAGCACGGGTACTACCTCGCACAAAGCCACGAAGTCGCTGCCGTGCGGGACTTTCAGCTCGAGCACCATGATCGTGATCAGGATCGCGATCACGCCGTCGCTGAAGGCTTCGAGTCGTCCCGTTGGCATTGGAGCGAGCTTGCCGAGGCCCGGGGCCATCGTCAAATTCGAGCCAAACGCCGGCACGGTTTCGCCCGTTGGTCGCATGCTGTAGATTGCAGCGAACCATGGAATCGATCATCGACCACGTCAGCATCAACGTGACTGATTTCGAGCGTTCGAAGGCCTTTTATGGCCAAACGCTCGCGCCGCTGGGCATTGGCCTGATCATGGAATTCGGGATGGCCGCGGGCTTTGGCCGCGAGAAGAAGCCAGAGCTTTGGCTCGGCGCTGGCAAGACCGATTTCCAAAGCGACGAGCAAGTCGCCGTACTGACGCCGATTCATGTGTGTCTGCGCGCGCGCAATCGCGCCGAGGTGGACGCTTTTCACGCCGCGGCGTTGGCGGCGGGCGGGCGTGACAACGGCGCTCCGGGCATCCGCGCTCACTATCACTCGGGATACTACGGAGCATTCGTGCTCGATCCGGACGGGCACAACATCGAAGCCGTGTTTCACGGGCAGGGATGAGCGTCATCCCAGACCTTCGCGCGCTTCGCATCGAGCTGCCGCCGTGGATCGACGAGCTGGCGGCGAGCTTCTCGCCGGCGTTGGTCGACGACGAAGCGCGCATGGCGCTGACCGTTCGGCTCTCCGAGGAGAACGTGAGCCGGGGTGGGGGACCCTTTGCGGGCGCGGTGTTCCTCGAAGAGCGCTTGCTCGCGGTGGGTGTGAACCTGGTGTTGCAAAGCGGCTTCTCTATCGCGCACGCCGAGATCATTGCTTTGATGCGCGCTCAAGCGATGCTGGGTAGTAGTGCCCTGCTCAGCACGCCGCCGCTGACCTTGTTTGCCAGCACTGAGCCGTGTTGTCAGTGCTTTGGCGCGCTGATTTGGGCCGGAGTGCGGCGTTTGGTGTGTGGCGCGAGCACTGCCGACGCACAAGCGGTTGGTTTCGACGAAGGGCCGAAGCCGGACTCCTGGGTGAGCGTTTTGGAACGGCGCGGCATCGCCGTGCAGCAAGGGTTGCTGCGCGCGGAAGCAGCCAGCGTGCTCCGCCGTTACGTCGAGCGCGGCGGCGTGATTTACGGTAAACCCAGCGCGTAGCCGCTGGCTCAGCCGTTGTCGAAGCGGATCCGGTACAGCACGTTCACTTGCCCGCGCTCGGGCTTCGGAAAGCGCAAAGCATAAAATCCTTCGGCGACGCAATCTACCACTTGGCGATCGCTCAGATCCGAACCGCCATCGCTAACCTCCGACACGGCGCCGGAAGGGCTGATCGCGAAGTGCAAGCGCACAGTGCCGCCGAGCGTGTTGTTGCGACTCACGCCGTCGCGATAACAGCGCGCAAATAGCGGGTAGCCCGCTTCCACGACGTTGTCGATGTCGTCCGTCGACAGCGAGCCGGGCGAGCTCGGCTCGATCACCAGGCCGCGCTCGTCTTCCACCGGTTTGTGCTTGGCAGCAGGCCGCCCACGCTTGGCTTTCGCGGGTGGGTCGACCAAACGGAACACGAACGTCCAACGTGCCGAGGTCGGCTCGGCAAAATCACCAAAGTCGATCTCGCTCAAGCGTTGACCGATGCACTCTTCGACGCGCGAATCGCCGAGCGTCGATGCTTCGCGTCGCACGCGGTGTACTTTGCCCTCGACGTCGAGCTGCCAGGAGAAGCGCGCCGCTCCGCGCAGGCTCGGGTTGGCGAAGAAACAGCGCCGCAGATCGGTCTCGTTGCCGCGTAGCCGCTGCACGACGTCACTCGCCGCGAGCTCGACGCGCTTTGCTTTCGAGCTTGGCGCGGGGGCCT
>Ga0210392_10000789_pt1 | contig 17671 bp, 9 predicted proteins | sample IncBWC30OmetaG_FD_161057 | JGI IMG/M metagenome (GOLD analysis project Ga0210392, IMG submission 161057) | Forest soil microbial communities from Barre Woods Harvard Forest LTER site, Petersham, Massachusetts, United States - Inc-BW-C-30-O ...
GACGACCTGGTTGAGCTATGGAAGAACCTCGCGCTCAGGGGCGCGACCGAGCAGCAGGGATCCGCGGCACCGCCCAGGCTTCGCGTCACACTAACCGCCGGGTTTGTCGTGCTCACGGGGATAGTCGGATTGAGCTGGCACTCCATGGGCGTGATTTCGGAGAGCGCAAGCGAGATCACGGTCGCTTGACGAGGGCCGTGCCGGGCTACCTCCGTAGTGCGCTACTTGATCACTGGGATCACTGGCGGCTTGCTGATGAGCTTCAAATTCAAGCCGCCGGGGTATTCGTACGCCGTGGCGTGGCCGAAGCCCATGACTTGCAGGCCAAGGCCGTGGGCGTCGGTGGTCGATAGCTTGTGAACGCCGCTCGCGGACGAGTCGAGGGGCGCGCGGACGATGCCCCAGCTGGAGGTGCCGATTGCTTGTGCGGCGCTGAGCGGGGCACCGTCGAGCGTGGCCGTTGCGCCTTGGGGCACGAGGATGTCCGCGAAGTTCTTCTCGAAGTCTGACGGGGCGAGGAAGGTGTAGGACTGTCGGAATTGCTGGGGTGTAACCATGATGGTCATTGCCGGATCGCCCCGGCAGGGGAAATCCGGGCAGGCATCCCCCGCGGGGGCTTGCAGCGAACCGCCAACCATGAATGAAGCCACGACAAAGGGCTGGGTGCCGTCGATGACGAAGGGATCGGTGAGTGGCCCGAGCTCGACGAACGCGCCCGCGTTGATGGTCGTTGGGGCTCCCGACGGTTGGCCAGCTGGATAGCTGAACGTGGTGCCGTCGACGTTGCCGTAGATGCGGACCATGTGTCCGCCTTTCACTGAACCGCTGGGAGATGTCGGCGGAGCGACGATGTACTCGTTACCAATGACTTCGGCCGGAAGCACGATTTCCTCTAGGTGATCCGCGTTCACGGCGCTGTCGGGGACGTTCGTGATCGGGTTCAACGAAACTACTTGCACAGGCGCGTTCGCGTTGACAACCGTGCCGCTGAGATCGGCGTGCTTCAGGCCGTCTCCCGTCGCAAGCTCTCCGAGGAATTGGAGGACGTCACCGGTGTTCATGGTGTACATCGCGGTTGTTCCTCCGGTTGCTGCCATGATCCCGGTGCCTGCGGCGACACAGCCACCGAGCGTGGGTGGGTTGAACGTTTCGCTGCCACAATCTTTGGGAAAGGCGAGGATGACCAGCGTATTGTCTTGCGTGGCGGTGATCGCGAAGCCGCCGGCGTCGCTGGTGAACGACTGACCCGCCGCGCCGCCGAACACGGCCGAGCGTGAGATCACTCGGTAGTTGCCGGTCATGGCGGAGGAGGGGAGCAGGAGCGAGGCGTCGTTGCTCGTCGAAAAGCAGTTGCTAGTGTTGAAGCTAGTGCCGCATGAGCTGACACCGCTGAGCGGCTTCTGGTACTCGAGGGGGTTGAACTGCCACGCGCTGACAGGCACCGAGCTTGTGACATGGTAAGCGCCACCGTTGACCCGCACCGAGGTGTTGGCGCGGCCGCCGGAAGTGTTGGTGCGGGAGAATTCGGGGCCTTTCAGCTCTGGGACCCAAGGCAGGATGATGGATGTGAGGCCGCCCGCAGACACGGCTGCGGTCTTCGTAAAGCCATTCGGGCCCGTGACGTTGATTTGTGCGTCTACGCTGCCGCCGTTCGCGATCACCACTGCGAAGTCGAAGTCCGTATAGACCGGGTTGTAGGTGATCGTCGGCCAGAATTCACAGCCGACGTAGGTACGGTTGGCTTTGGCGTCGTCGCACGTCGCCGGGTTATCGGGGTTTCCGCCGCCGCCGCTGCCGCCACTTCCGTCATTGGTGACGATGAGACCGTCGTTTCCACCGCTGGCGCCGCCACCCACGGCAAGGTTGAGCGAGCCGGCGCCGGCCGAGCTCACCCGGCCCACGTTGCTGGCGGTCCCTTTTCCAGCTGAGCATCCCGACGCGACGGCGAGAGCGCTGCCAACGATGAATGCAGACCTAAGCCCAACACCACAAATCCGCCATCGTGAACCGAGCACCGAGCGGCAAGACATGGTTTCCATTTTGGTTTCCGAACCCGGTGTGGACAGGTTTGTTTTTTGTCACTTGTGTGGCCCTTAACACCCAGACGCGAACGCAAGGATGCGTCGGATGGTGTCGCGAAACATGCCGTGAATGTGGGGGTGGTGCGTTTGGTGACACATCGCGTCTTGATGTATCCTCACATATGTCTGGTGCTCGACGCTCCAGACCACCAAGTCGCTCAGCAAGGCCGCTGAGGCGCCGGGCAAGCGCTCCTTGGCTCCGTGCGATTCTGCATCGCAGCGAGGCCGCTGATTCGTGCAAGAGAGCACGAGCTGGCGGCTTTTCGCGTTCGGAAACCGGCTCCATCCGGGGTTGGCCCGATCATTGCTCCACCAGACGCAACTGGAGGCAGCAAGCCATGTTGCTTTTTCTGTTGCGCGACAATCTTCGGGAACCGCCCTATGTCCCACGGCCAGCCGCGCCAACCAAGGGCGCGTACACGGCTGAGCTGCTGGCTTCAGCGCTATTTCTGAGCGCGTGGTGCGTGTTACGTCTGCTGTCGACGCACGGCGAGAGCTTCGTCGTCGACAGGGCGTTGGCGCTACCGTGTTTGGCGCTCGGGCTGTGGGTCGTTCTGTGTTGCGTACGAAGTCTCAGCGCAGGTCGGGGCAGTTCGAGGATAAAGGAGCACCGCGTAGCCAGGAGGGCGCATCGCCGCGGTCAGCGATTGCAGCGAGTCAACGGCCATTCGCGAACGCGAGACTACTGACGAGCCGGCACGTGGCATCCAACTCCAAGGGATCATGACGTACAAAGAAGTATCCGAAGTGAGACGGATTGATCGCTGGACCGCGCGAGCGCCGTTGCGCTCCGATTGGAGGGCAGAGCTGTCGCAGCGGGTTGGGCGAGGCGTTTCGCGTGATTCTCAGCCAAGGCTTTCGCTCCAGGTAACCACCACAGCACCCGGAACGAAGCGACCATGAGCGCGACTGGAACGAGCCTGACCGAACCGAAACAACCGCAGTCGCTCGGTCCAGCGTGACCTCGACTAGAGTCAGCGGATGTGGCCGCCGTTGAAGCGCAGGCCTTGGCGGTCGAAGCTCTCGTTGTTCTTGTGCATGATCAGCTGATACGTGAACGCCGAGCCCTGCTCGCCGATCAGGGCGGACCAGTGCAGGAAGAAGTACCAGAGGCGGTACCAGCGCTGCCCGTAGGCGGCGATGATCGCCTGCTCGTTGGAGACCCAGTTGTCGCGCCAGGCGCGCAGCGTGATCACGTAGTGCGGGCTCATGTTTTCGACGTCGGTGACTTCGAAGCCGCCGTCTTCCGCCGCGCGAATCATACCCGAGAGCGTGAGGCTCGCGTCGGCGCCCGGGAATATGTAGCGCGCCATGAACAGCGCCCAAATCAGATCTTCGGGGCGCAGCGTCATCGCGGTGAGCGGGTTTTGTGGCGCGTACAGCGAGCGGATGCCCGTCCACTGCAGCACGAACAAACCGTCGTCCTTCAGCAGCTCGTGCACCTTCTTGTAGTAGCTGACGATGTTTTTGACACCGACGTGCTCGCACATCTCCAGGCTGACGATCTTGTCGAACTGGCCTTTGACGTTGCGGTAGTCGCAGACTTCGACCTTGGCGCGGTCGCTCACGCCGTAAGCGTTGATGCGATCGGTACCGAAGTTCACCTGCTCTTGCGCGAGCGTGACGCCGTAGCTTTTGGCGCCAAACTCTTTGGCCGAGCGAGCGACGAACGTGCCCCAGCCACAACCGATGTCGAGCAGCGTTTCGCCTTCTTTCAGGCGCAGCTTTTGGCACGCACGGTCGATCTTCTTGTATTGCGCTTGCTCGAGTGGCACGCCGGGGTTCTCGAACCAAGCCGCCGTGTAAACCATGGCTTCGCCCAGGAACCACTGGAAGAAATCGTTACCGCGGTTGTAGTGCTCGCCGACGATACGGCTGTCCTGGTCCTTCGAGTGGATCGTGACTTCCGGCAAGAAGTTGGTGAGCGCCCACTTGAAGTGGGTGTCGGTCAGACCGAACGACATCGTCTCGTGGCGTGAGTTGAAGAGCGGCTCCCAATGCTCGGCCGGAATGTCGATCTGGCCTTCCATGTAGGCCTCGTACACGCGCGAGATCGGAACTTTCTTACCGGTCCACTTCCGCGACAGGCTCGCGTCTTGGAACTTTACGAAGTCGTTGATTATTTTTCTCATGAGGGTCTTCGAGGTCCAGGGCAGCCCGTTCATTTGGGGCCACAGACAAGGGTTCGTCCCAGCGTTAGCGCCGCACGCCTACCTTGGCCTCGGATAAGGCGTCAAGTGCCTCTTCCCGCGGGCCGTTGAGAGTCGGATCTCAGCCGCGAATATCTGCTAAATCGCAAGCAATCATGGTGACGCTGATGTCCTCGAAGGCGGTGCAGCTTGCGGTGCTCGTGGTTGCCGCCCTGTGCGAGGTCTCTGGGGACGCGCTGATTCGCGCCGGCCTGCGGGGCAGGGGTCTTTCGTTCATGGCGATTGGCTTTTGCGTTTTGGGTTCTTACGGCTTGGTCTTGAACCAAGTCCCGATCGACTTTTCCAAGCTGCTCGGTGGCTATATTGGCCTGTTTGCGCTCGCGAGCGTCTTATTGGGAATGTTGCTGTTCGAAGAGTCGATCCCGCTGAGCACTTGGCTCGGTCTGGGTGTCGTGCTCCTGGGCAGCGCCATCATTCAGTGGGGCTAAGGCGCTCCACCCGGTACCACTTGACCAGTCTTGGCACGATCAGATCGCGGTCACCCGGAGCGGGCACGAGCCACGAGAGGAAACCGGTGCGACCGGCGCCCGTTGCCTATCAAAAAGGAACCGACGAGCGGGCGTTTGAAGGCACCCGCTGGGCCGAGCATTTGCCGTCGGGGAACGCTTTTCAGATCAGAAACGATCTGACCAAGTAGAACGAGATGTCCGAACACAGCCTAGACGCAGCGCCGAAGCGCGCCGGTGACGAGGGCGCGCGCGCGCCACGTGGCAAGCTGACCATCTTCTTTGGGGCTGCTCCGGGCGTCGGTAAGACCTATTCGATGCTCGAGGCGGCGCGGGCCGAGCGCGCGGCGGGGCGCGACGTAGCGGTCGGCGTGGTCGAAACACATGGCCGATACGACACCGCAGCGTTGCTGCTCGGGCTCGAGCTGCTGCCTCGGCGCCAGGTTCTGCAGCGCGGCGTGACCCTGGAAGAGCTCGATCTCGATCTGGCGCTGGCGCGGAAGCCCGCGTTGTTACTGGTCGATGAGCTCGCGCACTCCAACGCCGAAGGCTCGCGTCACGCCAGGCGTCATCAAGACGTCGAGGAGTTGCTCGACGCCGGTATCGATGTCTTCACCTCGCTCAATGTGCAGCACATCGAGAGCTTGAACGATGTCGTCGCGCAAATTACGCACTTAATCGTACGCGAGACGGTGCCCGACTCGGTCGTCGACCACGCGCACGAAGTCAGGTTGATTGATCTGCCGCCCGACGAGCTGCTCGATCGTCTCAGAGACGGCAGAGTTTATCTGCCGGACCAGGCGCGCCGCGCGATCGAGCACTTCTTTCGCAAAGGCAACCTGATCGCGCTGCGCGAGCTGGCTCTGCGCCGCACCGCCGAGCGCGTCGACGCCCAGATGCAGCACTACCGTGAGACGCACGGCATCGCCAGCACTTGGTCGGTGGGCGAACGGCTGCTCGTCTGCGTCAGTCCCAGCCCGCTCTCGATGCAGCTGATTCGTGGGGCGCGGCGTATGGTGAGCACGCTGCACGCCGACTGGCTCGCCGTGTACGTCGAAACTCCGGCGTCGCTGCGCTTGAACGCCACGGACCGCGCTCGAGCCGCCGAGAACATGCGCCTCGCCGAACAGCTGGGCGCCGAAACGGTGATCTTGAGCGCAAGCAACGCGGCCGACGAGACGATTCGCTACGCGCGGTCGCGCAACGTAACCAAGGTCGTCGTAGGCAAGCCGACACACGCGTCCGTCTGGGACCGCTTGCGCCCGTCGTTCCTCGACCGCATGGTGCGCGCGAGTGGCGATATCGACGTCTACGTGATGTCGGGAGAAGACAGCGCTCCGAATCTGGAGCAGAGCGAGCCGGCGCTGCGGATCCCGGCAGTCCCCATCGCCTTCGTGGCCGCCGCGACGAGCGTGCTGGTCGCCACCGTGATCTCCTGGTCGGCATTCGGCCCGCGCCAATTGGCGGACGCGGTGATGGTCTACTTACTCGGCATCGTGCTCGTCTCGCTGCGTTTTGGTTATGCTCCGTCGCTGCTGGCGGCCGTGCTCAGCGTGCTTTGCTTCGACTTCTTCTTCATTCCACCGCTTTATACCTTCGCCGTTCGCGATCTGAGCCATGTCGTGACGTTCGCCGTGATGTTCATGGTGGCGCTGGTCATCAGCGGCCTGACGCAGCGCGTTCGCGCTCAAGCCGAGGCTGCTGGCCAGCGTGAGCAGCGCACCGCAAGTCTATACGCTTTGAGCCGAGAGCTTGCGGCCACGAAGCAAGTGGAGGACATCGCGCGCATCGCCGCGCGACACCTATTCGAAGCGCTGGGGATGAACGCGGCTTTGCTGGTACCGAACTCTCAGCGCACCAAGATCATCGCGCTTCAAGTCGGGCCGCATGGCGTAACGATCGATGAGCAGGAGCAAAGTGTCGGCGATTGGGTCTGGGAGCACGAGCGCCCTGCGGGGTTCGGCACCGACAGCTTGCCTTTGGCGCGGGCCATGTACCTACCGCTCGTCGCGTCGCGTGGTAAGGTCGCGGTGCTCGGCGTGCGCCCCGCGGACGAGGCGCGACGGCTCGTCCCCGAAACGCGCCAGCATTTGGCCGCTTTTGCCAACCAGATTGCCAGCGCGATCGAGCGCACCGAGCTCGCAGAAGAAGCACAATGGGCCCAGCTGCGCATGGAAACCGAGCAGATGCGCAGCTCCCTTTTGAGCTCGGTATCGCACGATTTACGGACGCCACTGGCGGTGGTCACCGGCGCAGCGAGCACGCTGCTCGAGGACACCATCGATTCCGCGACGCGTCGCGAGCTCACCGAAACCATCCTGCAAGAGGCGCAGCGGCTCAATCGGCTGGTGCGCAACTTGCTCGACATGACTCGGCTCGAGGCCGGCGCTCTGCGCGTCAAGAAGGAGTGGCAGCCTCTCGAGGAAGTCGTGGGCTCAGCGCTCAACCGCATGGAAGACGCCTTGTCGGGGCGACACGTGAAGACCGACCTCGCACCGGACCTTCCGTTAGTCCCCCTGGACGCCGTGCTGATCGAGCAAGTCTTGGTCAATCTCTTGGAAAATGCGGTGAAGTACACGCCGCCGGGCAGTCCATTGGAGGTTTCTGCCAGCACGCGCCCCGGCGGCGTCGAAGTCGTCGTTGCCGATCACGGCCCGGGCATTCCGCCGGGCGAGGAGAAACGCATCTTCGACAAGTTCTATCGAGTGAACACCGCTTCGGGCGGGGGCGTCGGACTAGGGCTCGCCATCTGTCGCGGTATCGTGATGGCTCACGGAGGACAGCTGTTCGTCGAGAATCGCGCCGGCGGCGGCGCGGGATTTCGTTTTCAGCTGCCGGTCGAAGGCCAAGCTCCAACGCTCGAACCGCCCGAACCGGCGCCCGAGAATTAATCCGCTGCTTCCGCGCGCCAGCATCGTGCCAAGACTGACCAAGTAGTATTAGGATCGCCTCGTGACCGAAGTAATGCCGTTGCTCCTGATCGTCGAAGACGACACGCAGATGCGAAAATTCCTGCGTGCTTCGCTGTCGAGCCACGGTTATCGGCTCGTCGAAGCAACCGACGGCAACGAAGGGCTGAGTCAGGCAGCCTCTTACAACCCGGACTTGATCTTGCTCGATTTGGGGCTGCCCGATATCGACGGCCTCGAAGTCACCAAGCGTTTGCGGCAATGGGCGTCCGCGCCCATCATCGTCATCAGCGCGCGGGGGCAAGAGGACGACAAGATCAAGGCACTCGATGCCGGCGCCGACGACTACCTCACGAAACCCTTCGGTACCGGGGAGCTTCTGGCGCGCATTCGCGTCGCGCTGCGCCACTCGGCGCGAGCCGGGCAGGAGCGCACCGAGCCCGTGCTCACCGTCGGCGACCTCAGTATCGATCTCGACAAACGCACCGTGCATGTCGCAGGCGTGGAGGTCCATCTAACGCCGATCGAGTACAAGCTGCTGGCAACGCTGCTAAAAAACGCTGGAAAAGTCCTGACGCACCGTCAACTGCTGAAAGAGGTGTGGGGTCCCGGCTACGCAAACAACACGCAGTACTTACGCGTTTACATGGTTCAGTTGCGCCACAAGCTAGAAGCGGATGCGGCTCGCCCGAGGTACTTGGTGACTGAGCCCGGCGTCGGCTATCGGTTGAAGAGCGATGCCTGAATCACGCGCTGTGGCGATTTAACTAAATCTTAATCAGGCACTGCCCACTGTTTGACGGATTCTTGATCCCCGTAGGCGCAGATTGTGGAGCATGGCATCCGTCATTCAGCTCGCGCGCCACCGGTCGGTGGCCTGCCGTGATCTCCCACTCGACATTCCCGCCGGCGATTCTGATCTGCGACCGATTGCCGTGGTGCTTTGGGTCGGCAGCGTGATTCGCGTGGCACTGGCTGTGTTCCACAATGAGGCGTTCGGCGCGGAGTCGACGCTCGCGTTGCTCTGCATGCTCGTGTTGCCACTGCTCGTTCTGCGTTCTCGACATGCGCGCGATATAGCCCGGCAACAATCGCGCTGAGGTCTCTGTTAAGGAACCATAAAAACTACCACTTTTGCGCTGGGGTGCTTGCGTGGCGGTCGTGCTTACGGCTTGATCTGCCGGTAATGTCGATCGCGATCAAGCGCCTGATCTTTGGTGCTCCCAAGGACGTCAAAGATCCCCAAGCTTTTCACAAGCTCTCGCTCGTCGCCCTGCTGGCCTGGGTCGGGCTGGGAGCGGACGGCTTGTCGTCCTCGGCTTACGGTCCTGAGCAGGCGTACCGTGCGCTCGGCGAACACACGGGCCTCGCCTTCTTCTTGGCGCTTGCCACCGTCGCCACTGTGTTCATCATCAGCTACGGCTACAGCCGGATCATCGAGCAGTTTCCGTCCGGCGGAGGCGGTTACGTGGTCGCTTCCAAGCTGCTCGACCCGCGCGTGGGCGTGGTGTCCGGCGCGGCTTTGCTGGTTGACTACGTGCTCACGATCACTATTTCCATCGCCGGCGGCGCGGATGCGATTTTCAGCTTCTTGCCCCAGGGGATGGTGGCTTGGAAGCTGTTCGTTGCGTTCGCGGGCCTGGTTCTGCTTACCGTGATGAACATCCGCGGCGTCAAAGAGTCGGTGACGGCCTTGGTTCCGGTGTTCATCTTGTTCCTGATTACGCACGCGATTTTAATCATTCTGGCCGTTGGCGGCAACGCCGGGCAGGCCGGGCACGTGGCGAACGAAGTGCACGCGAGCATCACCCGAACGGGGGTAGCGCTCGGCTCATTCGGCTTGCTGAAGCTGTTCGTGCACGCGTACTCGATGGGCGGCGGCACTTATACCGGCATCGAAGCCGTCTCCAACGGCGTGGGCATGATGCGCGAGCCGCGCGTGCGCACCGCCCAGCGCACCATGACCTTGATGGCGATCTCGCTCGCCGTCACCGCTGGCGGCATCTTGCTCGCGTATCTGCTCGTGCGCGCGCACCCCGAGTCTGGTAAGACGATGAACGCCGTGCTCTTCGAGCGCGTCGCTGGCTCGTGGAACATCGGTGGTTTGCAGGTCGGCCGCGCCTTTATCATTGCAGGCCTGCTCAGTGAAAGCGCGCTGCTGTTCGTGGCCGCCCAGGCGGGGTTCCTCGACGGCCCGCGCGTCATGGCGAACATGGCCACCGACTCGTGGTTGCCGCACCGCTTCGCCGCGCTCTCTGATCGCCTGTCGATGCGCAATGGCGTGATGCTCATGGCCGCTGCCGCCCTTGGCGCCCTGATTTACACGCGGGGCGACGTAGCCAAGTTGGTCGTCATGTACTCGATCAACGTGTTTTTGACATTCAGCTTGTCCAATTTGGCCATGGCGCGCTTTTGGATTCGTCGTCGCGCCGAACATTCTGATTGGCTCAAGCACCTGTTTGCGCATCTCTTGGCCCTGGCCCTATGCGCGACCATCTTGGTCATCACCATTCTCGAGAAGTTCGTGGACGGCGGCTGGCTCACGCTGCTCGTCACCGCGGTCTTGGTCGTGGCCTGCTTCTCCATCAAGCGCCATTACCGCTCCGTGGTCGGCGCGCTGCGCAAGCTGGATTCCGACTTGCCGTCGCCTCCGGAAGTGGAAGAAGCGCTGGCAGCGATCGCCCAAAAACAAGAGGACGACGCGCCTTTTCAAGACCATCACGGACTGATGGAGCACCACACCGCGCGTGACCCGGACCCCGAGAAACCGGTCGCCATCTTGCTCGTGGGCGGCTACAGCGGGCTCGGGCGGCATGCGCTGCTCACGCTGCTACGGATGTTCCCGCATCACTTCTCGGGCATCGTCTTCCTCAGCGTAGCAGTCGTCGACTCCGAGTCATTCAAGGGCGCCGATCAACTCGCCGCCTTGGAGGATCGCACTCGCAAGAATCTGCTCTGCTACGAGCATTACGCCCGGTCGCTCGGGCTGCCCGCGGCCAGCATGTTTTCGGTTGGGACCGAGGTTGCGGTCGAGGTCGAAAAGTCCGCAGCGGAGCTTGCGACACGCTACCAGCGAGCGCTGTTCGTCGCCGGACAACTGATCTTCGAGGAAGACACGTTCTGGAATCGCGTGCTGCACAACGAGACCGCGTTCATGGTCCAGAAGCGCTTGCAGCGCCGCGGCATGCCCATGATCGTCGTGCCGGTGCGGATCGATCTGCGCGCTCGGCTTCCGATGCGCGCTGCGGCGATGGCAGCCTGAGAGCGGCTCTTTTTCGCCTTATTCTCTGCAAGGAACCGACGGCCGTCGCGTCGCGTCGCGATCTATTCGGTCGCCTGGCCGATCGTCCGTGGTTGTAGCCGCCGCATTTGAACGCTACGAAGCGGCCGTCAAAGCTCTTAGCACGTGCGCTCCACGCTCGTGGCAAGCGCTCCTGAGCTTCTGATCCGTCTCGACAAAGCATTTCTGCCACGCTCCGTTGCGCGGCGCGCGTGCGATCGGCATCGTCCGGTTGAGCGCCTGTAACAACCCTCAAGGCCGCTAAGCGGACGCGGCCTACGGAAGATGACCGTTCGAACATGAAGCAACCTATCCCCGTGCTCGCCGTTGGCGAGACGACCAATAGTCCGCTCCCGTTGGCCAGTGACGCGCAAGTCCTGTCGCGCGCAGCGCAGCAACGCGGAAAGCCCGCCTCGCAGCACAATGAGCTCGGCCGCACGCACGGCATGCCGTTCATCTTTTGGCTGCTCGAGCAAAGCGGCGCCCTGCTCTTGGCCGCGCCGACCGTCGTCGCCGCCCTAGCGCTCGCGCTCAGCGGCTTCGGTCTCACGCTGCACGGCGCGCTGCTGTTCGTCGGTGCTTGGCTGGCAGTCCCACTGTTCGGCGTCGTACTGCCGCTGATGTACCTCGTGTACCGCTCGCACCAAGCCGATAACCGCGGCGCCGATTGGAGCGCGTACTTCAGCTTCAAGGACGGCAGCGAAGGCAGCCAGTGGATCGGCAAGAAGATCCCGATGGAGATTTTCTACGAGGCCTACATGGCCGAGAAGATCGACTTCAAGCAAGACGTCTACGAGGTCATGCTGCGCCGCAACCAGCTGTTCAAGTTCAGCTTCACCTGGGGCGACGTGAAGTTCTACTTCCGTGAGTTCCTCGGCCAAAATGTGACGCACAGCCAAGCCTCGGACAAGGGTGACATCGCCCACGTGTACGACCGCGGCAACGACTTCTACAATTGGTTCCTCGGCCCGAGCATGACCTACACGAGCGGTATCTTCCGTGATCCGGAAGAGACGCTCGAAGTGGCTCAAGACCGCAAGCTCGAGACCATCTGCCAGTACGTGCAGATGAAAAAGGGCGACAAGCACTTGGACATCGGCTGCGGCTGGGGCCCGATGATCACGTACGCCGCGGAGCACTACGGCACGGTCAGCACGGGTATCACGCTCGCCAAGGAACAAGCCGCGTGGGCCAACGAACGCGCTGCCAAAGCCGGCGTTGCGGATCGCGTCAACGTCATCGTCGACGACTACCGCAACCTGCCGTCGGAGAAATACGACAAGATCACTTGTCTGGAGATGGCCGAGCACGTCGGCATCAAGAACTTCCAAAAGTTCTTGCTGCAAGTGCGCGGCATGCTCAAAGACGACGGCATCTTCTACTTGCAGATCGCCGGCCTGCGCCGCTCTTGGCAATTCGAAGACTTGGTCTGGGGCCTATTCATGGCCAAATACATATTCCCCGGCGCCGACGCGAGCTGCCCGCTCGGCTTCGTCACCTCGCAAGCCGAGCGCGCCGGCTTCGAAATCCACCGCGTCGAAAATTGCGGCGTGCACTACGCCGTGACGATCCACAAGTGGTACGAAAACTGGAAGAAGAACGAAGCCGCCATCGTCGAGAAATACGGCCAAAAGTGGTTCCGAATGTGGATGATGTTCCTGTCCTGGTCAGTGATCATCGGGGGCCAAGGCAGCTCCACGGTGTTCATGGTCACCATGAGCAAGAACATCAAGAACGACAAATCCACCGTCTCGCCCGAAGAAGCCAAGAGCGTCGCGTACAGCAGGCGTGATCGCTGGATCGGGCAGAAGCCGGTCGCAACACAGCAGTAAGCTCGAAGCGAAACTTCGCGCTGTGAATCAACCCAGGGCTCCGAGCAAATCGGGGTCTTGGGTTTTTTTGTTGATGGTCACCGATCGCGGCACGGGGCACGGAGCCTTCGGCGTCGCGGGACGGGGTCGAGAGGGGACACGTGGACCCCAAGTGTGTCGTAAACAAACCCTCAAAAATGACGGGCCCTGTGTAAAGCAAACCTAAAATAGCAATGCTCACTGCCGAGCATGGGTATGCGAAAGCGCGGGTGGCATTCGGATTTGATGCCGCACATATGTATTTGATACACGCGAGAAACTGGTCGGGGAACAGAGTGCACCGACCTACACCGCATGCGCGGCCGGCGAGCACCTGCATCGCCGCGCCATTCGTGCGCCAACACCAGGAGTTTCTCAGATGGCGGACCCCACAGACCTCGCCAAGCAAGTCGCCGACGTGACCAAGTCGGTCGGAGACCTGCAGACGGCGGCAAACATCGTTTGGACGCTCGTGACCGGTTTTTTGGTCATGTTCATGCAGCTCGGCTTCGCGCTGCTGGAGACCGGGCTCACCCGAGCGAAGAACGTGACCCACACCATGGGTATGAACATCTTCGTCTACGCCATCGGCATCATTTGCTTTTGGTTCTGCGGGTTCGCATTGCAAATGGGCGGCGTCGGCGCTCTTGCTACCTTCGGAAACGACGCAACGCTCGCTCACGAGTTCGTGATCCACATTGGCGGCAAGGAGTTTGGGTTGTTCGGCATGTCGGGGTTCATGCTCACGCCCGCCGTGTATACGCCTGCCATCGCGGTGCTCTTCTTGTTCCAGATGGTGTTCATGGACACCGCGGCGACGATCCCTACGGGTGCCATGGCGGAGCGCTGGAAATTCGCCTCGTTCTGCCTATTCAGCGTGCTGATCGCGGCCGTGATCTACCCGCTGTATGCCAATTGGGTGTGGGGCGGCGGTTGGCTGTCCCTACTCGGTAAGAACTACGGCCTCGGCCATGGCCACGTGGATTTTGCGGGCAGCTCTGTCGTGCACATGACCGGCGGCGTGATGGCCCTCGTCGGAGCCAAGATGATTGGCGCGCGCGTCGGAAAGTACGGCAAAGACGGCAAAGTGAACGCCATCCCGGCGCACAACATCCCGATGGTCGTCACCGGCACTCTGATCTTGGCCTTCGGCTGGTTCGGCTTCAATCCGGGCTCGACCTTGGCCGGCACCGACACGCGCACGGCCATCGTCGCCACGAACACCATGATCGCCTCGGCCGCCGGTGCGATGACCGCGTGTCTCTTCGTCTGGTCGCGCTTCGGCAAGCCCGACGTGACCATGATCTGCAACGGGCTCCTCGCGGGTTTAGTGGCGATCACCGGGCCCTGCGCATTCGTGAGCTCTGGCGCGGCGATGGTGATCGGTGGCGTGGCGGGCGTACTGGTCGTCGCGGCCGCGCTGTTCGTCGATCAAAAACTCAAGATCGACGATCCGGTCGGCGCAGTTGCAGTCCACGGCGTGTGCGGCGCTTGGGGCATCATCGGTCTCGGTCTGTTTGCCAACGGAACCTATGGCGATGGGCTGAATGGCGTTGCGGGCAACGTGAAGGGCTTGTTCTACGGCGACAGCGGGCAGCTCGTCGCGTCCGTGATCGGCGTCGCCGTCAACGTGGTGTGGGTCGGCCTCGCGGCGTTCGTGGGGCTCAAGCTCGTCAACATGCTCGTCGGCAACCGGGTCAGCGAAGAGAGCGAGATCGAAGGTCTCGACGAAGGCGAAATGGGCCTACCGGGTTATGCCGCTGAAGCCGGCCACCCCGGTCCGCCCGAGATGACCATTTCACACACCGGTGCGCCTTCGCCGGCCGAGTGAAGAGTCAAGGCGCGTATTTTTACGCCAACTTGATCTTCGAATAGTTAGCCTGATCACAACAGGCTCGTTCCGACTGCGACACTCCGAGCTGTGCCGGCAGGTGTGGGCCACCGGTCAGCATAGTTTTGAGTCACCCTCGAGTGTCGTAGTCGGCGCGAGTCTGTGCCGACACCATAGCTGGGCCAGAAATCGGCGAGCGTCAGTGCTGCTCAAGATACTGGTGATGGTGCCGATGCAGAGCCGAGCCAGGCGGCCGCGCCTGCTCCCAGCCACAGAGGCAAGGCGAACGCCAGCTCGGGCCAATTTTGTTGGGGGTTTCTCTGGACGGCGTGGATCGCCACGGCGGCGACGCAGCACAGCAGTGTGCTGCTCACCAGCCAGCGCGCCAAGCCCCAGGCCCACGCCCTGCCACGCGCCATGCTCGGCCCTGCGACGACGAGTAGCAGCAGCCACGGCGGTACCAGCAGCACGTTGTAATTGTTCGCTGCGGCAAAGTGCCATGAGATGAAGGTCAGGTAGCAGAGGGCGCAGCCCACGAGCCCCAGCGGCAAGCCCAGCGCCATGAACGCAACTGCGAGCGCGCCGCGCAGCCGTCCGCCGTAGTGCGCAGCGAGCCCCAGCGCGGCGAACAGTGCAGCAAGCGCGACGCCCACCCGGAAATAACGGCCGATCCAATCCGGCGGCACGGCTCTCGGTTCGGGCAAAGAAGACGGCAGCAGCAGGCGCTCGCTGCGCACCAGCGGCAACGTCTGGCCGCCGCGCGCGACGCTGGTATTGAGCAGCAGATCGCGGAGACGGCTGGGCAAAAAGCCCTCGTCCCAAAACGTGATCGGCGAGTCGGTGCCGCGACCTACGGCGAGGTCGAGCGCCGAATACAGCACTGGGTCGTCTGCCACGAGGCGCAGCGTGTGCGCGCGAAAGCTCATCCGCGCTGGCTTCTGCGACTGAGCGTGAATCTGCCCGCCGATCACGCGGTCGATCGCATCCCGTACGCGAGTCGCGCAATTGTCGCGATAGAAGTCGTAACGATAATAGCGATTCTCGGGTCGCTCGTTCTCGCGCAGCGCCGCATACAGCGCGTCGCGCTCGGCGGGCGTCAGCTCGAGCTCGGACGCGAGCAGTGAGCGCTGTGCTTCGCCGTAGCTGCGCAGCGTACCGCCCAGGCTTTGCACCGATAGCCAATAAGGCAGCTTGCCTTGTGCCGAGTCGAGGAACAGCGTGGGTGAGTCGAAGGCGAAGGTGCCATAATTGTAAATTTCGTCGCGGCCGGTTGCGGCGTCGTGTACCCACAGCGCGCTGTGCCCAAACTTGGTGAATGGGTGCTCACCGGCCCCCATGGTGAGCAGCGAGATAGTTAGGGAATCACCCGGTTCTGAGGCGCGCGCCGGCTCGCTCAGCAACAGGGCGCCCAGCGTTAGCAGGAGGATCCGCAAAGATCTCCAAGGCCACGCGCGCCGGTTCAAGCAACGACCTTGCTCCTCGCGACCGCCATTGCGCATTGCCCGCCGAACATAACGCATTCCAATCACAACGGTACAACCGCCACTCGAATGAGAATATTTGAACACTGGTTCTTTGCAGCTCTCGTCACACTGCTTCGTATGACGGAGCGTCGTGGCGTGTCGAGTAAGGTTCTGGGTTTGGTGCTGATTGCCGTGGGCGTGGCGGCCGCGTGTTCGGCCAACACCCATAACGGCACGAACCCGGACGGCTCTGGCGCCTCCAGTGGCGTGCCGGCGCTGAACACCGGAGGCAGCACCATGATCGACACCGGCAGCAACGGCGCCACGGGTGGTGTGCCCATGGTTATGCTGACCGATTGCAGCGCGACGACGCCGTGCTCCGACCCCAACGCGGTCTGTGTCAAGACGGACAAGGGTGGCTCCTGTTCGCCCAAGGGCAACGCCTGCACCACCGACACGCAGTGCATGAACGACACCTATTGCTGCACGGGCAGCTGTCGGGTGGACGGCGCCGCGGACGGCGTGTGCGTAGTCGGCGACACCAGGCCTGAGAACGCGGCTTGCACGACCGGCATCAAGCAGGGCGTGTTCGCACCAGGCCTGCAATGTAGTTGGACGGGGCCTGCAGCGACGGACGCTTTTCCCCACCACAATCAGGTGCTCACGACGCCGCTCGTGGCCGACCTTCCGGATGACTCTGGCACGGCGGCAGAGATCATTTTCGTCGCCTCTGACAGCACAACGGGTGCGATAATGGGTGACGGCACAGGTGGTCGAATCCGCATTTTGAACGGGCAGACCTGCGTGCAGGACGAAGTGATCAAGGTCGGCCCGGCCGTGCGTGACGCCGCCACGCTCGCGATTGGCGACTTGGACGGCGACGGCAAGCCCGAGATCGTGGCGCACGAGAACTTCCCGAACAACGATAAGGTCATCGCCTTCACCTGGAAGACCGATCACTACGACGTGATGTGGGAGGGCACGGGCTCTAAGAATCCTGATCCGGGCTCCTGGGACGGCCTGTCTATCCACGACTTGAACAACGACGGCAAAGGCGAGGTCATCGGTCGCGATGGCGAAGTGTTCGACGGCGTGACGGGCAAGCTGATCACGCCCGGTGGCATGCCGATCATCTTGGAGTCCGACCCCGTGCTCGGTGACGTCGACAAAGACGGCACTGTCGATTTGGTCGCCAACCAAGTGTTCTCTTGGGCGGGCACGGGTTGGAAGTTCAAATACCCCGGGCTCAACGCTACGACAGCCGCCAACGCCCCAGCGTTCTACGGCTTCGCCGATTTCGGCACTCGCTCCGCCGACGGCAAGTTCGATCACACCAAGAAAGACGGCATCGCGGAGGTTGTCGCGGTCGGTCCGACGGGCGGCGCAGACTCCGAGTCGACCGGCGTGGTCGGCATCTACACCTTGCAGGGCGAAGCGCTCTTGCGCGTGGATTTCCCAGCCCAAACTGCGTGCACGGGCGGGCTAGCCTTCGGTGAGCGCGGTGGCGCCCCCACGATCGGCGACTTCGACGGTGACGGCATGCCCGAGCTCGCTACGGCCGGTGCCTACGCGTACCGCGTTTTCGATCTCGACTGCGCGGA
>Ga0210392_10000791_pt1 | contig 17605 bp, 13 predicted proteins | sample IncBWC30OmetaG_FD_161057 | JGI IMG/M metagenome (GOLD analysis project Ga0210392, IMG submission 161057) | Forest soil microbial communities from Barre Woods Harvard Forest LTER site, Petersham, Massachusetts, United States - Inc-BW-C-30-O ...
AGTGTGGATCAGGAAGCCCACGTTGGTCACCGAGAGCCGGGTGATGCGGCTGATTTCCTTGTAGCTGAAACCGTTTTGGAATTTCAGGCGGACGACCTCCTGCTGGTTGGGCGGCAAAAGGCCGATGAGCCGCAGCAACGCCGTATGCGTTTCCTCGCGCTCGAGCTCGTGGCCGGGAAGCGGCGCGGCATCGGCCACGCGTTCCACGGCGCCTTCCTCGAAACGCATTATGCGGCCCTCCTTGCGCAGTACGTCGAGCGCGCGATGCCGGCAGACCGTGAAAAGCCATTCCACCGCATGGCCGTCCACCGCGTCGCGTGGCTGGGCCATGAGGCGCGCGAACGAATCCTGCACGACGTCGCGGGCCCGCTCGGTGTCGCCGAGCAGGCGGGTGGCGTAGCGCGTAAGCGGCGCCTGATAGCGCGCAACCGCGGTTTCGACCCAGTGAGTGTCGTGTGCATGTGATTCCTCCGGTTGATCGGATGCGGGTTTCACGTGTGGTGTTCGCTGGGTAATACGGGCTCGACTGCGTTTTATTAGACGCAACAGGCCATAAGTAACAAGTATCAGGTATCAAGTGTCAGGACTAGGAATTAGGAGGCAGGAGGGTTCCGTTATCTTGGAACTTGGCACCTGACACTTGAAACTTCGCGCCAAGCGCGCTCTTGTCACTTGTTACCTGCCACTTGATACTTTCCCCTGCCAGTCATGTCGATCTTCACCGCTCCCATAACCCTTGAAGGCCACGGCGTCCGCCTTGAGCCGATGGAGCTCGAACACGAAGCCGCCCTGCAGTCGGTCGCAGCCGACGGAAAGCTCTGGCTGCTTTACTTCACGGGCGTTCCCGAGCCGGAAAACACCCGCGCTTATATTGAAACCTCGTTGGCAGACTGCACCAAAGGCATTCGCCGGCCCTTTGTCGTGCGCGAACTCGGCAGCAATCGAATCATTGGGTCAACCAGCTATCACGACATCGTGCCGACAGCACGTCGCGTCGAGATTGGCTACACTTTTTATGCGCAGAGCTGGCAGCGCACCCACGTAAACACGGCCTGTAAGTATCTGTTGATGGAACACGCTTTTGAAAAACTGGATTGCACGGTGGTGGGCTGGCGTACCGATATTTTAAACACCCGCTCACAGGCGGCGATTGAACGGCTCGGCGCGAAAAAAGACGGCGTGATCCGCCGGTATCAAGCGCGACGCGACGGCACGGCCCGGGATACGGTGATGTACAGCGTCACCGCCGAGGAATGGCAGCAGGGCATAAAAGCGCATATGCGCGGCCTGCTGCGCCAGGCAACAAGTATCAAGTAACAAGAGCGCCCTGCGTACATACTCCTGATACTTGTTACCTGTTACTTGATACTTGGCGGCTGATGCCTGCTACTTGATACTTCGATTTATGCGTTTGTGCCATCTGGTCTTAGCCGCCACCACGCTGGTTGTTTTTCTCGCCGTCGGCTGCGCCAAGCGGGAATCGCCCGCCGAGGAGGGCATCCGCACCAAGACGCTGCTGCTGGGCAACGGCGCTGAGCCGCAGGATCTCGATCCCAGCACCTGCAGTCTCTATACGGATGAAAACGTCCTCATGGCCCTCTTCGAGGGCCTGACCTGCATCGATGAAAAAACCTCGCAGGCCGTGCCCGGAGTGGCCGAGCGCTGGGACGTTTCGCCCGATGGGTTGGTTTATACTTTTCACCTGCGCGCGGATGCCAGGTGGTCAAACGGCGATCCCGTGACCGCGGACGATTTTGTTTATTCCTTCCACCGCATCCTTTCGCCCGGCCTCGCGAGCGAATATTCCTACATGCTTTATTTCATCAAGAACGCCGAGGCCTTCAACGGTGGGAAGATTTCGGACTTCGCGCAGGTCGGGGCAAAGGCGCTCGACGCGCGCACGCTGCAAGTGACGATGGAACATGCTTGCCCCTATCTGCCCGCCGTCGCGGCGCATGAGTCGTGGTTTCCCGTGCATCGCCCGACGATCGAAAAATTTGGCCAGATGGACCAGCGTAACTCGCGCTGGACACGCCCGGAAAACTTCGTCGGCAACGGCCCGTTCATGCTGAAGGAATGGTCGCCCAATTCACGCATCATCGTGGTCAAAAATCCCACCTACTGGGATGCCGCGCACAATCATCTCAATACCATTATTTTCTTTCCCAACGATAACATCGCCACCGATGAGAGTAATTTTCGCGCCGGCCAGGTTCATCTCACGTACCAGCTCCTGCCCGATCGCATCGAACACTATCGCAACGAGGCACCACAGCTCCTGCGCATCGATCCGTTCATCGAAACGGAATTCCTGATATTCAATGTGACGAAGCCGCCACTGAATGACCCGCGCGTCCGGCAGGCGCTCGCCCGGGCCATCGATCGCGTCGCCATCGCCCGCGACGTGCTCCATGATAGCTGCGCGCCCGCGGGGGCGCTCACGCCGCCCAATACGGCCGGCTACACGCCGGAGGCGAAAATCCCGACGGATTTCGACGCAGCGCGCAAGCTCCTCGCCGAGGCCGGCTATCCCGGTGGAAAAAACTTCCCCACTCTGGAATTTCAGACCAAGAACGACAGCATCTGGCGCGCCGTGGCCGAGGCGATCCAGGAAATGTGGAAACACGAGCTGGGCATTCAAGTGGAAATCGCGTCGCTCGAGCAAAAGACCTGGCTCACAAAAGCCCATGCGCTGGATTATCAGATCAGCATGTATCGCTGGTGCGGCGACTACGACGACCCGAGCACGTATCTCTACCTCTACAAAAGCAACAGTGGCAACAATGACACCGGCTGGGCCAATGCCGATTACGACCGCCTCAACAACGAGGCCGACCGCGCGGCTGACCCCGCCACGCGCAACGCGCTCCTGCAAAAGGCCGAGGCACTCCTGCTGGATGAGGCGCCCATTGCGCCGATCTATTACGGCACGCGCACCTACCTTATCCAACCCTATGTAAAAGGCTGGGTGCCCGCGCTCCTCGGTTTCCACCGCTACCAATTTATCGATCTCGAAAAATAGCAGAGAACGCGAAGCTGGCTTGTCCCATGCTAGGAAATGCCGTATCGCATCGGCATGCGCTTCCTTAAACACCCTCTCACCCTCGTTTTCGTCATCGCCCTTTTCTGCGCCGCCTCCGCGCGCGCCGCGGATGTGGCTTTCGTGCGCGTCTGGCCCGGCTATCGCACCGCCGAGTCCTTCGACCGCATTTCCGAATACCTGGACGGACAGGAAAACACCGGCGGTCAGACCGTGCTGCGCTCGCAACCGGCCCAGCGCGACGGGTTTTATTTCCTCGTGCGGCTGAAAAACGCCGGCGACGCCATCGCCGGCGCCAGCGTGGAGCTGAACGTCATCACGCCTGCGTCGGCCACCCCGCGCACGCTCACCTTTGCCGCCGACCTGCCGGCGGGCCAGCACGTCTTCCAATGCGGCCTCACCGGCGCCGACTGGCCTGACGCCGCCGCCCATCCCGTCGCGTGGAAGATTGTCATCCGCGCACCCGGCGGCGCCGAGCTCGCCAGCACGCAAAGCTTCCTCTGGAGCAAACCCGCCGCCGCTCCCGCGGCGCAATGACGAATTTCCGAATGACGAATGAACAAAACAGCGACCCTCGCAAGTCTCGCCAGTGGCCGGCCGCCATTCCTCATTCGCCATTCGTTATTCGTCATTTTGCCTGACCATGCCTGAACTTTTCCAAAATTACGGCCTCGACGGTTTTTATGACGAGATGTTTGCCGCGCCCGGGCGGCCGCGCCCGCATTACCAGCGGCTCTTCGACCGGTTCGCGCAAATGGAAACCATGGGCGAGCTGCTCGAGCGCCAGCAACGCGCCGACCAGACCTTCCTGAGCCGCGGAGTGACCTTCACCGTTTACAGTGATGAACGCGGCACGGAGAAAATTTTCCCCTTCGACCTGATCCCGCGCATCATCCCCGCCCACGAATGGGCGCGCCTGGAGGCCGGCCTCGCCCAGCGCATGACCGCGCTCAACCTCTTCCTGGCCGACATCTACGGCCCGCAGCGCATCCTAGCCGAGAACATCGTGCCACGCCAGATGGTGGAAACGTCAAAGCATTTTCGCCCCGAAATGGTCGGCCTCGCCGTGTCCCGCGGCCTTTTTGTGCACATCAACGGCACCGATCTCGTGCGCGACGAGCACGGCGACTATCGCGTGCTCGAGGACAACCTGCGCACGCCCAGCGGCGTCAGCTACGTGCTGGAAAACCGCCAGATCATGAAACGCGTTTTTCCCGTCCTCATCCGCAACTACCGCGTGCGGCCGGTTGAGCTTTATCCCAACGATCTCCTCTCGCTCCTGCTCCACCTCGCGCCCGAGCATGTGCCCGAGCCCACCGTCGTGCTGCTCACGCCCGGCATCCATAACTCCGCCTATTTCGAGCACGCCTTCCTCGCGCGCCAGATGGGCATCGAGATCGTCGAGGGCTCCGACCTCGTCGTCGAAAACGACCGCGTGTACATGCGCCGCACCCACGGCCTCGCGCCCGTGCACGTCATCTACCGCCGAGTCGACGACGATTTCCTCGACCCCACCGTCTTCCGCCCCGACTCGTTGCTCGGCGTGCCCGGCCTCGTGCACGCCTATCGCGCCGGCAACGTCGCCCTTTGCAACCCCATCGGCACCGGCGTCGCCGATGACAAGGCGATGTACCACTACGTGCCGCGCATGATCAAATTCTACCTCGACCAGGAGCCCATCCTGCCAAACGTGGAAACCTACCTGTCATCCGACGCGAAGGACCTTTCCTTTATTTTGGACAACCTCCCGAAACTGGTCGTCAAAAGCGTCAACGAAGCCGGCGGCTACGGCATGCTCGTCGGCCCGCACGCCGCCCTGACCCAGATCGAGGATTTCCGCCAGAAAATCATCGCCCACCCGCGCAACTTCATCGCCCAACCCACCCTCGGCCTCTCGCGCTGCCCCGCCGTGTGCGCCGACACGATCGAGGGCCGCCACATCGACCTGCGCCCCTACATCCTCAATGGCGAGACCGTGAAAATCATGCCCGGCGGCCTCACCCGCGTCGCGCTCCGCAAAGGTTCGCTCGTCGTCAATTCCTCGCAAGGCGGCGGCTCGAAAGACACCTGGGTGATCGCCGCGGACGACCAGGCCGTGCCCGTGAGCGCGACGGAACCGGAGACGCTGATTGTATGACCGCGCAGCGAGGAATGACTAATGACGCGATGCCCGATGACCAATAAACGCTGCTATAATGCCCCATGAAATCGTCATCCTATGATTTGGAGGAACGCACCGCCGGATTTGGCGAATCCGTCATTGAATTTTGCCTGCGTTTGAACCTCACCCCGATCTCATCGCCCTTGATCAATCAAATCGTTCGTTCTGGCACCAGCATCGGTGCCAATTACTGTGAAGCAGATGAAGCGGAGTCCAAACCGGATTTCCGTCACAAGATCGCCCTTTGTCGCAAGGAAACGCGAGAAACCAAGCACTGGTGCAGGATGCTGGCCAAAGCGCTGCCGTCCGAAAAACCAACCATCCGCAACTTGTGGCGGATGGCTAACGAATTACATCTTATTTTTTGCAAAATCGTGCGCACGACGGATGCCAACATGCTCCACGCGCGCAACTCTAGAAAAACGTCACCCTAGCCATGTCAACATCGGTCATTCGTCATCGGTCATTGGTCATTTTCCTCCATGCTCAGCCGCGTCGCTAACCTCGTTTACTGGCTCGCCCGCCACCTTGAGCGCGCGGAAAACACCGCGCGCATCGTGGACGTCAATGCCGCGCTCGTCCTCGACCTCGACGCGCGCCAGGCCGCCGACGATCCCAAGTCATGGGAATCCCTCGTCTACGTCTCCGGCGGGGACGAACTGTTTCGCAAGCTTTACGGCACAAACATTTCCGATCGCACCGTCGTCGAGTTCATGCTCTTCGACCAGCGCAACCCCAGCTCGATTTTTTCCTGCATCAGCCTCGCGCGCGAGAACGCCCGCTGCATCCGCGACCAGCTCGCCAGCGAAGCGTGGGAGCAAATCAACACCTTCTACCTCCGGCTGCGCGAGGACAACTATGCGCGCTACGCCCAGATTGGCTCGTTCGAGTATCTCACCCGGATCAAGACGCAGATCCAGCTTTTCTACGGCATCGCCGAGTCCATGCTCCCGCGCAACCAGGCCTGGTGGTTTTTCGAGCTCGGCCGCTACCTCGAGCGCGCCGACAACGTCTCGCGCATCCTTGACGTGAAATATTTCACGCTTCTGCCCACGCTCAACGCGGTCGGCTCCGCGCTCGATCTCATCCAATGGGCCTCCGTCTTGCGCTCGTGCTCCGGCTTCGAGGCCTTCCGCAAGAGCCACTGCGGCCAGCTCGACCTCGAGCATGTCGTGGACTACCTCATGCTCGACGACGCCTTCCCGCGCAGCATCTATTATTCCGTGCGCGAAGCCGAACATTCGGTCGCCCAGCTCACCGCCGAGGCGCCGCACCTCACCGAGAATGGCGCCGCCACCCTCATCGCGAATCTTCGCACCGAACTCGAGCAAGCCGTCGTCCCCGAAATCATCACCGCCGGCCTGCACGAATATCTCGACGACATCCAAAGCAAGATCGCTGAGATCCACGCCGCCGTGCAGACCGTCTTCATCACCTACCCGACCGCCGGCGCCCACAAGTGCTAGGGCGTTTCCAGGACAACTATAGCCGCGAAAATCCTGTAGGTCGGGGTTTATCCCCGACATCCGCCTTCGCTGAAGCTGCGATGGGGACGTGTCGGGCGTAAAGCCCGACCTACGGGGGAAATTGCCCCGCCGGCGGGCTTTCTCCCGGGCGGCGGTTATTTTCCACGTCCCGAAAGAATAGCAAGTGCCGCTGTTCCAGCCAGCGGAGCCGCCCGGCAATGAGCGGCGACTCCGGCTCCGGAAAATAAATGCTGCAATTCGTTTCCTTATTTGCCGCGCGCAGGTCGTGAGTCCTCAAGTAACTGGCGATCCAAATCTTTTTTCCCTGCGCGACAGCGGCCCCATATTGCTCGGGCAAAAAATTGCCCCAAATCATGCCCGCGAGTGCGATCCAACCGATCGAAATACCGCGTTGGATCGCCTTGGGCCTTGTGATCGCCCATCCCTCTGCGGCCAAGGCGAGCCCGCAAACACCCGGGGTCATCAGGGTCAGATACCTCCAGAGAAAAGCCGCCTGAATATTCGTGGGCAAACGCCCGATGGCCGTAAGCGCGGCATAGAAAAGCGTCGTCCCGGTCAGGATCCACACGACTTTTTCCCGGGTGGTCGCCTGCCGTCGCCAAATCATTACCGCTGCCCCGAAAAAAGCCGCCAGCATAAGACCGAGCAACCCGGCTCCGGCGGCCACCGTGGCCACGGAAATGAAGCGAAGGCCCAGGAGGCTCGTGAACATCAAGGCGCAGAAGCGCGGATAGTCCCACCAATTTGGCACGGGGAAACGCCAGCCCGAAACACCCGGCTCCCAGCGATACCCATGCGCGAAAACAGCCACGGCTCCTCCCAGGCAGAGCAAGATCAGCCCGGCTTGGCGTCGGTCGGCTTTGGCTTGTTCCTGACCCGGCCGCAGCCAAAGCAACAGGGCCAGGCCCATCGCGGCCACGGTGCCGCACAAACCGTAGCTGCTAAAAAGGCAGAGCCCGCCCAAAATTCCAACCCAGACCACCCGCGTCACGAAATTTTTGGCCGTCCAGGCCCAGGCCAGCAGCAAAATCAGCAGCAACGGCAAAATTCCATACGCCAGCATGGTGACAAGGGTCATCGTTTCCCAATGAACGAGGCTCAGCAGCAGCAAGGGAAACGCCGCATCGCTCCAAGCCAGACGCCCGCGCAACCGGGCCGCCAAGGCGATTGCGACCGCCGTGGCCAAGGCCAGCGCAACCACTTCAGCCCAAACCTCGGCCCGCACATTCCAACCCGTGGCCCAATAGAGGAACCAACAAATGAAACCCCCGAGTCCCTGCCGTTGCGGCCCATCCTGCAGAAAGAAACAACTCAACGGCCCCTGCCCTTGAAAAAGCGGGGACAGCAAAGCCCATTGGTCATCAAACAGCAGATTGACGGCATTGTCCTGCACGAATCCGCATAAACGAATCAGGCAAATCACAAACATCCCGGCGACCAGGATCAGACAAAACAGCGCGTGGCGGCTGCGATCTGTTGGCCATGCTGCCTTGAGAAGTGGCTCACCCATCGGAGAAGTCAGTTGCATTGGCTCGTTTTTGGCGAGCCAATGGTGTTGGTTGGGAAAGTATCAAGTACCAGGTAACAAGTAACAAGAGCGCACGGCGTACATACTCTTGGTCCTTGCCACCCGTTACTTGAAACTTGGCACTGATGCGTGTGCCGCCAGCGTAGCAAGATGCCTTCCATTTGGTCCGACTGGCAGCCGCTCGCCATCACCCCGCCACCGAACGCCACCACGCTCGCCGAAATCCTCGACGGCGGACAGGCGTTCCGCTGGTTTCGGCAACCGGACGACACTTGGCGCGGTGCGTGGGCTGGTTGCGTCGCCGAGCTTCGCCTGGCCGACGACAGGCTAACGTGGCGCGCACCGCGGACCATCGCCGCGCACACCGGGCCAGCGTTGCACGAATATTTTGCGGCTGACCGCGACTGGGCGGCGCTCGCCGATGCGTTGCCCTGGCGCAGCGATGCACACCTCGCGCGCTGCCTGGCCGCTTTTCCCGGGTTGCGCATTTTGCGCCAGCCATTGGGTGAAACCCTGCTCCACTTTCTCTGCAGCGCGACGAAGCAAATCGTGCAAATCAAACAGATGAGCGCGCTGCTCGCCGAACGCCACGGCGCGCCACTGTACCCGCTCTCGACTCAACCCCACCGCCTTCCGACCTGGGCCGAGCTCGCCGAGATTTCCGAAGCCGAATTGCGCCGCTGCCTGCTCGGTTTTCGCGCGCGCTACATCCATCAGACCGCGGGTTTTCTCGCCGCGCATCCCGGCTGGCTCGAAGCGACCGTCGCGCTGCCCTACGCCGAGGCCAAAGCCGGGCTGTGCGAACTGCCAGGCGTCGGCGAAAAAATCGCCGACTGCGTGCTGCTCTTCGGGGCGGGCCGGCTCGAGGCCTTTCCCGTCGATGTGTGGATTCTAAAAACCCTGGCCACGCGCTACGGTTTGCCCAACTGGAAGCCCGCGCAAGTGGCTCACTTCGGCCGCACCCACTTCGGCCCGCTGGCCGGCCTCGCCCAGCAATATCTCTTCGCCTGCGAGCGCCGCACTGCAGGCCGCTAAAACACTTTCGCTTTAGCCAAGCGCAAAGCTCCCATTCCGCGCGGCAAATCCACCCACAATGCCAGTCGGCGTTAGTCATCTATTAAATGACAATTGGTTTTTTGCGCTCAAGCGAACTAATCTGATATTTGTCATTTAATAGATGACTAATGGACAGTAGTTTCCCGCAGCCTGCTCGTGATCCCAGCATTCACTTCGGTTTTTGGATCAGCTCGATCTCGTAGCCATCCGGCGCGTCGACGAAGGCGATGATGGAACCGCTGCTGATTTTGGCCGGGCCGTCGCTCACCACATAGCCTTTTTTCTTCAGCTCCTCCGCAAATTTTTCAATATCGTCCACCGCAAAGGCCAGGTGCATGAGATCGGGCTGCACCTGCACGGGCGGCGCTCCCGCCGGCATCTGGCAGATTTCAATTTCCTCGTCGCTGTTGGGCGTGCGCAGGAACGCGAGCTGGGCGCCGCGCGGCGAAATGTGCCGGCGGGCCAGCTCGAGACCGAGCGCGTCCTGGTAAAATTTCACCGTGCGCTCGAGATCGGTCACTCGCAGGCGGGTGTGAAGAAGTTTTTTGACCATGCTCCGAGTTTGACGACTGCGCCGCAGGGTGCAAGTCGCCGCCCATAGTTCGTCATTCGTCATTCGTCATTCGTCATTCGCCATTCGTCATTCGCCATTCGCCGGCCGCCCACCCTTTCCATTTGACCGAACAGGGCTCACCAGCCAAACAATCGGCACGCCGGGGCGCACGCCTCGTCGCCTTGCTTCCTTGTCCCGCTCGCTTTATCTATAATCGCCATGGGCTTCAAAGTTTTCCTCCGGATTGTTGTTTTCCTCGCGATGCTGTTTGTCCTGCTCTACGTGGGCATGAACAACACGAAATTGATCGATTTCTCGTTTCCCATGGCCTTCGCCAAGGGCATCTCGGAACCGGCCGCGTTTATTTATTTTGGCATTTTTGCCATCGGCGTAATCGCCGGTGCCATGCTGAATTTCGGTGGCGGAAAGAAATCCAGTCCAAAAAGCGAAAAGAAGTAATGCCGGAGAAGCTCAAGCCTGCGCTGAACTCATGCGGCGCGAGCGCCAGCCGATCGCCGCGAGCATCAGCAGCGCGCCCAGGCTGATGGCCGCGCCACGCGCAAGGTTCGGCTCGACATAATACAGCTCGACCCGGCTCTCGCCCGCCGGCACGCGCACCGCCCGCATCCAGACATTGGCCGGCAAAACCTCGACCGGAACGCCGTTCACGGTCGCGCGCCATCCAGGATACCAGGCCTCGGCCACGATCAGGAGCGCCGGGGTGGAGCTATGGACGTGCAGCTCAATTGAGTTACGGTGGAATGCATCGATAACCGCTTCATCGCTGCTGGTATCACTTGCCATGGGCGACGGCCCCTCGGCCGGAGCTTCCAGCAGGGCAATCTTAGTTGGATCGGAATGATCCTGCACCATTTGTTGCAGGGCCGATGTCCAGTCCGGCATTTGTTTCCATGCATGGACCACGTACGCCCGATTCCCGGGATGCAGATTTAGAGAAAGCTCAGACGAGCCATAAGCTCCGCCCACGGCAATGTTCATGCCGGGAAAGGGGAAGGGGCCGGCGCGATAAGCATTATCCGACAGATAAGAGCCCTGAATAAAGGGCACCTTTAAGCCCGTGCCAAGATACAGGTAGGACCAAACGCGCATCGAAGCGAGCGATCCGTAGATGGCCACGTTGCTGAAGCCGTATTTCATCCCGCTGTTCGCCCTCACCAACGAGGCAGGAATAAAAACCCGCGGAGGCACGCCATTGGCGGGATAAAGTTTTTCCCCATGTAGAATGTCGGCAAATTGCGCGTCAATGTGCTTGCCCACCAACATGTGACTGTAACCCGTCCACATATTTGCCGCGGCTACGATTGAATCTGCGCAAATCAAGACAAGGAGCACGCCACTGGGCAGGGTCTTGATCCGCGCCCAAGCTCGTGACGTTATCCACCCCAAGGCACCAACAACCAGCAACGCCGCAACCATCAGCCCGGTTTTCCAATAAAGCGGGCTCCGCCAAACCACATAAACCGCGCCAATCAAAAGCACCCAGACTATAAATAACGCCGTGCGACGCGAAATACTCCCTTTTGTCCAGGCAATCAAACCGGCCAGCAACAGGGCCCAAGGCAGGAACACCGCATAGCGTCCCGCCATGCGAAAGCATCCCATTCCAGGTAAAACCTGGAACATCGCGGCAAAAAGCGGCGTGCGCTGGCCCAGTGCGAGCATAAAGCCGACCGCGCCCATGAGACACAAACCGCGCACGCGGGCATCGCGCCACTGACTAAGCCCCCAAAGGCCGCACCCCGTGCAGATCAATCCGATAAATAAATTTGTCTCCCAACCAATAACCGGCCTGAACCCAAAAGGCTGGCCCACATAAAGAGAGGTAAGCCATCTATAGTCTATCGGGTACGATGCAGAAAATTGAACGCTGGGATCCGCGCGATTGCCTTCCATCATAAGGTCGATGGTCGGCAGCAATTGCACCGCGCAGAGCAACAGGGCAAAGCCATAAGCGCTGGCCAGCGCACCGAGGCAAGACAACCCCCGGCGCGCATTTTTCCGCCAGGGCGATCCAAGATGCACGCCGATCACATAGAAACCCAGCGCCACGGCCGTGAGCCAAAAACATTGGGGATGACCGCACAGAAAGCTGCCGCTGGCGGCCAGCACCAGCGCGACCCAGTCGCGCAGTGACGCCTTCTCCCGCAATCGCTCCGCCAAATAAAAAACCAGGGGCCAGTAGGCCATGCCGCTAAAATATCCAAGCTGGCCGACGAGCAATCGCCCCATAAAAGATCCCGACAGCAAATAGGCAAACGCCAGTCCGACCGCCGCCCCGCGGGGAGCAGCCCATTGCCGGGCCAATTTGAGAAAGAAAAAAGACGCCAGCCAAAAATGAAACGCGAGAAACAAAAACAAGGCCGGTGATTCAGGCAGCACAATGAACACCCAATTTGGCGGATAAAACACCGCGGTTTGAGGATCGGCCAAAAACGGACACCCCAGGGCCACAGCGGGATTCCACAGCGGCAGCTCGCCGGCGCGAATCGAGGCGCGCAGGTAAAATTCCTGGAGCTGGTGCATGAGCTGGTAATCGCACCCTTGCGTGATCGGTGGCGTCATGCCAAACAGCACCACCGGAATGGCCAGGGCGAGAACCAGCGCGATGCCACCATCACTGGCCAGCCAGCCAGCCACATGACGTCGGGGGGATATTGATTCACTTGGCTCCATATATGTGCAGCCGTTATGCGGGCGGCGTGTGAGGCATACTCGATTTATAGGCCCGGAGCATTGATCTGCGGGCAGAAAACGCGGATTGCGCAGGGCTCACAACCTAAATCAAAATAAGCCTTCGATGCATCTCGAACGCGCCGCCACCCTCGCCCGCCTGCGCGCCGCGCAACCTTTCGCGACCGACGTGCTCATCCTCGGCGGCGGCATCAATGGCGCCGGGCTCCTGCGCGAGCTCGCGCTCAACGGCATCGACGCGCTGCTCGTGGACCAGGCCGACTTCGCCGCCGGCGCCACCTCGGCCTCGTCGCGCATGATCCATGGCGGGCTGCGCTACCTTGAGAACGGCGAGTTCCGCCTCGTGCGCGAGGCGCTGCACGAGCGCAACCGCCTGCTCAAACATGCGGCCCACGCCGTCAAGCCGCTGCCAACAACGATTCCGATTTTTTCCCGCTGGTCGGGTTTTGTCGGCGCCGCCAGAAAGTTTCTGGCCGGCCACGAAAAACCCTCCAGGCGCGGCGCCGCGCTCATCAAGATCGGCCTCACCCTCTATGATATCTTCGCCGGCCGCGACCGTGTGCTGCCGCGTCATAAATTTTCCTCCCGTGCCGCCGCGCTGCGCAAACGGCCGCAACTGCACCCCGGCATCGTCTGCACCGCGACTTATTACGACGCGTGGGTCTCGCTGCCCGAGCGGCTCTGCCTGGAGCTGATCGACGATGCCTGCGCCCTGCATCCCGGCGCCGGCGCGATCAATTACTGCGGCGCCGTGCGGGCCGAAGGCGGCGAGGTCATCCTGCAGGAAGCCGTGAGCGGCGCGGAACTGCGCGTGCGGCCTCGCGTGGTGGTCAACGCCACCGGCGCATGGATCGATTTCACCGACGGCGCGCTCGGCGAAAAAACCGCCTTCATCGGCGGCACCAAGGGCTCGCACCTCGTGCTTGACCATGCGGAGCTTTTTGCCGCCACGCAGGGCGAGGAGATTTTTTTCGAAAACGAGGACGGCCGCATCTGCCTGTTTTTCCCGATCCACGGCAAGGTGCTCGTCGGCACGACTGACTTGCGCATCGACGAGCCCGGGCAGGCCGTGTGCGACGAACGCGAGATCGACTACATCCTTGATTCCGTCACCCACGTCTTTCCCGCGCTGCGCGTCAGCCGCGAGCACATTGTGTCGCACTTCTGCGGCGTGCGCCCGCTGCCGCGCACGCCCGACGGCTACACCGGCGCCATCAGCCGCGACCACCATTGCGAAATCCTGCCACCGAAAGACGGCCGGCCCTGGCCGGTTTACGCGCTGGTCGGCGGCAAGTGGACGACGTTCCGCGCCTTTGCCGAGCAGGTGACGGACAAACTCCTCTCGCAACTCGGCCGCACGCGCCGCGCCGATTCGCGCGACCTTGCCATCGGCGGACGCGAGCCGGAACCGGACTATTTAAACGACGCCGCGCTGGGCAGAATCATGGCCACCGAAGCGGTCGTGCATTTCGACGACCTGTTGCTGCGCCGCACACCGCTCGCACTCTACGGATTCCTGGATGAGAAAAAATTCAACGGGCTGGCCGCGCTGGCTGCCGCCACCCTCGGCTGGGATGACGCACGGCTGGCCGAAGAAGCAGCCCGGGCGAGGCGGATCCTGGCCGAGCGCCATGGCATCCGCCTAGCGGCTTCGTGAAGCGATCCGTTCAGGCCAAAAAAGCCTCGCGCGCTCCGGCCGGAACAATAAGCATCAATCATCGCTTATCAATAAATGCGCAGCCATCGGCAACTGGTGTGTAGGCCGCGAACGATCCACCTGATAAAGTTTCCCCAAAGTCGTTTCACGACCAGATCGATCCAACAATCCCCCATGACCACAAATAAACTCCGAATCCAGGGTGCAGCGGTTGCGCTGGCCACATTTCTCGCCCCCTCGCTGCATGCGAGCGAGGCTGATATAAAGATTCCTGACCTGACCCAGGTCAGATTCGATGGCCTCGGCGGCCTGAGCGGCCTCACCCTGATGTATCTTGGCATCCTGGTATGTTTTGTCGGCGCAGTCTTTGGCCTTCTTCAATACAAGCAGACGAAAGCCCTGCCGGTTCACTCCTCGATGGGCAACGTCTCCAACACGATCTGGGAAACCTGCAAGACCTACCTTTTCACCCAGGGAAAGTTTCTTGCCATCCTCTGGGTGCTGATCGCCGCCTGTATTTTTTACTACTTCAAGGTTTTGGAAGGCAATTCCCTCAGCCATGTGGTGGTCGTGCTGCTCGCCTCGGTCCTCGGCATCCTCGGTTCCTATGGCGTCGCGTGGTTCGGCATTCGCATCAACACCGTCTCCAATTCGCGCACGGCGTTTTCCGCGCTGAAGGGCAACCCGTTCGCGACCCTCGGCATTCCCCTGCGCTCCGGCATGAGCGTCGGCCTGCTGCTCGTCTGCGTGGAACTGTTCTTCATGATCTGCATCCTGATCTTCCTGCCGCGCTCACTCGTCGGCCCGTGCTTTATCGGCTTCGCCATCGGTGAATCGCTCGGCGCCTCCGTGCTCCGCATCTGCGGCGGCATCTTCACCAAGATCGCCGACATCGGCTCCGACCTCATGAAAATCGTCTTCAAGCTGCCCGAGGACGATCCCAAGAACCCCGGCGTCATCGCCGACTGCACGGGTGACAACGCCGGCGACTCCGTCGGGCCGACGGCCGACGGCTTCGAGACTTACGGTGTGACCGGTGTGGCCCTGATTTCCTTCCTTGCCCTCGCACTTGCCAAGAGCCCGGACCTTTGCGCCGTGCTCATCATCTGGCTCTTCACGATGCGCGCGCTGATGATCGTCACCTCGCTGGGTTCCTACTTTATCAACCAGGCGATCAGCCAGGCAATTTACGGCAGCAAAAAGGATTTCGATTTCGAGGCCCCGCTCACGCACCTCGTGTGGATCACCTCCGCCGTCTCGATCGCCATCACGTTTCTCGCCTCATATTTTCTCCTCGCACATCAAACCCTGATCCTCCCGGACCTCTGGTGGGTGCTTTCGGTGATCATTAGCTGCGGCACCATCGCGGGTGCCGTGATTCCAGAATTCACAAAAGTATTCGTCAGCACCAATTCCCGCCATGTGAAGGAAGTCACCAACTGCTCCAAGCACGGCGGCGCCTCCCTCAATATTCTTTCAGGCCTGGTCGCCGGCAACTTCTCCGCGTTCTGGATGGGCCTCGTCATCATGCTGCTGATGGCGGCCTCCTACTATTTCTCGCAGAATCCCGCGCTGCTCGCGCTGATGCCCGCCAAGTTCCTGTTCGCCGCGCCGATCTTCGGCTTTGGCCTCGTGGCGTTCGGCTTCCTCGGCATGGGCCCGGTCACCATCGCGGTCGACAGCTACGGCCCCGTCACCGATAACGCCCAATCGGTTTACGAGCTCTCCCAGATTGAGGGCCGCCCCGGCATCGCGGCGGAAATCGAAAAAGAGTTCGGTTTCAAGCCGGATTTTGAAAACGCCAAGTACCAGCTCGAGAAGGGCGACGGCGCGGGCAACACCTTCAAGGCCACGGCCAAGCCTGTGCTCATCGGCACCGCGGTCGTCGGCGCCACCACCATGGTCTTCGGCATCATCATGCTGTTGCAGGGACTCTACGATGCCCAGGTCGCCTCAGGCCTCGCCGGTCCGTTCAAGGAAGTCGTGAGCGCCTTGAGCATCGTGCAACCCGAGATCATCCTCGGCCTGATCATGGGCGGCTCGGTCATCTATTGGTTCACCGGCGCTTCCTGCCAGGCGGTCGTCACCGGCGCCTACCGCGCGGTCGTCTATATCAAGGAAAACATGAATCTCGATGCCACCACCGCCTCCGAGAAGGACTCGAAGGAAGTTGTCCGCATCTGCACCGTCTACGCGCAAAAGGGCATGTGGAACATCTTCATCGTCGTCTTCTGCTTCGCGCTGGCCCTGCCGTTCTTCAACCCGTACTTTTTCATCGGCTATCTCATCGGCATCGCGTTCTTCGGCCTCTTCCAGGCCATCTTCATGGCCAACGCCGGCGGCGCCTGGGACAACGCCAAGAAGATTGTCGAGGTTGAGCTCCGCCAGAAAGGCACCGAGCTCCATGCCGCCACCGTCGTGGGTGACACCGTGGGCGATCCGTTCAAGGATACCTCTTCCGTCGCGATGAACCCGGTCATCAAGTTCACCACCCTCTTCGGCCTGCTCGCGGTTGAAATCGCCGTCACCATGACCAACCAGGGCCTGAAGACCGGCATCGGCGTGTTCTTCTTCGCCGTCGCGCTGGTCTTCGTCTATCGCTCATTCTACGCCATGCGCATCCCCGAGGAAAAGGACGCCAAGGCCTGATTTGCCAGCCAAACCATAACCCCCAAAGCGCGGACCCTCCCCGGTCCGCGCTTCTTATTTTAACAGAAGCGGTGCGCTGGCTCACGAGCTGCCGATGAGGATGCCGGCCAGGAAGACCAGCAGGCCGCCGACCACGATCTGGAAAATCGCCGCGAGCAGTGGCGTATCCATGAAATATTTGCGCACCCACGCGATGACGCCGAGTTCCACCATCACGACGCCGATGGCGATGGTCGTCGCCGTGTGCATGTCCGACAGCAAGTAAGGCAGTGTGTGGCCAAGGCCGCCCAACGCGGTCATCAGCCCGCACACGATGCCGCGGATATACGGACGGCCGCGACCGGTCAGGCTGCCGTCGTCGGACAAGGCTTCGGCAAAACCCATGCTGATGCCAGCGCCGACACTGGCCGCGAGGCCGACGGCAAATGTCTCATGGCTGTTGTTGGTGGCGAAGGCCGCGGCAAAAAGCGGCGCGAGCGTGGAGACCGAGCCGTCCATCAGGCCCGCCAGGCCGGGTTGGACGACTTGCAGCACGAAAAGCCGTTGGGCCGTGGTCTGCTCGGTTTCGCTGAGTTCAGCGGAGGCAATACTCTCGGCGGTGTCCTGGTGCTTGCGCTCTTCCTCGGCCAGGTCGCCCAGCAACTGGCGGATGCCCGTGTCGGTCGTTCGGCGCGCGGCCAGCTCATAATACCGTCGCGTCTCCAGCTCCATCAGCGCGGCCTGTTTACGCACGGCATTCAAGCCGAGCGGGCGCGTGAGCCA
>Ga0210392_10000793_pt1 | contig 17588 bp, 15 predicted proteins | sample IncBWC30OmetaG_FD_161057 | JGI IMG/M metagenome (GOLD analysis project Ga0210392, IMG submission 161057) | Forest soil microbial communities from Barre Woods Harvard Forest LTER site, Petersham, Massachusetts, United States - Inc-BW-C-30-O ...
ACGCTATTTCTTTCTATTCGGCGTCACGCTCTCGCTGGCGCTCGGCATCTCGTACGTCGAAGCGGTGACTCTGGCGCCGGCGCGCTGCGCGCGGTTGCTCGCCAACCACGGAGAGACCAAGAGTCGCGTTGCGGTGGTCGTCGATCGCTTGTTCGCGCGCTTGGCTAGATTCTACCACCGCGCCCTGTCGTTCGCGCTGACGCACCCGTGGAAGGTGCTCGCCATATCGACCACCGTGACGGTGCTGTCGTTCATCGTCGGCTTGAGCTTGCCGAGCGAATTTACGCCACCCCAAGACCAGTCGCGCTTCATGATTCGCGTTACGGCGCCCACCGGCAGTGACGTCGAAGAAGCCGATCGCGAGAGCAAAAAGATCGAAACCGCGCTGGCCAAGCACCCCGAGGTGCAAAGCGTGATGACCAACGTCAGCCCCGGCTCGGCCAACCTCACGGTCAGCCTCGTGCCGCCGAACCAGCGCACGATGACGCAGCAACAGTTCGCCGCATCCATGCGCAAGCAGTTCGTGATCCCCGGCGCTCGCGTGTCCGTTCAAGATCCGTCGCAGCAGGGCATTGGCAGCTCCAATGGCTCACCGATCCAGGTCTCCGTGCGCGGCGCGGATTGGAACGCGCTGGTCACGCAGGCCATGAAAGTGCGGGACGAGCTGGAGCAGAGCGGTCTGGCCACGGACGTGAACACGGACTACCAACTCGGCTTGCCGGAGGTGATGGTCACGCCGGATCGCGCGCGCACCGCAGACCTCGGGGTGAGCATTCAAGATCTAGCATCGACGATCAATGCCTTGGTCGGCGGCGTCGTGGTCGGCAAGTATTCGTCGGGGGGCCGGCGCTTGGACGTCCGCATGCGCATGTTGCTCTCGCAACGCCTGACACCGGAGGACATCGGCGACATCAATGTCCGCACTTCCAGCGGAAAAATGGTGCCCATCTCGACGATGGTGAACGTCGACGAGAAGCCGGTGCTGCAGTCGATCAATCGCATCGATCGCGAGCGCTCGGTGTCGGTGACCGCCAACGTAGCACCCGGCCATTCGCAATCCGAAGCGCTCGCCTACGTGACCGGCCTGAGCAAGGACTTTCCAGTCGGCTACCACGCGGTGCTCGGTGGTCAGAGCAGCGATTTCCAAGATTCGATGCAAAGCCTGGGTTTTGCGCTGATGTTCGGCATCGCCGTCGCGTACATGATCCTGGCCGCGCAGTTCAATTCGTTCCTGCATCCGGTCACGGTGCTCACCATTTTGCCGCTGTCCGTCGCTGGCGCTTTCCTAGGCCTCTGGGCAGGTCAGAAGACGCTCAGCATCTATAGTATGATCGGCATCTTGCTGCTGATGGGCATCACCAAGAAGAACTCGATTATCTTGGTCGACTATGCAAACGCAGTGCGCGCGGAGAAGCGGCTGAGCGCCGCTGATTCCATGCTCGAGGCGGGCCCGATCCGCCTACGCCCGATCCTGATGACCACCGCCGCCACGATGATGGCCGCAGTGCCGTCCGCGCTCGGGCTCGGCGCCGGCTCCGAAACGCGCGGTCCGATGGCGATTGCCGTGCTCGGCGGTCTCACGCTTTCCACGTTGCTGAGCCTGCTGGTGGTGCCTGCGTTCTACGTCGTTTCCGACCGAATCCGCACGCGGGTCATGGGCAAATCCTTGGTCATCGGGAGCGCAGCTCCCGCCCCGATGAACTGACGCGCTTCGCGAGGCCCGAAGCGGCCCATTCATTGGAGCCCCAGGCCCTTACGAATGGCGTTTTGGGGCCCCAACCCCAAAACAATTCCCGCGGGCCAGCGCGCGGGCTATGTTTGCCATGTGGCAAACGAAGCACTCGTGCGTTCGATCAAAGACATCATCGGGCGCGCCAAGAACGGCGACGCGGACGGTGCTTACGACGGCTACCGTGAGCTGTTCGTGAGCCCTGAATTTGCCGGCTACCGCGTCGAGGACCAACGCCAAGCGCTACAGCTCATGGTGCTGATGAAGGGCGCGCCCAAGCCGCCCACTCGAGCCATGATCAAGGCGCACAGCGCAGCGCTCAGTCTATTGACCGGGATCGTGTCGACGCACAGCGAGCCGTCGGACCACGAGCTGCTCGGGATCTGCCATGTGGTGCTCGGGGACGAGGCCAGCGCGAGCACCGTGTTCAGGGCGGGCTTGGCTATCGAGCGCGTTCGCGATCCGCAATCCAAGCTGTGCGGCACGCTGATGAAGCGCGTCTCGATGGTGTAGCGCCCGCAAACGCCAACTGAGTGGAGTCGCGGGCGCAACAGCACCTAAAAATCACATCGGCGCGCCGCCGGTGATCCAGTCGGAGATGGTTTTGATGTCGGCGTTCGTCAAGCAAGGACGCTTGCTCGGGCAATCATCCGGCATCGGTCCGATCATCTCGGTCTTGTTGTTGCTGGTGTTGCAGGTCGTTTGGCCTTTGAGAATCGCGACCAGCAAACTACCTGCCGCGTCGCCCGTTTTGACCGGCGTCGTACCGACGCAATGCATCTTGTTGGCGGCGGTGTTCGCGATCGCCGTGGTCAGCAACATGTAGAGGTTGCCAGTTTGGTAGTTCAGTTGGTTTGACGCCGCGTTGTGGCAATCACCGGTCCCGCAGCTCGCAGCGAAGATGGTCTTGACTTGCGCAAACGTAACGGCGCTTCCGCCGCCCGTACCCATTCCGGCAGAGCCGCCGCCTGTGCCCGTTCCGGCAGAGCCGCCGCCCGTACCCGTTCCGGCAGAGCCGCCGCCTGCCCCGCCGCCGCCTGCCGCCGGTGCGCCTCCTGCCGGTGCGCCTGCTGCCGCTGGTGCGCCTGCTGCCGCTGGTGCGCCTGCTGCCGCTGGTGCGCCTGCTGCTGCTGGTGCGCCCCCCGCCGCCGGTGCGCCTGCTGCTGGTGCGCCTGCGGTCGACCCGGTAGAGCCCGAAGTGTCACTGCCGCAACCCTGTTGTGTTGCCATCAGGCCGAGCAAAGCAGCCAAACCAATCAACGACGCTTGCTTTGAAGTAATCATAGGGGCTCCCTTAGTGGCCGTACGCGCGGGGATCTTGCGAAATCGCGCTTACCAGTTGAAGATTGTAGTCCTAGCGGCAGAGTACATGCTGCTTAAAATTGATTCTGAGCAGTTGATTGGTCTCTGCTAAGCGCACAAAGCAGTCGGACATTTTCGATTTCTTGTCAAAGAACCAGGCGAACACTACTGGGAGGCCCTTCGCTCGTCTTCGAGGATCGCAACGTTTCGATCTACGCCGGGTAAGTGCGGGTTCATGCTGCGCGCGGTTTGATAACTGGCGGCGGCCTCGTCGAGCTTGCCCAATACCTGCAGAGTTGCGCCGAGGCTGGCGTGTGCCTCTGCGAATTCCGGAAACAGTTGCGATGCGTGGAGATAGGCCTGACGCGCCTCCTCGAAACGAAGCTGACGGCGGCGCTCGTTGCCGACGTCGTATGCGATAACCCCTAGGGTTTCCGGCTCGGTCAGCGGCCTGCCGTACTCGCGTGCGCTGCCGCCGGGCACCGGAAAGCGTCCGCTATACCACTCCGTTGGCATGGCTTCGCCGCGGTGCAAAAGCTCGATGTTTCGTGCTTGGCCGTGGTCCTCGAGCCGAACATAGAAGTGCCCGGGCATGAGCACGCCGTGTGCGGTCCAGCCCAACGCCTGTGAAAGAGCCAGAAACAGACTGCCCAAGCCGACGCAGTTGCCTCGCCTGTCTCGCAGCACGTCTGGCAGCAACACGAAACGCAGATCGCTGTTGGTCACCTCGCGCGCGAACCCGAGCTGCTCGAACAAGAGCTGGCTCAACACGAGCCCGGACGGGGCTCCAGGCGCCTTCTTCAGCTCTGCTTCGGCCAGCGCGGTGATTCGGCAAAGCTCAGTGATACTCGCCCTCTCTTGCTGCAGCGAGGCTTGCCCGGCGTCCCGCGCGAGCTTCAGCGCGGCTCGCGCGAAGAAAAGCGGCGGAGCTTTCGAGCGATGACAAGCGCACGCCGCCAGACCGAGTAGGAGCGAGCGGCGGTTCACGGCTTCTTCAACGGCTCCCAGTCTTCCCAATAGTTGAACAGATCACGAGCGGTCATCATCCAGATCACTAGCTTCTTCTTACCCAGGGCCTCTTCGCCACGGCGCATCAGCTTCTGTCGAACGTTCGGGCCGCCGCCGTAGCTCATCACCAGATCCAGAGGGTAAGAGATGCCGCGCGCGATGTGCGCGGACACGCCAGCGTGCTCCGCGTCGGTGAGCTCGTAAACGCCCGTGAAGCTGTCGCCCAAGAGCACGATGGGACTGTCCGGATCGTCGTCGTACGGTTGCTTGTCGGCGCCGAGAACTTGATGCGCGAGCAGCGTCTCGGGCGTGTAGTTTTTCTGCTCGGCCTCGGGCAAGCGCGACTGCAGGTCACCGAAGCGCGTGAAAGAAGAGTCGCGCATACCGAACGTCTGCGAGTGTCGCGCTAGCTCTGCGAACCACGGGTACCTCTTGACGCGCGCGCTCAGCAGCTCCGCCGCGAGACGCAAGCCGCGATCGGTCCAGTGCGTGTCTTGGTGCTGGAAGAGATTCGGCTCGCCGTCGTGCGGTTTGTCGGATTTGGCGGCCAAAAGTGCGGGCAAGAGGTCGACGACCTCGATGCCCTGGTCAGCCAGGCTGCTCAGGAACTTACGAAAGAACGGATTGGCAACTTGGCCGGACAACGATTTGAAGCTCGGATCCAGCTCTTCCGGGTAAACTTCGAGCTTGGTCGGTACCGGTACGAACAGGAAGTCGACCCCCTGCGCGTCGAGCTCCTTCTTGAACTCGACGATGATCGGTACCGGGTTCTTGCCCTTGCGCTGCTTTTCCAGATCTCCGCCGGAGGCGTACTCGAGGTCGTTTCGGTAGAACAGAAAGCCGTCTTTGCCGGAGAGCGCCTTCACTTTGGGCGGCATCGCTTTCAGGCGCTTCTTCAGGGCGTCGCGAAACGGCGCGACCTGCGCTGCCCACTTGTCCCAAGAGCCACCGCCCTGCTCTTCGAGCTCGTGCGCGATGGCTTGCGCTATGGGCTTCGGATTCGGCGTCGGCTTGCTCTTGCTGAGCTTGAACGCCGGAGCGCTAGTCTTGGTCGGCGTCTCGCCCTCGGCCAAAATCAGAAACACGTTGTACGTCGGCTTACCCTGCGGCTTACCGCGTAGCACAAGCGTGGGTTTCTCGAAGCTCTTGCCGCCCAGCTCTTGCTTGATGTTGGCTTCGGTTTGATCGTCCGGCCAGACCGGACCCGCCGGCATTAGATCCGTATTGAACGACGGATACCAGTAGGACGAGAGCTGATTGGCCCAGGCTTTCACCTCGCTCGCGCTGAGCACGGGCGTTTCATAGTCCTTTTGGATCGCCTCTACGATTGCGGGTGTGGCAACGCTCGCCAGCACGCGACCGTACAGCTCGGGGAAGCCGTCTCCGTCCTGATCAGCCGAGGCCGCGAACGGCTTGAACCAGGGTTGAAATTCGACCTTCGCCCATAGCTCGACCGGACCGGACGCGGGCGCGTGCAGGTACAGCTCGCTCAGTGCTTGACCGGCGCTGCCCGGCGGTAGCTTCAGGCCCCACTTCTCGTCGTGAACCGCGGCGCCCACTGCCGCGAGCGCTTCGGCTCCCGCGACCTTGTGCGCCTGTAGGAACTCGGACAGCGGCGCATACGCGAGCGGTTGCTTGCGCTCCGCTTCAGACAGCGGCGTCTTGCCAAAATCGCTGGTCAGCGTGCCCACGTCCAGCTTGCCCGCGAACGGGTGCGAGGTGTCGGGCTGCCCCTCGTCGGCGAACGGAGTCTCGGGCTCCGGATCGGCGATCATGAAGTTGGCGTGGTACGCGGCGTAGTCGAGCGCGGCGCGCGTGGGCTTCGCGACCTCACGCACCCACACTTGGGAGCGCGTGCGTTGGTAGTCGGGGCTCAGAGTGCGCACGTCCGCGGTTTCGACCGCGGGTGCCTTTTGCGCGTCTCCCCAGGGGAATTTGGCTCCGCCCACGTGGCAGCTCGCGGCCAACACTAGGCTCGAAATAAGCCCAATCAGCCGGCGTTTACGGCGCAGCATAGCGTCCTCTTCGGTAGTTCCACATCACGCGCAGCACGCGCAGGCCATAAGTAATCGGGCTCAAGTGCGAGACTTCGTCACCGTAGTGGGTAGGGATCGGCGCTTCACCGACCGAGAGCCCACGCGCGCGGGCGCACGCAATCATCTCCAGATCGAAGTCGAAGCTGTCGGAGAAGCTGCGAAAGGGTAGGGCGAGGGCGCGTCGACCGTAGAGCAAATAGCCGCTGTGGTAGTCGGTCATGGAAAGCTCGAGCGTGCGGTTTTCGATCACGTTGAGCGCGGCATTGGCTGCATACTTGTAAAACGGCATGCCGCCCGAGAGCGCGGTGCCCGACGCGATGCGCGACCCTTGCACCAAGTCGAGAGCGCGCGCGCGCAGCGCCGTACACAGGCTCGGCAAGGCTTCAGGACTGTATTGCCCGTCGGCATGGACGCAGGCGACGAGCTCCGGGTCGCCCTTGCGCGCGGCCTCCAGGCCGTCCTTCATGGCGGCACCGTAGCCACCGTTCTTCGGTCGATCGATCAGCGTCAGCTCACAACGAGTGAAGCCCGCACCACGCACCTTCAGAGCGGTGTCGTCCTTGCTGCCGTCGTTCACGACGATGACGCGAGTGAGCTCGCAGCCTTCCAGAGCGGCGACGCGCGAGAGCACGCTCTCGATCTGCCTGCCTGCGTTATACGCGGGAATTACTATCGAAATACTCATTCTGAGCTGGCTCGCTGCCGAAGCTGCGCGGGCCGCTCCGCGGCGATGCGCGAACCGTAGCGATGCACGTAGTTGGCGACGATCCCGGGTAGCATGTCGGTCAGGCTTTCGCTCGGTTGCCAGCCGAGCAATCTGCGTGCCTTGCTCACGTCCGGGATGCGCTCGTTCGTGTCGTCGTAGCCCGGACCGTAGAAGTCCGCCGCGGACACGTGCTCGAAGCGCGCCGCGGGTTGCCCGGGAACGATGTCCGCGAAGACTCGCGCCAGCTCCATCGCGAGCTCGGCGATGCTGAGGTTGTTGTGCGGGTTGCCCAGATTGAAGATCTCCCCGTTGCAAGCCGTGGGGCGATCGACGACGCGGCAAACGGCTTCGACCATGTCTTGCGCCGACATGAAGGCGCGCTTCTGTGTTCCGCCGTCAACGAGCTGGAGCGGCTCGCCGCGCAGCAACTGGGCCATGAAGCACGCCAGCACGCGCGGCGTGCCTTCACCGTCGATGCCGGGCACGAAATCCATACGCGGCCCGATGGTGTTGAACGGTCGGATGATGGTGAACGGCAGCCGACCGTGCTGACCGTGCGCCCAGATCACTCGCTCCAGGAGTTGCTTGGCGCAGGCGTACGTCCAGCGCTCGCGGTTCACCGGTCCCATCAGAAAACACGAGGAATCTTCGCTCATTTCTGCGGTTGGATCGCCCGCGCCGTCGAGCGCGCGGCGACCGTACACCTCCGCGGTGGAGAAATGGATCAAGCGGACTTCGCGCTCCGCGCACAGATTCACGAGCGGCATCAGGTGCGTGAAGTTCGCGTCGATCACCTGCAGCGGGATCGTCGAATACTGCGCGGGGTTGCACAACGCGGTGAGCGATAAGACGACACGCGAGCGACTCGTGACTTCGCGCATCACGGCCGTGTCCTCCACCCGCGCGCAGATGCGGCGGATTCGAGGGTCCGCGCACTCGAGCTTTTCGAAATCGATATCGACTGCGTCGACCTCACAGCCGAAGCGCTCGATGAGCCCGGGCACCAGGTGCGAGCCCAAAAAACCGCCAGCACCCAGTACGGCGATGCGCTCGAGCTTCACTGCTTGCCCTTCTTGTGCTTCTTCGGATTGGCGGCGGTCTTTGCCGGTGGTGGCTCTTCAGACGGTTCGGCGGCTGCCGCCTTCTCGGGCTCCGGCGCGGGAGCGGCTGACGGAATGAAGACGTCCGGCCAGCGATCGTTGCCCGAGTTGTACGTGAGCCGAATCGCCTTCTCGAACGGTGAGCCCACTTCCCACAGGTAGATCTCGTAGTCGGCGGTGTCGTGGTCGTGGCCGCGTTGAGTGATGCCCCAAACGAGCCATTTGCCATCGGCAGAGAGCTGCGGGAAATACTCGTGCGAGCGCCGCCCGGGCATGTCCATGAACTGCATGTCGTCCTCGGAAGGCATCTCCTTGGGGGGCAGGCCGTTCGTGATTGGCATCTTCAGAATACGGCTGCCGCCGTTGCCTGTCGGGTGCACCCAATAGATCGCGGAGTGATCAGGGGTCCAGTTGATTTGGCAGCCGAGCCCGGTCTGGGTCCAAGTCTTCTTGGCGATGTTCCACAGACCCGTTTCGCGCTTCGATCCACGTAGCGTGATTGCGATGTACTTTCCGTCGCCGGAGAGCTCGGGCTGCTGGAGCAGCGCACCGTTCAAATCAGAGACGCCGTCGCTGTCCATGATCAGCGTTTCCTCACCCGAGCCGAGCTTGCTGCGAAAGATCTTGGTGCCGCGTACGAACAAGACTTCGTCTTGGGAGATCCAGCTGGCCCAGCTGGCGTTGCTGATGACCTTCTCTGGTTCGCCGCCTTCGGTGGGGATCGTGTAGATGTCCCACTTGTCGCTGGTGTTGGCATCGCGTTCGCTCACCCAACCGCTCTTGCTTCGACAAAATAGTACCTTTTTGCCGTCTGGAGAGAAGCGCGGAAACCAGTCGACCTGATCGCCCTTGGTGATTTGCTTCACGTCCGAGCCGTCGGTCTTCATCGTGTAAAGATCGTGGTTCTCGGTGCGAGAGCTGGACCAGACGATGAGCCCGCCCGCCTTCTCGCCGACCTCCTTCATGGCTGCGACGGTGTCCGCGGGAGGCGCGTCGTCGGCGCCCTTCGGCGGCGCGCCGGTGAGTGAAGAGCAGCTAGCGAGGAGCAGTGATAGGAGGGTGCCTGAGAGGCGAAGGGATCGATGAACGCTCATGTTGCGTTTCCTTTCTGAATCTGGTGATGGCTCGCAGGCGCTGCGCGCGAGCCTGCGAATGCCTCGTTGCGAATCGGAACGCGCTTCGTGACACTCGACTCGCTTCGAGATACCCGACTCGCTTCGAGATACTCGAAGGGGTGAAGGGGTGAAGGGGTGAAACAGCGTCGAAAGCCTTCGCGGACTCCAAGCGGCTGGTAGCCGAGCTCGGACATGGCCTGAGCAGGGTCGAGGTCCGCGTCGTTGATCACACCGGCGATGGCGCTGTTGGTCAGCGGCGGATGCTTCATGACGAGCTTCAAGGCGTGCGCCGCTGCCTGACACAGCCCGACCGGCAGCCGCAAGAAGGGCCGCGCGGCGTTGTGATGAGCGAGCAGCAAACGCGCTAAATCGAGCATCGAAATCGTTTCGGAGCCGCTGAAGTTGTAAGTCTTGCCGAAAGCCGTGGGATTGCCGGCGAGCCTGAGCAGGCCGTCTACGACGTCTTCCGACCAGACGGGACGCTTCAGCGCGCCGCCAGCGCCGATGAACGGCACGATTGGGAAGCGACGCAGGTAGTCGAGGAACATCATCAGTTCCTGACCACCGCCGGCCTCGTACACCAACGTTGGCCGGACGATGGTGTAGGCGAGCCCGGGCACACTCGAAACGAGCCGCTCGGCTTGCAGCTTCGACTCGGCGTACGGAGTGCGCTGCGGATAGGTCACGGAAGCCGAGGAGACGTAGATGAAATGTCGAACCTCGGCGGACTCGGCTTCGGCGACGACGTTCGCCGTCCCGTCGTGATTCACGCGCCACAAGATACTTGGATCGTGTGAGATGATGACGGCTGCCAGGTGATATACGGTGTCGATACCGCGGCACAAACCGGCCAGCGTCGCGGCGTCGCTGACGTTGCCTTCGCGGATCTCGCAGCCGAGATCCTCGATCCGTGAACGTAACGGATCACCCGGCAGCACGAGTGCTAGCACCTGCCAGCCCGCCTTGAGCAAGCGAGTCACGAGACGCGTGCCCATGACGCCCGCGGCACCAGTGACCAGAGCAGTCGGCATTATTCGGGCTCCTTTTTGGCTGGCGTGTCCCAGTCGATGGGCTTCCAGTCGCCGACCGACAGCTCGCGCGACGCGAACTCCCAGATCACGACTCGCTTGCCCTGCAGACGGTCCTCGCCCGCCGCAAGCTCGCGGGCGAGCGCTTGGCGTGTCGCGAATGCGCCGGAATCGTTCTGGGCGATCACGTCGACGGGGCGACCAAGAGCGAGCGCGAGCTGCGGTCCGAGCCCCGCGGCGGCACCCCAGCCCATGCCTTCGAGCGAGAAGATGTTGCTGAAGCTGTCACCCAAGAGCAGGACGTCCGCTTTCGGATCCGATTCCCACAGGTTGCCGTCTGCGTCTTGTACTTGGTGCACGGTGACGGTTTGCGGTTGGAAGAAGGTTTGGTCGTCGGGCAGCTTGAGCATGTCGACGAGATCACCGACGCGAGTCATGGGCTGCGGGACGGTGTGCAACGAGAGCGGCGTGGCCGGCGCCGGCAAAGACGCGAGCTCTGATACGTAGCTCGCGAGCTTGCTCACGACGTGCTCCATGTATGCCGGAGTCCAGTGCGTATCTTGAACCAGGTAGAGCGGTTGATCGGTGCCAGGCAACCCGGCGCGGGCGTCGAGCACGGCCACGCCGTGCTTGTGTAATTCGGCCAGAAATTGCGGGAAATCCTGATTCTGGGGGATCATTCGCGGCGCGCCCGGCGCTTGCAAGGGCTGCGCAACCATGGCCGCCTTGTCGGGCAGCGGCAACAACACCAGACGGATGCCGCGCTTGGTCAGTGCGGTCTGAAAAGCAAAGATGGCAGGCCGCGGGTCCGCCTGGATCGCGGACTCGCCCGAGTCCAAGATGTCTTTCTCACGGCTGCGCTGCACGTCGTGATTGAGAAATCCGGGACCGCCGACATGAACGACGCCGGGCCGATAGTAGAGCCAGCCGCCCCTGCCGATCACGGCCAGCTTGTTGCCGACTCGACCGAAGCGCGTGAGCAGAAGCTGAAAGCGCGGTTGCGTGAACGCCTTCGCATATGAGGCCTGCTCGATGTCTTTCTCGAGCTGATGGAGATTGGCAGCGCTCGGCTTGCGTCGGAATAGGTCGAGCAACGGCGAGTCGTCGCCAGCGCGCCGCTCGAGGTACACTTGGCTGAGCGGAATACCGAAAATTCCACCCAAAAAGGCCAGCGTCAAGAGCCAAGCCACGACCCTCCGTACATCCGTGCGGATGATGCCACGACGCAGTAGGTCATCGTGCGAGGGGTCAGTCGGGCCTCCGGCGTGCTCAGAGGCGAGGCTGCGTGCGAGCTCCGTACTTTGCATGGCCAGATCTCAGAACTGAAAGTACAGAAAGGGGTTCGTGGTCTGCGTGAACATCATCAGCGTGGCCAATGCCAGCATCGCGAAAGCGCCCATGGCTCGCGGTAGCGACAGCCGAACCGTGAACTCCCAGGTGTTCGGCATGCCCCAGACGACAATCGCCGAGAGCACGAACAGCGCGGAGTAGTACGGCGTGTACAACGCACCGCCTACCACGTCGGAAGCCGGTGAAGTGTGGCTCAGCCCGAACATCGACGCGAAGTAGGTGAGCGCCTGGGACAGTGTCTTGGCTCGGAAGAACACCCACGATAGGCACACGATCAGGAACGTGCTCGCGATGCTGATCGCGGGCGGTAACTTGCGAAGGGGCTGTTTTTTGCCCAGCTTTCGCTCGGCTGCGAGCATGCCACCGTGGATCCCGCCCCAAAGTATGAAGTTCCAGCTCGCGCCGTGCCACAGGCCGCCGAGCAACATCACGGCCATCAAGTTGACGTACGTGCGGCGTGACCCTTTGCGGTTACCGCCAAGCGGGATGTACAGGTAGTCACGCAGCCAGGTGGACAGGCTGATGTGCCAACGTCGCCAGAACTCGGTGATGCTGCGTGACTTGTACGGCGAATCGAAATTTTGGATCAGAACGAAGCCCATCATCAGCGCCAGGCCGACCGCCATGTCCGAATAGCCGGAGAAGTCGAAGTAGATCTGGAACGCGTAGCCGAAGACGCCGAACCAAGCGTCCTTGGCGTGTAGCGGACCGCTGGCAAACGCCAAATCTGCGATGTGGCCCATCGGGTTGGCGAGCAGGATCTTCTTGCCCATGCCGAAGGCGAAGAAGGCTACGCCGCGTGCGAACTTTTCCAGCGTGTGCTGGCGGACTCGCATCTGCTCCTCGAGCGCTGCGTAGCGGATGATAGGTCCTGCCACCAAATCGGGGAAAAAGGCCTCGAAACACATATAGTCGGTAAACCGACGCATGGGCCGCGCATCGCCCCGGTACACGTCGATGGCGTAGCTCATGGCCTTGAACGTGTAGAAGGAGATGCCGACGGGCAGTACCAGGTGCAAGACCGGTAGCAGCTTGTCTCCGAGGCCGAGTAGCGAGCCCAAGGCGTTGATGTTCTCGGCGGCGAAGCCCGTGTACTTGAACACGGCCAAGAGCCCGAGGTTCGTCACGATCGAGACCGTGAGCACGGCCTTCATCTTGCGAGTGCGCGGCACCTCCGGTCCGATCACCGGAGGCAGACCGTCTGTGTCCGGCAAGCCCGAGAGCTTCACCAGGGCGAGACCACACAGGTAATCGACGCTGGAGCCGAAGAACATGATCACGGCCCAGAGCGGATTGGCCCAGCCATAAAAGATGTAGCTGGCAATCGCGATCAGGGCCGTGCGCGCTCGAAACGGCAGCACGTAGTACAGACAAAGTACTAGCGGCAGGAAATAGAAGATGAAAATCTGACTCGAGAAAACCATATAAATACCGAGGAACGGCTAGTTCCAGGGGAACCAACCCTTGGTTTGCATCGTCGCCATCGCGCGCTGCACCCAAGTGAACTGCCCGTCGAGGTTGAAGTGGTGGTCGTCTTCCATACCGAGCCCATCGCAAGGGATGAGCACCGAGTTGCTGACGGTCGTCGGGATCTTTTGGATCTGCGGATAGATGGCGTTGTACACGTCTCCACCGACGGCGAACTCGCCCGTACCTTCGACTTCATAGTTGTTCTCAATCAGCGGCAGGTTCGGCACACCGACGTCGTTGCGGATGGCGGTCACCAAAGTGTTGATGCAAGTCGGAAAGTTAGCTGTGTCCGCGGCGGTGTGACCGTCCTCGTCGGCACGCTCGGTGATGCCCAGATAAATGAAGATGGCGCCGAACGTGACCTTACCCTTGATGGCTTTGGGCGCGGCGATCAGCTTGTCGTAATAAAGGCCACCGGGCACGAACTGCGAGCAATAGGCAGACGGGACCGCGTAGCCGAGCGAGATGAAGTAGTAGTTCGGAGCGAGCGCCGCCGCCTGTTTGACGAGCGAGGTACCCGGGCCGGCCCCGTCCTCGTCGCCAGCCGTTTTCGGCTCGATCGCGAGCGCTGGCGGTCCCGGCATGCCGCCTCCGCCGTTTGCTGCCACGTGATACATCCAAGCGTGCGGATCGGTATCTGTGAAATGGTACGCCCGCGATCCGGTGGGCACCGTGGCGCGCCCGGCCATGTTCGAATGCCCGATGTGAATGAAGGCAATCGCGTGTTCCATCGGGACCACGTTGGTACCCAAGGTAATGGTCACGCCTGACAGCGGCGGGCTGCCCGCCGAGCCACCGGTTGACGCGCCGCCCGTCGCGGCACCTGCTGTCGACGTGCCGCCCGTCGCCGCGCCTGCCGCCGACGTGCCGCCCAGCGACGTACCGCCACCGGTCATCGGTGCTCCGCCGAACCCAGGAGCGCCGCCCGTCGCGGGAGCGCCGGCCATCGCCACCGGCGGGGAGCCCGCGACCGTCACCGCTGGCGTGCCTCCGTTTGGGCCGAAGTCGTTATTCGTGTTGGTCATTTGCTGAGCGTGAGGGTGATCGGTCACGCCGCAGGCGGCGATGCCGGCCAGACCGAGCCCCGCTAACAGCGCCCTGGTGCGGTCACTCTTGATGCTTGGGATATTCATCGGTTTTCCTCCAAATTGGCCAAAAGTTGGCTTGCTTCGCCATCGAACGGATCGCTTTGCAGCGCGCGTCGCAGAAAGTGGACGCCTTCAGCGGGCTGGCCGCGCCGTAGCGCGATTTGTGCCATCAGGTTCAAGCTCGAGACGTCGTCCTTGTCCTGCCTGAGCAGGCGTTCGCCGATCCTCTGAGCACCCGCGATGTCGCCTGCGGCGATACGACAGCGCGCTCTCAATGCTTCGGCCTCTGGCAGGGCAACGACCGAGAGCACCCGCTCTGCTTGGGCAATCTCGCCAACGGCGATGTCCAGCATGGCGAGGTGTAGTCGAGCTGCGGCGAGCGACTTCGGCGAGTCCGCGAATTGTCGCTCGGTTCCGCGTAGGACGCGCTCGGTCACTTCGGAGGCGCTCAAATCCCACGCGGGCTCGGTCGGGATGTCGCGGCGGGCGAACAGCACCTCCGACCCGTTCGTGAAGAGCAGCTTCCAGTCTGGGCTTGCGTACAAATGTGCGATCAAGCTGAGGTAGCGATCCGGGTAGTCGACGGGCAGGACCACGTAGCCGAAGTGGTATTTCCCTTGAAACGCATCGAAGCGCTCCGGCTCGTCTGCGAGCTGCAGGTATTCGGCAAACTCTCGAGCCGAACGCAGCACCAGCCGCGTGTCGATATACGGCCTAAAACGCGGGTAAAGCTGCCAAATCAGATAGCCGCCATGGTGGTCGGCCGAGAAGATGTCGCCGCTTTGGGGCAGCGAGGCCAAGCGCTGCGCGCTCTCCGCAGGCACGCGGAACGGACTCGGTTGGTCGAGCGCAGACTCATGCGCGGCGGCGACGCTCGAGCCACAGAACAGCGCTGCAATCGCGAGCGCATTTGCGACCAGCGCGACGCGCTGCCCCGTGCGCCGGTTCCAACGCAGCACACGAGCTCGCGCGACCGGTGCCAAGTAGCCCGCTGCGAGCGGCGACGCCACCCAGTACAGCAGCAGCACGTTGCGGTTGCTCATCAGCGCCAGCGCGGTGAAGCCTAGGACCAACAGCACGTGGCTGAGACGCAGACGGCGACCGCCACAGGCCATGGCTAGGGCGAGCAAGCCGAGAAACCACTTCAGATGCCAGAACTCGCCGTGCGACCAACGCTCGAGCAGGAACGGAGGTACGTTTTCGGCGACGCTGTGCGCGTACACATTGTGCTCGCCGGGTATCAACCGTCCGAGCAGCTTGGCTGGTAGCGAAAGCCCGAGCAGCCCGAACGGGGTCAGTGCGAGCGCCACACAGCACGCGCCGAGGGCGAGCGCTTGAGCGCGGAACTGACGACCCGCGGCCAGCCCCCGCGCGGCTTCCGGCGCGAAAACCCAGGCGCGCTTCGAGCTCAGAGCGACCGATAAACCGGCCGCAGCCGCGTACGCGCCGACGACGCCTGGTCCGAGCGCAGAGAGACCCTGAAAGTTCGCCCACAGCACTTGCGCAATCGGGAGCACGATTAGATGGCGCACGCGCCCGTCGCGCCGGTAGCCTTCGAGCTCGTACAAGAACAAAGCCAAAAAGAACAACGACACGATCACCGGCCGCACCAGCAGCAGCGAGCGCGCTGCGAACAACGCTGCGAGGAGCAGAGTCACGAACAGAGGTCGTGCCCAAGAGCCCTTCTTGTGCTCCAAGATCGCGAACAGCAGCAGCGCGCTGCCAGCGACGACTAAGCACTTGGCCCAGACCAAACCGGCGAGACCGAACGCGCTGTGCACGGCATACGTCGTCAGCTGAAACAGCCAATGCACGTCCGCCCAAGGTCGCCCGCTTGCGCCGACGGAGAACGGGTCCGAAAACAGCAAGTGTCCGCGCGCCACCATCTCGCGGCCTGCCGCCAAGTGCCACCAGATGTCGCCGTCCGCGCTGGGCGCAAGTCCCATGCTCGCCGCGCCCACGAAGAGCAACGCGGCAAGCCATGCCGAACGCGAGCGGAAGGTGCGGAACGGCGCGGGCATGTGCCTCAGAACGGGGATACCGTCACGCCGAGTCCGGCGGTCCAGGGTTGAAGGCCGGGGCGCAGCAGGTTCAGCCCGCCCTCTGCTTGGGCTCCCTCGACGTCCCAACCGTACGGTAGCGAAACCGCGGCCAGAATCGCGATCGAATCCGTGGACCACTCCAAGCTGGCAGTCCCGGCGACGGTGAAGAGCGACTCTTGCTGGTCGACGCCGAGGTCGCGATCGACGCCAAAAAAGCGATTCCAGGTCAGACCCAACGCGGGCACGAACGGGCCGACGAAATAGCCGCTGTACGCGTAGATGTTCGCGACCGGCGCGCGATAGTCGCCTATCTCGTTCTTTCCACCGCGATAGCTGAAGGAGCCGCCCAGGACGATCGTGCCCCAGATCTCGTCGAGCGTGTGATCGAGCGTCACGCCGCCGGTTAGTTTGCCGAGGCCGAGCTGCTTTTCCTGGCTCAAGTACGTGCCCTTGAACTGAGCCAGGTGGGTGCCCGTGGGTAGCCCGAGCGTTGCGGTCACCGCGGTGTCGTTGATCTCCCCGAAGCGACGCACCAAAAACAGGCTCATGTCGCCGGGGCCGCTGTTGGAGATGTCGTCGGGAATGCCGAAGAACGGCGAGTGGTAGTACTTGTAGAGTATCGGGACAGACACCCCGAAGTTCCACTTCTCGCTCAAATCCTTGGTGATTTGATTGTTGAGCGAGAGGATGTAGTCCCCGCCTTTGATGCGCGTGTAGGTCGCTAGCTCTTGCAGCTGAAAAAAACCGCCGCTCGTGCTGTGCCCGATCCACTTGATGCCGCCGCCTGCGCCGGTGGAAGTGCCCGCGCCACAGCCGCCGATGGTCTCCCAACTGGCGAGTAGGCCTTCCAAGCGGTGCACGCGCAGCGAGAGCGCAGGGGTCAGGGCCGGAGTGCGTGTCTGGAGCTGCACGCGAGCCAATGTCTCGGCATTGCGATAGCGAGCGAGCTGCCCCGCAAGGAACGGGTAGAGCGCAGCAGCGCCGAGCGCGCCCGCGACGATCCACGCAGCAATGCTGCCGCTAGTTTTCTTATTCACTTCGAATGTTCTCCGGAACGCGGGTCAGGCCGGATCGACCTGCAGGCACCAGTAACGAACACTCTTGCGATCGGTGGCGGCGTACTCGTCGACCAGCGCGCCTTTCCAGATCGATTTCAAATCAGCGGCCAGCTTGAGCTTGTGGACGTCACCCGTGTTGAAGCTGCGCAACTTCCCGCCCACCTGGCTCTTCATCTTGTCTTTGATCTTCGAGCGCGCCTGCAGCGGTTTGTAGTGCGCGACCAAGATGAACTGCTTGTCGAGGGGCCCGCCTTGCACTTGATAACGCATCACGTACGCGTAGTCGTACAAATCATCCGGCGGCAGCTTCGAGGGGATTTCGACCAGCTTTGCCGTTACGTCGAGCGGCGCCGGCGCGTCTGCGTGCGCGGATGTTGCAACGCTCAGTAGGAGCAGGGCAGCGGCACCCAGGAACGCTTGCCGGGGAAATTTAACGCTCGATTTCGTCATCTGTTGGTTCGTGTCCTGCGGAAAATTTGGAGAGTTGATGGCTCGTAAGGATCGGTGGCGTTCCGCGTTGCGGCTGTGCGCACCCCGATTCCCAGTTCGCGGGTTG
>Ga0210392_10000795_pt1 | contig 17568 bp, 17 predicted proteins | sample IncBWC30OmetaG_FD_161057 | JGI IMG/M metagenome (GOLD analysis project Ga0210392, IMG submission 161057) | Forest soil microbial communities from Barre Woods Harvard Forest LTER site, Petersham, Massachusetts, United States - Inc-BW-C-30-O ...
GAAGGCACATGGGAGCTTCTCCAAGACCTCTGCTCTCACGCTGGATTCCTGGTCGACGCCTCGGATGCCGTGGTCTATATCGACGGTACCCAGAAGTCGATCAAGCAAATTACGGCAGAGCAAGTTGCTAGACGTGATCTCGTCATCAATTTCAGAAAGCCAACGCCAGGAGATTGGCGGGTTACCCAGGTGTATATCCCATCTAATATAGATATTCCGACGTTTAACGAGCTCGCCCAGAAAATAATCTATGACTTCCTATCTAGGTATCCAGGGTCCGTGAAGGATCGTGTCTATGACGCTCTTGTCAGCTGCCTGGTTCGAAAGGGCCAGATGGAGGCGCACGACTTCGATGCCCTTCTGAAAAGCGTGGCCGATGAAGTCCAGCAACCGGTGAACGAAGACTTGTTCCGAACCAAAGAACCAGATCTTTTTGGCTCCCACGTTCAAAGCCGCTGGTACTTGAAGGAGACTGCTGATCAGGTCGATCAAGCGGAGCAGGCCAAAGAAGACGTCGCCGCAGCCCTTCTAGCGAAGTTCATCGGCGGCTACTTGAAGGAGAAGCCGGAACTCGAAGGTGTCCACTATAGCGACCTCTTCGAGCAGTACCTTCCAGTCCACGACAAACCTCGGCGTCTGCTAAACGATTGGTTACCGGAATACTTCATCAAGACCGCGAGCGGCGCATGGCGGTTGCCGGACAAGGACGAATCGCAACAACTCGCCGAATTGCGTGAAGTGGGTACGTTGCGACGAATAAGGCGCTTTGCCAATGCACTGATCGAAGGCGTGCCGGTGCGAGACAGGGACCGCCCCGGAAACGATGTTGACCTGCTCGATTGGCTGCGGCAGTGCCGCCGTGCCGGTCTTTACGAGCAAGGCAAAGCGATCTACGAAAAGGGTGGCTTAAATTCCGCCAATCTGACTGACGAACAACAGATCGAGGCCGAGGACGACTACCGCATCTGTGCCCGCCGTGGCAGCACCGAAGACACGAAGCCTAAACGTCAGCGCCGCAAAAAACAGGATGATGACGAATAAGGAGACTCCACGATCCTAGAAATTAGGTAGGCGCCTGTCATGCCGAAGAACAGACCAGATGCCGGCAAGAGGCTATTCGACTCGCAAGACAGTGTGCCTGCGATGCCGGAAGGGTATTACTCTGGCGATCAGCCAAACCCGAACCTGCGAAAATTCGTAGAAAAACACGCCATTCCATACGATTCCGCGACTGACGAATATGACACCAGGGCGTACGCCGATCCAATTACGACAACGAAAGCTACCGCTATCTATAACATGCATGTGTATTGGTCGAAGAAACCTCATGATGCGATTCGCCAATACATTCGTCACTTCACATCTGAGGGTGCAATCGTTCTCGACCCGTTTTGCGGCTCCGGTGGAACGGCTTTGGCTGCTCTAATGGAGCGCCGGCAAGCAATCGCACTGGATCGCAGCCCCGCCGCGACCTTCCTTACAAAAAACTACTGCACACCGATCAATCCCGCTGACCTTGAAGCTGCATACGTTCGCCTCCAAAAGCACATCGCACCTGAAATTGACTGGCTCTACGCGACGGCTTGTGATCGCTGCGGGGGTGAGGCAGTGACGGGCTATACGGTCTACTCAAAAGTATTTCAGTGTTCCCGATGTCTGACAAATGTGCCTTTGTATGACTGCAAAACTGTGGATTCCAGGGACCGTAACGGGAAGCCCAAGAAGCTCTCGGTCTGCCCGCATTGCTTTCCGCGCCATATCGAGCCGATTAACACTGACGCGGATAACACTCACGGCACGATTCCAGTCTATGTTGCATACCAATGTGAGTCGGGGTGCAAACCAAAGCGAGGAGAACGGACGTACAACGACGCTGATCCACGTAAAACGGAGTTCTTTGAGCGATACGACCTTGAGAAACTGAAGGAGATTGAATCACGGCAGATTCCTCACTGGTATCCAAGACACAGGATGATGAATGATGAAAGCGATGTGAAACCGTGGGGCGATAAATGGCGTGCTGGCAGTAGCAATTTTCGTACCGTCGCCGAACTTTTCTCGAAGCGCAACTTGTGGGCGTTAGCAACGATTAGGGCTGGAATCAAGGCGATCGCTAATGGTGATATCGCGGACACTTTGCTCTTTGCGCTAACGGGTGTGTTACTCAATTCCAGCAAAATGTACCAAGAGCGTGAAGGCGGCCGCAGCATTGCCAAGGGCTCTTATTACTTGCCGCCGATTAGTCGAGATATGGTTGTGACAAATGGTTTTTACTACAAGGTTGAACAGCAGCTTCTTCCGGCATATCGAGAATTGCTGTCAATCCAGTCGCCTTCACTGATCATCTCGACCCAGAGCGCTACACGAATCGACTTGATTCCGTCAAATTCCATTGATTACATTTTTACTGACCCGCCTTATGCGGACAAGGTTCAATATGGCGAACTTAATTTTGTTTGGGAAGCATGGCTGGACGTTGATACCCACTGGCACGCCGAAGAGATCATCGTGAATGCGATTCAGGGAAAAGGTGAACAGGAGTGGGCGGCAATGATGAAGGAGGCGATGAGCGCATGCTACAGGGTATTGAAACCAGGACATTGGTTAAGCCTGTGTTACCATGACACCTCTGAAGGCACATGGGAATTGGTGCAAGACATTTTGGCGGAAGTAGGTTTCATCGTCGACCGGACCGAATCGGCACTATTTATCGACACGGGACAAAAATCATACAACCAGTTAACTGCGGACAAATCGACCAAGCGAGACTTGGTGCTGAATTTCCTCAAGCCGAAACCACTCCGATTCGAGGGAACGAATAGCCGGGATGACGCGGACAAGCTGCCAAAGGGCCGCGAAATCGCCACCTTTACCGAATTCGCTCGGCAGATCGTTCGGGACTTTCTGACCCGACATCCAGGGACCACTAAGGATCGCATCTATGATGAATTAGTGAGTCGCCTCGTGGCCTCGCGTAGCATGGAGGCACACGACTTCGACGCTCTCTTAAGAACCGTGGCCGATGAAGTTCAGCAGCCAGTGAAGGAAGACCTGTTGCGAACAAAAGAACCGGACCTTTTTGGCTCCCACGTTCAAAGCCGCTGGTACTTGAAGGAGACTGCTGATCAGGTCGACCATGCAGAGCAAACCAAGGAAGATGCCGCCGCGGGCCGCCTGAGCACATTCATCTGGGCATACCTGAAGAAGAAGCCTGAATTCGAAGGTGTCCACTATAGTGACCTCTTCGAGCAGTACCTTCTAGTCCACGACAAACCTCGGCGTCTGCTAAGCGATTGGCTGCCCGAATACTTCATCAAAACCGTCGGAGGCACATGGCGGCTGCCAGACAAGGAAGAATCGCAACAACTCGCAGAACTACGTGAAGCGGGCACGCTGCGACGTATAAAACGCTTTGCCAACGCACTGATCGAAGGCGTGCCGGTGCGAGACAGGGACCGCCCCGGAAACGATGTTGACCTGCTCGATTGGCTGCGGCAGTGCCGCCGTGCCGGTCTTTACGAGCAAGGCAAAGCGATTTACCAAAAGGGCGGCTTAAATTGCGCCAATCTGACTGACGAACAACAGATCGAGGCCGAGGACGACTACCGCATCTGTGCCCGCCGTGGCGGCACCGAAGAGGCGAAGCCGAAACCTCAACGCCACAAGAAGCAGAAAGATGATGAGTAAACCCGATTGGGAATGGCCGCGATGTTAGAGCAATGGGTCATCGACAAACTGAATCCCCTCAAGGGGGAAAAGCTCATCATTCTCGCTGACCCGCAGAGGATGATCCGGACCGGTGCGCAGGCAGTTGATGGCTGGGCCAAAGAGCATAACTTCACGGTACTGTTTTGCAGCGGCAACCTCGCCTTAAGAGAGATGTACGAGAACCTGCGCAGCGATAGGTCAGCCAAGATTATCCTCGTGGATCGCAGCCGTAATAAGGCGAAGCTTCCTCTCTTCTATCCCGACCTCGAAGCCCGTTGCAAACCAAAGGCTAGGTTGACAATCAGCTTGCGGGACTTCCTCGTTGAGAAGACTGGCGACCAGCGTTGGCCTCCACTTGTCAACAGCGACCGCAACCTCAGCCGCTTAATCCTGGATCACCTGGACAGGGCCCTTTATGCCCATCAACAACTGCGGGAAGTGGATGAGAATCGGTTCCAGGACAGCGACCTTTACAAGGTGGTCCTAGGCGCCACGCTCAACGTGAACCCTTTCAAAAAGCTGAATGGGGGCGAGATTCGTCGCCTCTGTATTGAGAACCACGAACGCCTGGAGAAGATCAAAGATCTCTTCTCTACCGCTACAGGCACGGAGGCCAGCGATGTCCTTGCCCATCTGAAGGGTCAAATCGAGCAGGCCGAAAAGCCGTGGTGCTGGATGCTGGATCACGACCCGCAAGCGGTCGTGCGGGCTTTCACGCTCTCGGCGATAATGTACCAGCACGGTCTGGAATATGAGGTGCTGCTTGCCAACTTCGATGTGAGCCTAGAGCGATTCAAGGCGATTCCCAAAAAGTCCATTGAATACACGATCAAGGACATGCTCAAGGCCGACCCTGACCAAATCGCTGAGGATGTGGCAGCAGTCGAGGGTTTCCTGAAAGAAGAGCCGGAAAAACGGCTTGCCTTCCTTTTAGCAGAGCGCTGCAAACTCGACGATCCCGACTATGCGCGAAAGGTGTTGCTGACGGAGAAGCTGTCGTCGCTAGTCCGCAGTATGGCGTTGTTGTCGCTTTTAATCGACCTCCTGACGAACCGCATGACGGAATATCACGGCTCAATTCTTCACGACCTAGACGAAGAAGGGGCCAAGGGCAAGGAAGACACTCTCTCCATTGCCGCCCGCCGTCCGACACCGCAATGGGGTACCTTGCTGGCGACGTACAGGAGAACGATTCAGTTCTTCCAGATCGCGGACAAACTCAAGGCCCAGGTTCACAAGCTCAGGGTGCTCAATGCCGACCAGCTTCGTGTCGAACAGTTCCTTCAGCTTTGGAACGAAGATCGGGCGAATCGTCTCGACTACTACACCAGCGGCTTGCGGCGGCTAGTGCAGGTCGGTGACATTTTGCCGGTCCCCAAGAGCCAATTCTGGCCGCAACTCGCGCAACGTTGGGAGGTAGCGCAACAGAAACTCAACGAGAGGATCAAGGCGGTTGATCTGGACTTGGACGCCGCCAACGCGAAGTTCCAAGACCTGTACCACGTCAACTACGTCAAATGGATCAATCGGGCTGATTCGGTAGTGATCTTCACGCACCAGTTCGTGTCGAGAGTGCTGAAGACACATTGGGACCCTCAAAGTGGTCGGAAGGCTGTGATTTTGATTTTCGACGGACTGCGAGTTGATGCTTGGGAAGAATTGGTTCGGCCAGTCTTGGAAGAGAAATACGACGTTATCGACCAGCTCCCCGGAAGCGCCATCCTGCCGACTGAAACGCATCTGAGCCGCAAGGCGATTTCTGCGGCTTGCCTGCCTCTCAGCTTTTGCAGCACCAGCGAAAATGCCCTGTTGGAAAACGCGCTGAAGACGCACTTGGGACTCACGGTAAAATTCATGGTCAAGAGTCAAAATGATTCCGTTGAGTGCGGGATTTCCGCGCACTACGCGTCCGGCCCGATAGATATGGTGATCTTCAACTTCACCGACAAGAACCTGCACAATAACAACGCCGACCTGTCGTTCATTTACGACACCACCGTGCGAGAGATTCTGCGGCAAGACGTGCGCAGCGTGTTGCGGGAAATGCCGGGAGATGCAGCGGTATTCGTGACTTCCGACCACGGTTTCACGCCCGTTCCCGACATGACGTACACCGTGCCTGATGAATTGCTAAGCGATAGTGACGATGTGAAATATCGTGTCGGCCGACTGAAGAGGCCGCTCGAAGGCAACGACGCCAAGAACGGCGTGCAGTTCAAGGTCGCCGATCTCGGCATCTCTGACAAAACTGGAAAGTCGAAGTCCTCATTCAACCACCTGTTGTTTCCCAGGGCCGGCCTGACGCTCAGGCGATCGCAAGGAAAGCACAATCCTGAACGATACGCCCACGGTGGATTGAGCTTGGCAGAGTGCATGATTCCCTTGATCGTACTGGGGCCGAAAGTGAAGTCCGAGCCAGCCTTTGATCTGGTCGGCATCCGATTCGAGGGCATGCTCTCCGAGGGACAGCCCCTCGATATCCTCATTACGGCCAGAGCGAAAACGCCGGTCAGAGACGAAGTGCTGATTCAGCTGCAGGTGGAGGCTGGCCTGGACGAGATTCAACCCCGCAAGGAAGTGTTTTCAGGGACTGAACGTGACTATCGGGTTCGGTGGATGCCAAAAGTCGAAAACCCGACACCGGAAGAGCAGGCCAAAGGCTTGGTTGTCAAGCAGGTTACCGCCATTGCCAGCTACCGATGGCAGGACCGCACGCAGCGGACGACCATTCACGGTACAGTCGAAATTCAATTGGACACAACCCGGATTCGCCGCCGGCTGGACAGCAAGCTCGACAGTATTATGGGGATGGTCCCCACCGGATTGCGGTAACACGGGTGCTCGATGAATTCACGCTTCAAAGACGTCTTCCGAGGCAAGGTTGTCAACAAGCGGCTCACAGTGAACACTGGGGTCGATGAGTTTCCTCGTTTCGTAGTTGAGTACCTGATAGATAATTACTGCACCGAAGAGAACTTCCAAGACGATCTGCAACAGGTCATCAAGCGCCTGCGGGAGAACTTCGTCCACGGGGCCGAGGCCGAGAAGATTCGTCATCAGATTCGTGAAACTCGCAACCATAACATCATCGCCAATTTGGAGGTCCGCCTTCAGGAAACCGAGGACAAGTATTGGGGGACCATCGGGGCAATAAACGAAAGCTTCGTGAACGTAACCGAAAGTCTCGTCCGACAATATCCAATGCTGCTGTCGGGCGGCATGTGGGGAACGATCACGATGACCTACGACGAGACCGAGATCCACAACAAGAAGATTCGCCCGTTCAAGGTCACAGAGTTCACGCCCTTCCAGATTTCGGTTATCGACCTTAACGAGTACATCGAAAACCGGAAGCAATTTGAGGCGGGCGAGTGGCTGGACTTCCTTATCAACTCGATTGGCCTGAATCCTGAGCCGATGACCCGGCGCGAGAAGTTGCTCTATCTGTGGCGGCTCGTGCCAATGATCGAGGCCAACTGCAATACTATCGAACTGGCCCCCAGGGAGACCGGCAAGACGTACATCTACCGCAACCAGAGCTACTACGTCACAGTTCTTTCTGGTGGCAAGGCAACACCGGCAAGCCTGTTCATCAACAACGCGACCGGCAAGGTCGGCGTAGTGGGCAGTCGCGACGTGGTCGTCTTCGACGAGATCGCCAACACCGACTTCACTGATCCCAAAGCGCTCGTGTCGATCATGCAGGGCTACATGCAGGACGCCAAGTTCAGCCGGGGCAAGAAAGACATCCTTGCGTTTGCTTCCATCGTAATGATCGGCAATATCGACATCCAGGCGAAGCTGCCGCACGAGAAGTATTACCACCTGTTCGAGCCGTTGCCGGACTTTCTCCAAGTCGAAGCGTTCATCGACAGGCTTCACGGCTATCTACCTGGCTGGGAGATTCCCAAAATTCATCCAGGATCTTTGGCTCAAGATTACGGCTTTATCACGGACTACTTCTGCGAGATCATCCACGAACTCCGGCGCAAGGACGTGCTGGGATCTCTCAAGGGACGTTATCAGCTGATTGATACATCGACCGCCAAGGCAGGTATCACCGGGCGTGACGTGCGGGGAGTAGAGAAGATATTGTCCGGCCTGCTCAAGCTCATGTACCCGCACGGAGATGTCACCGACGAACAACTGGGTGAGCTCCTGGAAGTTGCCATCGAAGGACGGCAACGTGTCCGCAACCAGCTTCATCTGATGGCGGCTGGCGAATACGGGCCTGTTGTGCTGACCGGGAAGCTGGTCCAGTCCGGCGCGGTAATCACGCCAAGGTTGCCTGACGCTCATAGAGAGCAGAAGGTTGCGCTGCCGAGTTCGCCACAGGTCGGCGAGGTCATCGGCCTAGCCGTCATCGGCGACGACCGGGGATGTCTACTCCACTTCGAGATGCAGGCTTCGAGAGGATCGGGGCGCATCATCAGCCTTGGTTCGATGCAAAAAGTTATGAAGGAGAGCGTTGCCGCAGCCGCTCAGTTCATCAAGACCCACTCAAAGGACGTGGGACTACCGAACGACTGGCAGAATAACTACGACATCGCCGTCTTAGCGACGATGATGGGCGTTCCCAAGGAAGGCCCTTCAGCTGGAATAAGCATCACCACGGGGATCGTCTCTGCTCTCACGGGTCGTCCCATCCGCAATGACCTCGCGATGACCGGTGAAATTACAATCATGGGCAAAGTCCTTGCCGTCGGCGGCGTGTTGCCGAAGCTCCAAGCAGCCATCGACGCAGGATGTGTCGAAGTTCTGATGCCCAAAGAGAACGAGCGAGACGTGCAGATGACCCCTGATTATGTACGGAAAAGGATCAATGTTCGGTTTGTTTCGTCGATTCAAGAAGTGCTGGCAGCTGCACTTGTCCCGCAAGATGACTTCCGACCGAACGTAGGCCTGAGTGGGGATTCGTAGAGTATATGAAGACCCCGAAACAGGGGGTCGATCAGCTTTAGCAGTTGCCTAATGCCCCAAAAGACTCCCGCCGGAAGTTTTTTTTGGTCATTCTTCAATCCAGAAAACTTAATTCAAGATCAAGAGGAGGTTGAGACGAAGTCTACAGCGACTAAGAAAGAGGCGTTGAGCAAGAAGAAGAGCAGCTAGGTATAAAGCTGTCGGAACTCAGGTGCGGTGAACGGCTGGGAAGAAGGGTGCGATTTCGAGGCACATGTGAGCACGGCTTACAGTGGTTCAATCGTGTACTTACCAGGTATTTCTTTTCCGCTGGCCATCAGACTGAGGTCTTTCTTCGAATTTACGACAAACGCAACAATGCAGTCTTCCTCGTCCCTCCTGCGCTCAAGGATGGTGGCTTCTACAGATTTAAGCCACCTCTCGGTAGCGCCCACGAGGATGTCTAGAGCGTCGGCGTTATCAGCTTCGACCTCGATCGCGAACTGCATTCTAGTAACTCCGCCTAACTTCGGAAGGGACTCAGAACATAATAGTGCCTTGCAGGACCAATCTGCAAGAGTTTGAATGTATCCCGCGCAGTGAGACGACTCATTGCGTGCCGTATCAAACCTAATCCTTTGATACGCGCGAACACTCAATCTCCTCGCACTCAAAACCCTCAACTTAGAGTCACGGTCAGAGGGGACCCTTTGATACAAGATAAGCTAGACAGGCCGTCCGCGTGTGGTCGTGGACCGCGCCAGAATAGCCCGCTTTCGCGCGCGGGGGCTTTCCTGGGCGAAAATTGCGGCACAGCTAGGCGTTGGTGAGGGAACGGTATACCGCCTGGCGCAAGCATCCGCCAAAAACCCTATCGGAATCGCGCCCGTAAGTCCTTGTGCTCTAGCAGCCGATGTGATTTTGGCGCGGGATAAGCACAGCAAGATTCTTTAAGGCAAAAGTGTGCCACGCAGGTGTCCGAAGCAAGCGCGTACGAGATTGGCGAGTGTACGGGATTCAGAGACGTGTCCGTCGAAGTTGATCTAGCCGCGAAGATGGTGGGCCGAGATGCTAAGGAATTTCGAAGCGGGAAAAGTCATGGCCGAGAGGTTAGAAATCGCACCGTGAGAGGCGAAAACCCCGTGTGGGCAGGCTGGCAATCGCACCTTTCGGCTTCGTGGCTGGTTTTAGCATTTGACCACGATGGTTGCGGCGAGGACTCTTAGCACTCAGCTCACTTGTGACCATTCAATGGTGCGGGCCCGTCGGGCAGACGACCCACTACCGAGAACCCGATCGCAAAAACCAGAACGCTGAGGACAATCACAGCGAATATGACCGGGGCCAGATTCTCCGCCCCCGGAACCCCGTATTGCATCGGAAGCGTCGCCAGCACGCCAGCAGCAAGGCCGCGGGGTATCGCGGCATTCAGGAACCAGAACTCCTTCTTCCTCAGTCCCATGCTGCTTGTCGAAAGCAGCACAGCTGGAATCCGCATCGCCATGAGGAATACAACACCAATTGCCGCCAGGACAACCTTCTTCAGGTCCGTCGGGAACATCAAGCCAATCAGAAAAAAGAAGAACGACTTGATAAGGAACGTCAGCTGGTCCTGCATGACCCTGATTGTATCGGTTGTAGCGAACGCCAGTCCTTCGGCACCCGGAAACAGACGTGGCACGATAGACGAGGCATTACCGACCAACAACGACGCCACCAGCACCGCCATGGCACCATTTCCCCTAAACAAACCGGTGATGCCATACAACGCAAGCATTGACGCAAGAAATACGGTATAGCCGTGAGGCCTATCACGCATCGAAGGTATTCCGGGGACAAGCAATGCAGCGGCAATCACACCTAGAGCCACCCCGACTCCGAGCTCTCTGGCGAGGGCAATGAACGGACGAGAAATGTCCGCACTGCCGCTCACGAGCAGATCGATCAGCACCATAGTTACAACGACACTGAGCGCGTCAGTTGCGGAGGACTCGACCTCCAGCATGCGCGCTACTCTGGAAGGTACTCGAGCCATGGCCATCGCTGGCATAATGATATCCGAACTGGTGCCGGCGACTATGGCGCCCACCATCAGCCATGCCAACGGCGGCGCAGGGCGCACATAACCCAGTTCTGTTGACAGCCAAAGGAACCCGCAGATCGCGATCAATGAAAAAACGAATCCCGACAAACCCAGGAAAATACCGCGCGGCGCGGCCGCGGCCACCTCGTTAAGTTGGAGACGAAACGCTCCGCTTGACAGAATGACTGTCAGGGCGATGGCCCCAAAGAACGGGATGCCCGCCTGAAGAAGCCCTACCGGGATAAGACCGAATACGGGGCCGGCGAGAATTCCAGCGGCGACCAGCCAGACCACATCCGGCACGCGCGTTCGCGCGAAGATAAACTCACCAAGTGCCCCCAGCAGCAGGATGCCGGCAATCTCTACCACCAACTTGACAACAGGATCCATTCTCGCCTTTCTTTCGGTTGGTGGCGCCGCCCGGAATGAGCCAACAAGGTGGTTTATAGCACGATCTCTGACGAAGGTCCTGATTTGTCGGGAAACCGGACAAGGTCCTCCCAGTACCAACATGGACGATTTCCGCGTAATCAGGATGTTCGATTTGCACATGCTCAGTGCGTGGTGAATCTTTGGTTTTTTAGAAACAATCTTGCGTCCTCCGCTTCATAGAAAACCAGAAGCACTCGCTCCACCACCGTCCCAGTAGTCATGACGGATTCGATCGTTTCTGACACCACTGGCGCGGCTTGCTCGGAGGGATAGCCAAAGGCCCCAGTTGAAATGGCCGGAAACGCGATCGAACGAAGACCATTTTCAGCTGCCAAGGCCAACGAATTTCGATAACAAGAAGCAAGCAGCAGTGCGTCGGGCTCATGCCCGATTCGCGTAATCGGCCCGACCGTATGAATTACATAGCGCGCAGGGAGGTTACCACCAGTAGTTAACACAACCTCGCCAGTTGGCAACCCATGCGGATACCGCGTGCGACGTATCTCGCGGCATTCTTCCAGAATCTGTGGTCCTCCTGTAGCGTGGATCGCACCGTCGACGCCCCCTCCGCCAAAAAGGGTGCTATTTGCGGCATTCACGATCACATCTACGTTTTGCTTGGTGATATCGCCTAGCAAAATCCTAACCCTTCCGGAAAGGAAACTCTGCAAGGGTTTTGACCGGTCCATGATGGAACGCCCCTCAGGAATCTCCTTCCATAACAAAACCAACTCTCCATAGTCAACGCGCGCCGGCATAAGTCCCGATTTGTCGTTTATTACCGGCCAATATTTTTAATCTCTTTTTTACAAGAGGTTGGTGTCCCTGACAGAGCAGAACCTGGTGATTTTGACGTGGTTTCTAAGAGCATCATCGATTTAGCCCAACAAATGGGAGCGTAATGGTTGGTTCTATTTCACGGAAAAGTGGGTCATAGTACGGGTTCCGAAAACCCTTCAACCTTTGTCGGCGAGGTCGGCTCGCATTTCGCGAGAGTAACGCTCTCAAGACTGTTCATCTTCGGTCTTGGCCTTCACGCGGAATGAGGGAATCGCGCTGATGTCGATCTTGATCGGCGGCGCGAGTTCTTCGCTGGCGATCGGCTGGACGGGCTTGCCGAACAAATAGAACTGCGCAAGCTTGAATGCTTCCCAGCGATAGTGCGGATCCTTGTGCTTCAGCCAGTATTCCCACTCCTGACGGTTACGCGAATCCTCGAGAACGGAGAGCAGCAGATCCTTGATCGACTGTGTCGCCTTGTTCGGCGTGCCTTTTTTGCGGCCGCCTGTCTTTTCGCCGATCTTTCCCATATTCGAAAAGCTCTAAAATAGAGCTTCACCTGATTCTAGGCCCCTATCACAAACTAAAGTAGGCCCTTACCTGATCTTCTTCAAGCACAAGAACTGAAGAGCCTCTTTGAAGCAGGCAAGGGCGTCATCGGTCGGGCTGCTTTGATGAGCCTCTACTAGACAGTTCATCGTGTGCTCACCTTACGACATAAACGACCAAATCTGCTCTCGACTCTCCCTTATGTCAGAAAGCGTGCAACAAAATATCCGTTTTGTTGCGTTTGCTCAAATGGGCTTGTTGAAACAATAAGGCTTACCGCGGCAGGGATCTTTCCGATTTTCGATGTAATGTTGCATTTTCGTTCGATCAGCCTGACGGTAAATTAAGAGAGAAAGGAGATCGCCGATGCACAAGTTCAAAACCAAGGTCAACGACCTCGGCAAGGCTCCCGAGGGCAGCGAGTTCTACAATCGCGGCTACACCGTCAACATCGCTGCGAATGCGGTGACGAAGAAGCCGACCGCCGCAAAGCCGCCGGCCAAGCCGGAGCGCAAGAAGAAACCGGGGAAGAAGTAGTTACTTTCCGGGCCTCTCTTCAAGGCCTTACTTAGGAGATCGCCATGGCCCCTCGAAAAAACTGCTGGAAGATAATAATATCTGCCTGAAGCGTAACCATGCCCTACGATGGAGGCTCGATGGCAAATCTCGGAGAAGTTTTCGGTGTCAGTGCCAAGCCAATCCTCTCATACGTTGAGCGCGATGCTGTCTTGGGACTAAAGCCTTGACCTTTGCGCTGAATCCAAGTGCCGTTCCGTGCTCCGCTTTTCAGTAACTGCCGTCATGATTCGGACCCCGGCATTCGACAGAACAGTGTGATAAATATCGATTACGCTAGTTTTAGGCGTCAAACTCACCAGAGAGTTGTTCTCGTAGGGGAGATATTTTGAAACAAGCGCCGTCTTGCCCTGTTTTGACGATCCGTAGACGATGATCTGTTTGTCGGAGTCGATCGCCTCCCTGAAGCGGGTATTGTCGACCGGCGCCCGTTTCTACCTAAACGGGGCGTTGGTCGCGACGCGATCACGACAAATATTCCCAGCACATCTCTCCACGCGCTCTTCTCGACATCGTCTGACGGTACTGCCCCAAGCGTTCTGACGATGGGACACACGGAGTTCAAACAGTTTGTACCTCTGTGGTTGAACGTCCGCGTGATGGGAGCGAAACACAGTTGGATGCGAGCGGCGGTCGCGTGCGGCTTCGTATTCGTTGGTTGCAGATTCAAGTTCTTTGCAGCGCTGGAAGAATTGGAACAATCTGCTGCTTCAGCTGCGGCGTGTAGAAATCTCCGATGGTTACGCTCTCGAGATCGTTCATGCCTTCACGCGGAACGAAGGAATGGCGCTGATGTCGATCTTGATCGGTGGCGCGAGTTCCTCGCCGGCCACCATTTGAACGGGCTTGCCGAAGCGGTACTCGTGGTAGAGCTCGAATGCTTTCCAGGCAATCGATGAGTCTTTGTGATTGAGAAAACGGCGCCAGCACTCTTCGAGCTCGTCTTCGGTTAAGATCGCATTCAGCGTATTCTTAATCGACTCCGTCGCTTTGTTGGACGTGCCTTTTTTGCGTCCGCCGGTTTTCTCCCGGCCTTTTCGAAAGATCATGGCCTCTATTCTCCCTCTATTTTAGAGGGAATCAAGCCCTGGACTGGAGGCTCGATGGCTGGAATACCGTGTCGCACTATCCGCGGCGAAAGCTTCAAAACCCGCTCTTAGTGAAGATGCACCACCGGGGTGATTGGGCCTTCCAAGAGTATCGGTGAGCCGGGGCGTGTGGGTTGGGGCTTGGCCTGGCGTTCCACTTCCGTGTTGGCAGAGGCGCTCAGCGGCTTCCAGCGGGCCTCGTGGCTTGGGTCTCGCGTTCGTCGCCATGATGGTTGCAGTAATTGCTGCCCTACTGAAGCAACTACAACGACTGCGCTGCTCTGGGAAGCGATCATAACCGACATTTCCGGTTTAACAACCGTTGATCGGTCACGTCCTCCAGATCGCACTCGACGTCTCGTTGGCAATAGATGGCCGAGATTCCCAATGAAGAGTTCGAGTCGCAATTCGGCAAGGGCCAGAGGCCTACGACATAGGGAGTAGTGCGAGAGCACGCAGCATATTGCACAAATCCGAAGCACGCAACCCCGTCACGATTAAACAGAAAATGCCCCACTCGGCGTGAACCGGGTCGGGTTTTGTGTTGGTGGGCGTGGACGTGGAAGTGGAAGTGGGTAATTTCTCACAAATGTGACTACATACGTCCGAGTGAAATTTGTTGCAAAAATGCAAATGCGCCACAAGGAAAAAATCCTGCGGCGCATTGGGCAACACGTTCGGCGCTGGAAGCGGTGGGTTCAGCGGTGTGCGGGATGTAACTGCGTTCAACTGGTCGGTGTTAGGCCCGAGGCTCAACGTTTCCGCATTCCCAGCAGGAACCCGATTCCGACGAGCATGAGGGCGCCTGTGGCCGGCTCCGGCACGGCGAGCTTTTTTTTCACCTCCTGTTTTTCAAAGTCGGATTTAATGACTTTGCCGCCGTTCATAGGGGTGTAGGTGGCAACCCACTTGTATGTCCCCGGCACATCAGGGATAAGACCAGAATCGATGGGAAACGTGCCCGTATCCTTAACAGAATCCGGGCCGTCGAACCGGAAATCTGTCGCTTTTCCAAACACGTCGATTAGAGTGAAAGTGAGAGTGCCCGGCAAACTGCATACGCCTTCGAGCTTTGCCGAGTCGGTCAAGGTTTCTTTGTCGGTTCCCAGAACGAAGGGCTTCCCCGGCGTTGTTGTCAATTTACAAAGATTCACCGGGTCCGCATTGGCGTAGGGGACGACGATGGCCACCAATAGTATGGGGATAATCCACAAAGATTTTCGCATAAGCTGATGTCTCCTCGGAGGGCTAGAGGGGGGGCTGTGGGCCTGTGGGCCTGTGGGCTGTATACTCCCCGGAGTTGTCTGCGTCAAGGACTCTATGTGGCTCTATGTGGCTCGTGTGGCCGTTTTTGGATCAGTGATGGAAGCCGCAGCGCCTTGTTACGCCCTTCACTCCGCTAGCGGGTAGTCGAGCCGGACCGACGGCAACCGGGCCGATCCCTGATTGCTCCAGGGCAACGACAGACATGCCGCAGGGCAACGACAGACACCTTCACAGCGGCCATAATCTTCTTAATCGGTTGTGCGTTGAGGACAGCTTCCTCGTCTCATGAGAGGGGAATGCTGGGAATGCAGCTACTCCGCGCAGGGCCGGCCAAAAGGTCATGGCCGGCCCTTCTACAATATTTTCACACACCGCAAGCCGGGGTAGCCGCCCATCCCGGCCTCCGTGTCTATTTGGCACGCGGGTCGTTCTGGAACATTGTTGGGTTTGGTGTTGGGCATGCCGTTCCCTTGTTCCTTGTCGGAAGTTCGGCGCTTTGTTCCGACGTGTTTAGCTCTATCGATCCAATGTAGCCGGGGCAGATTGGAGGCGTCATTCGAAGTTTGTGGAGCATCCTCCCGAAGCAGAGCCCTGACTCACAACCAAGAACGAGAGATCTGAAATGAAACCCTTCGGCGGTTTACCTGGAATCTCGCTAACTAGCCAAGTACGTGTAGAATCCACTTTGGCTCACTTATCCCCGGAGGAATTGGTCCTTGCCTGTCGGCAGACCGATGACGTTGCTGCATGGCGGGAGTTTGTGGGCAGGTTCCATCGGCTAATCGCCACGGTGGCACTGCGCGTTGCAAGACGTTGGGGTGAGTCTTCGCCGCAATTGATCGGTGATTTGGTTCAGGAAACCTACCTTAAGCTTTGTGACGACAATTTCCGAATGCTCCGTAAGTTCAAGTCACACCACCCGGATGCGTTCTACGGATATCTAAGGGTCGTAACTGCTAATCTGGTTCATGACCATTTCAAGGCGGCGCATTCCTCCAAACGGGGTTCCGGCGCCATCGAAATCGCGGCCGATGAGAAGATTCCATTGGGTTGTGACGCCTTAGGCGGAGCCTCGGGCGTCAAGAGCAGTGAGCGAGGGATTCTATTGCGGGAGATAGACGCCGCGCTCGGCAGGCTCGCAGCCGGCCCACACCTCGAACGAGATCGCAAGCTGTTCTGGTTGTACTACCGCGTGGGTTTGACGGCTGATGCCATCGCCGGCCTCCCATCCATCGGCTTGAGTACCAAGGGAGTGGAGAGCAGTCTCCTCCGGCTGACACGGCTTTTGCGCGATGAAATTGGCAGAGATCGACCTAAGGCGGGCAACAATGCTCGGGTTGAATGAATTTATCCCTCAAAGTCGTAGTATTAAGAAGAGAAGGGTGTGAACTTGGCTCGAGACCACATTAGGCTTCAGGAGATCGAATGGCTGGCCGAAGGCCCACGGAGAGGAAATGCCACTCCGGGCCAGGAAGCGCAATTGGATGAAATTCGGCACCACTTGAGCGACTGTCCGCCTTGCCAGGGGCTTGTACAAATGCATGAAGACCTCCAGCGAAGATTCGGACAACTGGACGCAGCCGCAACGGCTCGTCCGGCGCCGGACTGCCCCTTGGAAACCGTTTGGTGGGGAGTAGCCGCCGGCCAATTGCCGGATTCGCAAGTGACCGACCTGCTTGAACATTCCACTCATTGCGACGCCTGCGGTTCGCTGTTGCGTCAAGCGATTCAAGATTTTACGGAGGAGGTAGCGGATCAGGAAATTGGGTGGCTCACGACGCTCCCCAGTGCGCAGCAAGAATGGCAGCAATCCCTGGCGCAGAGACTTGTCGCGGCACGAACCGAGGGCGGCCAGGCAGGGACTCTCATAACCTTTGTTAGCCAATGGGCTCGATCTCTCTCAGATCGATTGACCTGGCACCCACGCAGCTCTTTCCGCTACGCATGGGCCTACGCGACAGCTGCCATTGTTGTCCTTGCGGCGGGTGTTTGGTTCGTGCAGACGCGGCGCCAGCCTTCGATCGATCAGCTCATTGCGAGTGCCTACGCCGAGCGGCGTCCTTTCGAACTGCGTATCGCCGGCGCCGCTTACGGTCCCGTTCGCCAAGAGCGCAGCGGGGAACGATCGGCTCTTGCGGAGCCGGCCGATTTGCTCAAGGCTGAATACCTTATTAAGGAGCAGCTGGC
>Ga0210392_10000796_pt1 | contig 17567 bp, 18 predicted proteins | sample IncBWC30OmetaG_FD_161057 | JGI IMG/M metagenome (GOLD analysis project Ga0210392, IMG submission 161057) | Forest soil microbial communities from Barre Woods Harvard Forest LTER site, Petersham, Massachusetts, United States - Inc-BW-C-30-O ...
CAAGCTCCTTCAAACTGGATGCGCAATTTTCTCGCCATCGATCCAGCTTAGCAGCGAATTTCAACCGCCAGCTCACTAATTTTACATGATTAATAAAGTAGAGGCCCGACCCCTTCGGATCGCTCCATCACGTATGGCGAACTGCGGCTTGAAGAGGGTTATCGCATTGATTTGCTGGTGGAAAAGACTGTCATCGTCGAACTCAAGGCCGTGACTAGGATCGAGGATATACACGAAGCACAATTACTCTCGTATCTCCGCCTTTCAGGTTGCGAGGTCGGCCTGCTGATCAATTTCCATGTTAAACATCTGCGCGACGGCTTGCGCCGCGTGATCAACACCAAGAAATAAAACTCTGCGTCCTCCCTTTACCTCTGTGTCCTCTGCGTTCCAACATAACCATCGTTTTACCCTGAGTCGCGGGGTGATCTTTGCCGCGCTGGCGGGTTATGCGTTGTGGGTCGTTTATCCGATGATCTGGCTGGCGTATTCGTCGCTCAAGCCGGACGAGGCGATTTTCCGCGACGCGTTTGCTCTGCCGGCGCTGGGCGGGCTGCAGTTCGACAACTACGCGCGGGCTTGGCGCGAAGCGCACTTCAGCGATTATTTTTTCAACAGCGTGCTCGTCACCGGGGTGTCCGTGACGCTCATCACGGGGCTTGGCGCGATGGCGGGTTTCGCCCTCGCGCGTTTCCGTCATCCGGCAGGGCAGGTGGCTTTCTGGCTTTTCCTCGCGGGGCTGATGATCCCGGCGCAGCTCAGCGTCGTGCCGCTATTTTTCGAGCTACGCGCGCTCGGGTTGTTGAACTCGCGGCTCGGGCTCATCCTGGTTTACACCGCCAATGGCCTGCCGTTTGCCATCTTCATCCTCGCGGGATTTTTCCGGGCGCTGCCGCGCACGCTTTACGAGGCAGCGGTGGTGGACGGCTGCAACGAGTTCTCGGCTTTCTGGCACGTGCTATTGCCGCTGGCGCGGCCGGGGCTGGTGACGGTGGCGATTTTCCAGTTCATCGGCGTATGGAAGGAATACTTTTTCGCGTTCATGCTCACGTCGGGGGCGACCGGCGCGGAAGTGCGCACGCTGCCGCTCGGTCTGGCCAATATCGCGATCACCTCACAGTACCACTCCGACTACGGGATGCTTTTTGCCGGGCTTGTGCTTGTGACGGTTCCCATCCTGGTCCTCTACCTGGCGCTGCAACGCCAGATCGTGAAAGGCGTGACGGCCGGCGCGCTCAAAGGTTGAGCGCTAATGACGAAACCCGAATGGCGAATGACGAATGGTAAAAACCAACTACTAATTACCAACTACCAATTCCAATAAATGGAACGCTAACTGCTCTATTTTTTGCCATGAAAACATATCCCGCTCTTCGCCGCCTGTTGTTAATCCTTCCGTTGGCCGCTGCGCCGCTCGCGCAGGCCCATCCGGGTCACGGCCTGCATAGCTTTGCTGCGGGGCTCCAGCATCCGTTGACCGGCTATGATCACCTGCTGGCGATGGTCGCGGTGGGCTTGTGGGCCGTGCAGCTCGGTGGCCGGGCACGCTGGGCGCTGCCGCTGACGTTTGTGAGCGCGATGGCGCTGGGAACGATGGCCGGTATCTCGGGTTTTGCCGTGCCGGGTGTCGATCGCTGGATTCTCGCGTCGGTTTTCGCCCTTGGCCTGCTCATCGCCGGTGCGGCGCGGCTGCCGTTGGGCGTCGGGCTCGGATTGGTGGCGTTGGCCGGGGCGTTTCACGGACTCGCCCACGGCGCGGAAATGCCGCTCAGCGCGAACAGCCTCCATTTTCTCGCGGGCATGGTCATGACCACGGCATTGTTGCATACGGCAGGTGTGGTTCTTGGTCTCGCGGCGCAGAAACGCAGCGAGACTCTGCTCCGACTGGCCGGAGCCGGCATTGTGGCCGGTGGCGTGGCTTTGTGCTTGGCGTGAGCAGGCTCACGCCATCTCAAATTTGAGATCTCAGATTTCAAATGCGCGCCATGCGCGCTAACAAGGCTTGCGGCGTGAAGGGCGTGCGGTTCAATCGTCGTCATGCATCTCGTCCACGCACCGCTGTCATCGTTTGACGTGGCGTTGCCGGAAATCGCTGTTGGCGTGGACCGGCAGAAACTCGCCAAGCGTTTGTGGCGAGTTGCGGCAGTCGATGGCACGGAGTTTGGTTTCGAGGTGGAAACGCCGCTACGCCATGGCGATGTCGTGTGGGCCAGCGACAAGGCGCGCTATGTCATCCGCCAGGAACCCGAGCTCGTGCTGGAAATACCGCTCGACGTGAAGCCGGACGCCGCTGCCGTCATCGGCTGGGCCGTGGGCAACCTCCATTTTGCGATCGAGGCGCAGCCAACGCGGCTGCTTGCGCCCGATGACCCCGGCCTGCGCCAGGCGCTCGACCGGATGCACATTCACTACCACGAGGTGGTCGAGGTGTTTCAACCGCACCGCTTTGCCGGCAGCTTGGCGGGGCATGGGCACTCACATGGGCACGGCCATAGCCATGAGCATGGGCATCATCACCACTGATGAACGCTGTGAACATTCAACATTCAACATTCAACGTCCAACGTCCAAGTAGGACAAGCCGCCGGATGGCGGGTCCAAACCAAAGCAAAGTTGGAAAGCTGAAGTTGGGCGTTGGATGTTCGATGTTGGATGTTGGACGTTGGGTAGGGGGCCTGCTGCAAATGACGGACACGTTTTATCCGACGGGGGCGTATGCGCATTCGTTCGGGCTGGAGGGTCTCGCGCAGGAGGGCGTGGTGCGTGACCGCGCGACGTTGCGGACGTTTTTGCTCGAGCAAGTTTTGCCGCAACTTGCGCACACAGATTTGCCGGTCGCGGCGCAGGCATGGGTAGCCGCGGGCAAGCCGACTGACTGGAAGCGGCTTCGCGAACTCTGTTTTCTCGGCAGCGCGATGCGGGGCGCACGCGAGCCGCGCGAGGCTTCGGAGGCGATTGGCCGTCAGCGGCTCGAGCTCGCGGCGCTGCTGCACGGCGGGCTCGCGGCGAAATTTAACCAACGCGCGCTCACCGGAAACTGGCCGCATCCGTCGTGTGTGGCCGCCGCGATCGAAGGCCGCACGCTCGGCGCGCCGTGCGAGGCGGTGCTCGCAGCCATTATTTATTCAACCACCGCCGGTCTCACCGCCGCGTCGGTAAAACTGCTCCGCCTCGGCCAGAATGCCTGCCAGACGTTGCTCGCGGAGGCGCTCGCGCAAACGCCCGCGCTCATCGCGGAAGCGCTCGCAGTCGGGCCCGGCGACATCGGGGCGTTCAATCCCTGGTGGGACGTCGCCGCGGCGCGGCATGAGGCGGCGGATTTCCGTTTGTTTATTTCATGAGATTTTTTAACCACAAAGGCACAAAGGACACGAAGCTAATACAGGAAGTGTTTTCTTTGTGCTCTTCGTATCTTTGTGGTTAAAAAACCTTATGTCACGTCCTCCACGCATCGGCATCGGTGGTCCGGTTGGCTCCGGCAAGACGATGCTTTGTCTCAAACTCTGCCAGAAGCTCCGCGAGCGCTACGAGATGGCGGTCGTCACGAACGACATTTACACGCTCGAGGATGCGCAGTTTCTTACACGCAGCGGCGCGTTGCCGGCCGAGCGCATCGTTGGCGTCGAGACTGGTGGCTGTCCGCACACCGCGATCCGCGACGACACGACGATGAACGAGCAGGCCGTGCGTGCGCTCGAGGCGAAGTTTCCGCAGCTGCAACTCGTGCTCGTCGAAAGCGGCGGTGACAATCTCTCGGCGACATTTTCGCCCGAGCTGGTCGATGCGTTCATCTACGTCATCGACGTGGCCGAGGGTGACAAGATCCCGCGCAAGGGTGGCCCGGCGATCCGGTTCAGCGATCTTTTGATCATCAACAAAATCGACCTCGCGCCGCACGTTGGCGCCGACCTCGGCGTGATGGAGCGCGATGCGAAGCTCATGCGCGGCGAGAAGCCGTTTGTGTTTTGCGATCTCAAGCGCGAGCACAACCTCGACCAGGTCGTGGCGTGGATCGAACGCGAGGTGCTGTTCGCCACCGCGAAGCGAGACGCAAAAAGGTGATGGCCACAAAAGAACACAAAGGGGGCTCCCCTCCGTTTCAAATCGCCTGCGCGCCTATAGGCGCAATGAAGCCGTGTCCGGAACCAAAGTAAGCTTTGTGTTCTTTCGTGGCTAAAACTCACCCATGCCTTCCGTGGCCATCAAGCCGGCTTTTGTCGGACATCTTCATCTCGAGGCCGCGTTGCGCGACGACGGGCGCACGGCGCTTGGGCGGCAATCGTTTCGTGCGCCGTTTCATATCAGCAAGCCGTATTGGGACGGACAGGTGCTGCAGGTGCAGATCGTCAATCCGACGGCCGGAATCCTGGCGGGTGACAAGCTGGAACTCGCGGTGCGAGTGAAGGCCGGCGCGACACTATTGGTGACGACGCCGGCGGCCACGCGGGCGTTCATGATGCGCACCGGCGCGGCCGAGTGCCGGCAAAATTTTTCGGTCGAGGCCGGCGGCTGGCTTGAGTACGCGCCCGAGCCGTTGTGCCCGCACCGCGACTGCGACTATGGGCAAACGACGCATGTCGAGCTCGCGGACGGCGCCGAGGTTTTTTATGTGGACACGCTGGCGCCCGGCCGGGTGGGACGCGGCGAGTCGTGGGCATGGCGGCGGCTGGGCATCGTGCTCGACGTAACGCTGGCGGGCGAGCCGGTGTTGCGCGAGCGGCTCAACGGCTCGGGTGCGGACATGGCGCGACTCGCGGCCTTTTACGGCATGCGTGAAGCATGGTTTGCAACCGCGGTGATCATTTCGTCGCGCTTCGCGCCGGATGATCCGGTGTGGGAATGCGTGCGCGCGCTGCACGGCAGTGGGCGCTGGCTCGGCGTGACGCGCCTGCGCCGCGGGGGCTGGATTGTGCGTGTGGTCGCGCCCGGCGGCCAGGCGCTGCGCGACACGCTGGCGGAGTTGCGCGGAATTTTGTCGGAAAAACTGCCGGCCCTGCAGAGCGATTTGAGGAAATTGTGAAGTTCGGTAGGGCGCGTTGCCCTCAACGGACCGAAACCAACGCGGTCGGCTGAGGGCAGCCGCCCCTACCTAGAACAGGAAGTAGCGTTGAGCCATGGGCAGCACTTTCGCCGGCTCACACGTGAGATGCACGCCGTCGGCTTTGACGGTGTAGGTTTCGGGGTCGACTTCGATCTTGGGCAGCGCGTCGTTCAGCACCATGTGGCGTTTGCCGATTTTGCGGCAGCGTTTCACCGCTTCGAGGTGGCGCGTCAGGCCGAGTTGTTTCGGGCCGGTTTTGCTGCGGAGCGATGCCTCGCTGACGAAGGTGAGGCACGTGCTACCGAGCGCGCGGCCGGCCGCGCCGAATTGCGGGCGGTAGAACGTGGGCTGCGGCGTGGGAATGGACGCGTTGGGGTCGCCCATGTTGGCCCACGCGATGAAACCGCCTTTTAAAATCAGCTCCGGTTTTACCCCGAAGAGCGCGGGCTTGAAGATGACGAGGTCGGCGAGCTTGCCGACTTCGAGCGAGCCGACGACGTGGCTGATGCCGTGGGTGATCGCGGGATTGATGGTGTATTTGGCGAGGTAACGGAGCGCGCGGAAGTTGTCGGCCGCGGCGTGCGTGGGGCCGGTGAGCCGGCCGAACTGCATTTTCATCTTGTGCGCGGTCTGCCAGGTGCGGCAGATGACTTCGCCGATGCGGCCCATGGCCTGGCTGTCGCTCGACATCATCGAGATGGCGCCGAGATCGTGGAGGCGGTCCTCGGCGGCGATGGTCTCGGGGCGGATGCGAGACTCGGCGAAAGCGACGTCCTCGGGAATCTTGGCGTCGAGGTGATGGCAGACCATGAGCATGTCGAGGTGCTCGTCGATGGTGTTGACCGTGAATGGGCGCGTGGGATTGGTCGATGAAGGCAGGACGTTGGGCTCGCCGCAGACGCGGATGATGTCGGGCGCGTGGCCGCCGCCGGCGCCTTCGGAGTGATAAGTGTGAATGGCGCGGCCATTGAACGCCTTGATCGATTCCTCGACGAAGCCGGATTCGTTGAGCGTGTCGGTGTGGATGGCGACCTGCACGTCGAGTTCGTCGGCGACGCCGAGGCAGGTGTCGATTGCGGCGGGCGTGGTGCCCCAGTCCTCGTGAAGTTTCAGGCCGATGGCGCCGGCGAGCACCTGTTCGCGCAGCGGCTTCGGCGTGGAGCAGTTGCCTTTGCCGAGGAAGCCGAGGTTGACCGGGTAGGCCTCGGCGGCCTCGAGCATGCGGTGCATGTTCCATTGGCCGGGCGTGCAGGTGGTGGCGAGCGTGCCGTGGGCGGGGCCGGTGCCGCCGCCGATCAGCGTGGTGACGCCGGAGCTGATGGCCTCGTCGATTTGCTGCGGGCAGATGAAGTGGATGTGCGTGTCGATGCCGCCGGCGGTGACGATGCAGCCTTCCCCGGCGAGGGCTTCGGTGCCGGCGCCGACGATCATGGGATTCTTTTTCTTCGTCACCGGATCGGGATAAATCGAGCCGAGGCCGCTCTGGATGCCGGGGTTGCCGGCGTGGCCGATGCCGACGATGCGGCCGTGCTTGATGCCGATGTCGGCCTTGATGATGCCGAGGATGGGATCGAGGATGAGGGCGTTGGTGATGACGAGGTCGAGCGATTCGGCGTCGGTCGCGACAGACGACTGGCCCATGCCGTCGCGGATGACCTTGCCGCCGCCGAACTTGATTTCGTTGCCGTAACCGCCGCCCTCAGCGATGAGGTCGCGCTCGACCTGCACAAACAATTCCGTGTCGGCAAGGCGCACCTTGTCGCCCACGGTGGGGCCGAACATCTCAGCGTATTGCCTGCGGGAAAGGTTGAGACTCATTTTGAACCTTTGGACTTTTTGGTTTTGGCCTTTGTCTTAATATCGAGCGGACCACCGATCTTGTTATTGAGTCCGTAAACTTCGCGGGTGCCGGCGAGGGCGACGAGTTCGACGCGCTTGGTGTCGCCAGCTTCGAAACGCACGGCGGTGCCGGCGGGGATGTTGAGGCGGAAGCCGCGCGCGGCGGCACGGTCGAAGGTCAGGGCTTCGTTGACTTCGAAAAAATGAAAGTGCGAGCCGACCTGGATGGGCCGGTCGCCGGTGTTGGTGACCGCGAGCTTCCTGGTCGGCAGGCCGGTGTTGGCGACGAGCCGCTCAGCGTCAGGTGCGGTGATAATTTCGCCGGGAATCATGGGTGCGGCTGCGAACATTCAACATTCAACAGTCAACATCCAAGGAATGAAGAATGGATTTACTTGGGCGTTGAACGTTGAGTGTTGAATGTTGGATGTTCATGGGTTCATCGGATTGGATTATGCACCGTGACGAGCTTGGTGCCGTCGGGGAAGGTGGCCTCGGCCTGCACTTCGTGGATCATTTCGGACACGCCTTCCATCACATCGGAGCGTTTGAGGATCGTGGTGCCGAAGCTCATGAGTTCGGCGACGGATTTTCCGTCGCGCGCGCCTTCCATGATCTCGTACGTGATAATGGCGATGGCCTCCGGATAATTCAGCTTGAGGCCGCGCGCCTGCCGGCGCCGGGCGAGGTCGGCGGCAACCACGACGATGAGCTTTTCGCGTTCGCGAGGAGTTAAATGCATTGAAAACTTAGGTTAACCACAAAGGCACGAAGAACACGGAGAGCCGAATTAAGGTGCAGAAAATAAAGAAGCTTCGCTCATTTTATTATTCCCTCTGTGTCCTTTGTGCCTTTGTGGTTCAAATTAAACCTGTAGATGTTTTTTCACGATCTCGTCGGTGAGCGTGGCGATGGGGCCGGAGAAGGTGACGGCGCCGCGATCCATGGCATAGAAACGGTCGGCAACATCGCGGCAGAAATCAACGTATTGTTCGACGAGCAGGATGGCGAGGGCGCCTTCGCGCTTCAGCTCCTTGACCACATTCATGATCTTCGTGGCGTCCTGTCGGGACTCGGCCGTTGCCTCCTCCTCGGAGATATTGCTGATCTTGAGCTTCTTCAGGGTGTCGCCGATCTGGTCGATGATGGACGGCTGGATGCCCTCGGTGGGCTCGTCGAGGATGAGCAGCTTGGGGTTGGTGAGCAGGGCGCGCCCAATGGCGAGCTGCTGTTGCTGTCCGCCGGAGAGCACACCGCCCTTGCGCGAGCGCATCTCGGTCAGCACGGGAAACAACGCGTAGACGCGGTCGAGCATGCGGCGAGCCACCGCCCCGCGGCAGCGATGGACCACGAGGCCGACATGAAGATTCTCCTCGATCGTCAGATGCGGAAAGATATCGCGGCCCTGCGGCACATAGGCGATGCCGGCCCGGGCGCGCACGTCGGGCGGCAGCTGATCAATGCGCTGGCCGGCAAAGGTGATGGAGCCCGCGCGCACGGGCAGCACGCCGGTGATTGACTTCAGCGTTGTCGTCTTGCCCACGCCGTTGCGGCCCATGACGGCGACCACCTCGCCGGAATTCACCTCGAGGGTGACGCCGCGGAGAATGCGCGAGCCGCCGATGTCGGCCTCGACGGATGAAAGTTGAAGGAGTGCGCTCATCGGGTGCCGTGTTTGCCGCGACCGAGATAGACCTCGCGGACCTTGGGATTGGCCTGTACTTCCTCGAATTTTCCCTCGCAGAGCACGTGACCCTGGTGAAGCACGGTGACCGGGTTGTCGCGGGCGATCTGCCGGACAAACGTCATGTCGTGCTCGATGACGACGATGCTGTGTTTGCCCGCGAGGCTGATGAGCAACTCACCCGTGCGGTGGGTTTCCTCGTCGGTCATGCCGGCGGCCGGTTCGTCCACGAGGAGCACCTGCGGATCCTGGGCCAGCAGCATGCCGATCTCGAGCCATTGCTTCTCCCCGTGCGCGAGCAGGCCGGCCTTCCAATCGCGCTTGGCGTCGAGCCGGATGAGCTTGAGCAGGTCGGCGATACGGTCGCGTTCGGTGGAGGACGTGCGCTTGAAGAGCGAAGAAAAAACGCCCCGCGGGCCCTTGAGCGAAAGCACGAGGTTGTCCCAGACGGTGTGCTCGACGAATACGCTCGGGGTCTGGAATTTGCGGCCGATGCCAAGACGGTTGATCTCGTATTCGTTGAGGGTCGTCAGGTCATGGGTGCGCGGACCGGCGTCGAACTCGATCACGCCCCGGTCCGGCCGGGCGCGGCCGGTGATGAGATCGAAGAAGGTGGATTTGCCGGCGCCATTCGGCCCGATGACCGTGCGCAACTCACCCGGGAAAAGATAGAAGGTAAGATCCGAGATGGCCTTGAAGCCATCGTAGGTCTTGGAGACGTCTTCGACGGTGAGGATGGGATGGCTCATGGGCGGTCGGGAGATTTGCGGCGGCGCCGCCACAGTTCCATCAGCTTGGGCGGCAGGCTGACGACGCCCCCCGGCAGGAAAAGGACCACGCCGAGGAAAATCGCCCCGAGGATGATGAGCCACGAATCCGGATAGGCGTGGGTGGCCCAGCTCCGGAGCGCGTTAATGCCGATCGCCCCGATGATCGGCCCGATGAGGGTGCCGCGGCCGCCGACGGCGACCCAGACCACGGCCTCGATCGATTTTGCCGGCGTCATTTGGTCCGGGTTGATGATGCCCGCCTGTGGAACAAACAACGCGCCGCCGACAGCCGCGATCATCGCGGCCACGACGAAGACAAACAGTTTATAGTTGGCGGTGGCGTAGCCGCTGAAAAGCACGCGATTTTCACCGTCCCGGATCGCCTGTCGCACGAGGCCGAACTTGGTCCCGTTGAGCCAGTAGCAGCCGAGGGAGACGAGCAGCACCACCACGGAGGTGACGATAAAAAGTCCGCGCATGGTGGCGGGGCCGGCGACTTTATCGACGAGCGAATGGCCCAGGATGAACTTGAAATCGGTGAAGCCATTGTTACCGCCCATCGTGAAATCGTTCTGGAAAAACAGGAGCATCGCCCCGTAAGTCAGGGCCTGGGTGAGAATGGAAAAATACACGCCCTTGATGCGCGAGCGGAAGGCTAGGAATCCAAAGACGAGCGCCAGCAGGCCCGGCAGGGCGAACACCATCATCACGGCAAACCCGAAGGAGTGGAACGGACGCCAGAACGGCGGCAGGAACGTGTGCCCCAGAAAAACCATGAAATCCGGCAGGCCGGCCGGATTCTGCCCCGATTTGGCGTAGCTGCCCAGCGGGCCGATCAGCAGCATGAGATACATGCCGAACATATAGCCGCCCAAACTAAAGAACAGGGCCTGTCCGAGGCTCAGCAATCCCGTGTAACCCCAAAGCAGGTCCACCGAAAGGGCGAGCAGCGCGTAACAAAGATATTTTCCCCAGAGGGTGAGCATGTAATCGCTGAGCAGGCCATGGGCATTGAGCACGGGAAAAATCACGGTCAGCAGCGCCAGAAAGATGCCGACCACGGCAAATTCCATGTGGCGGGAACGAAGGAAACGGCCGGTGTCAGGCGAACTCATGCGGTTTGGGCGAGGGTAATCAGTCAAGGCTGCGGCTGCGGGCCGAGAAGAGGCCGGTGGGGCGCCATTGCAGGAACAGGATGATCGCCACCAGCACGAGAATCTTTCCCAGCACGGGGTTGAGGAGAATCTGCTGGATCGATTGGTCGGCCAGGCCGATCCCCAACGCGCTCACCACGGTGCCGAAGATGCTGCCGACTCCGCCCACGACGACGGTCATGAAACTGTCCACGATATACTCCTGCCCCATCGACGGGCCCACCGTGCCGAGCTGGGTCACAAAGACGCCGGCCAGCCCGGCCAGTCCGCTGCCGAGGCCGAAGGTCAGCATGTTCACCCGCTCCGTGCGCACCCCCATGCAGGCCGCCATCGTCCGATTTTGCATCACGCAGCGGATAAGCAACCCGAGCGGGGTCTTGGTCAGCGCCAGCCACACGCCGAAGACAATCACCGCCGCGAAGCCAATCACGAAAACGCGATTCCAGTCGAAGGTGATGTCAAACACGGTCCAGTTGCTGCTCAGGTAAACCGGGCTGTCCACGTTCACGTTGTTGGAGCCGAACGTGAGTTTGAACAATTGCTGCAAAATCAGCGAAACCCCGAAAGTCGCGAGCAGGCTTTCGAGCGGGCGGCGGTAGAGAAAACGGATGACGCTGCGCTCAAGCGCAATGCCCACCAGGGCGGCGCTCAGGAAACCGATGGGAATCGCGGCGAGGAAATAGAGCTGGTAGGCCCAGCCGGTCAGGTGCAGCCCGGGCAGGTGGATGGCAATCCTGACAAACGGCAGGGTGAAATCCATCCCCTCACCAAAGACATGCTGGGTGATGTAGGTGGCATAGGCGCCGACCGTGATCATCTCACCGTGGGCCATGTTGATGACCCCCATCAGGCCAAAGGTGATGGCGAGGCCCAGCGCCACCACGAGCAAAATGCTGCCGGCGCTGAGGCCGCGAAAGAGCGTGCCGAAAAACTTCACCACGGATTTGTGGTGATCAATGGCCGCGAGCGCGGCGCCCGCGGCGGCCGCGACCTCCGGTTTGGTGTTGGCCACGGCCTTGGCCTGGGCGGCTTTGATCAGGTCGTAGCTGTGTGAGCTATGCAGCTCGCGCAACTCATCGAGAGCCTTGAGCTTTATCGTGTCGCTGGGATCGGCCAGCTGGATCAGCGCGATGGCCTCGCGCAACGCGAGCCTGGCTTCGGCATCCGTCTCAACCTGGCTGCGCGCCTGCAACACCGGGAGTTTGTCGGGCTTTTGGGCAACACCGAGGGTTTGGATGGCTTGCACGCGTTTGGCGAGGACGGGAGAACCGAGGTCGAGCAGGTCGACAATCGATCTCATGGCGCGCCGGAGCTTCGCATCGTGTTCCACCGCGACCAACTTGGTCCCGACCAGGCGGAGCGGCTGGCCGGCGGCGTCTTTCAGCGGTTCACCGTTGTCCACGCGGATCGCGGCCTGGGCGCCGTTCGCATCCTTGTCATCGGTCAGCTCGACGGGAATTTTGTCCCCGGCGGGCGAGGTGTAAATAAACAGGCTGTCTTGCCGCCAGGCGGTGAACAACTCGCGAATTGCCTCATCACCCTGGCCGGCGAGGGAGCCAATGATCGCACGCCTCTGCCCGTCGTCCATCGTGAGGATCGCCCGGACAATGGTCTCGCGGGCGGTTTCCGGCGCCGCCATGGCAGGGTTGTGGGCCAGCAGGCCAATAACCACGCCAATGGTGAAGAGCAGCGAACGAAGAAATGATTTCCAGGCCATGGGATTGCTACGGAATTAACCAGCGATGATGGAAATTAGTTCTTAGCAGGCGGAATGCCGAGAGGTTGCCCGAACATGGGCCTGAAGCACTAAAAAAGAGGGGGCGGTTCCCGTTGGAACCGCCCCTCGGCAGATGGATGGAATCGAAACGCCTGACGATAATCAGGCATTTCGTCCGGAATCATTAACTCTTGGGCTTAAAAGTGCCCTTCAGATGCGGCAGACCGTAGACGTCAGGGAAAGACTGAAGGATCTTGAATTGTCCGTCAGCTTTGCTCTCGCCGATGTAAACCGTCTTGGTCAGGTGCATGTTGGGCTGGGTGGTGACTTTGCCGCCCGGGCCATCGAACGAGACGCCTGATTTCCAGGCCGCGCGGACTTTGTCCACGTCGAAGCTGCCGGCTTTTTCAACGCAGGCTTTCCAGAGATAGACGCCGTCGTAGCTCAGCACCATTGGCGAATCCACCACGCGGCCCTCTTTGACGACGCCATCAGCCGTGGTCGTCTTGAGCCAGGCTTGGAAGTTTGCCAGGAACGTTTGGTTGGCCGGGGTATCGATGGACATGAAGTAAGTCCAGCAACCGAGCTGGCCCACGAGATCCTTGGCCGGCAAGCTGCGGAATTCATCCTCGGCGATCGAGTACGAAACTACAGGGCAGGTGTCGGCGGTGAGTCCGGCGGCGGCATATTCCTTGAAGAACGGCGGATTGGTGTCGCCGTTGAGCGTGCTGATCACGCAAGCGTCGCCGCTCGAGGCGAAATCCTTGATTTCAGCCACGATCTGCTGGTAATCCTTGTAGCCGAATGGCGTGTATTTGCCGGCGGAAATAATCTTGCCGGAGCTGTCCTTCTTATAGCCACCGCCGATGTTCTCCAAGGGAACGCCTTTGCTCAAAAGATACTCCAGCAGCACGAGATTGGTCGTCTGCGGATAGACGTAATCGGTGCCCAGCAGGTAGAATTTCTTTTTGCCCTGTGCGAGGTAGTAGTCCACCGCGGGAATGGCCTGCTGGTTGACTGCCTCGGCGGTGTAGCAGACGTTCTGGCTCTCTTCCTCGCCCTCGTATTGCACGGGATAGAAGAGCAGGCCGTTGTCTTTTTCGAAGACCGGCAAGCAGGACTTGCGGCTGACCGAAGTCCAGCAGCCGAAAACGACGGCGACCTTGTCAACTTCGAGCAGCTGTTTGGCTTTCTCGGCGAAGGTGGGCCAGTCCGAGCCCGGATCCTGGATATCAGGAACGATTTTTTTGCCGAGCACGCCGCCTTTGGCGTTAATTTCGTCGAACGTGAACAGGAGGATGTCGCGCAGCGACGTCTCGCTGATGGCCATCGTTCCAGAGAGATCGTGGAGGACACCGACTTTGACGGTGTCGTCGGCACGAAGGGAGGAGGAAAACGCGGCGGCGATGAAAGCGCCGACGGTGAAGAGGCTGCTAAGTGTTTTTCGCATAGGGAAGTGCATTAAGCATATAGCAGGCCAAAATAAACCGGGCGGCGCTTTTCAGCACCGCCCGGCAGAAATAAAAACCACAATCTATGAAAGGACCGTGGTTACGTTTTTAGGAACGATTAGAACTTGAAGCCAACCTGCACGCCGGTGAAAACGGCGCTCTTGGCCGTGTAGCTGCTATACTTGGTATAGGAAACCTGACCTTTAACATAGAGGTTGGCGGTGAGGGCATAGGCCGGAGCGATGCTGGCTTTCCAGTATTTCGGACCCGAGACGCTCACGGCCGCTTTTCCAGTTCCAAAGGTGGCGCTGCTGACATCTTCACCGCTGAAGCAGGCCCAGGCGCTCAACTTGTCGGTGAAGAGGTATTGAGCGTAGAGCAGCCAGTTGGAGCCCTTTTCGGTGGGAAGACCAGCCGTGGCGGATGCCAAGTTGGGTGCTTTGCCACCGTCCTTGTAAATTTCTTCCGCGGCCACGCTCAACTCCTTGGTGATTTGGTAGCTGGCCCAGAAATCGAGGACGTAAATGCTATGGGACTTGGCCAATCCATATGGATTGCTGGGGCCGCCCTTGCTGTCATAGCCGGCGCCAAACCACAGGGTGAGGTTTTCAACACCGGTGTAGGTAATATAACCCTCGGTGCCAAAATTGCCCTTCAAGTGGCCGTCACCTTCCGTGGCTGCGGCGTTGTTGCTAAATTCTGAATCACTCACGGCGCCGCCAAAGGTCAGGGTCTTGTCGACGGTATAATCGGCTTTGACGCCATCGTGGTAGCCGGGGATGGGCGCGAGGAACTGCTGGTTGGCCAGCGAGATCATGTTGTCCGAGATGGCATAGAAGGATTCATAGCCAAGGTAGCTCAGGAATTTGCCGGCCGTGACGACCAAACCATTGCCACAATCGTAGGCAACGTAGGCGTCGAGCAGGGTTACTTCAGAGGTGCCATTGATGCCGCCTTCGGTGGCAGGCTTGTAGTAGAAGCTGACTGTGCCGGTCACTTCCTTGGTGGGAGTGATGGTTGCACCGAGCAAGGCAGCATCAGCGTTAAATGAATCCGACGATGTGTTTGCGTTTCCGGTGGAGCCTTTGGTCGAAGTGTATTGATAAGAGCCGACAGTCCATCCGGTAACAGAGAGGCTGTCGTTAATTTTGATCTGGGCGAAGGCCGGAAGTGCAGCGGCGAACGCGGCAACGACGGCAAGTTTCATGTGTATCTTCATGGTTTGTAGTTAGATGAGTTTATTTTTTGCTGACCCGGCGTAGTCTCCGAACCAGCAACATCAGCAACTAGCTTGCCAATTCATGGACGGGCAAGCTTTTTTCTTGGGTTAACGGTCTGCCCGGGCGCAATTTAACCGCCCACATTATGGAACAAAACGAGGAAGAGGGCTTACGCGGCCAAGCAGTTTTGCCATCGATTGGCGATATTCCGCCGGGCTATTTTGCCGTGGTTTGTGGCGCAATTTGGGTGCGCGCAGCATCGGTCCAATCACTGATGAGCTTGATTTCGGCGGCGGTCAGAATCGCATCGCGGTGGATCCAGGTATAGGAATGCAGCGGCATGGAGCCGTCGTTCACCTCCTGTGCGATTTGCTTGAGTTTGCGGTCAGCCTTCTTCGCGTTGTAGGCGCCAAACTCGGAAAAATTGAGATGCCGCTTCCCGTCGTCGATGTGGGACCCGAGCCACCAGCCCACCGGCTCTACCTCGGCATACCACGGATATCGGGTATGATCGGAGTGGCAATCGTAACAGGCCTTGGTGAACACGCGCTGCACCTCGGCGGGCACGGCGACCTTGGTCGTGATGTCCTGGGGGCCGGGCACGGGGGAAAGATTTTTTGCCGGCCGCACGAACTGGATCGAGAGAAAGAGCATCGCGAGAAACCCGAGGAGGAGTTTTTTAAGCATGGGGCGGCGTATTTTGAAAACGACAGGAAAAAGGCAGGCTAAATTTAAAATGGGCTGGGCGGAATTTTTTAACCCCCGGCGGTGGCTTCCCGTACCAGCGCGGCGATGGTGGGCGGGAGGGCGAGCGCGCGGGCCAGCTCCTGCGCGCCCGGGCTCATCTTGCGCCAGGTTTTCTTCAAAATATCGATGAATTTCTCGCGCGGATAATCAGCATGCTGCGTCGCGAACGCGCTGATCTCGTTTTCCAAGAACACCAGGCAGGCCGCGTCCTCGAGGGCCTGGCTGCCGGGATTCGTCTTGAGGGCGGTCTTCGACACCCACGTGGCGACCTCTTCGGCTTCGGCCGCAGACACGCCGGCTTGCAGGAGAAGCGATCGCGCCCGGTCGGCCTGCTTTATATATAGAGAGCGCCGCCAGGCGTGGTAGCCGGCGCGATCCATCGCGAAGTTTGCGCGCGGCACGCTCCAACGCTCGAGGTGCTGGCAACGCGCGGCCAGCCGCAGCAAGGGCGGCGCGTCGGGCCCGAGCCGGGCAACCCAGGCCTCCATGTGATTGGCATAGACGAGTTCTGCCGGCCGGCCATCGTCCGCGCGACGCGGGTCCGCCCCATGCGCGGCATCGATCAATTCACGGGCGCGAAGGTAAATATCCATCGGCCTTCAGCCAAAGACGGAATTGCGGGAAATGAAAACGTAAAATGGAGCGATTATGGGGCTTTTGTTGCCTTTCCGCCCATCAATCACTCGCAGCTAGTTCACCACAAAGGCACGAAGGGCGCCAAGATATCTCCAAGGACACTAATTCCACGCTTCGTGTTCTTTGTGCCTTCGTGGTAAATCATGCGGTCGAAGGAGACGCGCTTGCGCACGCCTGCGACGAACTCACGGGCGAACTCCGCGCGCGATTGGAGCGGGGGTTCGATTGAATACGGAAACGCTGTTGAATTGGCGGGTGAGGGCACCCTCCCCACGGTAGAGCTTGCCGGCAAAGTGGGGGCGGGGTGCCCTCACCCCGCTTGCGGCTCGGGCGGCAAGTCCGCTTTTCAATAAACTTTTTCTTCCAGCAGGGCGAACAACTCGGCTTCGGTAATCCGCTTCTGCTGCATCGTGTCGCGCTCGCGGAGGGTGAAGGTGCCGTCCTTCTCGATCGTCTCGAAGTCGATGGTGACGCACCAGGGCGTGCCGGCCTCGTCCTGCCGGCGGTAGCGTTTGCCGATATTGCCGGTTTCGTCGTAGAAGACGTTCCACTTGCGCTTGAGCTTGCGGTAAAGTTTTTCGGCGACGTCCACGAGCTCCGGCTTGTTCTTGATCAGCGGGAGCACGGCGACCTTGATCGGCGCGAGGCGCGGGCTGAAGCGCAGCACGGTGCGTTTCTCGACGTTGCCCTTTTCGTCCTTCACGTCCTCCTCGGCGTAGGCGGCGCAGAGCACGGCGAGCAGGATGCGGTCGACGCCCACGGCGGGCTCGATCACGTGCGGCACGAATTTTTTCTTCGTGGCCTCGTCGAAATGCTCCATCGGCTTGCCGCTGGCGGTGGCGTGCTGCGTGAGGTCGTAGTTGCCGCGCGCGGCGATGCCCCACAACTCCTGCACGCCAAACGGGTACTTGAACATGATGTCCACCGTGCCCTTCGAGTAGAACGCGAGCTTCTCCTTGGGGTGGGCGTAGAGCGAGAGGTGCGATTCGGGCAGGCCGATGCTGAGCAGCCAGGCCTGGCACCACGCGATCCATTCCTGGTGGCATTTGGCCCAGTCGGCGTCCTCGTGGATGAAATATTCCATCTCCATCTGCTCGAACTCGCGCGAACGGAAGATGAAGTTGCGCGGCGTGATCTCGTTGCGGAAACTTTTTCCGATTTGGGCGATGCCGAAGGGCAGCTTCACGCGGCCGGTGTCGACGACGTTCTTGAAATCGACGAACATGCCCTGCGCGGTCTCGGGCCGCAGGTAGGCGACGCTGCTGCCGTCGGTCATCGCGCCGACGTTCGTCTGGAACATCATGTTGA
>Ga0210392_10000797_pt1 | contig 17559 bp, 11 predicted proteins | sample IncBWC30OmetaG_FD_161057 | JGI IMG/M metagenome (GOLD analysis project Ga0210392, IMG submission 161057) | Forest soil microbial communities from Barre Woods Harvard Forest LTER site, Petersham, Massachusetts, United States - Inc-BW-C-30-O ...
TGACCGGCGCGCCCTCGAACTTGCCGTGCTGGCTCTCGGCGCCGTTGCGATCACGATCCTCGGCTGGCTGGATGACCGGCATGAATTGAAGGCCCTGCCGAAATTCATCGGGCAGCTGCTCATCGCCATCGCCGTGGCCGCCGCGTGCAAGCGCATCACGCTGTTCGTGCACAGCGATGTTTTCAGCTATGCCATCACCATCCTCTGGGTGCTCACCGTCATCAATGCGTTCAACTTCATGGACAACATGAACGGTCTGTGCGCGGGCGTCGGTGCCATCGGCGCGGTGCTGTTCGCCATCATCGCCGCGGCCAATGGCGAATACCTCGTGGCCATCACCGGCTTTCTGATGTGCGGTGCGCTGGTGGGTTTTCTGCCGTGGAATTTTCCGGAGGCCCGCGCATTTCTGGGCGATGCCGGCAGCCATCTCGTGGGCTATCTGCTGGCGGTCATGGCCATCCTGCCGCATTTCTACAGCAAACAAAATCCGCACCCGCTCGCCGTGCTTTCCCCGCTGCTGGTGCTGGCCGTTCCCCTGCTCGACCTCGCGCAGGTCAGCGTGTTCCGTACGCTGAACAAAAAGCCGTTCTGGATCGGCGATACCAACCACCTCTCCCATCGCCTGACGCGCGCGGGCATGAGCCGGCGCCAGGCCGTGCTGCTGCTCTGGCTGGCCGCCGCCACCATCGGCGCCATCGCTTGCTGGCCAGCGTGAAGCTGCTCTGTAGAAACCATCAGCAGACAATTGTGAACGGGTCTTGTTAGCCCAGCCGCTCCCCCTCATCCTGCCTTCTCCCCCAGTGGGGGAGAAGGTGCCCGCAGGGCGGTTGAGGGGGTACGGCGATGACCAGCGCAACGGGTTGACCTTTTCTACACAGCAGCATAGAGCCCGCTTCGGGCTAAATTCTTTCGTGTCTTTCGCGTATTTCGTGGTTAAATCATGCCCGTGAAAATTTTGTTCATCGGCGACATCGTGGGCGAACCCGGCCGCCGCGCCGTTAAAACGCTTGTCCCCAAGCTGCGTGAAGCCCACCGCCTGGACATCGTCATCGCCAATGGCGAAAACTCCGCTGGCGGCAATGGCATCACCCCGATGATCGCGCAGGAGCTGTTTGAGGCGGGCGTCGATGTCATCACCACCGGCGACCATGTGTGGGACCAAAAGGAAGTCACCGAAATATTGGACAAGGAACCGCGCCTGCTGCGTCCCCTCAATTATCCGCACGGCACCATCGGCCGTGGCGGCGGTGTGTACAAGATCCGGAATCTCCCGCCCGTCGCCGTGATGAACGCCCAAGGGCGCACCTTCATGCCGCCGCTCGAAAATCCGTTCCTAATGGCCCGCGAGGAACTGGCCCAACTCCGCCAGCACGCGCGCATCATCTTTGTGGATTTTCATGCCGAGGCCACTTCTGAGAAGATCGCCTTCGCCCGGATGCTCGATGGCCAGGTCAGCGCGGTGGTCGGTACGCACACGCACGTGCAGACGGGTGATGAACAGATTTTCCCCGGCGGCACGGCCTACCTCACCGATGCTGGCTTCACCGGCCCGCACGAAAGCGTCCTGGGCCGCGAAATCCATCCCGTCCTCGAACGGTTCCTGACCAACACTCCGCAGCGCTTCGGCGTCGCCCGCAATAATGTGCGGCTGCAGGGCGCGGTGATTGAAGTGGACGAATCTACGGGGAAGGCTGTTGGAATCCAGCGCATCTCCGAAGCGATTTAAAGCGGCTCGCGCAATGCGCTGACGGAGCGCGGGTCTGTGACCCGCAGGAACTTGGCCCGTCGAGCGCTTGCGGATTAAGTGAACGTTGTCAGGAAAGTTCGTAGGCTCCTGCGGGTCACAGACCCGCGCTCCGGGGACAGGGCAGATGCGCGCTCCGCTCACCCGCACTGGGCGCGCTGACGCAAGGCGTGATCCACCAACACCAGCGCGGTCATCGCCTCGACCATCGGCACGGCACGGGGCAACACGCACGGATCATGACGACCACGGCCTTTGAGCGTGGTGTTCTCCAGCTTCTCCGTGATGGTATCCTGCTCGTGCATGACCGTGGCGACCGGCTTGAAAGCGACCCGGAAGAAAATCGTCTCGCCATTCGAGATGCCGCCCTGAATGCCGCCGGAACGGTTCGTGGTTGTATAAACCTTCCCGGCCTTGGCCCGGAACAAATCGTTATGCTCGCGGCCGGTCAGCAAAATGCCGCCGAAACCGGACCCGACTTCAAACGCCTTGGACGCCGGCAGGCTCAACATCGCCTTGGCCAGATCCGCCTCCAGCTTGTCGAACACCGGTTCGCCCCAACCGGCCGGCACGCCGCGCGCGATGCCCTCCACGATGCCGCCGACGGTATTGCCCTCGCGCCGCATCTTCTCGATGAGCCGGATCATGCGCTCCGCCGCCTTCGCATCCGGACAACGCACGATGTTGGACTCCACGTCCTTCAACTTCACCTTGTCCGGGTTCACATCGGCGATGAGCTTCTGCACCTGTTTGACGTAAGACAAGATTTCCACGCCGAACTTCTCGGCCAAAATCTTCTTCGCGATCGCACCGGCCGCCACGCGACCGACCGTCTCGCGTGCGCTCGCGCGACCACCGCCCTGCCAGGCGCGGATGCCGTACTTGGCGAAATAGGTGAAATCCGCATGCGACGGACGGAACTTGTCCTTCATCTCCGTGTACGCCTCGGAACGCTGGTCCTCGTTTTTGACCCAGAGACAGATCGGCGTGCCCAGCGTCTTGCCGGTCGTGGAAATGCCGGACAGGATCTGCACCGTATCCGATTCCTTGCGGGGCGTGACGATTTTGGACTGGCCGGGCCGGCGACGGTCGAGGTCCGGCTGGATGTCCGCCTCGGAAAGTTTCAGGCGCGGCGGACAACCGTCCACGACCACGCCGACGCCACCGCCGTGCGATTCGCCCCACGTCGTGATGCGGAATAATTGTCCAAAGCTGCTTGCCATGCGGGTATTGTGCGAAAAATTTGCCGGACGGTCAAATCGGCTCTTCGAAAGGCTAAAGGCCAAAGTCTGAGGGCTAAAGGCCAAAGTCGAAGGCTGGATGCGTGATGCGGGGCCAACGTCCGAAGGCCAAGGCCAAGCACCGTAGGTGCGACATCTTTGTAGTTTTGTGGGCCCCATTGTTTTCAGCTCCATCCGGTGGCCTTTCGCTCGGGACACTGCGGCAGTCCGTGGACTGGCGCACTCCGCCCGCTCGAAGCGGATCGGTGTTGCCACCCGCCCCCTACCGAATCCCCCTCACACAACGGAACCCATAGACGAAGGAGGCAATGAACGGGTTGTGGTACTCGCGATAGGCGCACCGCGTGAAGCTGGCGAGGCCGAACCAATAGCCGCCGCGCAACACACGGTAGCCCGATGCTGACCCTGCTCCCGTTGGGTTGTTTGTAGTGGGTTGTCCATAGGGCGTTCCATACCAGTCCCAACACCACTCAAACACATTCCCCGCCATGTCATGCAACCCATATCCGTTCGGCGCAAACGAACCCACCGGACTCGTCGACGGACTCGTTCCGCCCACACTCCCGATCGCATTATAGCCATCCGGCCCCAAATCATAGCTGAAATTGACGGTCTCTCCGTAGTAGTCGGCCTGGCTCCCAGAAATGCTGTTGCCCCATGGAAAACGGTTGCCCGCCAACCCGCCTCGCGCCGCCTTTTCCCACTCCGCCTCCGTCGGCAACCGATACCCGTTCGTGGTCAAATTTTGATAAACCGTCGTTCCATCATCCCCATTCGTGAACACCTGCGTAAAGCCCGCATCCGTGTAATACACCGGCGTCAAACCCGCTTGCTGCGACCGCGCATTGCACCACTTCACACAGTCAAACCAGTCCACCGTCTGCACCGGCTGGTTCGTGGCGCTATTTTTGCCCGCACCCGCATCCACAAAATTGTAGCCGTGGCCCGTGGCATACGCATACACATCCGTCCATTGCCCGTAGCTCACCAGATTCACGTCCATGTAAAAAGCCGACGCATACACATTCGTCGGATCCGCATCCGTGATATCAGGATCATTCGTGGCGCTGTTATAGAACAGGTAGTTGCCCATGGTGAAGGAACCTGCCGGGATCAGCACCATGCCCGCCGTCGTATTGGTCGTGGCCAGCAACCGAAAGAAGCCGGCGGGAGCCGAGTTCGTCACCGTCGCGGCATTGACCGTGATCGCATTGCTCGCCGTCACCCAGTTCGGGGAAGCCAGATTCGTCGTCGTCTGCAACACGTAATTCGTGCTGCTCGTCGGCCAGTAAAGGACGGATTGCCCGCCCGGCGCCGGGGCAATGCCCAGATTCGTCACTTGCGCCGTGGTTTGGTGAACGCCAGCCAGCACGGCCAGCCCGACGAACAAGGATTGTAATTTGTTTTTCATGGTCGCAGTTCCTGGCCGCCCATTAAAATACAATTAAATGGGGGGGACAAATGTTTATTGCCAAGTTTAGGGCAAGTTTTGCCTGGCGGGCAGGCTGGCTCCATGAAGATGGATCAAACGGCAGTAGGGCGCGTCGCTTCCTGCCAGTCCGGCTCGGACCGCGCGCCGTCCTTCCTAATCTGTGTTGATCTGTGTGCATCTGTGGCTAAAAGTTCGGGGTTTAATCTGGTTTAATTTGGTTTAATTTTGATGGCCAGTCCGGCATCGGACTTTTCATTGGCCTTTTCTCAAATTTCAAATCTCCAATTTTAGATTGTTTTGCCTGTCGCGCCGTAGCCTTGGCGAAGGCGGATGGCCGTACGCAAGCACCTGTTTTCATATTATTTTAAATTCTAGGGTCTGACAAAGCCTGACAAAGCCTGACGGACCTTGATTCCCATGGCTTTGCGTGGATTCCCCCTGGCACCTGTCACTCGTCACTAGTTTCATGGTTTAATCTGGTTTAATTTGGTTTAATTTTTTCGTTTTCATTGGCCTTTTTGCAAATTTCAGATTTCAGGTTTTCGCGCCTTGGCGTCTTGGCGGTTGATTGCCCGCCTGTCGCGCCGAAGTCTGACGTAGGCGGAAGCCGAGCGTAGGCGGATGCGGCTCGCACAATTTTTTTAAAAAGTAATGTGAAACCGTGTGAAACCATGGGAATTCATGTGAAACCTTGGTAAACGATGGGAAAGGTAGGGCGTCGCCGCTCCGCGCGCGCCGTGCTCCGCCCAGACCCGAGACTCTTCCGGATCCCGCATCCCCGACCTTCTTCATTCTGCATTTTTCATTCTGCATTCGCCCACGCTATCACACCTCCCCAAAATCCCAACGAGTGTGGGAATCGTAACTCGCAGATTTATGCCATTTATTTTCATTTTTCCCGAGTGGGAATGCCCTCTCACCCAAAAAACCAAAAACGCTTCTACTAACAGCTTTCAACCAGCAACTTGCAACATTCAACTTCGGCTTTTTTTGGCCAGAAACGAAAAATCATTGGCCTTTTGAAAGATTTTTGAAATCGACGATCTAACGAGTCCTTCTTCACATCCATCCCGCATCCCGCCCAAGTAGGGCGTCATCTGCCAGCCTGTCGCGCCGTAACCGGAACTCGAGGCGGATCCGGCTTGGTGGCCGTACGCTAGTACCTCCGCGCGCGCCGCTTCCTCCTTCGTCATGGTGGCAGTCCGCTAGGACCATTAGGGCTTAGTCATTGCCATCGTTTTTTGATTTGCTCCAACGATGGCTTCCCCTACGCTTTCCCCAATCGGCATGGCACAGGGAATAAAATCTAATGAGAAAAAGCACTGGAATGCACCGGCCTTTTTCAAATGCTGATGATCATGCACCCACAATCCGCACTGCCAGCCACCGGTTCGCACCCATTCCCCGCAACCCCACGCGCCTGACCCAATGAGCGACCCCAGCCAGTTCCTGCTCTACACCGCACCAGACGGGGCGGTGAAAGTGGACGTGTTTTTCAAAAACGAAACCGTCTGGCTCACGCAGAAGGCCTTGGCGGAGTTGTTTGGCGTGAAGCGTCCGGCCATCACCAAACACTTGGGCAATATCTTCACCACCGGAGAACTCTTGGAAGATTCAGTATGTTCCATTTTGGAACATACTGCCGCCGACGGCAAAAACTACTCCGCCAAATACTACAACCTCGATGCCATCATCGCCGTCGGCTACCGGGTGAACAGCTACCAGGCCACCCAGTTCCGCATCTGGGCCACCTCCACCTTGCGCGAGTTCATCACCAAAGGCTTTGTCCTGGATGACGAGCGGCTCAAGCAGGGCAAAAAAGTCTTCGGCCGGGATTACTTCGACCAACTGCTCGAACGCATCCGCGAGATTCGCGCCAGCGAACGCCGTTTTTACCAGAAACTCACGGATATTTACGCCCTCTCCGTCGATTACCGCCCGGACGCTCCCGTCACCAAGGACTTCTTCGCCACCGTCCAGAACAAGTTCCACTGGGCCATCACCGGCCAGACCGCGGCGGAACTCATCTACCGTTCTGCCGATGCCACCAAGATTTACATGGGCCTCACCACCTGGAAACAGGCGCCGCGCGGCAAAATTTTGAAATCCGATGTCACCGTGGCCAAAAACTATCTGAACGCGGCCCATGTGGCGGAGTTGAACCGCATTGTCTCCGCCTACCTCGACCTCGCGGAGAACCGCGCCAAACGCGGCATCCACATGAAGATGACGGACTGGGTTAAATTCCTGCACCAGTTTCTGGAACTCTCAAACTATCCCATACTCCAAGACCAGGGCAAAGTGACCGCGCTCAAAGCCAAACTGAAGGCCGAAGGGGAATACGCCGTTTACCGCCGGCGGCAGGACGCCGAATACCTCTCGGACTTCGACCGGGAAATCAAACGCCTCGAAGGCAAAAAACCATGAGCCCGCCCAGACCCCAGACCTGGTCCATCCTCCATCTTCAATCGTCCATCCTCGTTTTTTCGTTTCCCTCCCTCATCCCTTCCCCTACGCTTTCTCTAATCGGCATGGCAAAGGGAAAAAAATCTGAAGGTAACGACTCCGGCCTGAACTTCGAAGGCCAGTTCTGGGCCGCCGTCCACAAAATGCGCGGCCTCATGAACGCCTTGGAATATAAGCACGTCCGCCTTGGCCTCAAACCACACCCACTTGTCTATACAAATTGACGATGGCGAGTGCAGATGAAAAATCGGATAAAAAACCGTAGAAGGAGCACAAAAGTTCCCACATTAAAGTCTGCCAGCGGTGCCGGCTTTACTTTCGAGGATAAAGTTGCTGCGCTCTTCTTCTGTGAAATGCTGACGGGCAAACCGTCGTTAGGTGCCGACTTGGGAATCATTGACCGAATCGAACGCCAAGCTGGGGATTGGGAACCGTTTGGCGACATCCTTCTCACGGTTCCGAACGCGGATGGAAAACATGTAAAATGTGGATGTTCCGTGAAGAGCAACCGCCAGATCACTGCAAACGGGTGTGATGCTGAAATGTGTGGCAGTTTGTGGAATGTAATAGCAAAACCTGTATTCAATCTTGAAGCCGATGCTATCGGCTTGTTTTGTGCAGAACTGTCGAAGAATGTCAGCCAACCACTCAACGAATTATGTCAACAAGCCCGTAACGAGAATAATCCACGTAGGTTTGATAGCAAGATAAGCGATAAAAAACACAGAAAGATATATGCGTCGTTCGCTAGCATAAGCATCAGCGGCGAAAAAGGACTTCCGCATCATATTCTTTCGCGTTTAATTCCGCGCGAATTTGATTTTGAGGACGCAACCTCCAGAGACGAAGCGACGGCCATCCGCCTTTGTCTCGAAATAATTCAGCCTGCGTCCTCGACAGCAAAAAAATCACGCGAGCTTTGGAAAGCATTGTTGGATATTGCTCAGGAGCTTCGCATTACAGGCGGTTCCACCACGCGGGATCGTCTCACGGCGAAGCTCCGGAACAGATTTGTGCTACGGGATGACCCATCCGACGTTAAGGTTTGGGAGAATGTCCATGCCCTCTCACGCGAATGGATGGATCAGATTGAGGCGAGACTTCCTGGTGGCCTTACGCTTCCACGCGATGCAGAAATCAAAGCACTACGTGACGAATTAGCCGCAAATCGCGCTTGCCATGTGCTCGGAGAGTCAGGTTCCGGAAAAAGCGCCTTGGTGAAAGCATTGGTCGCGCAAAATGTGGCAGCAGGTGCCGAATTGGTGTGGATAAAGGCGGAGCTTTTCAGTCAAATGCGCAAAGCCGCGCCGACTTTCATTGAAGCCGCATTGCGAGTCAGACGGAGTGCCGCGTTTGTTGTAATAGATGGAATCGAAGCCTGTTACGACCCATCTATGCTCCATGCAATTGCAGAGACGATTTCTACACTCACTGCTGACGCAGATTCACCTTGGCGGATTATTATCACATGCCAAACTCCAGAATGGTCACGCATTTCACTTTCATTGGCTAAAGTTCTTGCCGGAAAGGCAGTCCTGACGAGACAGGCTGAATGTGGCGAACTATCAAAAGAAGATTTTGCCTTGGTTTGTGCATCTCATGCATCGGTGCTTGAGCTTTCAAGACAGCCGCATCTTCGGCGCATACTTAAATCTCCAAAAATGCTGGACGTCTTGTTGAGTGGTCAACATGCGGAAAATCGAGCACTGGTAAGCGAGGCCGATTTTGTCGAGTGGTGGTGGGAGCAACAGGTGCGACAATCAAAAGCAATTGCTGCGGAGGAGACCGTCGCTCGACAACTCGCGACCCGAATGGCTGACGAACTTTGCACTGAATTAGCACCGGATAGTGTTGCTGGCGCTGAAGAAGCCGCAACTACACTGATTCGGAACCGTGTTTTATACCGAACTCGCGACGGTCGTTTGCGATTTAATCACGATTTGCTTGCCGACTGGTCACGCGTTATGTGCCTCCGTTCGTTGGGCGGAGACGCGTTGGGTTTCATGCGAGCTCACGCAATGAACCCTCCTTGGTTGCGAGCGATTCGCCTTCTTTCGCAACACATGCTAGAGCGGACAGCAGATTTCGTCCAGTGGAGTGCTGTCGTTAAGACATGCAGCACAAAACCAAAAGAAAATGAAGAACCATCGGCGGAGAATCTTCAGATTCTGGACCCGTGGCTTGAGGGCATTGTTTATTGTGCTGATGCAGAAAATATTCTCGACAGGTTAAAGTCGGAACTTTTCAGTAACGATGGTTGGTTGCTTCGCCGTTTCGTTAGTCGTTTGTTGCATGTGGGCACAATACCTGATCCGGTAATTCAGGATCGGTTTCGCCAAATGGACTCAACTGCCGTTGAGACGGCAGGAACCCTTTTTCGTTTGCCACAACAACGACTTTGGACGCCTGTAATCAATTTTTTGATTCAGAATAAAACCGAAGCCACCGACTTTCTGCCGGTTGAATTAGCAGACATCGCCTCAATGTGGTCTCGTTTGGAGGAATATCTACAAACACCTTGGCCAGTTTTAGCGGATATCATCCTTCTCAGTGGCGAAATGGAATTGAGGCGCGAGGTTGCCGGCGAATATCGTCATGACAGGGGGCCAATCAGTCTTGGGCGTGGACACAACTCCCGAGTTAAAATTTATACGGCAGCATTGCAGGCCGCATCCCAATTTCCTGATCGAGCGGCAAAACTACTACTAAAAGCGGCAGGGCGAGCGCCTTGGGACGAGGGTGATATCAATGAAAAGACTAGGGAAGAATGGCGCGGCGAATGGCATGAACATTCGCCGCTTGGAAGATGGGATGTGTACATAAAAGAACCTCCGGAATCTTGGCCTGGTGGCCCGAACAGGTATACAAGTGACGATTTTTTCCATGCATGGTTCGAATCGGGCATGGCACAGATACTATACAAAAAGCGCCCCGATGCTGCGTGTGAAGCAACATTGGCGTTGCTCATTAGTTGGCCAAAAACAGAACTTATCAAGGGGCACGAACATCATGGATATGAAGTTGAGCACCGAGGTTTTACGTCTGAAGCATCCCACATGTATCCACCCTTTTGGCACAAAGGAAATTTTCTTGGTTTTCTTCGCCAGAGTTGGAGGCCAGCGCTGGAGATGATAATTCGCCTTGTCAATTTTGCCACAGACCGCCACCGCGAATTGTATAATCATGCTGAAATCACGATTCAGACTGCAAAGGGTCCAATTCGATGGAAAGGAAATCAGAACGTTTACACATGGCATCATTTTAACATGCAGAGTGCCGATGTCGTCGTATGCGCACTCATGGCAGTTGAAAAGTGGCTTGATGAGCAACTAAAAGAAGGAAAATCAGTCACAGAAGCCGTGGATCTGTTATACGAAAAAAGCGACTCATTCGCTTCTGCCGGATTGCTCATTAGTCTCGGCAAGCGGTTCCCACAATTGTTTGCCCGTGAACTAAAGCCATTGCTGTTCATACAACATTTTTATATTTGCGACATACACTCAACCAGAAATTACTTCGGCGTTAGTTTTTGGCCTCAAGACGGTAAAATGATAAACAAATTGCAACGTGAGTGGAGTCAGTTGCCTGGGCGTAAAACCGCCCTGAAAGATATTTGTCTGGAATGGTTGCTTACAAAACCAGAATTGGCTGATGCTTTGAAAGAGGTGTCAACAGCATGGCGGCAAGACGCCGAAAAGCTTCCAGAGGGTTCTGAAGACAAGATTGTTCTTCTTCGCTGGGCTGCAGACTTTGATCGTTCTCTGTGGAAAGAAGTAACATTACCTGATGGTCGGGAAGGCTGGTCGTGTGAGAGGCCAGCCGAATTGCAGGATGAGAAAGCTGCGGAAAGGCAGGGACGAATCCAACACTTAATGACCTTGCCATACCAGTGCAGTGACTGGTTGGAGCAAGGCCAACAATTCAATGAAGCGCAACTTGATAGCGTTTGGAAACAACTTCAGGACTGGGCGCCGTTCGAGCAACTTGGCTTGATGGAGGGGGAGAGTCCAGACTCAGCCTTATTCCGCGACCACCGACATGGTCGTGCGGGCTTGTTGGCGATCCTTCTTTGCGCTGGGGATTCTTGGCTGGAAAAGCATTCAGACCGGCGAAAGTGGCTGGAAACAGAAGTTCAGAAAATTTTAGATGACCCGCCCCAGATCATTTGTTTTAGTCCCGATGAGGTTCACGACGATTATGAGAGTTTATTAGCGCGAGCAGTCATTCGGTGTTGGGCTCATTCGCCGCAGGACATAAACTGGCGAGGATACGTTGGAAGCTTCGTCACTGCACATCGCTATCGCACCGTTCTACGATTATTCCAAGAAGCATTCAAGGTGCGCCAAAAGCTTGGCAACGCTTACCGAGAACTTGAAGGTTTTGCTCTCGCCTTTGCGGTTGAACGGAAAAAGGCAACGCAGTTTCAGTTTTTAAGAACCCGCACTCAAACCAACGCCGAAGATCTTCATAAATGGAGTGATAAGTGGTTGCGAAAGTTTGCTGGAGGCAAAGGGCCAAAGTGGACGCCGGACTGGTCAAAAGTAGAATCCCTTGAGGCGTTTCCCAACGACCAGCGTCCGAAAGCTCCAAAATCTTCACCACGAGACGAACTCCATCGTCGAGACTATGGCCTCGATATGGGGACAATTTTGGCTGCATTCGGACAGTTTCCTGCGTTGGATACTGCGATTGATTCAAAGGAACGAGATCATTGGCTTGGCGTGTGCAAGCAAATGGTGGCTGCTTTTTGCCGCACGCTTCCGAATGCAGACAAGGCAACTCCTGATGATGCAGAATGGCATTATGACCATTGGCGTTCGGACGAAGAGATTTACAAAACCGTCGCACGACGCCTATTTGAATGCACGTCAGCGGAGCGCAGAGAACTTTGGGAACCCATTGTTTGCCTGCCCTTCGCGGCACATCACCACATCTGTTCCTTTCTGGACCAATTGGTGATCGAGGCCTTAGGTGTTGAACCTTATCGCATTGCTGAACTCATTCCAATATGGCGAGAAATAGCGAATTGCATTTTTGCTAAACCGAAATCGAAAAAAGAAAACTGGCGAAATCGAATTGATGTTCAAAAACATATTTTACTTTATGGTTCTGTCGCTTCTTCAAGCGAAGAGTTTTGGGGGCCGCTGGTGGAGAATCTTCGCCCCCTCTTCAAACAGCATTTGTCAGAAATTTGGCATGACACCCATGACCAATCCTCGTTCGCATATTTCCTGACTACAAAAGCCGGTGAACGTCTGTTGATAGACGCGTTGGTATGGCTGCAGCCAGCTTGGGAACTCGCGCGTGATTATTTTTGGGAAAGAGTCGCGGAAGAGAATCATTTTGCGAACCTGCTTGAGCACGCGTGGCGATATAAGTTTGCCGATATTCGTGCAAATCCAATCGCCTTGAAATCGTTCAAAATCCTTACGCTCAAACTTGCCACACATCATGTTCCCATTGCTTTGGAAGTCCAACAACAGGTTTAGGGAATCCGCCTGAGGTGGCGTGGGCGGTGGGAAATCTCCGGAGGAACTGGAGGCAGCTGTCCGGTAAATCGCCTCACCCGCCATTTCATCGGACCGGGCAATAGACATGAAAGCGTCTGTCCCAGAAAACTGACATTCTAATTATCAGCACCGGCTCTCTGCACCCATCCCGCATCTCGCATCTCGCATCTCGCATCGCAAGTTAATTACCCCCGCGGCAGCCGCGGTTTTTGCTTGGGAAACGGTGTCACGGGATGCTGGCCGGCATCGCCCAGGCGGGCGGCCAGCAGACGCTTGACGAACTGGCGGCTTTCCTCCCGCCACCAGTGCAACTTCCGGCGGTAAAGAATCCACAGCCCCAGAAACACCGCGATGCTGAGCATCGAGCCGGCAACTAGGGCGTACAGCAGGTTCACAATCAATTTCTGTCCGCCGGTGGGCGAGGCCTTCAAAAAGATGGCCAGACCGGTCAGGCCGGCCACGGCGAGCGCGAAGACGAGGGCCAGCAGCAGGATCGCCCGTTTGACGATGCGCATGTCGTGCTGGATGCGGCAAAGTTTATGATGAAGAGCGTGACGGTCGGAGCTGTCATCGTATCCCAGGCAGTGCTTCAGAAATTCGGTATGTTTGTGCCGCTCGCTCATCATCGTTTGGGCCATGCCATCCGCGCCCGGCATGCCGGTTTATCCATTTTTTCACCGGGTACTATACACCATCCCGTCAATCCCTGCCATCGGGGATGGGGAATGTGGAATGGGTCTGGCGTCTGGCGTCTGGGGGTGATGGCCCGTGCGGTGTCGCCCGTACGCAAGTTCCACCCCAGAGCCGAGACCCAAGACCCAAGACCCCAGACCCCAGCGGCAAAACTTGCCGCTTGAAACTTGAAACTTGAACCCTGAAACCCGAAACTATTCTGAATGAACCGTATCGTTGCCAAGTTCGCACAGTTGAAAGCCGCCGGTAAAAAGGGCCTCGTCGTCTACATCGGCGCAGGCGATCCGAATCTGCAGGCGACGCACGAACTCGCGCTGGCCTTTGACAAGGCGGGCGTGGACGTGCTGGAACTGGGCGTGCCGTTCAGCGATCCCCTCGCCGACGGCCTCGTGAACCAGCTCGCAGCCCAGCGCGGACTGGAATCCGGCACCACGCCGCCCAAGCTGTTGGCGACCATCGCCGCCATCCGCCAGGGCTCGCAGGTGCCCATCGTGCTCTACATCTATTTCAACCTCATCCACCGCGTGGGCATGGAGAAATTCATCGCCGATTGTGCAAAGGCGGGCGTCGACGGCCTGCTGGTTCTGGACCTGCCGCCGGAGGAATCGGACAACTACGAGGCGTTGATGAAAAAGGCCGGTTTGTGCCACATCTATCTCGTCGCCCCGACCACGCCGGAGGACCGCATGGAACTCATCGTCAAACGCGGCAGCGGGTTCATCTATTACATCTCGCGCGAAGGCGTCACGGGCATGCAATCGCAGGTGGCCTCGAACCTCGCCTCGCAGGTCGCCAAAATCCGCGCGCACACCACCCTGCCCATCGCCATCGGCTTCGGCATCTCCAACCCGGACCAAGCTAAGGCCGTCGCGAAGGAGGGCGATGCCTGCGTGGTCGGCAGCGCCATCGTCAACCAGATCGCCACGCACGGGAAATCATCGGAGCTGGTCACCACGCTGGGCGCGTTTGTGAAATCGCTGGGCGAGGCGGTGAAAACAATTTGAGGTATGACTTCAAAACAAAAAATGCCTGCCTTACGGAGTGCGCCCGTCCCCGGGCGCAGCAACTTTCATCAACCCGGCCGCAGGAAATTCATGAAAACCCTCGTATCACCGGGCATTGCTGCGGCCGGGGACGGCCGCACTCCGCATTTTGCTGACATGCCTTAGCAACGGAAAAAACCATGAAAACAATTTGACCCGGCACCGGCCGGTCATTCCCCCATGAAGGTATGGTATTGGGTCACGAGTTCATCGAGGCAGACGACAGAAAGGTATTCGCCCGACGCGGCGAAAAACTGGCGCGCCTCGTCCTTCTTCCCCTGCGCGGCGCAGCACACCGCGAGGTAACCTTTGCAGATCAGGATGGCCGGTTCAAAGATGTAATATTTTTTGGGCGGCTGCGCCTCATAGCCCGCCAGGGTTTCGCGCATGTGCCGTTCGGCGGCGACGTAATGCTCCTCGCGACAGGCGATTTTGCCGCGCAAATTCGGGAGGTAATTCCGGGCCAGTTCGGAGAGCTGGGCGCCTTCAGCCAGGGCCAGCAATTGTTTCGCCTCATCCACCTGGTGAAAACGCTCGACCAGGTAAATGCCCATGTCGATCCAGACGACGGACTTGTCCGTGGCCTCGTCCAGCGCCAGCCGGTACATCTCCAGGCCCCGGTCGTACTGTTTGGCCATGGAATAAATCGTGGCCAGATGCACGTGAAACAGCCACCGGGGCATGTTCGCTTTTTCCGCCGCCGCGCTGAACCCTTTGACCGCCTCATCCACCTGGCCGAGACCGGCCAGTGCCAGGGCGCGGTAGCGGGCCATTTCCGCCTCGCCGATCCCGATCTTGGTGGAACTTTGGGCATTTTGCATCTGGTCGAGGCATTTGAGCACCTCATCCCAGCGCCGCCAATTTCTGGCGGCGTGCAGTTTGTGGAAGGCGTTCTTGGTCTGGCTGAACCACAGATGCAGCACCGGAAACAAAAATACCACGACCGCCAGCAACACGCTGGAAGTGACCATGAACAGCGTCCGCTGACGGTAGATCGCCCACGCGAGGCAGGCGGAAAGTATCAGGATCGACGTGATGGATTCGCGCAAGGACTTCAACCAGTTTTGCCACAAGCCGGGTGCCGTGCCTTTGATATAGGCCAGCTCCTGCCGCGGCGTCAGGTTGGGACGATAATTGGGATCAGAAGCGGCCTGGCCCTGTTGCTGTGCAAAATTATGGATTTCCGTGGTGTGCTGGCGCAAATCGGTCCAGCCGTGGTCTTCAAGGATTTTTCGCGCCGCCTCGGGGGTGTCGGCGGTGATACGCTCCACTTCTTCCTGGCCCGAAGGTGTCTTGCCCGTCCACAGATAGGTTGGCATAGCGGCAAAGCAATAGCGGGCAAAGTTTCGGCCGTCCAGCGAAAAAGCCGGCGCCGGCGTGAACCGCGGGGCCCGACAAGCAGGATTGATTTCAACCCCGCAATCAAAGACATTTGTCGCCAATCCGTGGCCGTCAACCGGTGGGCTGATACTTATGAAAACGAAAACTGACATCAAGGACCGTTTCGTCATCATCATGGCGGGCGGGCGCGGCGAACGTTTCTGGCCGCTGAGCCGCGAGAAGACCCCCAAGCAACTGCTCGCCATCCTCGGCAAGAAATCTTTCTTGCAGGAAGCCGTCGAGCGCGTGCTGCCGCTGGTGCCGGCCAAAAACATTTTCATCATCACCAACGAGGTGCAGGCGCCCGAGGTGCGCAAGCAATTGCCGAAGTTGCCGAAGGCGAACGTCGTCGCCGAACCGGTGGGCCGCGATACTTGCGCCGCCGTGACGCTGGGCGCCGCGCTGGTCGGCGCGCGCTCCACGACCGGGGTCATGGCGGTGCTGCCCGCCGACCATGTGATTCCGGACGCAAAAAAATTCCAGCAGGTCCTGGGCGATGCCTTCGATGTGGCGGCCCAAGGCCAGGCGATCGTGACCATTGGCATCAAGCCCAGCGAGCCGGCCACGGGTTACGGCTATATCCACACCGGCACGGAATTGCCCACGCCGCCCGGCGCGAAGAAGACCAAGACGACCTTTTTCAAGGCGGAACGTTTCGTGGAGAAGCCGAACTTTGAAACCGCGTTGGAATATGTCAACAGCGGCCAGTATCGCTGGAACGCCGGGATGTTCGTGTGGAGTTTTATCACGGTCACCAACGGGCTGGAGAAGCATCAGCCGGAGATGTTCGCCGCGTGCCAGCGCTGGTTCAAGGTGGCCGGCAACCCGGCCAAGCTGGCAAAAGTTTTAGCCAAGGAATATCCCGCCATCAAAAAAATCTCCATCGATTATGCGCTATTGGAGAAGGCCCAGAATGTCATCGTGGCCGACGGCGCATTTGAATGGGACGACCTCGGCGCGTGGCCGGCGCTGGCGCGGCACATCAAGCAGGACGCCGAGGGCAACGCCGCCGTGGCGGATTTCATCCACGTGGATGCCGCGCGCAACATCATCTACGACGCGCGCACCAAAAACCGCACGCCCATCGCCGTGGTCGGCCTGCGCGATTCCATTTTGGTGCAAACTGATGACGCCGTTTTACTGGCGCACAAAAGCCAGGCGCAAAAAATCAAGGAGCTGGTCAAGCGGCTCTCCGAGGATGCGCGGCTGAAGAAACTGGTTTAACCGTTCCTTACCCCAACCATGTACCGCAGCCTAAATGCCAGCCTGATCGTCGATACCTGCCGTTCCACGCAGGCGCGCATCGCGGAGCGGTTCACTGACTCGGGCCTGAGCAAGATCGCCGGGGAAATTCTGACCGTCAGCGAGCAGGCGGCGGCCCTCTCGGCGTGGCTGGCCAAGCCGCACCTGACGCTGCGCGCGTTGGCCGGCGGCGGCATCATCACCATCATCGCCATCATCGCCAGCGTGGCGTTGCACATCAAAGTGCAGATGACGGTCGGGAACATCGGCGAATTTTTGCAAGGCCTGGACGCCGCCATCAACGAGGTGGTGTTCATCGGGATCGCCGCCTACTTTTTCATCAGCCTGGAAACGCGGTTGAAACGGCAGCGCGCGCTGAAGGCCATCCGCGAGCTGCGTTCGCTGGCGCATATCATCGACATGCACCAGCTCACCAAGGATCCGGAACACATGGCCGAAACTTCGACCGACACCGTCCGGATGCGCAAGCGTCCGCAAAACCCGGCGGAGCTGATCCGCTACCTGGATCATTGCAGCGACCTGCTGGCGTTGATCAGCAAAATCTCCGCGCTCTACGTGCAGGAGTTTGACGACCCGGTGACGCTCGTGGCCGTGAACGAGATCGAAAATCTTACCAACGGCCTCTCCCGGAAGATCTGGCAAAAGATCATGATCTTGGACCGCATCCTCGTGCCGGGCAACGCCGCACCGGTTCCCGAGCGCGACTAAGTGGTGGCCCATGAAATTTTACTTTGCACTGATTGCACTCGCCGTGACCGCCGCCCGTGGTGCGGAGATAAAATATTTG